>Ga0247836_1008307_pt1 | contig 10577 bp, 9 predicted proteins | sample LaCruzMarch2015__4_FD_187116 | JGI IMG/M metagenome (GOLD analysis project Ga0247836, IMG submission 187116) | Freshwater microbial communities from meromictic Lake La Cruz, Castile-La Mancha, Spain - LaCruzMarch2015_14m | ecosystem: Environmental > Aquatic > Freshwater > Lake | place: Spain...
CCGGCGTCGGCCAGGTACTCGTCGAGCGTGGTCAGAACCTTCCGCTCGACGTCGTCGAGCCGAAGCTCTGCCGGGCTGTGCACCTCGCGACCGTCGGCCGACATGGTCTTTTCGAACAGCGGGCCGAACTCCTCGAGGACGTCATCGATCGTTTCCACGAGCTTGGCCCCGTCGCGGATCAGCCGATGGCAGCCGCGGGAGGTGCGGCTGTCGATCGGGCCGGGCACGGCGAACACCTCGCGGCCCTGCTCGCCTGCCAGGCGGGCCGTGATCAGCGCTCCCGAGCGGTCGGCCGCCTCCACCACAACCGTGCCGAGCGTGAGCCCCGAGACGATTCGATTGCGGCTGGGGAAGGCTCCTGCGTGGGGAGACGAGAGGGGCGGGACCTCGCTCATCAGGGCTCCCTGCCCAACGACCTCCAGGGCAAGGTCGGCATGCTCGGGCGGATAGATCTCCAGTACGCCCGACCCGAGGACGGCGATCGTTCGGCCGCCGGCGTCGAGAGCGCCGCGGTGGGCGGCATGGTCGATCCCCCGGGCCAGGCCGCTGATGACGGTGTAGCCGGCGCGGGCCAGGCCGCCGGCCAGTTGGTGGGCCACCCGCCTCCCGTAGGCCGTCGCATGCCGTGAGCCCACGATCGCGACGGCGAGGGCGTCGCAGGGCTCGAGCCGGCCGCGCACAAACAGCACGCCGGGCGGGTCGGCGATCTGGCCAAGCAGCCGCGGGTAGCCGGGGCCGCCCTCGACGAGGATCTCGACTCCGCGCCGCCCGCAGAGGTCGAGTGTCTGCTCGGCGACCGGCGACGCGGCAAGCTCGGGGATGAGCTGTGCCAGTTTGGGGCCGACCTGGTGAACGGTCGCCAGCTCGGCCGAACTCGCCGCGAACACCGCCTGCGGCGAGCCGAATCGGGCTAGTAGTCGCTGCCGCAGGACCCCGCCGACTCCCGGCACGCACGCCAGCCGGAGGTGCGAGAGAAACGATTCATCCACCGCGGCGGGATCGACACTCCGGTTTGTGGCCATACAAAATGCTCCAGGACCATGGAGCGACGAGTGTACGCCCGTTCCGTATGCGACGCAAGCGGGGGGCTCTGGCGTTGAGGCCCGCGCAGTCCATGACTGACAGGAGCCGCGGGCCTCCGGTCCGCGGAATCCGCTGGCCGACCGAGTCCACATTCGGCAGGGCAGAGCCCCGCCGGGCGTAAAGCCGGCCTCAGCCCGCGGCTACCTTGAGCTCGGCGAGGTGCTGGGCCGTGTTGACGAGGCGATCCCAGTGCTTTTCGACATACTCCGGCGGGCCGCCAATCTGGGCCACCACTTGGGCGACCTCTTCCGTGGGCACCATCTCGATGGCGTCCCAGGGGCAGACTTTGAGATCGTAGGGATTCGACTTCTTGCCCGGGATGTGGACGCAGACCTCGCAGCCCACGCACCGCTCGATGTCGATCTCACACCAACTTTGGAGATTGTGAAACTTGTCGTATTGCTGCACCTTAATGATGCAGTCGACGGGACAAATGTCCAAACAGCTCTCGCAGCCGGTGCAGTTGTCGGCGTTGATGACCGCCAGTTCTTTGGGCAGCTTTTTGCGGGGTCCGGCTTTGGCCATGGTGGGGTGATCGGCGGGGCGGGGAAGAAATCTCCAGTCCTGATATCGTAGCCGCCTCAGCCGCCACGGCCAAACCTCCCTGGCAGGTGGGGGCGCAGGCCCGGTGGCGGGTCAGGCGGCCCCCTGCAGCCCGGCCGGGGCGGCCGCATCGAAGGCATAGCCGAATCGTTCCACGTCGGCCGCGTAGGCCTCGGCCACCCGGGCCGCGAGGGCGGGCGTGTAGTAGTCGCGGTAGTCGCCCCGGCTGCCGACGTTCGCCCGCGGTAGGGTCGCCTCGACCCCGATCCGACGGCAGATCAAGGCAAAGTCGGCAGGCAGCGACTCGTAGCGGCCCACGAAGTCGACGAGCAGGCGGCCGTGCCGGTCGCAGAGCAGCCTCCTCTGCGATAACCGCCCGCGATGGATCTCGTACTCGACGTAGGCGGCGAAGTCGGGCAGCCGTCGGGCGATGGGGCCGCGGCGGTGCCCCGGCACATCTCGGATGTAGTGCCAGGAGGAGACGAGCAGATCCCAGGGGTTTCTGACGAAGGCAAACTTGAAGAGCCGCTCGAAAACCTCCGGCGGCAACCAGGTGGCGAGCGTGGCGGCCGAGGCATGGGGCCGAAACTTGGTGGCGGGCCAGGGGGCGAAGTGGTTGACGTGGATGCCAAGCCTGGCGAGCGCCCGATTCGCCCAGTAGTCGTCGACGCGCGTGGCATGGCGGCCGAGCGCCAGGTGGACGCTACTGCCGGCAGTCTTGGGGACGTGGACAAACGCGAAGGAGTGGGTAGTGGAGATGAGCATCCGAAGACCTGTGGGGGCGGAGGGGCCAGAGAATGCCAAACAATCACCGCCGACGCGAGAGCGATTGTCGCCCCCCGTCAGGGTGTCTCGCCGCGGACCAGATCCTCGACCGACTGCCGGGCCCGGACGAGCCGCCCGCGGCCGCCGTCCACGAGCACCTCGGCCGGCAGGGGCTTGGAGTTGTAGTTGCTCGCCATCACGAATCCGTATGCCCCGGCGACCTCGATCACGAGCAGGTCGCCGACCGCCGCCATCGGCAGCGACCTGGTGGTCACGAACCCGCCGTCAGTCTGGGTAAAAATGTCGCCCGACTCGCACAACGGGCCGCCGACCGCCACCTCCTCGCAGGCCGCGGGCGTGTCACCCGCCGGACACAAACTCATTGGATGATAAGAGCCGTAGAGCACCGGTCGGGCCAGCGTGTTGAAGCCTGCGTCGACGAGCAGATACTTCCGCTCACCCTGTCGCTTCACTGCCCGGATCTCGGTGACCACGAAGCCCGCCTCGGCCGTGAGGTAGCGACCCGGTTCGATCTCCAGCCGGATCCGGTGACCGAAACGATCTTCGAGCCGTTTTCGCGTGGCGTCCCAGAGGGTGAAGTAGCCGGAGAGATCGGCCCGCACCTCGGCGGGCTTGTAGGGCACGGGCAGCCCACCCCCGGCCGAGATCATGGTCAGCGAGCGGCCAATCTCGTGGGCCACCCGTTCCAGTGCCCCGGCCACCTCGGCGAGGTGCGCGAGGTCGGCGCCGCTGCCGATGTGCATGTGGAGGCCCGAGACGGAAAGCCCCACCCACTCCGCGCGGCGGAGCACCTCGGGGATGTCCTCGTGCCAGATGCCGTGCTTCGATCCCTCGCCGCCGGTGTTGGTCTTCTGGCTGTGCCCGTGGCCAAAGCCGGGATTCACTCGCAGCGTGATGGCCGCTCCCGGCACCCGCGCGGCAAGTTGCTCGAGCATGTCGGCCGAGCCGCAGTTGACGTGGAGCCCGAGCCGGGCCACCGCATCGAGGCTGTCGCGGTCGAAGATGTCGGCGGTGTAGACGATCGGGTGGGCGGGGGGCAGGTCGACGGCCGAGGCAGCCACGACCGGGGCGTGGGCCAGGTAACCGGCGGCCAAGGCCCGGTGAATCTCTCCGGCGCTTACCGCGTCGACGAGCACACCGGCGCGTCGCACCGCATCGAGCACGGCCAGGTTGGAGCAAGCCTTCTGGGCGAAGCGGATCGTGTCCCAGGCGGCCAGGTCGCGGCACCGCTGCCGGATCAGTTCGGCGTCGTAGACGTAGAGAGGCGTGCCATGCTCGCGGGCGAGGTCGGCGATCGATATCCCGGCGATCTCGCGGCGGATCAAATCGGAGGCGTCGCCAAGGGCCATCGTGGCTCGGATCATGAGCGGTTTTGAAATAGGGCGGTACTGGATGGAGACGACGACAACGCGCGAGACGCGGGCTCTGGCAAACCCTACGGAGCCAATGCGGGAGCACCGGCACCGGCCGGCAGCGGCGGGAAGCCCCCCGCCGGCGCGAGGCCGCCCGGTGCTTGGGCCGTGATGGCGGCCGCGATCGTCTCGATTGCCCCGGCCTCGGCCGAAAGCCGGATCGCCACGCCGCGCTCGATCGGCCGCACGAGCAACTGCACCAGCGGGTTGGCTTTGTCGGCCGACTGCTTGGCCACGTCGGCGAGCACAGTGGCCGTCGCGTCGCCCGAGGCCTTGGCCACGGTGCCGGCGTAGGCAATCAGGGCCGGCACGGCGAGGTCGACACCGCTGATCGGCTTGCTGGCCTGGTCGGCTTCGGCTCCCGCCGCGACGGCTGCGGCGACCCGCTTGGCCACGTTGCCGCCGACGAGCAGAAACACACGGTCGGCCGTGACCGCCAGCGTAACGGCGAGCGTGTCGCCGAGCTGGTCGGCCGCCGGCAGGCCGGAGATGTCGAGGGTGATCTCGTGCAGGGTGGCGCCGGCCGCTGTGCCGGTGTCGAAGGCCACCTTTGCCTGCGGCGGCAAAGAGCCTTCCTTGCCAAATCGGTTCTTGACCTGCTGCTCGAGCTGGGGGCCATTCTTGACCCGTGCGGCGAGCGTCACGGCCGGCAGGAGGGCGTCGGCGGTGGCGGCGGTGGTGTCGATTGCGACCGCGGCCTCGAGACCACCGGCATCGAGCATCGCCCCGACCAGGTCTTGGACAAGGCCGAAGATCGCGTCGCTGATCGGATCGCCGCTGCCGGCGGGAAGCACCTGGGCCAGCGTGGCCTCGAGCGCCGGCCGGACGGCCGGCGACACGGCCTGCGCATGATGCGCCCGGATGGCCGCCGGCTTGCCATCACCACCGGCGGGCAGGGCCAGCGCGTTGTCCGTGCGCCCGGCGTTTTCCCAGACCGTGGCCGCCGGCGAGTCGGCTTGCATCACCGTACGGCTTTCGAAGAACACCCGCTCCTTGGGCAGGTCGATCGCCACGCCAAAGGAGAGCGTCTCCGTCTCCGCCAGGCTCTCCACGGTGGCGTTGATCACGGCCGCGTCGAGCGGGGGACCCTGCTCGGCGGCCATGGCGGCGCCCTGCTCGATGGCCGCCCGCACCTGATTCCGCAGGCCCTCGGGCATCAGCGACGGAAACAGCTTCGCGCCGATCGAATAGGACTCGGCGACGGCGGCAATCAGCTTGTCGGGGTTGGCCGGTCCGGCGGGGCTGCCCTGCGGCGCGATGATCGCCCAGCCGTTAGCCTCGGTGATCTCAAGCGCACCGCCAGGCACCGTCACCACCCGCTTGCCGCCCGCCTGCTGCACCGGCCCGATCACGCCCTGAAGCGCGTCGAGCAGTTTGCCCAGGTCTTTGACCGGCACGTAGCCGTGGATTACCGGCGTCTCACCATCGGCCGTCACGATCACGCCCGCCGGACGGCTGGCGTCGAGTCCGGCCAGTCCCTTGAACTGCGTGGCCATCATCACGAACGACTCGGCGAGTGCCGCCAGCGTGGGATTGCCCACCCGCTCCCCGAACCAGCCGAGCTGCTTCTTCAAGTCGGCATAGCCGTCGACGGCCACGACCGCGACGACAGGCAGCTCCGCGGCGCGAATGCCGGCAACCAGGGGCGCGGCCGCGAGGATCGCGGCGACAAACAGTCGAGTTGGGACTGGCATGGCAGGAGTCACTCCTGATGAAATGGTCGTCGCCGGACAAGACAAGTTCCGGGCTTAAAAGCCTATCAGAACCGATCGCTCGCCTCTATCCTGCAGCCATTGCCGTCATGCGATCCCCAGATTCCCATTCGCCGAGCGAGCTCGAGATCCTGCTGGCGCGCCGCCGTCCTCGGCGGGCCCGCCTGCAGGGGCTCCTGTATCTGCTCACCTGCCTCACGACCTTCGCCGCCGGGGCGGTGGGCTGGCAGCCGCTGCTCTTGGGCGTGGACGACGCCGGCATCGCCGCAGCCGTCACCGGCCACTGGGATCGCGGGCTCCTCTACATGGCCGCGGTGATGGCGGTGCTCACCGCCCACGAGGCCGGCCACTACGTCGCTGCCAGGCTCCACGGCATCCCGGCCACGCTGCCATTTTTCATCCCGATGCCGATCCTGCTCACCGGCACGCTCGGCGCCGTGATCGGAATGGAGGGCTCGCGGGCCGACCGGCGGCAGCTCTTCGACATCGCCGTGGCCGGACCGCTGGCGGGACTCGTGGTCGCCGTGCCGCTGTTGGCGCTCGGGCTCTTGTCCGGCACGGCCGACGGCAGCAATCCGTTCGCGCTCTCGCCGTTCACCGGCTGGCTCCAATCGCTGTTGCGGCCCGAGTTGGCCCCCGGCACGACCGTCGCCCCCAACGCCCTGTTCATGGCCGGGTGGATGGGGCTGCTCGTGACCGGCCTCAACATGATCCCTGTCAGCCAGCTCGACGGTGGCCACATCTGCTACGCCGTCTTCGGCCGGCGGGGCAACTGGGTGGCCCGGGCCGCGCTGCTCGCGGCGATCCTGGCAGTGGTGATCAGCGGCCGGCTCAACTGGGTGGCGCTGGTGGTGATCGTCACCTTCCTGGGCGTGGACCACCCGCCGATCCGCGAGGAACGCGAGCCGCCCGGTCTGTTTCGCACGGCCCTGGGCCTGGCGATGTTCGCCATCCCGGTGCTGACCTTCATGCCCGAGCCCCTGCTGCTCGGCTGATCGACTCCGGCCGCCGGCGTCGTGGCGGCGGCCATTTCCCGCGGCCGCGGCAGCGGGCCGGTGCGAACCAGCGACCAGCGCCTATGATAGAGCGTCGTAAACACCCCGCAGGAGGCAGCCCCGTGAACATGCTCGAGCATGAGGATCCCGAGGTTTGGTCGGTCATCGCCGCTGAGCAGGTGCGGCAGCAGGACGGCCTGGAGATGATCGCCAGTGAGAACTTCACCAGCCCTGCCGTGATGCAAGCGGTCGGCAGCGTGCTCACGAACAAGTACGCCGAGGGCTACCCCGGCCGGCGGTACTACGGCGGTTGCGAGTTTGTCGACAAGGTCGAGGACCTGGCCCGCGAGCGGTTGAAGAGCCTGTTTGGCGCCGAGCACGTCAACGTGCAGCCCCACTCGGGCAGCCAGGCCAACGCGGCGGTGTATCTGGCGGCACTCAAGCCGGGCGACACGGTGCTCGCCTTCGACCTGGCCCACGGTGGCCATCTGACTCACGGAATGAAGCTCAACGCTTCCGGCATCTTCTACAAGTTTGTACACTACGGCGTTCGCCGCGAAGACCACCTGCTCGACTTCGACCAGGTGGCCCGGCTGGCCCGCGAGCACCGGCCGCAGCTGATCGTGGCCGGAGCGAGCGCGTATCCCCGCGAGATCCCCCACGGCACCTTTGCCGAGATCGCCCGCGAGGTCGGGGCCAAACTGCTGGTCGACATGGCCCACTATGCGGGCCTGGTCGCGGCGGGGCTGCACGACAATCCCGTGCCGGTAGCCGACTTCGTCACGAGTACGACCCACAAGACGCTTCGCGGACCTCGCGGCGGGATCGCGATGTGCCGCCAGGCGCATGCCAAGGATCTCGATCGCTCGGTTTTTCCGGGCCAGCAGGGCGGACCCCTGATGCACGTGATCGCCGGCAAGGCGGTGGCCTTCGCCGAGGCGCTCCGTCCGGAGTTCAAGGCTTACGGTGGGCGGGTGATCGACAATGCCCGCACCTTGGCCGCGGCCTTGGCCTCGGGCGGCGTGAAGCTCGTCAGCGGCGGCACCGACAACCACCTGATGCTTGTCGATGTCACGCCGCTGGGTATCGGCGGCAAACTCGCCGAGGAGACGCTCGACCGCTGCGGAATCACCTGCAATAAAAACATGATTCCGTACGACGAGCGGAAGCCGGTCGATCCCTCGGGCATCCGCCTCGGCACGCCCGCCCTCACGACCCGCGGCCTGGGCAGCGACGAGATGGTCCGGATTGCCGCCTGGATCCTCCGGGCGCTCAAGAGCCCCGACGACAAGGGTGTGCTCGACACGATCCGGGCCGAGGTGGCGGACCTGGCCGACCAGTTCCCCGTGCCGGCGGCGCGGCTCGAGCAGGCGGTGGCGGGATGAAAGCGGATGTTTGGTGTCAGGGCGTCCGTGGCGTCAAAAGCCGGTGACTCATGGCACACTCAGGCTGGTCACACCCGTGACTGGGGCTCGATGTCCGCCGGCGCGCGTGCGTGGCCCGCGTACATGATCTGCACCGAGGGAAGCCGACCGAAGGTGAAGTCGAGACGCCGGTTGAGCCCGCAGGGGCCGAGCCCCACGAACTGGCCGACGCTCAAGCCCCGCGCGACGAGCTTGGCGCTGAGCTCGGACGGCTTGATGAACTTGGCCGGATCGTGTGTGCCCCGCGGCAGCAGCCCCAGGACGCTCTCGCCCAGATGCACGATCACGAAAGCCGCGAGCCTGGTGCGGTTGATGGTGTCGAACAGGAACACACCGCCGGGCTTCAGCACGCGGGCGATCTGATCGAGCACGCGGTCGAGGTCAGCGACGTGTTCCAGGACGTCGACGCAGACGACGCAGTCGACGCTCCGATCAGCGAGCGGGATCGCCTCGCCGCCGCCGATGCGGTAGTCGATCGCAAGCCCTGTGTCGACGGCATGGGCCCGCGCGGCCTCGACCGCTGCCGCGACGGGGTCGATGCCGATCACGGTCGCCCCCCGCTTCGCCAGCGCCTCCGACATGAAGCCGCCGCCGCACCCCAGGTCGAGAACGGTCGTGCCGTGCCAGGTGCCGATGACCTCGTCGAAATGAGTGAGGCGGGCAGGCACGAGGTTGTGCAAGAGCCGCAGGAACCGCTGCGACCCGTCCCACCAGTTGGGTGCGTAGGTGCGATAGATGGAGAGGTCATTTCGCATCGCGTGTGCCCGGATCAGATGCCGCCGCCGCCACGTCACTCATGGCTCGACCCGACGCATCGCGACCGCTGCATTGTGCCCGCCAAAAGCCGACGACTGCGAGACGGCCCAGGTAAGCCCGGCGTCGGTCGAGCGCCTGGCGAAGTTCAGCGGCCGCACCGGATCCTCCAGGTTCACGCAGCCGTGCACCTGCTGGTCGCGGAGTGACAGGGCGGTGAGTGCGGCTTCGATCGCCCCGCTGGCGCCCATGCAGTGGCCGGTGAGCGACTTCGTGGCGCTGACGAGCGGCCGTGAGCCGAACAGCCCTTCGATAACGGCCGATTCCACATCGTCATTGACGATCGTCCCGGTTCCATGGGCGTTGACGTAGTCGACGTCGCCCGCGGCGATCCCGGCGTCGGTGAGCGACAGACCGATGGCCCGCGACAGCTGCCGTCCAGACGGCTCCATGATCATCATGCTATGGGCATCGAACGACTCGCCATACCCGACGACCTCGGCGTACATCCGGGCGCCCCGGCGGCGGGCGTGCTCCCACTCCTCGCAGATGAGCACCGCCGCGCCCCCCTCCGCGAGCAGGAATCCCGTGCGCCCGCGGTCGAACGGGCGGTTGGCGGTCTCCGGACGATCGACGACGGAAGCGAGCGTCTTGGCGGTGTCGAACGCCCTGAACACGCTGCCAAACGGGTCGCCCACGAACTCCGTTCCGCCACAGAGGACCATGTCGGTGTCGCCGCCCCGGATCGAGCGCAGGGCCTGGCCCACCGCCGCAGTGCCGGCGGCACAGGCGAGCGCGCATGTCGTGTTCGGCCCCCGCAGGGAGTAGCGGATGCCGAGTGTGGCCGACACAGCGTTCGGCATGATCATCGACACGGAGAACGGATTGAACCGCTTCGGCAGCGACGCGAGCAGCGTGTTGAGGGCTTCCGAGGCGGGATCCGAGGAGTCCGGTGTGCCGCGCGACGCGAGCGGCAGAATCGGCGTGAGGAGATGACTGTTTTGCGACTCGATCAGCGTGGTGATTCCGCCCCCACCGCTGCCCATGCAGACGCCGGCCCGTTCATCATCGATGCCCGCCAGCCGCCAGATGCCGCGCTTGGCGTCGGCCAGTGACGCCTCGAGTCCGGCGTCGGCCAGCGCCTCGCCGGCCGCGACGAGCGCGAGCATGACCGCTCTGTCGAGTCGCATCGCCTCGAGCGGCGAGATGCCCGCCGCCGCGAAGTCCACGGCCGGCAACGGCGCCCAGACGGTCGACTGGTACGCGCTCCAGCGCCGCCACTGATCGGGAATCGGCGCAACGGCCGCCCGGCCCGCGAGGCAGGCGTTCCAGCACTCGGCTGCCGTGGTACCTACGGGCGACACCATGCCGATGCCGGTGACTGCTACCCGCCGCCGGCTCATGAGAGCCCCTGCTCACCGATCCGCAGGCTGATGTAGTCGACGACCTCCTCGACCGTGCTTAGCCTGTCGGCCTCCGCGTCGGAAATCTTGCCCTTGAACTCGCGTTCGAGCGCCATCACCAGCATGACCGCATCGACCGAGTCGGCACCAAGATCCTCCCGCAACCGGCTGGTGGCTGCCACGGTGCCGGATTCGAGCCCGAGCACGCTGCGGATCACGGCGTCAACCCGCGCTGCGACGTCTGCGGAAGGCGGTGATGCCGGGTCTGACACGTCTGGCTCCAGGGAGTGTTCGTTCTCAGCACGACCGTGCCGCCACGGTTTTCAGTGTATCCGCCAAGCCAGTCAGCGGTCCACGCGCCCAGCCGTGGCCCTTTCAGACCACCCGCGCGACCATCGCCGCCGCCGTGAGGCCCGGTCCAAATGCGAGGCTGACGACCAGCGTGCCTCGCTTGACGTCTGGGTCG
>Ga0247836_1008325_pt1 | contig 10556 bp, 8 predicted proteins | sample LaCruzMarch2015__4_FD_187116 | JGI IMG/M metagenome (GOLD analysis project Ga0247836, IMG submission 187116) | Freshwater microbial communities from meromictic Lake La Cruz, Castile-La Mancha, Spain - LaCruzMarch2015_14m | ecosystem: Environmental > Aquatic > Freshwater > Lake | place: Spain...
CGAGACTTTCTCAACTCCCTCCGCTCCTTTACCGCTGGCAACACCATCCGAGAATTTTTGTCCTTCAACCTCTTCGAGCGCTAACGACGTCTCGGCGGCCCCGGAGCCGCTGGAGGGCACCCCGTCTATGGCAGCACCTTTTATTGATCCCTTATAACTTACGACGGGCTCCCCGGTCTTGTTTTTGAGAGAGGCCGTGGCGTCAAGATTCACAGTGCCACCCGGGCCGGTCACACCGTCAACCGTTCCCATTACGTCGCCCTTTCCCGCAGGATCGAATGTCTGGGATACAACCGCTCCTCTGCAGTTGATGGTCGTTGTATATGTGCCTGTTGCATCGACGGTACGGTAGTAGCCATTGGAGAACGGAGTCGGAGGTACGAAGGAGACTTCGCCAACCGGGTTCTGAGCTTTCAGTTGGACTTTAAGGGTGCCGCGGTCCTCCGGGGCAGAAGGGATGCTGCCGGTGTAGGGCGATGCCGAGCCGGGGGGCATCACGTCAAATGCTTTGTGCTTGATCGAAACCAAGTCGAAGCCTGGGTTGGCGGTTGCCGTGAAATTCAGGGTTTGATTTCTTGAGAGTCCGATGATGGTCGTTTCGGTTAGATTTCCTGATTCACCGGTTTGGGGGATGTTGTAGGAAAAGGTGACTGATCCCGGTGGGTTGATATCGATTTTCCACGCGTTCGCGGTGGTGGCTGCGCAGAGAACCAGGCCGAGAAGAAGAGCGGAAAGAAACTTCGGGGATGTTAGTGTTTTCATGAGGTGGGATGAATTATGCCCGGCCGCCATGCCAGCGTGCACTATTTTATAGAAGGTCCATTTTCCCACTAAGTCAAGTTGATTCCCCTCCCGGTGCGCCACGTCGTTGGCAAGGCTCCGAATCTGGCGCTTGGCACCGGCTCCCGCCGGATTAGGAGTCAATAGAGGCGATCAAGAAATGCCGGCAGGATGCCGGCGGTCCCGGGCTGAGCAATCGGACCCGCTCCTCTCACATGCGCGCCGCAGTCAGGGATTGCGCCAATCTTCGTGCCTGGAAAACGGGGCGGATGAATTCGCGCCGGCAGCGGGCCGGGAAGGAGAGCGGCTTATGAAGTGTTGAGCCGCCGGATTTGATGCTGCATTCATCGAAAAGCCCGGGAGTGACCAGTCGCACCCGGATTCCAAAATCCCACCATCTCTGAATGGCAACATCAACCGGCTCGAACAACCGGGTTGTGCCGTTGAGGAGTGCCTGTGCGGCTGCGCGGTTCATCGCCTGGGCGACCGCGCCCAGGGGCGCGACGAGCGGACGCGAAACCGAGTAATTGCATTGGGGTTTCGATAATCCGGCTCCAATCGCGCGAGGATGGAACAGCTTAATGAGCGTTGGCAAACGTTCGGCATTCAAAAAATCCAGGACCTCCTCAATCACGCCGGCGCTACAGAGCGGTTCGACATCATCTTCCAAAAAGACCGCGTATGGAGCGTCAGATGAATCCAGAAACGTCTGCCATGCCTTTCGGTGGGAAAGGAAGCAGGCGATTTCGCCTGCAGTCATTGGCGCAAAATACCCGCGGCGGTTCCGCGCAGGGTCGTAATAAGCGGCAAGCTCATCCGGTGGCACGACGCGGGCGTCCATCGCAGCGATCCGGTGGAATGCGATGCCTGCAATGGAGAGGGCGTTCGAGACGGCCCCGAGGCGGGCGCTTGAGGCATCCATGTTGATGACATAAACGGGAGGCAGCATGGAATCGAACGCGAGCATTACACGAACCACCCCCGGGGAGCAAACGTGCAGGCCGTACCTTGCTCTCTGCGCCGTCGTGTTGGGGATCTGGGTGCTGGCGGTTTTCACGACGACCCGTACCACGCTCTGGGATCGCGACGAGTCGCGTTATGGGACATCAGCGCTCGAAATGGCGGCTTCGGGTCATTTCCTCTACCCGACGTTCAACGGGGAGCTGAGGGCTCATCAGCCGGTTATGGTTTATTGGCTCATGGCGGCCCCTGTGATGATGCTCGGACCGACCGAATACGCGGTGCGTTTTCCTTCGACGGTTGCGTTTGCAGCCATATGCCTGATGACTGGACTCATTGCGTGCGAACTCGGTGGCAGGCGGTGTTGCTGGCTTGCTGCCTTGCTCGTTGGCACAAGTCCGATGGCGTTTATGGCGGGCACGGCTGCGACGACCGATGCCTTGCTGGCAGCATTTATTCTTCTGTCCCAATGGATTTTCGTTCGCGCATGGACTCGCGGGCCCCGTGTCTGGCACGGACCTGCGATGGGCCTTGCCATCGGGTGCGCCCTCCTGACCAAGGGGCCGCTTGGACTCATCCTCCCTGTGCTGACCATCACGGGCGCGTTGATCCTTGCGAGGGGACGATCGGCAGCCGGTCCCTTCTGGCGAATGTTGCTGACTTCCAGCCTGATGGGCGCGGGGATTTTTCTCGCCTGGGGGATTCCCGCGAATGCGGCGACCGGTGGGGCCTACTGGCAAATCGCGATTGTTGAGCGATTACCCCGGAGGGTCTTCACTGCAATGGAGGGGCACGGCGGGGGAGATCCGGTTTCCTATTTCCTGCATCTGCCCTATTACCTGCTCGTTCTGGTGGTGGCGATTCTGCCTTGGACCATGTATTTGCCGGCCGCACGTAGGGCGTTGCAACACGTGCCCCGGTACGGCGTTTGGGGGAGGAGTCCGTCGGGATTGGTGGCGCTCCTGGCAGGGATGGTGGTTCCGCCCCTGATTTTGATGACGCTGTTGGTTTCCAAACTCCCGCACTACGCGTTACCCGTGGTGCCCTGGATGGCGGTGTTGCTGGCGCTGGGGTTGAATGCAGCCTCCCTGCCGGATTTTCCCATTGCTGAGCGCGACCGGTTCCGGCGTATCGCGATTTCATTTGTTTTTGTTTATATCCTGATCGCGGCGGCTGTCGGGCTTGCTCCGTGGGTCCTGCCTGTGCTGGCACCATGGAAATCCGCGGGAGTCCTCCTCGCCTTGCTTGCATTCGCGGTCTTGGGTGGAGTGACTTATTTTTTGGCAAGGAACGACTTCCTTGCAGCGGTCCGGATCCATGCTCTCGGGATGGTGGCCGGCGTGGTGGCCTGTGGATTGTTGGTGCTTCCCTCTCTGGAAAATCTGGTCAAGCCCGGTCAGATTCTTGCGCGTGAATTGGGGCGCGGCACCGATGGAGACGGTTCGGTGGCCTGTTTGGGTTGGACCGAACCGGGGATGCACTTCTATCTGGGCGGGCGCACGATCACATATCTAGCCGATGACGGAGCTTTCGAAAACTGGGCTTTGAAAAAAGGTCCGGCAACACTGATTTCAACCCGCGGGGACGCCGACCGGATCAAGGAGTCCCTTGAATCCAAGGGCTTTCGAAAGATCGCACAGAGCGCCGGCCTTGATCACGTTCGCGGTGGCTGGGTTGTTCTCTGCGCTTTCCGCCGCGACTGAGGAGGCGTTGCATCTTTTGCTTTGACGAGGTAGGCGACAATCTCCTCGGCAAGGCGGGGGCCGATGCCCGGTGTTTCCGCGACGATTGCGGGGGTTTGCTTGCGCAGGCGCTCGACCGAACCGAAGGCAGCGAGCAGGGCGCGCTTTTTCGCCGGAGAAACGCCGGGAATGTCATCAAGCAGGCTTTCCCTTACCCGCCGCTTGAGGAGCAGGCTGTGATAACCGTTTGCAAACCGGTGGGCTTCATCCCGGATCCGCTGAAGCAGCTTGAGTGCGCCGCTGTCCGGCGGAAGCCGGAGTGGTAGAGGACGTCCCGGGCGGTAGATCTCCTCGAACTCTTTCGCAAGGCCGATCACCGCCAGCTCCCCGAGGCCGAGACGGGCGAGTTCTTTGCCGGCACTCGAGAGTTGCCCCTTGCCGCCGTCCACGATGATCAGGTCGGGGAGCGGTGCATCGGGATTCCGTGCGGCAGCTTCCGTGGGCGGAAGTTGGCAGTATTCCGCGTCCTCCCCGCAGGCTGTTGCGGCCTCGCGGAGCACGCGGCTGTAGCGCCGGCGCACGACCTCCGCCATGCTCGCGAAATCATTCTGGCCGGGGAGACCGGTGATCCGGTAGCGGCGATAAGCAGCGCGGTCGGGCACGCCGTCGCGGAAGCGCACCATGCTGGCCACAATGTGGGTGTCGCTGATATTCGAAATGTCGAAGCATTCCATCAGGGAAGGAGCCCCGGGAAGGCCGAGCGCGTCTCCCAGGGCTCCAAGATCGGAAGCAGGGTCGATGGCCGAAGGCAGGACCTTTCGCGTGAAGCGTGTCATCGGTTTCGCGGTCATCCGGAGATCATCCAGCAGATTGCGAAGCGAGGCCGCCTTCTCAAAATCCAGTCGGCCGGCCGCCGCGTGCATGTCGGTTTCAACCTGCACGATCATTTCCTGCGATGCTCCCTCAAGGAACGCACAGGCTTTTTCCACCCGCAAAAGGTAGTCTTCGCGCGTGATGCGGCCAACGCATGGCGCGCTGCAGTTTTTGATGACGGCATCCAGGCAGTGGCGGAAATCCTGCTCGCCGGGCTCGTGCGGGCGACAGGCGCGGATCCCGAAAGTTTTTCGCATGGCATTGAGTGCCGAGCGCAAAGCACCGCTGTGAGCGAACGGTCCAAAATAGCGGGCTCCATCTTCCTTCCGGAGACGGGTGAGATGAAATCTCGGCCACGGGTCATCGAGGTGAACCCTCACAAGAAGGAACCGCTTGTCGTCGCGAAAGCTGATGTTGTACTTCGGGCGGAACTCCTTGATGAGACGGCCCTCGTAGAGCACGGCTTCGGCGTCACTGCGGACCGTATGGAATTCGAAGTCCCAGATGCTGTCAATCAGGGCACGGGTTTTGAGGTCGGCGGCCGCTTTTCTTGAGGGCGTGAAATAATTGGCGAGCCGCTTCCTCAGGTCGCGGGCTTTGCCAACGTAGATTACGCGTTTGAGCCGGTCGCGCATGACGTAGACCCCCGGCCGGTGCGGAACGTCACGCAAGCGGGCCTGAAGGTCCGGCTTTGAAACTTCTCCGCTCACGCATCCACCTTCCCGGTGGTCATCCGGCCGGCACCAGCCGCACGACCTTCCCCGGCTCGTCGTAAACAAGGGTCAGAGCCCCGTCCCCGAGCGAACGCACATCCCGAATCCTTCCGGAACGTTCGAGAAGGATTTCCTGGTGAGTGACCTTGTTGTCTTCCGAGACTTCCATCCGGACGAGCTTCTGATGGGCAAGTGCCGTGGCGAAAAGGTTCCCCTTCCAGCCGGGAAACTTGTCGCCGTAATAAAAATCGATGCCGCCGACTGCGATCGAAGGCGTCCAGTGGAGGACAGGTGCCTCGATTCCCGGAGCCCCGGTTTTGTCGGAGATGGGGGTTCCACTGTAGTTGATCCCGTACGTCACAATCGGCCACCCGTAATTGAGCCCCTTGCGGATGATGTTGACCTCGTCGCCCCCGCGGGGACCGTGCTCACTCTCCCAGAGGAGTCCGGTTCGGCGGTCAAAACGCAGCCCCTGGGGGTTCCTGTTTCCGTAGCTCCAGATGGACGGTGAGGCGTCCGGAGTTCCGACAAACGGGTTGTCAGCAGGAATGCGGCCATCGTCGTGGATGCGGTGAACCTTGCCTTTTCCATTGGTCAGCTTCTGGGCATTGTTTTCGGGAGTGGTTTTGTCCCCGCGGTCGCCAATGCTGAAATACAGGAAGCCTTTGCCATCGAAGTCGATGCGGTTTCCAAAATGCACGCCGCCCTTGGTATACTCTGCTTCCGGGGCTTGAAAAATGGTTTCCTGATCAACAAAGGCATGGCCCCGCAGTTTTCCCCTCACGATTTTCGTCAGGGCGGCATCATCCTTCGGATCCGAGAAGGAGAGGTAAATCCAGCCGTTTTCCGCATATTGTGGATGAAGCTGGACATCCAGCAGTCCACCCTGGCCCTGCGCCCAAACGGCGGGAGTCCCCTCGACCGGTCGCGGGTCGAGAACACCATCTTTGATGACCCGCAGCCGCCCCGGGCGCTCGGTAACCAGATAGCGCCCGTCCGGCAGGAGCACTATTCCCCATGGGTTCTCCAGCCCATCGGCAATTACTTCCACCCGGAATTTCGCCTTTTCGGAATCGATGACTGTCCCTTGGGCAAGGGCGGAGACCTGAATAAAGAAGATGCCACCAAGAGTGGCCGATAAGAATGACCTGATCACCAGTCAATTCTGGGCGATTCCCGCCATTTTGCAAGTAGCGGCGGGGGTGCGGATTTTTTGCTGTCCGGTTGACACAATGCCGGGGAAGGAGATGATAGGGTATGGCAAAATCCCGGGCGGCATCATTTTCCTTCGAGGGCGCGTTCTCGGCTTCTGCTGTTGCAGAGGTTGCCAGCCGGATCCGGGGCGCGCTCGATGCTCCCGCAAACGTGGGTTTCGCCTTTGTCAGTCCGGGATATTTGGAACATGTGCAGGAGTTCTGTGAAATCCTCCGCGTGGATGGCCACATCGTCGATGTCATTGGCACGACCGCTGCCGGGAACCTTGATGGAGGTGTGGAGCACGAAGGAGGTGAGGGCTTTTCCGTTCTCGCTTTGGCAATTCCGGGTGCCGGGATCCCGGTAGCCGCTCTCTCGCAGGACAACCCCGGCGATGCAGCCGGTCTTGGTGCGCGGGCAGGGGTTGGAAAAATCGAGGGCTGGATTGCCTTTGCCAATCCATTTACTTTTGATGTCGAGCCGTGGCTTGCGGGATGGACGCCCTCCGGCTCCGGGATCCCCGTGGTGGGAGGCCTTGCCAGTGGCGGACGCTCGGCGGAGGAATGTGCCGTTTTTCTCAATGGCCGGCCCGTGGATTGCGTGGTTGCCGGGGTCTCAGCGCCAGCCCGGCTTGTGCCGGTGCTCAATCAGGGGTGTCGTCCGATCGGAGAGCCGCTCACCGTCACCCGCGCCCAGGAAAATGTTATCTTTGCTCTCGGGGCCAGGCCGGCATACGAAGCGCTCGAGTCCGCGTTCGAAACCCTCAGCGACAAGGAAAAATCCACCGCACGCGGAAACCTCTTCGCGGGTCTTGCAGGCACGGAATATGTTGATGACTTCCGTCCGGGTGACTTTATGGTCCGCAACATCCTCGGGGCTGATCCGAACAGTGGAGCGGTGGTCATCGGCGGTATTCCACGTGTCGGCCAGACCGTGCAATACCAGCTCCGCGACGCGTTGTCCGCGGAATCCGAACTCAATGCCACCCTGCGTCGCGTCTCCGCCGAATGGGGGGCACCTGCCGCTTCCCTCATCTTTGCCTGCACCGGCCGCGGAAAAAATTTTTTCGGCGACGGGGGGAACGATGCTGGCTCTGTTCAAAAAGCCCTCGGAGTGCACCCGAGTGCCGGCTTCTTCTGTGGAGGTGAGATCGGGCCGGTCGGGCGCAGGAATTGTGTGCACTCCCACAGCCTTGCCTGTGCTATCCTGATGGAATCGGCATCGACACCATGAAATTTCTTAAAATTTTCATCATCCTGATCCTGGTATCCGCCGCAGGATTCGCGATTCTGAAATCCGGCCGCTTTCAGGACCAAAAGGAAGCGGAGATCGACGAGACCGAGCTGTTTGCTTCGGCCGAGCGGCGGGATATCGAATCGACCCTTCTCCTTACCGGGGAGGTGGTTCCCGCTTTCCAAGTGGAGATCAAGCCCGAGGTTGGCGGGAAGGTGAAAAAGCTGCACGTCGTCACCGGACAGGCAATCTCCAAGGGAGAAGACCTGGCCACGATCGATGATACCGACTTGCTCACCGACAAGGCCAGCGCCCAGACCGAAATCGAAGGAGCCCAGCTCAGCGTGGATAAAAATCGCGGCAATTACGAACGCGCCAAAGCCCTGTATGAAGAAAAGCTGATCAGCAAGGAAGTCTTCGCCAACCTGGCGGCAGACCTCGCCATCGCCGAAAATTCGCTCGAAAAGTCCCACTCGCGCATGCGCACAGTGGAAGACCGTTTGCGCAAAACGCGCATCACAGCACCGGCCGACGGCACCGTTCTCGATGTGATGGTCAACGAAGGCCAGGTGGTCGTTGCCGCCGCCAGCGTCAATTCGGGCACCGTGCTCATGAGCTTTGCCGATCTCTCCCGTTTGCTCATCAATTCACACGTCAACCAGGTGGATGCCGCGTCTCTCAAGCACGGGCAGGAGATCGCTGTCAATGTCTCGGCAGGTGGCGAGCAGCCGCTGAAAGCCTGCATCGAGTTCATTGCACCGGTGGCCACGGTGAAAAACAATATCAAGGGATTCGAGGTTCAGGCACTCATTCAACACAACGATGGCCGCCTCAAACCGGGGATGTCAGTCAGCATGGATGTGCCGGTGGCAAAAGCCGATGCGGCGATTTCCGTGCCTGTGGCGGCGATCTTCCGGGACAAGAAGCAGGCGGTGGTTTACGTGCGCAAGGGGGGGCAGACCGAGAAGCGAAACGTCGAGATTGGAGTTTCCGATCTGGGATTTGCCGAGATTCGTTCCGGTATTGAGGAAGGCGAGGAGATCCTTCTCTTTGAGCCTTCCGAGCAACACGGCAAGTCGTGACCGTTGCCCGGCTCGAGGAAGTTACCAAGGTTTACCGCGTCGGAGATCAGGAAATCCACGCTCTTGCGGGAGTGAACCTCGTTATCGAAGAAGGCGAGTTTGTTGCAATCATCGGCCCCAGTGGAAGCGGCAAGTCCACCCTCATGCACCTGCTCGGTTGCCTTGACACCCCCACCTCGGGAAAAATGGAGATTTGCGGGAAGGACCTCAGCCGTGCCCGGCCGGATACACTTGCCCTCACCCGCAACCGTGAGATTGGTTTCGTATTCCAATCGTTCAACCTGCTCTCAAAGCTGGACGTGGTCGATAACATCGCCCTCCCGCTCGTTTACTCCGGTGTCTCCGCCGCCGAGCGTAGAAGCCGCGCGACAAAAACCGCCGAGTCTGTCGGCCTGGGGGAACGACTCCGAAACCGACCGACCCAGCTCAGCGGAGGCCAGTGCCAGCGCGTGGCAATAGCCCGGGCGCTTGTCAACAACCCCCGCATCCTTTTCGGCGACGAGCCGACCGGCAATCTCGACAGCGTGACCGGCAAGGCCATTCTTGAAATGTTCTGCGGGCTGCACGCCTCGGGCAAAACGGTCATCCTTGTCACGCACGAGCAAAGCGTGGCCGAGACCGCCCGCCGTGTGATCGAAATCCGTGACGGCAAAATCAGCCGCGAATACGCCCCATGAGTCTGTTCCTGCTGCTGGAAACCGCCCTTCGGGAGATCATGGCGCACAAGTTCCGCAGTGCCCTTTCCATGCTGGGCATCATTCTGGGTGTCAGCAGCCTCATCGCAACCATGTCGCTTACCGCCGGAATCGAAAAGGGCACGCGCGATTTCATGGAACAAATCGGCGGTCTCGAAACGGTCACAGTCGGCAACAAAGAAATCTCCGCCGATAAAATGGATTTTTGGAACCTTTCCCCCGGTCGCACGCTGATGGATGCCGTGGCGATCCGGGCCTCGGCACCGCTTGTGTCGCATATCTCGCCTGAGATGAATCATGGAGCAGCCGTTTCTTCGGGGTCGATCACTGATCGCAAGCTGATCACCGGGGTATGGCCCGATCATTTCACGGTTGCCAAACACGAATTGGCGGTGGGACGGTTGCTTGTGGATCTGGACGTTGACCGTGCGACGCGGGCTGCAGTCGTCGGAGACTCCGTTGTCGGCCAGTTTTTTCCGGGCAAGCGGGCTGAGGATGTTGTTGGCTCGACGCTGCTACTCAACGGATCTCCCTTTGTTATCGTGGGAGTTTTCACGCGCTACGAGCGGGAGCGCGACAAGGCCCGGCGGGATTTGGAGGCCCGGAACAAAGGATCCACGCCTCGCGCCGGGGTGCCAAAGTGGCGGTTCGACCGCTCGGACCCGTTCCGGCGAAAAAACGAGGCGATCCTGATCCCGCTGAGCACCATGTTTTACGAGTTCAAGGCAGGTCTCTTCCCGCTTGATGCCATGGAATCGGTAAGGGTCGATACTCTCACTCTCAGGGTCAGCAGCCTCGACCGCTTCCGGGAAGCCCTCGAACAGGTTCGCGCCACTCTCACCGGAACCAGGCGAGGCGTTGATGACTTCGAGTTGGAGACGCGCGAGGAGTGGTTCGACCGAATGGAGTCGAGTATCGCTGCCACGCGCCTGAGCGGCGGACTCATTGCCGCGATCGCCCTTGTGGTCGGGGGGATCGGAATCACGAACATCATGCTCGCGAGCATCAGCGAGCGGGTCCGGGAAATCGGGATCCGCATGGCCGTGGGAGCGCGGGGCCGCGACATTTTTTCCCAGATTCTGGTTGAGAGTGTTTCGGTGGCCTTCATTGGCGGGGTTCTGGGGATCGTTGCCGGCTTTGGCCTGATTGAGTTGCTCAAGGTGGTTGCGCCGCAGGAAAATCCCCCCTTGGTCGAGCCGTCCTCGATTCTACTCGCGGTGGGCTTCGCCGTCTCCGCCGGCATTATCTCCGGAATCTACCCCGCGTTGCGCGCATCCCGGCTCGAGCCGATCGGTGCGCTGCGCTACGAGTAACGCTGGGAAGGCCCGCTCAACGCCAAAGCCA
>Ga0247836_1008327_pt1 | contig 10552 bp, 10 predicted proteins | sample LaCruzMarch2015__4_FD_187116 | JGI IMG/M metagenome (GOLD analysis project Ga0247836, IMG submission 187116) | Freshwater microbial communities from meromictic Lake La Cruz, Castile-La Mancha, Spain - LaCruzMarch2015_14m | ecosystem: Environmental > Aquatic > Freshwater > Lake | place: Spain...
GCGGGCGATACTTACCTACGGCACGTGCCACGCACGGTCCGGGGTACGGCACTGGAGAAGACTGTGGCGGTCGCGACCAGTGCCGTACCTGTCTCAACGGCACTGATGCTGTAGACCATGGCGCGGTTCTTGTCATCTCCCGCAGCGACGACACCCGCCCGCGCGCGTTGCCGTTGGGGCGAGCGCACGTCCGCCGTCGGTACCAGGCGCGTGGACCGCGCCGCAGCCACGCCGGTCGCGAGGTCATACCCCCGCCCTTTTCCCCTGACTCCCCCAGCCCCCTTCGTCCCTCAGCGACCGACCGGTCTTCACCACCCCCGTTGGCGATGACCCGCGCTATCCGCCAACGATCCGCAGGTTTGGGTAGCCATCGACACGGCTCGGCGCCGCGCGTTGCGCGCCCCCTGCGCCCGGCGGTTGCGCGCGACATACTCGGGGTGCTGCTCCCGCCAGGCGCGCCAGTACTGCGGGTGCTCCCGCGCCCAGGCCTGCTGCGCGGCGTGGTCGTTGGCCCGGTAGTCCGGATCACTGGCGCGCTGGCGACGCTGCCAGTCGCGCTTACGCGCCCGCTGGCAGGCCGGCTGCGAACAGTAGGTCTGGGTCGGATTCTGGGGGCGCGGCTGAAAGGCCTGGCCGCAACCGCGGCAGCGGGACGTATGGCTCATCTCTTCCACCGATCGGCAAGGTGCCTGACGATGGAAGTGTGCTCCGGCACCCGCACCGGCCGGAGCGCCGGTGGTGCTCTAGTGCTTAGCGCAAAACCTTACTACGCAAAGGGTGGAGCCCTTTCGATAGCAGAAGGTGGGTCTTTTTCGATTAGCGTTGAGGCGGCTGGCTGAGGCTGCGGATTTCCTCGATCAGCCCCGCCGGGATGGTGCCGCGCCCGCCGCCGAACAGACAGCGTTCGAGCCCTTGCGCCAGGGCGCGGCGGCAGTAGTCCTCGGCGTCCACAAAGGGTCCGTCCCGCGCTTCGCCCAACATATCCGGCTGGCCGGGGCCGCGCAGCGTGGCGAGCTTGCGGGCGCGGCGCAGATCGCGGGCCAGCAGATCGTAGACCTCCTCCGCACTGTGCTTGGCCAAGGCGGCATCGTGCAACAGGCCCAACGCGGGCGGTGTACCGACACCCATGTCGATCAGCCAGGCGTTGACCAGGAAATCGCAGGCGACATTCCACAGCAACGGATCGCGTCCGCGCCGCCGGGAGCCGTGGTTCAACCCGGCATGCAGCAGCTCGTGGGCGAACACAAAGAGCGCCTCCGGATGGCTCAGCCGTGCCGCCGGATTCATCCAGACCCGCCGCGCCCCGACATCGATGGCCGCCACCTGGATGTCATACTGCCGGCACTGCGCCAAGCCTTCCTCCAGGTCGAAACCGGTGGCCAGGGCGCCCAGCAAGGGATAGCTGTCCATCAACCGGCGCTTGGCCCGCTGGGCCGGGCTGTCGGCCACGGTGACCCAACCGGCGGCAGTCTCCCGCCCCCCGACCACCCGCAAGGCGCGGCCCACCCCTTGGGCGATGCCCTCCGCCAGCAAGGCGGGCCAGTCAGGCGGCTTTCGCCACCGGTCGCCGCCCTGGCCGTCGAGCCCCACGAACAGCGGCCGGCCCCCGCACCACCACCGATGCCATTGCGTCAGGGACGGCTCGACGCCATCGGCACACCAGCGGCTGAACAAGGTGTCCTCACCCCCGGCAGGAACCACGACCGGCCCGTGCCACAAGACCTCCGGCGCTTGCCCCAGCTTCAATTCCTCGCAGAACCGCTCGGCACTGAGCAGGCAGGCGGTCTCCCAGAGGTCCTGCGGCGGACGCCCGCGGACCATGCCGAAGCCCAGACAGACCGCGGCGATGCCGATCACCCGCGCCCACTCCTCGGGTGCCGCGCGGCGGGTCGGATGCAGATACACGGACCCCTTGGGCGTGACGGCCAGGCAGCCTTGATCAGCGACAAACTGGTGGGCTTTGTCGGGTATGAAATGGATGTCCCCGAGCAGGGGCAACAGCACCGCCTTCTCCCGCAGCAAGGCGATCCCGGCATCGCGGGCCGCTTGCGCCGGGTCGGGGCGTCGCGGGCGGGCCATGGCTCAGGTCTTGGCCTTGTCGTGTCCGGCCAGCCGCGGCAGATCGCGGGCCACCTCCACCAGGAACCAGGTCGGCAGGCGTCGTCCCTCGTCGTCCTCCGCCAGCACCGACTGGGCGATCTCCACGCTGATGCGCGCGAGCTCCTTGAGCCGGTCTTTGGCGCGCATCGCCAACTGCTGGTGCTCGCTCCGTCGGTCGGCCTCGTCTTGCGGCAACTCTTTACGCAGGAGTCCGCGCAGCGACTGCGCCAGGAAATACAGGATGTCACGATCGCCGGGCGCATCCGGCCAATGCGCGTCGCCCTTGAGGATGGCGGCGAGGGTATGCTTTTGCTGGATTTGCTTCAGGAACCCCTTGAACTGGCCGGCGTGGGGTGGACTGAGCAGGCCGAACGCCAAGGCTTCCAGAAGGGTATTGTCCATGGTGCCGCTGAACGAATGCAGCGCGTCCGACAGCATGTGCCAGGAGCGCGGTGTGGAGAACGGCTCCTCATGCTTGGGCGGCTCGCTCCACAGATGATCCGGCCGCAGTTGCAGGTACTCGACCACCCAGGGATGTATCCCGCCCTGATTGATCGCCCAGTCCAGCCATTGCCGATGATCGGCACGCAAATGGATGTGGGCGAGGCGGTTGATCAGCGCGGAGGGCATCGGCTTGACGATGGCCGCATCCTTGGCGCGGTTGCCGGCCCCGATCACCAGCGTGCCCTGCGGCAACCGATACTCGCCCACCCGTTGATCCAGGATCAGCGAATAAAAGGCCTTTTGGATTTCATGGCTGGCGGCATTGAGTTCATCGAGAAACAGCACGAAGGGCTCCCGGCGCACGATATTCGCGGGCGGAAAAAAGCGCGAACAATCGCCGTCGATCTGCGGCACCCACAGCAAGTCCTCGGGCGCCAGTTGGCTGCCCAACAAGGACACGCATTCCAGCCCCAGTTCGTTGGCGAAACGGTTGACCAAGGCGGTCTTGCCGATGCCCGGCGCGCCCCACAAGAACACCGGGCGCACCACGGCGACATTCAGCAGGAACTCGAAGGCTTGGTTGAGGGTGAGTTGGATGGCGGGGTTCATCTGAGATTCTCTGGACGGCCGCTTTACCCGGGGAGCGGCCATTGTAGTCCGTGGCCTGAAATTGCGACCCCATAACGGTCTCTTGCCTCGACAATCCAGCGCTCTTGGTCGGGCCAGGTGTACCGAGCCCAATGATTGGCCCGCTCTTGCTACGATCAGACCCATCTCGCTTCGCCAGACTGTTTAGCCTATGCTTCAGCATCGGTTCTTTTCTTGGAGCGATTTTCGATGCAGCCCCGACGCCACGTCCGCCTGTTTCGCAACGGGCGCAACCAAGCCCTGCGTATCCCTCGCGAGCTCGAACTCGACGCGGACGAGGCGACCATTCGCAAGGACGGCGAGCGTCTGATCGTCGAACCGGTGAAGCGCCGACCGGACCTCGCCACCCTGCTCGCCGGGTGGGCGCCGCTCGATGAACTCTTCCCTGACGCGGACGAGGGACTGTTGCCCCTGGATGATATCCGCCTCTAAGCCATGGACGGGCTGCGCTACCTGCTCGATACCAATATCCTCTCCGCGCTGATCCGGCAACCCCAGGGGCCGGTTGCCACGATGCTCGCCCGGCGCGGCTACGGCACCGTCTGCACCAGCATCGTCGTCGCCGCGGAACTGCGCTTCGGTGCCCGGAAGCTCGGCTCCAGCGTGCTGACTCGGAAGGTCGAAGACCTGCTGGCGTCACTCCCCGTCCTGCCGCTGGAGGCTGGGGTCGATCGGACCTATGCCCAGATCCGCCTCCAGTTGGAGCGAGCCGGGACGCCCATCGGACCCAACGACCTGTTGATCGCCGCACACGCCTTGGACCTGGATCTCACCCTCGTGACCGACAATGTGGACGAGTTCACGCGGGTCTCCAGATTGCGGGTGGAGAATTGGCTAGACGATCCGACCCCGGTGCCCGACAGCAGGTAGTGCCGAGGCCAACTCGAAGGCTTGGTTGAGGGTGAGTTGGATGGCGGGGCTCATTTGGGGATAAAAATGGCGCGACGGCAGTGAATTTCAACCACAAGCATCTGGTTTATGCTCCTATCGTTCTATCTGAGTTCTAGGCCGAACTGACCTGGTCACGAGCGGAGCGCGGGACAGAACCACAACGGGCGGGCATAATCGAGCGGCGATCCGACAAAGGAACCGGCCATGCCCAGCTTCGATTGCTTCCTCTCCCATAACAGCAAGGACAAGCCCGCCGTGCGGGCGCTCAAACTGGCCCTGGAGGGGCAGGGTGTGCGCTGCTGGCTGGACGAGGAGCAGTTGCGCCCAGGTCTGCCTTGGCAGAGCCTGTTGGAGCAGGGGATCAAGGGCGCCGCGAGCGTCGCGGTCTGTGTGGCCGCGGACGGCATCGGGCCTTGGGAGGACGAGGAGATGCGGGCCGCACTGACCTTGGCCGTGCGCGACGGCCGGCCGGTCATTCCGGTGGTCCTGCCGGGGGCGCCGGTGCAGCCGGAACTGCCGCTGTTCCTGGCGAACCGCACCTGGGTGGACCTGCGCGGCGGGCTTGAGGGCGAGGGCCTTGCGCGCCTGGTCTGGGGCATCACCGGCCGGCGCCCGGCACCAGGGACCGACGCTGCCGCAACGACCGCTCCCGCCGACGGCCCGGCGGCCAGCCCGCCGCCACTGCCCAGCGACAGCGTCTTCCTGGATGAGGTCTTCGAGCTTCTCTACAGCTACCCGACCCTGATCCTGCTCGCGCAGAAGGATCGGGAACTCAGCGGATCACTGGCGGCGCTGCACGAGCGGGCGAGGCAACGCTGCGGTCCCGAGCGGGCGCTGCGCCTGGCCCCGCCCCAGGGTCCGGATGCCACCGAGGCCGAATTCTTCGCTACCCTGGGCCGCCGCGCCGGGATGCAGCCGCCGCCCCAGGACGCCGGCGCCTTCGAGTCCTGCCTGGAGGATCGGCTCGCCGCCGGTGAGCGGCTGTTCCTGCTGATCAGCGGCCTGGACTCCTGCTTCGAGGCCGGCCGCTCGCGGCTCGCGGCCTGCCTGCGCGGACTCTCCGACTTCCACGGTGAGGCGCTGCGCGTCGTGCTGGTGGGCGGCGAGGGGCTCGCCGGGCTCAAGTACGCCCAGGGCGACCTGTCCTTGCTGAGCCACGCCGAGCCCAGGCACTGGCCCGAGTGGAACACCGGCGACCTGATGGACCAGGCCCGGCGCTCTACCCCGCCGCTGGACCTGTCCGCAGAGGACGCCCTGGCGATCCTGACCGCGAGCGGCGGCCACCCGCGCCTGATTCTGGACGCCCTGCGGCTCCGGGCCAAGGGCCGGCCGCTGCCCGAGTGCATCCCGCGGCTTGAGCACAGGGCCTGCGCTGCTGGCTGAACGAGGAGCAGTTGCGCCCCGGTCTGCCCTGGCGGAGCCTCTTGGAACAGGGGGGCAAGAGCGTGGGAAGTGTGGCGGTCTGTGTCGTTGCGGCCGGCATCGGCCCCTGGGAGGACGAGGAACAGCAGGCGGCGCTGCGGCTCGCGGTCAAAGTCGGCCGACTGGTCATCCCGGTCCTGCTGCCCGGCGCTCGGGCAGAGCCCGCTTGGCCTGAGGCAGTTCCGGCCGACTTGGCTTGCCCAATGATATAAAGTTTTGTATATACTATCCGATGGCCGATTCAAAGCCCGTCGAATTCCGGGGCAGCACCCTTAATGACCTACGCGCCTTTCCCGCCTCGGCACGGCGCGAAGCCGGTCATCAGCTCGACCTGATACAGCACGGCCAGGAGCCGGACGACTGGAAGCCCATGGCAACGATCGGACCAGGGGTTCGAGAGATCCGGGTTCGGGACGCCTCCGGTGCGTTCAGAGTCATCTGCGTGGCGAAGTTCATCGATGCCATCTACGTGCTGCACTGCTTCCAGAAGAAGACACAGAAGACCAGCAAGGCCGACTTGGCCTTGGCCGAGAAGCGTTACCGGGATTTGGTGAAGGAGCGAGGCCAATGAGCAACGAACGATTTGACAGCGTCTGGGATGCCATCGAGAACACGCCCGCGGAAGCCACGAACATGAAGCTCCGCTCGACGCTGATGATGGCGCTGAAAGAACATATTGCCCGCACCGGGCTGAGTCAGTCGCAGGCCGCCAAACTGTTCGGCGTCACGCAGCCGCGGGTCTCCGACCTCATGCGCGGCAAAATCAACCTGTTCGGCCTGGATTCCCTGGTCAACATGGCGTCGGCGGCCGGCTTACAGGTTGAGATGCGCGTGCTGGAAGCCGCATAAGCGCGGAACCAGAAGGAGGCTGAGGCTCCGACCTAATCTATTCAGGGCATCTTTTATCTGGATCACCGCCAAGTGAACGCCGAGATCGCCAGTTTCAACGACGCGTATAAGACATGGCGGAATCGCGCACGGAGGTATTCCAGGGACTCGATCATCCGGCTATCCATAGATTCCTTACAGGTGCGCGCGTTTGACGAGATTCAGGAAGTGGTGCTGCGGGCGCCTTGGACTACTTTGCTTATCGTAAAGTGGATTTGTCAGGACACACATTTCGACAGAAATGTTGGCGCCGAACTGACTGTTGACGCGTTCAATGATCTACGCGATAGACTTTGGATTCTGTCTGATAGCCTCCACGGAGGGCCACGCGACACGCTGCCATTTACACTCTTTATGCGGCAAACTGGCAATCCGCAGTTGCCGTTTCAACGTCCCTTGACAATCGGATTCATTCGCGAGGCTGCGATCCTTGACCAGTTGGAGATGACTCATCCGCTGCGGGAGATGTTTAAGCGCCGGTCCGGACTCGATGTGCGCGATTTCATGGATCTAGTGATCGCTATGGATGCGGGCACCAAGGATCGCCGACTTAACTTTGATGAACGGTGGCTGACTCCCCTCGAATGTCAGTACTCTCCGGAGACGGTCTCCAGCTTCATTCATGCAATATCGCGAAGTCCGAATGAATTGATCTCATTCTGCCGAGGCTTGCCAGGATTCGATAGGCGGAAGAAGTTCATGTCCGAGTATTTCGAGTTCACGCCGATTCGGCGGTATCCGTTCTTACGTTGGGATAACCTACTGAGATGCTGGCACCCGCAGGTGTTTGCCCGCGGCATTGAGGGCTTCGTTCATTCCGTGCTGAGCGAGGAAGGCGCCGCCTACATTGAGTTATTCAGTGAGGTTTTCGAGAAGCACGTAGTTGCCGAGACTAGACGTATATCTGCCCAATTTTTCAACGAAGACGAGCTTAGAGGCTTTCTTGGCGCGCGCTCGAAAGTGCCTGACGGATTGCTCCACTTCCCAGAGTGCAACGTTTTCATCGAATCGAAGGCTGGCTTATTCGCCGAATCGGTGATGGCTGTCGGGCATAGCAAAATATTTGCCGACAAGATGGGAGGCATTCGCGAAGCAGTAAATCAGGCTTGGGCCGCATCGGTAGGAATGCGGGCAAACCATCGCGCAGCTGAGACGGTCAGATCGGTAGAGACGGATTATCTGCTCGTTGTCACCAACAAGGACGTCAGTGCTAGTAGCGGTTCAAACCTGGCATCCATGTTTCCGGAAGGAAGACTAGACTATCCAAACGACGAAGCTCGGAGGTTCTTGCCGCTGGAGCATGTGTACGTCATCTCGGTGGACGATTACGAGCGACTAGTTGCCAATGCCTCGCAAGCGCCGCATTCACTTCCGTCTATCCTTTCGAACTGCGTCAAATGCGATTCTGACTCGACCACGTCCTGCTATCACTTCTGGATGCATCTAAACCGCCTCCATCTCGCGGAGGGCGTCTCCACCCTGGTGAGAAAAGCATACGACGGAGCCCTAAGCCGCCTGGAGGCCGCGCTGGCGTGAGATAACGTCGCGAGACAGTTCGGTGAACACCCACGACTGGACCTTCGCCGACCGGGCGATCCGTCTGCCCACCCCGCCCTGGCAGCTCTATGCCAGACTCGCCGCACTGGTCCTGACCCTGTCCGCGCTGCTCTGGTCGCTGCGCCAATACACCCACCCGCTGACCCGCCGGCTGGCCGCGGACCCGACCGCCCTGGCCGGGCTCGGGCTCGTGCAGTTGGAGCGGGCGCGCACCCTGCTGCGACGCACCCGCCGGCTCGGCTCGGTGCTCGCGGCCTGCGGGGTGCAGGGGCGCTGGCTGGACCGGGCCATCCAATTTCCGCGGCGAGTCGCCGGAGGGTCAGGTGCGCTGGCTGGCCGAGCGGCTGGGGGCGGGTTGGCAACGGCTCGAAGGGTTGGGGGACGGCGGGGCCGTGGAGCAGTTCGAGTTGGCGCTGGGCGACGGCTTTCCGCTGAACCTGAGCGCCTGCCGGGTCGCCTTCCCGCCCGCCGACTGGCCGGCGCAGGACGTGCTGACGCTGCTGGGCACGGGCGGCGACCGGCCTTGCCTGGTGCTCGGGCGCAACCCGGACCAGTGCGCGGATCTCAGCCGCCGCTGCGGCTCCCCCGAGACTTGGTGGGTGGCACCGCAGGATGGCGAACTCTCCGCCCTGCTGCTGGCCGCGGAGCCGGTGGACGCCTTCGCCCGCCTGATCGCGCGCTATGTGAAAGTGGCGCGTATCTCGCCTTACCAGACGAGCCTGGGCGTGCGCAAGGAGTCCGGCTTCTTCGGCCGCACCCGCATCCTCTCGGATATCCTCAACCGCGGGGACCTGGCCAATTATCTGGTGGTGGGCGGGCGCCAGCTCGGCAAGTCGAGCCTGCTGCTCGCCCTGAAACGCCGCCTCGCAGGGCGGAAGGACATCGACTGCCGCTATCTGTCCTTGGGCCAGGCTACCACCAACCCCAAACTCGCCGAAGAACTTGACCTGCCGGCGGCAACGCCCCTGCCGGACCTGCTGCGCCAGTTGGCGCAGGTACTGCCCGGCACCCGCCGGGTGCTGCTGCTGGACGAGGCGGACGCCTTCGTGGCCGCGGACGCCTTCGTGGCCGCGGACGCCACCCGCGGCTACGCCTGTCTCAACGGCTTCCGGTCACTGAGCGACGAGGGCCGCTGTCACTTCATCCTGGCCGGCTTCTGGAGCCTGTACCGCTCCGCCAGCTTCGACTATCAGTCGCCGATCAAGAACTTCGCCGAGACCATCCAGATCGGCGCACTGGAGCCGGAGGCGTGCCGGGACCTGGTGACCAAGCCGATGGCGGCCCTGGGTCTGACCTATGCCGACGCGGGGATGGTGGAGCGTATTCTGGAGCGGACCGGCGGGCGGGCCAACCTGATCGCCATTCTGTGCGACCAGATGCTCCAGGGGCTCGGGCTCGAACAGCGGGTGTTGACCGAGGCGGACCTGGAGCGCGCCCTGGTCAGCCGGTCGCTGCGCAGCGCGCTCAAGGGCTGGGGGGGAACTGACCGCGGACCCGGCGGCGGCGCGGCTGGACCGGGTGATCGTCTATGGGCTGATCGGGCAGGAGCACTTCCGTTTAGCCGCCGTGCTGGACCTGCTCGGCGGGCTCCGGTACCAGGCCGCACCGGAGGCCATCAAGGAGTCACTGACCCGGCTGGAACTGGCCTTTCTGATCGGCCGCGACGCGGCCGGCTACCGCTGGCAGGTCCCGCTGTGGCGTGACCTGGTGCTGGCGGAGGAACCGGAGCGGATGCTGCGGCAGGAGGTTGAGCAAGCTGTGTCGGGCAATTAGGGTATGCCGAGTCACAAACCCGCGCACAGATATAGCCTTTGTACCTGATATCCGGAAAGATGCTCGTGTAGGGGCGGGTTTAAAACCCGCCCCTACGTCCGACTATCATGTTCGACCGCTATATCCACATTAGGGCGGCATCGCGCGACCCCTTGGGCAACAATCCGCGGTGTTCTGCGAGCCCTGCTGTGGTGGGGCGTCTATGCCGTCCTAGCCGGCCCGACGGACCCCGATGTTCGCGGGCTGGAGAGACTTCCGAAAGAATTCGATGAGTTCGCCGACCAGCCGGTCGCGGCGAAGGCGGGCCAGATCGCTTTCGCTGAGGCGGGAGACGAGATCTCTCACGCTCGATATGCCCGCTGGTTGTATGAGCCGCTCGAGCGTTTCCTTGGGTCGGAACCTGGCGGAAACTCTGTCGGTCTCGTTCAGACTCGCCCCGATGATCCGTTCCAGAACCTCCGGTGCAGAAAACAGGATCGCCTCGGTTTCGGGAATTGCCAGTGCGACCAGATACGGGGTCGCCCCGGCGGCCGAGCGCAGCAAGTCGTTTAGCGTCGTTTTCTGCTCGTTCGCCGGCGCATCGCTGGTGGTATCGGAGTCGACCACCAGTGCGGTCGGGGTCTGACGCGCGCCTAGTATCGTCCGGCTCAAAGAGACAGCCGAAGACCTGCCATCGGCTGCGACAACGGCAATCCCATCGCTGAATTCGGCTGGGATGAGTCGGCGGATCAGGTCGGCGTCCGCTTCACCTTCGACGACGATGTATGCATTCATGGGAGTTTCTCGTTGGCCTTGGTCATAACCCGGCCGCCGCGCGATCTGCACGGTC
>Ga0247836_1008328_pt1 | contig 10550 bp, 10 predicted proteins | sample LaCruzMarch2015__4_FD_187116 | JGI IMG/M metagenome (GOLD analysis project Ga0247836, IMG submission 187116) | Freshwater microbial communities from meromictic Lake La Cruz, Castile-La Mancha, Spain - LaCruzMarch2015_14m | ecosystem: Environmental > Aquatic > Freshwater > Lake | place: Spain...
GCCGCGGGCCAAACTGACCGGCGTCGCCATCCCCCTTCACCTTCTCGAAGGCCTTCTTCGCCGACTCCTTGGCGCCCGTCTTGTCGCCCGAAGTGAACTGGCGGCGGGCCACCTTGAGATAGGCAGCCGCCTGGCGGTCGGGAGTCGTCTCCTTTTCCGCCTTCTCGAGCTGCTGGGCGACCGTGAGCCCGCCCTTCTTGCCCTTCTTTTTGGCGCCGCCACAGCCGGCGGCGGGCGCAAGGAGGAGGGCGCCGATCATCGCGAGCACGGCGAATCGCGGGCAGAGGCACATGGATCGACACTCCGGAGCCGGTCGGGAAGGGTGCATCAGAACTTGAGCCGGGCGCGGGAGAGCCGCGCGTGGGTCTCGGCCATCAGGTCGTCTTCGGCGGATTCGTCGTCCGCTTCGTACGTGGCGGAAAAGCGGAGGTAGGCCCCGCAGTCGTCCCACGGCACGGTCGAGATCGAGAGATCGTGAATCAAAAACTGGCTCGCGTCCTGCGCGGTCGCGAACACGCGGTCACCGGCCCCCGTGGGGCTCTTCGTGTAGAGGAAGTAGGTGCCGCCCGGCATCTCGCAGTCGAAGCCCACGGCCCGGAGCACGCCCACGAGTTTTTCCAGCCGCCGCCGGTATTTCTCGCGCACACGCTTCGGAATCTCGGCATCGGCGAGGGCCGCGGCCCCGGCCTTCTGGATCGCCATGAACTGCCCCGAGTCGCAGTTGTCCTTCACGTCGGCGAACGCCCGCACGATCTTCTCGTGGCCGCACACCCAGCCGAGCCGCCAGCCGATCATGTGGAAGCCCTTCGACATCGAGTGCACTTCCACGCCCACGTCCTTCGCACCGTCCACCGACAGAAACGAGAGCGGCTCGTCGTCGTAGGAGAGCATCATGTGGGCCGCATCCTGCACCACGATCACGCGGTGCTTGTGCGCCCAGTCGACCACCTTCTCGTAGAAGGCCCGCGTCGCCGTCTTGCCGGTGGGGCTGTTGGGATAGCAGAGCACGAGCATCTTCGTCTTCGCGAGGACGTCGGCGGGGATCCGATCGAGATCCGGGAAGAAGTCGTGTTCGGGCACGAGCGGCAGCTTGTGGACGATGCCGCCAAACCAGCGGGTGGCGGTGCCGGCGACGGGGTAGCCAGGCACCGTCATGAGCGTGACGTCGCCGGGGTTGATGAAGGCCGCGGGCAGCATTGCATACGCCGTCTTCGAGCCGATGCAGTGGTTGACCTCGGTCTCGGGATTGAGCACCACGCCAAATTCCCGCTTCATGAAGGCGGCCGCGGCCTCCTTGTAGGCGGCGATGCCGTTGTCGGCGTAGCCCCGGTTTTCCGGGCGGTCTACCTCGCGATGCATCACAGCCCGGACGCTCTCCGGGGCCATCTCGTCGTTCTCGCCGATCCCGAAGTCGAGCATCCGCCGCTCGGGATGGTCGGCGATCGCCTTGCGCTTGGCCCGCTTGATGAGTTCGAATTTGTAGATCTCGTTGCCCTTGCCGTAGTTCGCACCACCGATGCGCTCGGCGAAGCGGTCTTGAAACCAGGGGTCGGCGGCGGGCTGCGGGACTGTGGTGGTGGCCATGCGAGGGTTGTGTGGGGCAGAAGCATCCCTGCCAGGGTGGGGGTCGTGGATTGCCCGACCGGACGTGACGGGCCAGCGAAACATAGCCGTTTTGCCGGGTGTTTCCAAGCATTTGATTCCCCTCGGCCGCGATGGTGGAGTGAAGGGAGAAGGAGCCACACCGATGCAGTCCCACCCCGACAGCCCGCGCGTTTTTGGCCCCTATGACGGCGACTTCGATCCGTTCGACGACGACGAAGACGCCGTCGTCCTGATCACGTTCGTCTGACGGGACTGTCGCGGGCCTACGCCGCCCGGTTCTGGCCGAGTCGCGGTCGGTTCGTGGGCGGTCCGCATGGCAGCCGCTCGCTTGCGGCCGTGCCTGGCAGAACGGCCCGTTCCCGGGTGTAAACGGCTCGCAGCCGCGCCGGGTCGATCCCCAGTGCCCGTCGCACGTCGCCCAGGGGTCGATCGAGGAAGTCATCGCCCACCGCGTGGTGCAGGTTTCGCACCCCGATCTCACGTCCGGATTCCACACCGAGGTCGTAGGCGGCGAGTGTCGGCCGCGGGATGCGGTAGGGCTGCGGGTAGACGTTGGCCGCCACGAACTTGAAGAAGGCCTGCTCGAACCGCGACAGCCGCTTCGTGCACCCCATCGTAAACCCGATCACGAACGCCTCGTCCTGGCCAAGCAGCCCGCGTCCCAGGAGCACGTGGATGCGGTCGTGGTGGGCGAGATCGACCGCGCCATGGAGCCGGAGCCAGCCATGCGGATTCTCGAACAGCCGCACGATCCACGGGATCGCCGTCGGCGGCGCCGCCGGCAACGTGGCGAGCACCTCGCGGAGCGTCAGGTCGTCGTTGTCGAGGCCGGGGCTCCACCGGCGCCAGGCGGGCACGTGCGTGCCGCCGGCAGGCGGCGGGCCGACCGGAATGGTTGATTTCATAGCCGCACCCGAGCCAATCCTAAGGCTCGCGCATGGCGAAAAACCAGCCGCCTTCACGCCTATTTAGCCGCCATCGCATAGGCCCGCCGGGGCGGCTGCACGCCCCAGACACGTGCGAGCGTGAGAAGTGCCGAGTGGAGCCGGCTCTTCACCGTCCCGACCGGCACGCCCATGAGCACGGCGGCATCGCGGTAGGCCAGGCCCTGTTCGTAGACGAGTTGCACGGCCCGCCGCTGCACCTCCGAGAGGGTTTGCACGGCCGCCTGCATCCGGCAGCCCTCCTCGCGGTCGCCCACCTGTTCGTCGGGCGAGCGGCCCCGGGCGGCCACCGTCTCGAGCGGGCTGTGCCCGTCACGCTGCACCGAGCCACGAGCCTGCTCCACGTGGCGGTGCCGGCGCTCGTGCCGCTGCACGTCGATCGCCTTGTGGGTGGCGATCGCGTAGATCCAAGGCCGAAAGGCCCGGCCGTCCTCGAACCGGTCGCTCTTGAGGTACATCCGCAGGAACGTCGCCTGGAACACGTCTTCGGCCAGTTCGGCGTTCCCGAGATAGCGGGTCAGGTAGCCAAACAGGGGCTGCTCGTAGCGATGGACGAGCGTTTCGTAGGCCCCGGCATCACCGGAGTCACGAAACTTGCGGAACAGTTCTTCGTCGGTCAGCACGTCGGCGGACACGGTGGCGGCAACCATGATGCATCTCCTCAGCCTTGAGCCCGACCGCTGGATTGGATATGGATGAGGCGGCCGCACCCAGGCTGACCTCGCCACCGTGCATGTGGCGTGCCAAATCGGCACAATCGCTGCGACCGAATCCGCGCGGCCGAATTCGCGAATTCCACCGCAGGCCTGGGGCGGCGACGCCCCGGCAATCTTCCGCAAAATGCAACGCCCGTTTGCAAAAAGCGGCAGTCGGCCGCAGGTCGGACGGTCAGGACAGCCACTCGGGCCGCAGCAGCATCACGAGCCCCAGGGCCAGCACCACGACCCCACTGACGAGCTTGAGCCAGCGGCCACCGGTCTCCTGCAATTTGAGTCGGGAGAGCGTGGCCACCGCCGTCCCCACCATGATCGCGTCGTCGAACATGTAGGCCGCGATGTAGAGGCCGAGGAAGCCGTAGCGGGCGGCCCCGGCGTGGTGCTGGGCGAGCACGTTGGTGTAAAGCGCAGGAAGGCCGGCGGTGCACAACAGTTCCACGACGTTCACCATCACCGCCAGCGTGAACGCGGCCGCGAGGGCTGCCGGCAGGTTTTCGGCAGTCACGATCCGCCGGATTCGCTCGTAGATACCGGGCTTGGCCGCCGCGGGAATCGACAGGCTAGGGCCCGTGCCGAATGCGAAGAAATCCTTCACGTGCACGAGGCCGATCGTCACCGCCACCAGCCCGAGGACCACCTGGACCGGCCGCAGGTAACCGAGCCACTCGAAGACGTTGAGCCAGGCGGCCATGAAGGCGAAATACGCCGCACCGCTGACCAGGACGAACGTGCCCGCGATGGCCAGCATCCGGGTCCTGTCGCGGAGGTTCACGAGCACGGCCAGGAGGAGCATGAGCACCCACATGGCGCAGGGGTTGAAGCCGTCGACGAGCCCCACGGCAATCGTGAACAGCGGGAGGCCAAGCGTCGCCGGGTCCACCCGGCCGAGCACCGGCAGATCGATGGCCTCGGAGAGGGAATCCGGCGGCCCGGGCTCTTCCGCGCTATCGACCCGCGCTGGGCAGGGCTGCGTCCAGCGGTCGAGGATCGCTTCGAGCCGACGGCCAGTCGTTTCAACGCGATCGAAGCCGACCTCCAGCCGGTCGCCGATGTGAAACACCGGAACGCTCGCCGCCGCGACCCCGTGGGTGCGGACGAGCTCGGCCAGGATCACCCTCGCCGCAGCGTCCTGCGTGAGATCGCGGATCGAGACGGCAAAGCCGGGATAGTGTGCTGCGACGGTGGCCAGCCAGGCCTTGGCTCGAACGCAGCGGCTGCAGCCGGCACGGGTGAACACGTCGAACTGGAGTGCGGCGTTGAGCCGGGCGACGACCGCGGCCGGATCCCGCACGCCCGCCACCGCGGTGCCGCATGTGGAGAACACCGGCGTCTGGACGGGATCGAAGCCGTGGCGGCCCGCGAGCCTCGCGAGGTCGGCCCGATCATCGGCGCTAGCGTCGAGAAAACGCCGCACCACGAGGATGCCCCCCCGCTCCGCCGCGAACCGCTCCACTCCCTGGATCACCGCTGTGGCGGACTCGTCGCGTTCGCTCGCGAACACGTCGATCACGACGCAGCGTCGGTCCGCCTCGTCGCCCGCCGTCGTCACGCTCGCTGCCGCGATCGCGATGAAGGAGGAAACGACTGCCAGCAGAAGCGTTCGCACGATGGACGGTGGGTGCTGTACGGTCATGGGGCTCCTCGCGAACCAGCGTGGGGCAATCGTACGCGGCCGACAGTGGGCCCGCCGCGCAGTGTGGGAGTCTGTGCTTCGTTCGCGGTGGGAAACTTCGTTGAGCACGAGCCGGGCACCGCGGCCGAGCAATTCGTCCGCGAGCAGCGAAGTGCCCGCCCCCGGCAGAAAGATCGTCGCCCCGGCCTGCGGCGGCACGTGGTCGAGCAGCCGGAGGGTCTGACCGACATCTGCTTCGTACCAGCCCACTTGCGGGTCATCCTTCGCCGCAAAGATTTCGTTCCAGTGTCTGACGAGGTCTGCCATCTGCGTCGCCCCTCGCCTTGTCCGATCAGAGCCCTGCAGCCGGCTCAGCAGCGCGGCAATAGGCCCGATAGTTTGTTGCGCTGAAAAGGAACTGCGTCAGAACGCGAGGAATGTCTTGGCAATGATGAACGTCGCCACACCCACGATCGCCACGGCGAAGATTTTCGCGAGGAGCGGCCCCGTGAACCGGCGGCCGATGAACGAGCCGGCGAGCAGGCCGGGGATGCTGCCGACGACGAAGCCGCCCGCGATGTCGAGCGGGATTCCGCGGCCTGCGGCCACCTGGCCGGCCACGCCCGCCGCGCCCACGAGCGTCATCACCAACAGCGACGTGCCGACCGCGCGAGGCACGCCCATCGAGGCGAAGGTGACGAGCGCGGGAACGATCAAGAACCCGCCGCCGACGCCGAACAGCCCGGACAGCAGTCCGACGGCGAGACCGGTCGCGGTGAGCACGCTGGCGCACCGGCTGGTCATGCGCAGCTTTCCCTCCGGATCGCGTCGGCACGCGGGGCCGCTGCCGGCGACGAGCGTGGCCGGCGATGCCCGCTCCGTCGGATCGGCGGACTTGGCCCACATCCGCACGGCGATCAGCAGCATCAGCGCTGCGAAGCCGCTGAGCAAAAGCGGCTCGGGCACGAGCGTCCCGAGCCATCCGCCGAGCGGGGCAGCCAGCATGCCGGATGCGGCGAACAGCAGGCCCGTGGGGAACTCGACCTGCCCGTAGCGCCACCGTTCGACGGCCCCGACGAGCGCCGTCGCCGCCACCGTGACGAGCGAAATGCTCACGGCCGTCCGCGGATCGACGCCGATCCCGTACATGAGCAGCGGCACGGCGAAGATCGCGCCGCCGCCGCCCGTGAGGCCGAGCGACAGGCCGACGACCGCTCCAGCAGCGAGCGTGGCGGCTGTCATGCGGGCAGCTTCGCCGCAAGCCAGGCCTTGTAGCCTCCCACCATGTCGTGCACGTGGGGGCGGCCCAGTTTCTGGAGCAGGCTGGCGGCGATCGCGGATCGATAGCCTCCCTCGCAGTGCACGGCCACGGGCTTTCCCGAGGGAATCTCGCCGATCCGCTCGTCGAGATGCGTGAGCGGGATGTTCAGGGCGCCGGCGATGTGGCCCCCCGCATGCTCCGCCTCGCTCCGCACGTCGACCACGATCGGCGCCACACCGGCGTCGGGTCGCTTGCCTGCGAGCCATTCAGCGAGAGCCGGGGCCGTGATCCGCTCCGTCCGCTCGACGAGATCGTCGCGACTAGCCAGGGCATTCATGCCGCCGGCGAGGTAGCCGGCGACGTTGTCGAAGCCGATGCGGCCGAGCCGCATCACGGCCTCTTCCTCACCGCCTTCCTCCGCGACCACCACGATCGGCTTGTCGTGGGAGAGCATCGAGCCCGCCCACGTCGCATACTTGCCGTTCAAGGCGATGTTGAGCGTCCCGCGCAGGTGGCCTCCTTCAAAGTCGATGCCGTCACGCACGTCGAGGAGCTGGGCCCCCGCCTTCACCGCCGCGAGCACCTCGTCGAGCGTCAAGGGCTTGAGCGTCTTCTCCATCGCCGCGTCGAGCGACGCCCGCTCCTTGCGGTTCAAGATCGCGTCGTGGACGAAGTAGTCGGGCGCCTCCGGCTGGTCGGCCGTGACGATCGCCTTGAATGCCTCGCGGCTCATCGGTTGGAGGGCGTAGTTGAACTTCTTCTGTTCGCCGATCGTGGAGACGGTCTCTTTCGACAGGCTCTTGCCACACATGCTGCCCGCCCCGTGGGCCGGATAGACGAGCGTGGCATCGGGGAGCTTCACGAGCTTGTTCGTGATGCTGTCGTAGAGCATGTCGGCGAGTTCGTCGGCCGTCACGCCGATGCTCGCCAGGAGATCGGGCCGGCCCACGTCGCCGATGAAGAGCGTGTCGCCGGTGAGCACGGCGAGCGGCTCGGTACGGCTCTTGGCAAGGTCGTAGACGAGGATCGAGATGCCCTCCGGCGTGTGGCCGGGCGTTTCCATCATCTCGAGCTTCACGTCGCCAAACTCGACCGTGTCGCCGTCCTTCACTTTCACGCACGCGAACTCCGCCTCAGCCCGCCGGCCCAGGTGGATCGTCGCCCCGGCCTTGTCGCGCAGTTCGATGTGGCCGGCGACGAAGTCGGCGTGGAAGTGCGTGAGGAAGACGTGCTTGATCGTGTATCCGCCGGCCTTCGCGTCGGCCAGGTAATGGTCGATGTCGCGTTGCGGATCGACCACCGCGGCCGTCTTCGTCTTCTCGTCGGTGATCATGTACGAGGCGTGCGACAGGCACGCGAGGTAGTACTGCTGGATCTTCATGGTGGCTGCGCCTGCCTTCAGCGGTTCCGTGAGCCGGTCGAACAGCACGACGCCGAGTTCGATGCCTGATTCGATGCCTGGTTCCACGGCATCTTTGCGATCAGCATCGCCATGCCACAGGTGTCGGTGATCCCGGCGAACACGAGGCCGCAGCCCACGAAGCCGGCCAGGCCGGCGCCGATCGCCTGCCAGTTGACCGGGGCCTCGGGGCCGAAGGCGGCCAGCGCCGCGCCGATGGCGACGAGCGCGCCGGCGGCGATCCGCACCTGCCGCTCGAGCGACATCGCTTTCTTGCCGCGGATGACCGGCACTCCGGCGGCCTCGCAGGCTGCCGTGCCTCCTTCGACGCTGACCACGTCGGTGACACCCGCCGCGAGCAGTTTCTCGCAGGCCTTCTGGCTGCGGGTGCCCGACTTGCAGACGAAATAAAGAGGACCGTCGCCGGCGACCGCCTTCACAGCCTGCGTATCGAGCCGGTCGAGCGGGATGTTGTGGGCGAAGTCGACGTGCACTTCACCGAATTCGGCGGGCGTGCGGACGTCGATGAGCGTCACCTTCTCGCCCTTGCGGCGCAGATCGGCGAGCATCGTCGGGGAGATCGTGGCAACCATGGGTTTTTCTCCTGTGCTGGGGACAATCACCAAAAGAACGTTACGCAGGTGAGCCGGCCCGAGCCGGCCGCGGCCCGCCAAACCGGGCCTCGATGCAGTGCATGATGCTGGCCAGATGCGGCTCGGCGATCGTGTAGTAGGCACACCGGCCATCCTTCTCCACGTTGAGAAAGCCGCAGCGTTGCATGAGCCGCAGGTGCTCGGAGGCCATGTGGCTCGGGATCTCGCAGGCCTCGGCCAGTTCGCCCACCGTGTAGCGTCCGCCGAGCAGCATCTGCACGATCCGCAACCGGTGCGGATGGGCGAGCGTCTTCAGGCACTCGGCCGCCTGCCCGAGGGCCTCGAGGCTCGTGAGCTTGGCCGGCCTGCCAGCCTTGCGCTTCGCGTCGACCACACCGTTCACCCTCGTGATTCAGCCGGACACCGCCCGACGGTCCGGCCACATACAAAGATATCGGAACATTCCGATACGTCAATCAATAATTCCGCACACTGTCGCGGAGGCCGCTGGAAATTCGGCAGCCTGGGCGACCGAGGGCGTATGACACACCCGAGCGAAAAGGCGGTTTGGGCTCGCGATCCTGCGGTGGTAAAATGGAAGGCGGAAGGTTGAAAGTATCCTGGCTTTGAATCGGCTCGGCCCTCGTGGTCGGCTGTACCAACCTCGCGAAAGCACAAGGTGGTGACCCTCCCTGGCGACAGGGCGGGAGGATACGCGTCGGGAGCGGTTCCCGGCGAAGCTTTCGAGAGTTTTCTGTTTCGTTCGACGCGGTTCCCACGCCACAAAAAACTCGAAAGTGCCTTCCTTTCCTCGTGTCTGGAAAGGATTGCGTCATGCCCCTCGCGTTCCCCTCGATTCGGGTCGAGCCCCGAAACCCGACCCACCATCTCTGGAACAACAACGGCGTGTGGTGGATCCACTACACGGTCCACTTCGATCACCGCAAGCGCCGCGTCCGGCGGTCGCTCCGCACGCGGTCGCTTGCCGACGCGATCGCCCGGCGCGACGCCCTGCTCGTGCGAATCACGGGCGCAGGGGAGTTCGTGCCGGAGCGATCCGCTGCAGACCCCGTCGCGCATGATCGGCGTGTGCTCGTGTAGACGAAACGTTGCCCCGGATGGACCAAGGTTGTCCCTCAGGCGTTGAACATCGAGCGCAAACGCCGGCGGGAGTGTTGCGTTTTTCGCCCCTCTGGACGAACACTGAACGCCTGAACACAATATGGGCCCATGAAGTCGTCACGGAAGACCACTGCCGCCGCGCCCGCGTGGCATGCCCTCGAAGTCGCTGTGCCCGAGACAAGCCGCCTTGCGCGCGTCGCTGGGGGGCTGCCCGGCCGGGTGCCGCCGCAGGCCAACACCCTCGCGCACGCGATCGTCGCGGCGGTCACCGAAATCGGGGCCGCCACCCCCGCCACGTGGCTCATCGCCCCCTCGCGCCGCGTTGGCAACGAATGGCTCGAAACGCTTGTCCGTCTGGGGCATTCCGTCACCAACGTCCACGTCACCACGCTCTCCGCCCTCGCCTTCGACATCGTCGCCGACCGGCTCGCTGCCGATGGGGTGATGCTGGCCCCGCCGCGGGCCAAGCTCGTGGCCGTGGAGCGGGTGCTTGCCGAAAGCCGCGGCGAGCTGCGGTCGTTTGCCGCCGCGGCCGGCTCGACCCGTCGCCTCGCCGAGCGGCTGCTCAAGAGCCTCGAGGCTCTTCGCAATGCCGGGCTCTCTTCCCGCGACGTGTCGCTCGGCCTGCGGCATTCCGACAAGGCCCACGATCTCTGCATCCTCCTCGACCGCTATGTGGCTGCGCTCCGTGACCTGAGCCTGATCGACCAGGCCGGGGAGCTGGCACTCGCGATCGAGCAGGTGCGGGCCGGGAAGCTGCCCGCAAAGGTTTCCTGTCTGCTGGTGCCCGACGATCTCGACCTGCCGCGGCTCGAGCGACAGCTGCTCGAGGCCCTCGGGGCGGCCGAGGGCGTGACGGTTCACACGCTCGCCACTGATCCGCCACTGCCCGCCCCGCCGGCAGCGGTCGCTGCGGCCCGCTTCCGGATCTTTCGTGGCTCAGGCGAGGCCAACGAGGTCCGCCACGTGCTCCGTACCTGCGTCGCAGAGGGCCTGCGGCTCGACGAAATCGAGATCGTCCACACCGATGCCGCGACCTATCCGCCGCTCGTTCGCGAGATCGTGGCGGCGCTCCACCGGCCCATCACCGCCGAGATCGCCGCCGGCAGCGAAGGCCACGTGCCGGTCACGTTCGCCGAGGGCCTGCCGCTCGCCGACTCGAAGCCGGGCCGGGCCTTCGCCGGCTGGCTCGCCTGGCGGCGCGACGGCCATCCGCAGGCGGGCCTCGAAGAGATGCTCCGCGACGGCGTGCTCGACCTCGCGATGATCGTGCCTGATGCCCCGCGGTCGTCGGCCCT
>Ga0247836_1008334_pt1 | contig 10543 bp, 10 predicted proteins | sample LaCruzMarch2015__4_FD_187116 | JGI IMG/M metagenome (GOLD analysis project Ga0247836, IMG submission 187116) | Freshwater microbial communities from meromictic Lake La Cruz, Castile-La Mancha, Spain - LaCruzMarch2015_14m | ecosystem: Environmental > Aquatic > Freshwater > Lake | place: Spain...
AGGGGGACAACCGCCTCGGCTTAAAGTCATGGATGCCAGTGTTCTGGTGGATCTGCAGATGCAGAGGATGTCCTTGTGGCTTCTCAATGTTGCCTTGGAAACGGCAATATTTCGAGGTTCCCTGAAGGGATTCTGCGAAGGGATCAGTCCGATCAAAAGATCGGCTCCATTCGCGGAGTTGTCAACCGGGATCGAAGGAACCGTTGTATTCCGGCACCCCACCCCACCAATCCACCACTTGATCGGCCAGACGATCGATCTGCCGCTGGCGAGCCGGATCATCGGCCCAGGCCCCCAGCAGGTTCTGGCGCAGGCCAGCGCTGGCGGGGGTGAGATGGTCGCCGGGCCGCTCCCGCAGGATTGAGGCGTCATCGGGCCGTTGCTGCAACACACCAATCAGCCGCCGGCTCTGATCGAGCGCGTCGGTGCCGAAGCGGATCAGCAGGTTGCGGGGCTGGCGGTAGTGAAGCCCCACCAGCCGCAGGGTTTCCTCCGGCGACGAGCTGAACTCGGTGCGCAGGCCCAGCCGGGGGGCCAGGTCGGCCAGCAGGGGAATGGAGCGGTCGGCGGAGAAGTTGTTGAAGCTCATCGCCACCAGGCCGCTGCAGCCCCGGCCGCCATCGGGGGCGAGCAGGTGGAGTTTGCAGCCCAGGCTGTGGCCGAGCCGCAGCACCGGCTGCGATCCCCCCTGGCCGGAGGAGGCCTCCCGAGCGGCCCGAAAGCGACGCCAGGCCTCGGTGGCCTGGCTCTGGTGATCGAAGCCGGGCACATAGCTCCAGGCGCGGATCGCCAGCCCGCGGGCCGCCAGGGCCTCCAGCAGACGGCGGTAGCTGAGCTGGGGGGTGGCGGCCAGCACGGTGCCGCCGATGAACTCGACCACCCCGATCGGATCCCTTACCGGCCCCGCGGTCGGCAGGGCCGCGGTCAGGCACCAGAGGCTGCCCTGCTGCTGCCAGCGGTTCATGGCGATGGGGCGATCAGGCGCGTGGCCCTCAAGCTGGCAGCCGTTTGAGGGCAGCCAGGGCCTCGGCGGCATGGGCCGCGCCATCGAGCAGGTTGCTGAAGACGTGCCGCACCACCCCTTCGCCGTCGATCACGTAGGTGACCCGGCCCGGCAGAAGCAGCAGGGCTTTGGGCACCCCGAAGGCTTGCCGCAGGGCATTGCCCCGGTCGACCAGAAGGGGATAGGGAAGCTGGTGGCGGGCGGCGAAGCGGCCATGGCTGCCGGCGTCATCGCCGCTGACGCCCCACACCTGGGCGCCGAGGGCCTCAAGGGCGGCGTGGTTGTCGCGGAAGGCGCAGGCTTCGGCGGTGCAGCCGGGGGTGTCGTCCTTGGGATAGAAGAACAGCACCAGCGGTTTGCCCTGGAGCTGGTCGCTGCGCCGCTCCACGCCGTTCTGGTCGGTCAGGGCGATCAGGGGGGCCTTCTCTCCCAGCGCGATGGGGTTGGCCAAGCGGAGCAATGTTGTTGGGCCCAGAGCCTAGGAACAGCCAGCCCAGGGCCGCCCCCCCCTTGCGCGGCTGGGATCATGGGGTGTCGATGGAGCATGGAATGGGGCCGGGAAGGGAGCTGGAAGCAGGGGCAGCCGATGGGCGAACAGGCTGGCAGCAGACCAACCTGCTCAGCCTGGTACCGCCGCCGCCGCCGCCTGAACGATCTGCACCAGAGCTCCCGTCCCCAGAAGTTCTGCTGCCTGAACTGCGACCACCGTTGGCTCCGGCTCCCACCCAGCGGACTCCAGGACGGCTGCTGATTCTCGACACCGAAACCACTGGCCTCGAGCCCCGCAACCACCAGTGCATCGAGGTGGGGGCCCTGCTGTTCGACGTGCCCCACCGGGCGGTGCTCAGCCAGATCTCCTTTCTGCTGCCCTGCCAGAGCAATGACGCCGAGGCCATCAACGGCATCGCCGCGGCGGTGACCCGGTTGAGCCAGCCCTGGCCCGAGGCCCTGGCCTATTTCCAGACCCTGGTGGCGGGCGCCGATGTGGTGCTGGCCCACAACGCCGGCTTCGATCGCCAATGGTTTGGCCACGGCCACCTGCCGGCGATCGAGAAGCCCTGGCTGTGCAGCATGGAGGACCTGCGCTGGCCGTCGGAGCGGAACCTGCGGGCCACCCCCTCCGTGCGGGACCTGGCCCTGGCCTATGGCGTGCCGGTCTGGGCGGCGCACCGGGCCCTGACCGACTGCATCTATCTGGCTCAGGTGTTCGAGCGCTGCGACGACCTTGAGGGCTTGCTCGCCGCCGGCCTGGAGCCCCGCCAGCTCTATCGAGCCCAACTCCCCTATGAAGAGCGGCATCGGGCCCGCCAGGCGGGATTTCGCTGGAACGATCCCGTTCCCAAGGCCTGGAGCCGGCGTCTCAGTGCCCGCGAAGCGGCCAGCGTCGGCTTTCCCGTGAGCCTGGAGCCGCTGACGGCGTGATCTGCCATGCCTGACGCGGTCGCCGGGATGGCAGAACGAAGCGGGCGGGGCGCCTGAAATCGTGGCCCCCGCTGATGTCGTGATGGCCGGTCTGCTCTGGAAGCGCCGTTCCCAGGTCGGTTGCTGCTTGTTGATTCAGGGCGTGCTCCTCACCGTGGGCCTGGGGCTGGAGCGGCTGATGCCCCACCACGCCCCCTCCCCAGACACACTGGGCCTCGCTAGAACGCGTGGATGATCCGCACCGCACCGGCTCAGCCGGTTTCCAGACGGCTGAAGGTACGGCCCGGGGAGTTGCCTGGCCAACTCTTCGTGCATGGCGGCAGGGCTCCAACCAGTCTCTCCGTGCTTCGCTTCAACCCCGCGGGGTTGAACCACCAACACGCCCTGGTGGGGCCGGACGGCCTGGATGCGCTGATCGCCAGCGGCGATCCCCTCTGGGTGCGGCTGAAAGGTCTGGGGCATCCAAGACTGATCAGTGCGGTGCTTCAGAAGCTGGGGGTTCCGGAGATTTTCCATGCCCCGCTGATGGAAACCCCCCAACGCACCCGGGTCGACTCGATGCGGGACGCGGTGCTGGTGGTGATGCACCGCCTCAGTTTTGCCGATTCACCTGACCACCTGATCAGTGAACAGGTGGGGCTGCTGCTGATGCCCAACCTGCTGCTCACCATTGAGGAATCCCCCGAACCGCACTCCTTTCCCCAGCTCACCCAGTGGCTGGACCGCCTGGAACCCCCACCCGGCCGTGAGGACCTCGACGACATCCTCCACTTCCTGATCGACGAGATGCTCGATGAGCTCTTCCCGATGCTGGAGCAACTCGCCGAGCTGCTTGATGGCCTGGAGGAATCCGCCCTGCGGGATCCCAAGCCGAAGCTGCTCAACCGCGCCTACATGGCCCGGGCCAGCCTGCGGAAGATCCGCAGCCTGGTGTGGCCCCTGCGGCACCAGATTCTGATTCTCCTGCGCCAGAACCAGCGCATCCTGGGGCCCGATGCTCGCAGTGGCTTCGAGGACATGGCCCAGCATGTTGGGCTGATTTTCGAGAATGCCGAGCTGCTGCGGCACCAATGCGATGCCGTCTCCGATGCCTACATGGCCAGCGCCAGCAACCGGATGAATCAGGTGATGAAAACCCTGACCATTGTGGCGAGCATCTTCGCTCCCCTCACCTTCATCGCCGGCATCTATGGCATGAACTTCAAAGTGATGCCCGAACTCGATCTGCCCCTGGGCTATTACTTCGCCCTGACCTTCATGGCCCTGATCGCAGGGCTGCAGACCTATTTTCTGTGGCGACGGGGCTGGTTCCAGGATTGGACGGCGACGCGGCGCTGAGCCAGCCGGCAGGAAACTGTGGGCAGGACATCAGATCGCTTCATAGGCGGCGGTGGTGTTGCGAAGCCGTTTGGCCAGTTCGTGAATCACCCCCTGCACGATTTCAGGGTGATCCACCATGAGCTCCGAAAGCGTTTCCTGGTCGATGCGGTAGAGAAGGGTGGGCTCGATCGCGGACACCGAGGCCGACCTGGGTTCCGGGTCAAGCGCGGCAAGCTCGCCCACGATCTCCCGGCGACCCAGTTCCACAATCGTTTGTTCCCCCATGTGGACACGGACAAGCCCCGCCGCAATCACGAACATGGAGGTTCCGAGATCCCCCTGCTTGAAAAGCTCTTCCCCTGGGGTGAGATGAACCTCGTCCACCGCATTCGCCAACTGCAACAGCACATCACTGGGCGTGCTCGCGAAGATCTCAACACCCTTGAGAGCAAGAATCTTCTCCATCGTGGCTGAATCCGTCATGGCCGTGAAAGCATTGAGCTGAGGTGCATCCTGACTGCACAGCCGGCCAGCGGCGTCAACGCTGTACAGCGCACAAGTTCGCAGCCAAAGGTGAGAGGAAGAATAGGATCGGCCCTCCAGGATTTCCTTCACGCGCTCCGAGGCCGTCAGCGGTTGGGGGACAAACTTCTGGGGCATCCCCGCCAGGGCCACAGCGATGGACTGCCCCTCCAGCAGTGGAAACAACATGTCCTGAAGGGATGGGGAGAGGATCGAGTCGAGCAGTTCCAGGGCCATGGCCCGTTCCCTGGCGGACCCAGCCCAGTAGCGCTGGCGGGCTTCCCGGATCGCGGAACCGCCATGGAGACACTCCAGCAGCAGCAGGATTCGTTCGCGGCAGCGGTGCAGCTCGGTTTTCAGCGCCTCGGCAAGCAACCCATGCTCCCGATCGCCAAGATCACTGAGCGAGCGCAGCAACCAGCCGCCCAGGCGGACATCCCGCAGCAGTTCGGCCTCCACGGCGGCTGATTCCTCCTTCGCAGGTCCATAACCGCAGCGCACCAGTCCAACCAGGACTGCACGGCGCCTGGCCGGATCGCTTGAGGAAAGTCGCTCCAGCAGGGCTGCCTGGCTGCTGGGATGGCAGAGCCGAGCCAGCAGACGGAGGATGCGGAGCTCCTCGCCCTGGAGCAGGGCCTCCCCATCCAATCGAGCGATCAAGGCCTCCACCCCCGCATCCCCCGCCCCCAGAAGGGCCAGCAGGGCAGGCTGCCTCGAATCGCGCTCCTGCAGCTGTTCCACAACCCGCCCCCAGATCCTCGGGTGAGCCCAGGGGCCCGCCGCCCGCAGAGCTGCCCTGCGCACCTCGATGTCCCGATCATCGAGCAGCGCCTCTAGATCGTTGGTCAGTCGACGATGACCGCTCTGGGCCAGGACCTTCGCCGCCAGTTGACGCTGGGCAGGCTCTGTGGATTCTCTCAACCGGCTCAGGGCCTGATGGGCCGCATCGACGGCTTCGGCAGGACCATGGCGGAAGAACCCGACCAACGCCCCGACCCGCACCGGATCGTGCCCGCTGTTGAGATGCATTGGCAGCCGCAGCAGCTCCCGATCGCCGTCGTGGGCCGCCAGAACCCGAAGGGCCGCCCCACGCAGTTCGGGATTCCGCTCGGAGTCGGCAACCGTGCGAAACCAGGGCAACGGCGGCGGGTTTCCGCCGCGCTCCACGACCCCCAGAACATGAAGCCGAACATCAACGTTCGGATTGCTCAGCAAGGTGGGGAGCTGCGTTGAGATGAACGTCGGATCGGAGTCCTGCAGCAGTTCCAGGGCATAGACCGCCTCAGAGGCGGAACTGGGGTCCAGGGCCACCCGGCGAAGAACATCGCGGGAGGCGCGGTCGGCGGCGGAGACAGTCCCGCCGACCCATTGGCGCCGCCGCAGCGCCATGGCCAGGGTGCGCGGAAAGGCGCGCCTCAAGGCCAGGGCGATGCTGATCCAAATCAGAACCACAGCAAGCATCCACCAGGCAAGCGTGGGCGGGCCCGAACTCCAGAACGTGTCGAGGGCCAGGATCAACAGACCCGCAGATCCCGCCGCCAGGGGGCTGACCACCCCCTCCGCCAGGGTCTGGGCACGGATGCGTTCCTGGCTCGGCAATGGCTGGAACAGCAGCAGCACAGAAGAGCGATCAATGGAATGCCGGAAGGCGTGATCGAAGAACTTCCCCGCAGCCAGGGGCCAGAACAGGATCAGCAGGGAAGCGCTCGAGCCCGCCAGGGAAACGGTCACCAGGGCAGCAAAGCCCAGGCTCAGCGGCAGGATCATCAGACCTGGCCCCAGTCCGAATCGCCCCAGCAACGGTCGGGTCACCAGGCTGCGCAGGACGAGGGTGATGGCGGCTGCGGCCGCGTAGAACACCCCCAGAAAGGCTGCCAGCCCATCGGCCGTGCTGAAGCGTTCCACCGCCACGGCCAGGAAGTTCTTATCCACCAGGAACCGCATCAGCACCGAGGCGAGAAACAGGCCAAGAATCAATCGAACGAACGGGGTGTGCTGCAACAGCGGTCGGGTGGCTCGGCGCTCGCCAGAGGACGACCTGGCCCTCCCCAAGGGCCCGGGGCGATCGGGAAGGACCCAGAACAGCACGGGCAGGCAGATCGCTGAGGCGGCCGCAGCCAGCACCACAAGGCCGTCGCTGCCAACGCGAGCAACCAGCAATGGCAAGGCCAGTCCCCCCAGCATCATGGCCAGTACTTCTCCTGAACCGATCAAGCCATAGAGGCGCTTGGCCTGCCGCACATCCAGAAGCGAAGCGACCAACCCCCAGAACTCCAGGTTCAGGAGCACCTCCGCCACCCGGTACCAGATCAGCAGACCAAAGGCAGCAACCCAGGGATTACCACCGCCGATCAGAACCCGAAAGCCCAGAAAAACAACCGTGATGACAAAAAGCGTGAGCCACCATGCCCGCCGTTCCGAAACCCGGCGAGCCAGCCCCATGAACCCAACGCTGCTCAAGGGAGCCGCTACCGCTACTGACAGATAGACGTAGGGGAGGCCCTGGGGGCCAATTGTTGAGATGAACAGGGCGTTGGCTGACGTTAGCGTCAGGATCAGAACGCAGCCGATCAATCCCGAATGGAGAAAAAGCCCGATGACCAGACGTTCTTCGCCTGCGTCAACACCCAAAGACCGGAAGACCTTGCGGAGGATCCTCACGTCCGCCCTGGCCCCATCGCTGATCCCGATTGATTGGGGCGGACTTTACGGCTCAGCCCGCTGGCGGTGGCGAGAGCGGCTGATCCGCGAGCGACAGGTGCTGGAGCAATAGCGAGCGTCTTGGCGACGGGCCGTGAAGGGTGTTCCGCAGCACGCACACTGCTTCAGGACCGGCTCGGCCGGCCTTTCCAGCAAGAGCAGGGGCATCCAGCGCCCGGCCCGTTCTCCCAGCACCAGATCGAGGCCGTAGCCGTCCATCAAGAGGGCGGCGGCATCGGCGTAGCCAAGGGCTTCGGCCAGCAGGGGGGCTTCCTCCGCCATCCGATCCAGGAGCTGGAGCAATCCGTAGCCCTCACTCCAGAGCCAGCGACGGCGTTCCCGAACCAGCTCCGCCAGACGATCCGGCGGCAACTGATCGGCGCGGTCGTGGGGGTGGATGGGGCCTTGGACCGATGTCATGACGCAGCAGGTCGTTGGTGCCAATCACTACGCAGTCCTAACCGCGCCTTAACCAATAGCCCGTCACCGGCAGCCGAGAGTGTGTCTGCAACGCGACTGTGGCATGGTTCGACGCGATCTTCCCATCAACCGGCATTGGATCTCGATGGGCTCAGCTGCCATGGCCGCCGCAGCCCTGCTCGCCTTCACCGCGGGGATGATCGCACGGGCCCAGTCCAAGCCGGCCGCGATCCAGATCAGCGGATCGAGCACCGTCTTCCCGATCACCGGCAAAGCGATCGAAGCTTTCCGAGAGACTCGCGCCGGCAAGGAGGTGCGCTTTGACCTCAAGGAAACGGGCACCAGCGCTGGCTTCCGTGATTTCTGTGCCGGCAAGGTGCCGATCAGCAATGCCTCCCGACCGATCAGCAGCAAGGAACTCAAGGCCTGCGCTGCCAAGGGCATCAAGTTCATTGAATTACCGATCGCCTTCGACGCCGTCACCGTTGTCGTCAACCCCCGCAACAGCTGGGCCAGAACGATCAGCACCGAGCAGCTTTCCCTCCTCTGGAATCGCAAGGCCCAGGGTGTGGTCAACCGTTGGAATCAGGTCAACAGCGCCTGGCCGGCCAGCCCGATCAAGCTGTGTGGTCCTGGCAATGATTCCGGCACCTTCGAGTATTTCAACAAGGCCATCAACGGCTCAGCAGATAATTCCCGCACCGATTTCACCAGCAGCGAAGACGACAACGTGGTGGTGAACTGCGTGGCCGGCAATCCCCAGGCGCTCGGCTATGTTGGCTTCGGCTGGTATGTCTCCAACGCCACCAAGCTACGTGCCCTGGCGATCAAGGGGCCGAAGGGGGCCATTACCCCCTCCATTGAGACAGTGCAGGACGAGCTCTACACCCCCCTGGCCCGGCCATTGTTCATCTATGTGAACAACGACATGCTGCACAGCCAGGAGAACGTGCGCCGTTTCGTCAGCTTCTACGTCCGGCAGGGCCCGCGTTTCGTGAAAGCGGCCCGCTTCATTCCCCTGCCGGATTCCACCTACCGCCTGGTGGAGTCCAAGCTCTACCGCAACGTGCTCGGCACCTCCTTCGGTGGTGAACTGCCCGTGGGGCTCACGATTGGCAAGGCGATCGCCCGCAGCTTCGACGAGATCAAAAAACCCCAGTTCCGCTGATTACGGCCAGTCTCAATCGGGGATCAGGAGCTTGGGTAGCCCCTGGCAAGCCCCCGGCGGCGGCGCAGAATCAATCCATGCTTGACCTCAGCGCGCCCCTCCTGAGCAGCGGTGACTATGCCGCCGAGTTGATCCAACGCCAGACCCGCCGGCTGGGCAAGCTCCAGGCCGAGGTGCTGGCCGATCGGGATCCAGAAGGCCTGCATCAACTGCGGGTCAGCCTCAGGCGGCTTCGCACGGCCCTGGGTCAGTTCGGCGCTGCCCTGGAAATGCCTGATGCGGTCAGCGACCGCCGCATCGCCAAGGTGGCACGCCGCACTGGGCTGACCCGTGATCTCGATGTGATGCGGGATCGGCTGACCTCCACCTGGCTGCCGGCGCTGCCGGGCCCGGAGCAACAGGCGCTCAATCCTGTTCTCAAGCAACTGGCGAGGGATCGTCAGGCGGCATTCGAGGGGCTGGCTGCCACGCTCCGCGAGGGCCCCTACCTCAAGTTGCTGGCGCGGCTGCACAAGTGGCAACAGGCGCCCCGGTTCACCGCGATCGGCCAGCGGCCCCTGCGCGGATGGCTGCTCGAGTGGCAGGGGCAGGCGATCGGCAGCCTGTTCCTGCAGACGGGCTGGTTCGTCACCGATCCCCACGATCAGGCCCTGCATGAGCTGCGCAAGACCATCAAGGGCGTGCGCTACTCCCTTGAGTACCTCGAACCGTTTGCCTCCGAAGCGCTGGCTGGCTGGCTGGCGGAACTGCGTCGCGCCCAGGACTGCCTGGGCGACCTCCATGATCTGCAGGTGCTCTCCGAAGCGCTCAGCGACCATCTCGACCGCGATCTCACCAAGGCGGTTCCGGCCCTTTGCCAGGCGATCGAGCTGCAGAAGGCCGAACGCTGGGGGCAATGGCTCAGCAAGGTCGAAGCGTTGCTCTCCGATGGCAGCCGTCGGGCGCTGCACACCAGCCTGCTTGATGCCGCCTGAGGGGCACCACGCCACAAAAAAGGGCCCCTGATGGGGCCCCTGGCTGCCGAACGGCGATCTGGTTCCCCGAGGGGCTCAGACGAGGGCGTTGATGGCGTAGTCGATGTAGTTGTTGGCGATCACACCGGGGTCACCGGAGACACCGTGGTTGGCCTTGATGTACTTCAGGGCTTCCACATACCAGGAGGGGGAGAGCTCGAAGGCGCGGTTGATCTCATCGAGACCGGCGATCAGGTACTCGTCGAGGGGGCCGGTGCCACCAGCCACCAGGGAGTAGGTGATGTGCCGGAGGTAGTAGCCGATGTCACGGGAGCACTTGGCCTTGCCTTCCGGGGTGGAGGCGTAGTTGGGGCCCTGCTGCTGGGTGGTGTAGGGGAACTTGTTGTAGACGGCCTGGGCGGCGCCGTTGACGAGGGCGTCAGCGTTGGCGGTGAGGGCCTTGGCGGCCTCCAGGGCGTTCTTGGCGCGCTCGAAGCGGCCGAAGGCGGCATTGAGCTCGGTGTTGCTGAGGAACCGACCCTGGGAGTCGGCGGCGGCAACGGCCTCGGTGAGTGGAGTCTTCGACATGGTGGAAGGAGAAGAAGGGGAACCGATGAAAATCAGGCTGGTTCAGCTGGAATCAGCTGAATTCAGCCGATGCGATCAGCCGACAGCGGCGGCGGCGCGATCGAAGTAGGTGCCGATTTCGGACACCAGGGCGGAGCAGTCACCGGGGGTGATGCCGTTGCGGTCGTTGACGAGGCCGAGGGCGGCGTCCTTCATCTTGCGGACACCTTCCGCCACCGAAGCGCCGGGGACGCCGAGGGCGAGATAGGTTTCGCGCAGGCCGTTGAGGCAGCGGTCTTCCAGCACGGAGGCGTCGCCGGTGAAGACGGCGTAGGTGACATAGCGGAGGATGATCTCCATGTCCCGCAGGCAGGCGGCCATGCGGCGGTGGGTGTAGGCGTTGCCACCGGGGGCGATCAGGGCCGGCTGCTGGGCGAAGAGTTCGCGGGCGGCGTTGGTGACCAGGGC
>Ga0247836_1008335_pt1 | contig 10543 bp, 11 predicted proteins | sample LaCruzMarch2015__4_FD_187116 | JGI IMG/M metagenome (GOLD analysis project Ga0247836, IMG submission 187116) | Freshwater microbial communities from meromictic Lake La Cruz, Castile-La Mancha, Spain - LaCruzMarch2015_14m | ecosystem: Environmental > Aquatic > Freshwater > Lake | place: Spain...
GCAACACGTCGAGCATGTCAATGCGTGATGGCGGAAACAGTCGACTGCGTGAACCGCGACCACCTTGGCGTCGTCGCTGGCCGCTTTGTTCACCCGACTCGATGCGCAACATCTTGGGATTGGGGGTTGAATCCACCAACGTGTCGACGAGCACGACTTCGTCGGTGGCCTTGTCGCCGTAGGCATACATATTGCGCAACTCAACTGGTCGGCGCCCTTCGATAACCACTCGTGTTGGCCCGCGCACGGTGGAGAGCCAGTCGGCAATTTCTTCAGCGTTGGACACCGTGGCCGACAATGCCACAAGGCGCACTTCGGGTTCTAGATGGATAATGACTTCTTCCCACACCGGGCCGCGGTATTCATCTTGCAAGAAATGCACTTCGTCGAGCACCACTACACCGAGAGTGTCCAGCGCTTTTGAGCGAGCGTAAATCATGTTGCGTAGCACTTCGGTGGTCATCACCAAGAGAGGTGCATCGACATTGATGGCGTTGTCGCCGGTCAGCAACCCCACTTGTTCGCTGCCGTAGAAGGCGCACAGGTCGTGATACTTCTGATTCGATAGCGCCTTGATGGGTGCGGTGTAGAAGCCACGCTTACCTTCATCGAGGGCCATGGCCAGCCCGTACTCGGCGATCACAGTCTTCCCCGAACCAGTCGGTGCAGCAACGAGTACGGATTCCCCGGCGTCAAGGGCATCAAAGGCTTGCACCTGAAACGGATCAGGGGCGAACTCATAACGCGCCAAGCGTCGTTGGCGGGCGGTGCTGGTCACTCGACAGCCGACTTGCGGCGGCGCCACAAGATGAGTGCGCCGATCCCCACGGCAATGACGTACAAGACGGTGAGCGGCACACCGAGCGCCATCAGCGTGATGGGGTCGCCACTTGGTGTGATTACGGCAGCGACGATAAAAATAACCATGATGGCGTAGCGCCATTGTGTAATCAGCGTGCGTGGTGAAACCACTTCAACCAACTGCAAAAAGACCAACAGCACCGGCGATAAAAAGCCGACACCAAATGACAGCATCATGAGCACGACCAGGTTGACGTATTTGTTGATCTGATAGTTCTGCGTCACGTCGGCGCCCGACCAACCAATCAAGAACTCAAGCGCTCGGTCAAGTGTCCAGTACGCCAGAAATGCACCAACAGCAAACAGCACCACCGATGAAAAGATGAAAAAGTACGAATATCGTTTCTCGCGCTTGGTGAGAGCTGGCACGATAAATCGCCAAATGTTCCAGAGCAGCACAGGTAGCGCAATTACCACCCCGCCCCATAACGCAATACGCATACGCGCTGAGAACCCATCGATGGGGCCAAGTGCATAGAGCGATCCATCGCAGTTGAGCGACGAGTTCACCGCGCACAGATCGCGGTAGGGCTTGGTCAAAAATCGCAGAACCGGTTCGTAGGCCAACAACAAACCGATAGCCCCAACGGCGATCGCGAGCAGGCTGAACAGCAGCCGGGTTCGCAGCTCGGCCAGATGCCCCATGATCGACATGTCGTCGACGCTGCGTCGTGAACCAACCACGTTAAGGACCTACTGCGGGCGGTACATCAGGAGTTGGAGGTGACACGGGCTTGTCTGGCACAGGCTTGTCTGACACGGGCTTGTCTGGCACGGGCTTGTCTGGCACGGGCTTGTCTGGCACAGGCTTGTCGCTCACGGTTTTTTTAAATTCCGCAACGGGCTCGTCTACCAGCTTGCGCACCTCACGAATGGGTTCTTCCATCACCTTGTTTACTTCACGTTGCATATTGCTGGTGACGTTGCGAATCTCGCGATACACCTTGCCGGCCTGCCGCATGGCTGAGGGCAGTTTCTCGGGGCCCAAGACGATGAGGCCGAGCATGGCGATGAAGACCAATTCGGTGCCCGACAGATTGAACACGTAGCAAGCCTACGAGACAGGGTTGTCGGCCTCGTAGTGTTGCGCCGTGCAACAGCGATTGCCATCCCTTGTGCAACCCCCATGGTTGTTTGCCCATCGTGGTGCACGTGCACACGAGCGAGAAAACACGATGGTGGCTTTTCGCTTGGCGATCAAGTTGGGTGCCACCGGGCTCGAGTCAGATGTATGGCTGACCAGTGATGGTGTTGCTGTTTTGGATCACGATGGCTGGGTTGGCCCGCGTTGGCGTCGCCGACCAATTGCTGACACCGTCTGCGCTGCATTGCCCAAGCACATCCCCAGACTCTCCGAACTGGCTGAATTGGCACAGCTTCATCAACTGGCGCTGTCGCTTGATATCAAGGATGCAGCCGCCTACGACGTGGTCGCCCGCACCCTTGCCGATGTCTCTTCTGATCTCGTTGGTCGCTCATTCATTTGCTGTGAAGATTTTGCGTTACTGCAAACTATTGCTCCGCGTTTGCGCAGCCTGCAGTTGATCGACTCGTCAAGATTGGCCACAATGAAGACTGGGCCAGAACGTCGTTTAGCGGACTTAACCAATCTCGGCGTTGTGGGGCTCAACATGCACCACACCGACTGGAATGGCGGTCTCGTCACCCTCGCCCATCGCTTTAACCGGCTGGCGTTCGCCTGGGATGCACAGTTCGAATACCAACTCACCACCACGTTGCTTATGGGAATTGACGGGTTGTATAGCGACTGGGTGGACCGCATGGTTGATGCAGCCCGCGTGCTGTAGCACGCCTTACAGATCGGCGGCAGCGCCGCTTACAAGGTTGACATGCTGCTGGGCGGCCAAATCACAACAACGGCCCGACCAACAATCAAATCAACATCCACCGGGCCAAACATGCGGCTGTCAAACGACATGGGTCGGTTGTCGCCAATCAAGAACACTTCGTTCTCACCCATGGTGGTGGGGCCCACGTCAGCAGCGCCACAACGTACTCCAGGTTCAAGTGTGGAATCGAGTTCTTGGTCGCCCAACCAAGGCTCGTCGAGCACAGTTCCGTCAATCGACACCACACAGTCGGCAATCGTGAGGGTTTCGCCAGGCAAGCCGATTACACGCTTAATGAGGTCATCGTGCTGCACCGTGTCGCCATTGAGTGTGATTCGATCAAACACAATGACGTCACCGCGTGATGGAGAACCGAAGCGGTAGGAAAGTTTGTTAACCAACACTCGATCATCGCCGAACAATGTCACTTCCATCGATGGCCCAGCTATATAAAACTGTTGCACTGCAAACGTGCGCAGAGCCATTGCAATGAAGACTGCAGCGACTATTACAACGAGCCACTCGCGTACTTGTTTCAGCCAAGTCGAGCGCCGCAGGTCTGGTGCTGCATCATTCACTCATGCAACGCTAGTTGCGAAAAGTCGTGGCTCGTCTTTGGCGTGCGGTCTGGCAATCGTTTTACAGCGAGGCAATCAACTTTTCAACCCGGTCGTCTTGGCTTTTGAACGGGTCTTTGCACAAGACGGTTCGCTGAGCTTGATCGTTCAACTTGAGATGCACCCAATCGACCGTGAAGTCACGCTTGCGCTCTTTTGCCCGGCGGATGAAGTCACCGCGCAATCGGGCCCGCGTGGTTTGGGGGGCAACGTCTTTGGCCAAGTCGATGGCCTTGTCGTCACACAGGCGCTCGACCATGCCGCGCGACTGCATCTTGAAGAAAATGCCACGCTCGCGATCAATGTCGTGATACTGCAAATCCAGCATCTGCACCCGTGGGTCGTCTAGCCCCACATTGTGGCGCTTGCAGTATTCGTCAATGATCCGGTACTTGATGACCCAGTCGATTTCGCGGTCAAGTTTTAGCGGGTCATTTTCTAGCGCAACAATGCAGTGTTCCCACATGTCGAGCGCCCGCTGTTCTTCAGCGGTGAAGCCACGTTGGTCTGCATAGCGCAGTGCGCGATCCAAGAGCTCGCGTTGAATGTCGAGCGCTGACAATTCACGTCCACTCGCCAGGCGCACTTTGCGACGACAAGTGATGTCATGGCTAATGTCGCGAATCGCACGAATGGGGTTCTCGAGGGTCAGATCACGCAAAGAGGCGACCGGGTCCTCAATCATTCGCAGCACACAGGCTGCGGCACCCACCTTCAAGAAGTTGGTGTATTCGCTCATGTTGGAGTCGCCAACAATCACATGCAATCGGCGAAAGCGTTCAGAGTCGGCGTGTGGTTCGTCGCGAGTGTTGATGATTGGCCGGCTACGGGTGGTGGCGCTGCTGACGCCTTCCCAGATGTGCTCGGCTCGCTGCGAAATCGAAAACACTGGGCCGCGTGCGGTTTGCAGGATGTGTCCAGCGCCGGCAAAAATCTGACGCGAAACAAAGAACGGCAACAAAGTTGTGCCGTAATACGACAAATCGTCGGTACGCGTGGTGAGAAAGTTTTCGTGACAGCCGTAGCTATTGCCCGCCGAGTCGGTGTTGTTTTTGAACAGATAGATGGTGCCGCGAATACCTTCGTCGCGTAGCCGTTGTTCGGCGCCAGTCACCAGACCTTCCAGAATGCGCTCCCCCGCTCGGTCGTGGGTGATGCAGTCAAGAATGGAGTCGCACTCTGGCGTTGCATACTCAGGGTGCGATCCCACATCTAGGTACAAACGGGCCCCATTTTCTAAAAACACGTTGCTCGAGCGACCCCACGACACCACCTTGCGAAACAAGTAGCGCGCCACTTCGTCGGGGCTCAAGCGTCGTTGGCCACGCAGGGTGCAGGTAACGCCGTACTCGGTTTCAATGCCGTAGATCCGCCGCTGAAGTTCGGTGGTGGCCATCAGCGCAGGGCTATTGCCACCGCGTCGTCAGAGACTCTGGTGAAAGCACGACGCTTGCCGTTGCGAGACAAGCTCGCTATTTCGAGATCGCTCGCCGCCAAGGTGCGCTCTGGCCCAGTGAGGGCAGCGACGGCAACGCGGATTGCACCCGCAACATCGAGGTTGTCGTTGAAGTTGGGTTCGAGTCGCTTGAGAATGCCTTCGGCGTCGCCACCCAGCACACAGAAACGCTTTTCTTCTAGCAAGGTGCCGTCATACAAAATATGAAACATGCGGTCGTTGGCAACCACGTCGGATACTTCGACCACTAGTAGCTCTACTTCGAGTGGTTTAGGCCCCATCGTGGAAAACACATCGCCAAGTACTTGGGCATATTGATTGGCCAGACTGCGTGCGTCTACGTCGTTGCGCGAATACTGATATCCCCGCAACTCGGCTGCGCGCACACCTGCCACACGCAATTGGTCAAACTCGTTGTACTTGCCCACACCAGCAAAAGCAATGCGGTCGTAGATTTCACTTACCTTGCGCAGCGTGGAGGAAGGATTCTCTGCGACAATGACGATGCCCTCAGCAAGCTGCATCGCCACCAATGCTCGACCCCGCGCAATGCCTTTGCGCGCGTAATCCGCGCGGTCCTTCATCATTTGCTCGGGTGAAACGTAAAACGGCATGCTCATCGGGTGCGCACCTCGCCCATGATCGTCTCGTACATCGCCGCCAGCCTCGTGTCGTCGACGCGATTCCAACCCGTCGAATCAATTGAGGCCACGATCGGATAGATGCCGCGTAAAACGTCGGGTCCGCCAGTAGCTGCATCGGCGTCCGATGCTTCCCACAGCGCACGCGCCGCCAAATCAATTGCTGCTTCACGACTGAGGTTCTGTCGCCAGCCCACACGCAGCACGGTGCCAGCCAAACGCGAACCCGAGCCGGTGGCTACGAAATCGCGCTCCTCGTATCGACCACCAGTGGGGTCGTAGTCCCACAAGCGACCACGCTCGACGAGCGGGTCGTAGCCAGCGAAAATCGGTACCACCATCAGCCCCTGCATGGCAGCAGGCAGATTGGAGCGCACCATCATTGACAACTGGTTGGCTTTGCCCTCTAGCGACAGCGCCTGGCCTTCGACCTTTTCGTAATATTCCAATTGCAGTTGAAACAACTTGATCATCTCCATCGCCGGCCCCGCGGTGCCAGCAATGGCGACGCCACTCAAGTCGTCGGCTTGCACCACTTTGTCCATCGTGCGATGGCTGATGGACATGCCGGCAGTAGCACGACGGTCGCCCGCCATAATGACACCACCGTCGAAGGTCAGCGCCAAACAAGTGGTGGCGTGAGGAAACGACTGGGCATCGCTCGCCGACACCAAAGTGGCAGGGAATGGATCAATGCCGACCTTGCGCAACAGCTCGGCAAAGTTGGCACCAGGGTCATCACCGGTAGAAAATCGTGGCATGGTCATGAAGTGTTTTACTGTCCACCCTTTTGCACGTAACTCTTCACGAAATCTTCGGCGTTGGTTTCTAACACTTCATCTATTTCATCGAGTAGACCGTCGAGTTCGGCTTTGAGTCGATCAGTTTTTTCGGTGTCTGGGATGGTGGCAGACGTTTGCTCGCTGCCGGCCGATTGATCGGCTTCTCTAGGGTTCGTGACTCGCTGTTTTTTGGTGCGTTCAGCCATGTCAAGCACCATAGCAAGACGAACTACCCGTGCTGCCGACGATGCCTCAGGTGGGGTTGGTGTCACCCAGTCGGGCAATAAGTTCACCAGCATTGGCACACGAGGCGAGCAACTCCCCTGTGAGCGCCTGGGTGCCGCGGAGGGGCTCCATCATCGGCACTCGACGCAAGGGCTCTCGCCCCACGTCAAACACGATGGAATCCCAGTTGGCCGCCACGATCTCGGGTGCAAATCGAGTCAAACACGTGCCACGAAAGTAAGCCCGTGTCGTTGCTGGCGGGTGTTCGATCGCATGCTGTGCGTCGCTCGCGTCGACGAGGGTGCGCAGCCCGCAGCGGGTGGCCAGCGATCGGCCAGCGCGCAGATCGGAATATTGCAGGTCTATGGCCTTCAGACGCACATCAGTTGGGGCGAGCGAGTGACGCTCGGCGTAGCCGTCGACCAAGCGTTTCTTGGCTACCCAATCCACCACGTTGGCCATACTGAGCGGATCGGACTCCAGCCCAGTCAGCACGTTCTCCCACTCGTGGAGAATCATCTTGCCGTCATCGATCGTGACGGAGTCGAGCCCAAAGCGATCAGCCCAGGATTGAGCCCGCTCGAGCAGTTGCCACTGCACCTCGAGTGCTGTCATTCGTTTACCGTTTGCCATCGCGACTGTGGCGCGCAGGCTCGGGTCGTTACTCACCTGACGAATGGCAGTAACCGGGTGAGCCAGCATCAAATCCTCACCGATTGCATTGTCTTCGATCATTGACAGCACGATTGCCGTGGTGCCGATTTTGAGGAACGTGGCCACCTCGCTCATGTTGGCGTCGCCCACAATCACATGCAGGCGTCGGTATTTTGCTGGGTCACAATGTGGCTCGTCACGAGTGTTGACAATCGGACGCTTGAGCGTTGTCTCTAGGCCCACTTCCTCTTCGAAAAAGTCTGCTCGTTGACTGAGCTGGTAGGCGATGTCACCTGGCACCGAGCCGGGAGACTCGCATCCCACCTTGCCGGCCCCGGTGAACACCTGTCGAGTTACAAAGTGCGGCGTAATTTGCGTTACGAGGCGGCCAAACGGCACGGCCCGATCGACCAAAAAGTTTTCGTGACATCCATAGCTGTTGCCTTTGCCGTCACTGTTGTTTTTGTATACGACGATTTCACCACCATTGCCGAGCATGGTCTTGGCCCGTTCCATGCTGAGGCGCATGATTTCTTCAGCAGCCCGGTCATACAACACGGTTTCGGTCGTGGTGCGACACTCGGGGGTTGAACACTCAGGGTGAGCATGGTCAACGTAATAACGCGCGCCATTGGTGAGCACCGTGTTTACTAGGTGTGTTTCAATTTCGGGAGCAAGAATCTCGTTAAGCAATAAGCCGCGGGCGTCGTTGCCGGGTTGTTCGTCAAAGAAGTCCCAGGCGGTTTTGGTCTGAGTGCGACCTAAAAATGCATTGATCAACATCGAACTCGCAGTAACAGCGTTGAGGTCGGCGTCGCGAACCACGATGCCGTACTCAGTTTCGATGCCCGAAACTTTCGGAATCGCCATCGCTAGAGGTACTGCCCGGTGGCCGTGCGTTCAATCGCCTTGCCTCCGGTTGCGCCATCAGTATGGGTGAGGGTGCGGATGAAGATGATTCGCTCACCTTTGCGACCCGAGACTTTGGCCCAATCGTCGGGGTTGGTCGTGTTTGGAAGGTCTTCGTGCTCGCGGAACTCTTGGCGAATCGACGACGTCAAATCGCTGAGCTCAATCCCCCGCTCGCCGCCGGCCAGCAGTCGCTTAATGGCTAACTTCTTGGCCCGCCGCACGATGTTTTCAATCATGGCCCCCGAGGCGAAATCGCGGAAGTAGAGCACTTCCCTATCACCGTTTTGATAGGTGACTTCGAGGAAGCGGTTGGACTCGTCGTTGGCATACATCTCTTCGACGGTGGCTTCAATCATGTTGTGAATGGCCTGCTTGACATCGCCGCACTTAGCGATCTCGCTGGCAGCAATCGGCACCTCGCTCGTGAGATAGCGACTAAAGATCTGCCGTGCGGCGTGTGCATCCGGGCGTTCGATGCGAATCTTCACATCGAGTCGGCCTGGACGCAAAATGGCGGGGTCGATGAGATCTTCACGGTTGGTGGCGCCGATCACAATCACGTTGTGCAGACCCTCGACACCGTCAATTTCGGCGAGTAGCTGCGGCACGATTGTGGACTCCATATCCGACGAAATGCCCGTACCGCGTGTGCGGAACATCGAATCCATCTCGTCGAAGAACACGATGACCGGCCAGCCCTCTTCACTCTTCTCGCGAGCCCGTTGAAACACCATGCGAATTTGGCGTTCGGTCTCACCGACATATTTGTTCAGCAGTTCTGGGCCTTTGATGTTGATGAAGTAGCTGCGACCTTTGTCGGCCCCGGTGCGGGCGGCAACCTTCTTAGCCAACGAGTTGGCAACGGCTTTGGCGATCAGTGTTTTGCCGCAGCCCGGTGGGCCATAAAGCAAAATTCCTTTCGGGGCAGGCAACTGATGTTCGGCAAACAAGTCGCCATGCAGGAACGGCAGTTCCACGGCATCGGCAATGGCCTCAATCTGGGTATCCAATCCACCGATGTCGTCATACGAGATATCGGGAACCTCTTCGAGCAGCAAGTGTTCGACCTCGGGTTGCGCCAAACGCTCGAGCAATAGGCCACTACGCACATCGAGTCGCAACAAGTCGCCATTGCGCAGATGTGTGCCGCGCAAGGTGTCAGCTAGCTCACACACACGGTCGTCATCACCGCGTCCGGTAACTATGGCGCGGATACCGTCTTCGAGCACCTCTTTGAGCGACACCACCTCGCCGGTGATGTCGGCGCTGCGCGCCATAACCACATTGAGTGACTCATTCAACACCACCTCGCTACCGCGCTCGAGCGTGTGGAGATCGATCTCGGGATGCAACGACACTCGCATCTTGCGACCGTTGGTCAGCACATCCACGCTTCCGTCGTCGTTGGAACCCACCACCACGCCGTAGGCCGAAGGTGGCTGAGTAAGTTTCTCCACCTCCTCGCGTAATGATGCAACGTGGTCGCGGGCTTCGCGCAATGCGTACGAAAGTTTTTCGTTCTGGGCCTTGGCTGCGGCTATCTGACCCTTGGCCTCGAGGACCCGTTCTTCAAGTGCACGAAGTCGCGCACCTGTGTCATCGGCCATGCCCTGAACCTAGCGGGCAGCCGTGTATCGTGAAAAGCCATGAAGGTATGGATCGACCAAGACCTCTGCACAGGTGACGGCTTGTGTGAAGAGATCGCCCCCGAAGTATTCGCGCTGCTCGACGACGGTCTGGCCTATGTCAAAGAGGGCGACAAAATTTTCGCAACCGCCAAGGGCAACGCCCAGGGTGCCGAAGGTGTCGCGAACTTTGCTGACAAACATTTGGATGCCGTCATTGAGTCCGCCGAGGAATGCCCCGGCGAATGCATTTTCATCGAACCGTAATTCGGTTCGTTATTGCGCGATCAACAGTCGCGCTGTTGTTAAAAACCCTGTGTGAGCCACCATTCGATGGTCAGGACGAACAGACTCACCTTCGATGTGCCACGTGCGGTGCAGCACTTCGAGCGTGCGCATTGCAACCCACTGCCCGCGATGGCGACCTAGCACTTCGCGTACTTTCACTGCTTGGGTAATGCTCGGGGTATAGGCAACGACTACGCCACCCCCCTGCATCACCGTGGGAAGATGCGGCAGCACTTGCCACGGCTCGGGCAAATCCAACACCGCACGATCAAAACGCCCACCGTTAGGCAGGTCGATACCGGCGTACGAGTCGCGGATCATGACGTGAAATCGAGCAGATGCTTCGTCGCCAAGAAATGAGGCAACATTCTTCTTGGCTCGTTGAGCAAAATCTTCGCGCAATTCATAGCCGATGATGCGCGCCCCTGCGCGCAGCATGGTCATCGACAACGCACCAGACCCGACACCAGATTCAAACACCAGATGGCCTGGTGCAATGTCGGCGAGCATTGCGATGGGTGCGAGATCTTTTGGATAAATGACCTGTGCCCCGCGTGGCATCTCGAGCACGAAATCTTCAAGAGTTGGGCGCATCACCACGTAGCGCGCACCTTTGGTGGACTCCACCGTGC
>Ga0247836_1008340_pt1 | contig 10529 bp, 7 predicted proteins | sample LaCruzMarch2015__4_FD_187116 | JGI IMG/M metagenome (GOLD analysis project Ga0247836, IMG submission 187116) | Freshwater microbial communities from meromictic Lake La Cruz, Castile-La Mancha, Spain - LaCruzMarch2015_14m | ecosystem: Environmental > Aquatic > Freshwater > Lake | place: Spain...
CTCCGCAGGTAATGGAATCGCACGTCGGGGTGGTCGGCGAGGAGGGACATCGGTACGGAGGAGTCCGCCAGCCGCTTGGAGATCATGAGTGCAGTCAGGCGCATGCCAAACGGGTTGTCGTGGTGGCCGGGATGCCAGATGGAGACCCGGTCGGCTTTCCATGTCTCCACCGGGCCGACGGTGGCAGCCTCCGTGGGAACGAGGGTCACGTTGCCGCCGCCGCTGGTTCTGGCGTTCTGAGTAATTGTCACAGGGTGCAGCTTAACCTCCCGGGTTTTCAACTTCCGGTATTCCGCGGGGCTTGGCGGAGCATCCTTGTATTTGCCTTTGCGGGGGAGGGGGTCGTTGAAGGCCCAATGTTTGATTTCCCCCTGCCCGCCCTGCATGATCACGCAGCGGATCGCGTCGTAGCTGCGGCTGTAGGCATCAAGATCCCCGACGGGAAAGTGGAGATTCTTTTCAGGGATGCGGAGTTTTTTTTCGATGCGGTCGAAGCACATGGCACGGTCGCATTTGGCGAACGACAGCGGGTGGGTCCCGGAAACCGGCTTTCCGTCGATCACCCATTCGTCCATTCCCCAGAAGTGGGCATCATGTTTTCCGAGGTCGAGCCCGAGCGCATTGACCATCCGGGCGACGAGAGGTAGTTGCTCGGTCGGCCCGATCGGCCCGCAGATTCCCGCCGGGTTGTCCGGAGTGCTCAGCTTCCATGCCTCGATGTATTCCAGCGCCTCGGCGGCATAGAACTCCTCGATGGTGTCATAAAAAGAAATCTGAAACCCGGGCCTTGCGAGCCCGCGCAGTTTTTTTTCGTCGAGCCTCGCGGCATCGGCTAGAATTCCAGGGTCCAGTGTTGTGTAGTCCCACCAATCGGGGGCCAGTTTGCTGAGTGGTCTTGGCATAGTTTTATGATTTTGGGTTTGGGATGGAGAGGCCTGAGATCGCCGCGGGCAGGGGATCGAAATCAGGCGGGCAAAATCCCAGATGGTTGTGGCGAAGGAATGCTTCCGCATGCGTGAACTGTCCCGACATGGTTCCCATTGCGCCGCAGAGTCCCTCCATTTCCTCCAAATAGGCTCCCATTCCCTGGCTGGCATCCAGCCAGTTTTTCTGGCTCTCATGGCAGGCCAGAAGGTCTTTCTTTTTTTGTATGGTTGCCGAGATGTCAACGAACAGGTCGGGCTCCACAACGCGGCCAAGCCCATCGCGCAATCCATGCGGCAGGGAATGATAGATCCGCACCGGGTCGGACCACGGGGCGAGCGGCGGGGTGGTGATATAATTCGGCATTCCCCGCGAGAAAGCTGCGGTTACAATCAGGCGGCAGACATTTTGGTGATCCTCCATGTAGTCGGAGGGTGAATGCGTGAGGATCAGCGATGGGCGCACAAGGCGGAGGACAGAAGCCGTCACGGCCAGCGAAGGGGCATCGTAAAAAATCCCGAGGTCGCCGAAGAGGGCCGGGTGCGCAACAGCCCCCGCAGCATTCGCTGATTGCACCGCTTCCTCCGCGCGGATCCGGATGATCTCCTCCCTGCCATAATCGATGGTGCCAAGGTACCCGTCCGCCAGATTCCAAAAGTGGATGTCCCAGCCCCGCTCTTTCAGAAGCAACATCGTCCCGGCCATCATAAATTCGATGTCGTCGGGATGGGCAACGGCGGCGAGAGCGGTCTTCTGCACGGCGTGTCTTTTAGCTTTTCCACTGCGTTCTGTCCAAGCCGAATTCGTCCCGCTCGCAGCCTGTCGGACTGAACCGGAACCTTCACCTTCCTTTGCATGATCCATTGCGGTAAAGAATCAACCGCCTCGAGAGCCTGCCGGGGGCACAATATTCGGGTGACGAATGCTCTTGAAGCCACGTCCCGTCGGGGATAGGTTATCCGGCTCTTGCCATGAAAACGAAAAAGCCATCAACCCGCACCGCCAAGAAACCCGCCAACGAGCGGGGTCGAGTCATGAACGGAGCGGAAATCCTTGTTGCCTGTCTCGAGCGTGAGGGAGTGGAAGTGATTTTTGCCTATCCCGGCGGAGCTTCGATGCCCATTCATCAGGCTCTGACCAAGTCGAAAAAGATGCGGGTGATTCTGCCCCGCCATGAGCAGGGTGGGGTGTTTGCCGCCGAGGGATATGCGCGTGCCACGGGCAAGGCGGGTGTTTGTATGGCCACTTCGGGGCCGGGTGCCACCAATTTGCTCACGGGCATCGCCGATGCGTGGATGGACAGCACTCCCCTTGTGGCCATCACCGGTCAGGTGCCCCAGGAAATGATCGGGCGCGGTGCTTTCCAGGAGACCGACGTGTTCGGCATGACGCTTCCCGTGGTCAAGCACAGCTACCTCGTGTGGGACATCAACGAGATCCCCCGCATCGTGAAGGAGGCGTTTTATATCGCGGAGAGCGGCAGACCGGGCCCGGTTTTGATCGATGTTCCGAAAAACATCCAAAATCAAACCACCCAGCCTGTTTTTCCGTCGAAGATCTCCCTGCGCGGCTACCGCCCCGACAAGCGCGCCGACGAGATTGCTATCAACGAGATGCTCGGGCTCATCGCCAACGCGAAGAGGCCGGTAATTTATTGTGGCGGCGGCGTGATCACAGGCAATGCCTCGGCCGAGCTCCGGGAGTTTGCCGAGCGCACCCAGATCCCCGTGACGACCACCATCATGGGCGTTGGCGGATTTCCCGAGGACCACGAGCTTTCGCTGCGCTGGCTTGGAATGCACGGCACGGTTTATGCCAATAACGCTGCCAACGAGGCGGATCTCCTGCTTGCCATCGGAGTTCGGTTTGATGACCGGGTGACCGGCAAGGTCGAGAAGTTCTGCGAACACGGGACGATCGTTCACATCGACATCGACAACTCGGAGCTGAACAAAAACAAGTTTGTGCGGCTGCCCATCTTAAGCGACCTCCGCTATGCCCTCGGCAAAGCAAATGCCATCCTCGAGAAAATGGGGAGGCGTCAGGAGCGCAAGCGCTACACGAAGTATCCGGAATGGTATGCGCAGATCGCCAAATGGAAGAAAAATCATCCTCTTTCGTACAAGGACACCGAGGATGCGATTCAGCCCCAACATGTGATCAGTCTGTTGCATGAAATGACCGGGGGCGACGCCATCATCACCACCGGGGTGGGCCAGCACCAGATGTGGGCCGGGCAGTACTATTCTTTCAAGACCCCGCGCTCGTTCATTACCTCGGCCGGTCTCGGTTCGATGGGCTTCGGCTATCCCGCAGCGATGGGTGCAAAGATTGCATTTCCCGACCGCCAGGTTGTTGACATCGACGGCGATGGATCCTTCCTGATGAACATCCAGGAGCTTGCAACCGCCCACATCGAGGGGATTGCTGCCAAGGCAATCATTCTCAACAACCAGCATCTGGGGATGGTGGTTCAATGGGAGGACCGTTTCCACGGAGGCAACCGCGGGCATACCTTCCTCGGCGACCCGAAGGATCTCAAACGCATCTATCCGGATTACGTGCAGCTCTGCAAAGGCTTCGGCGTGCCCTGCGAACGCGTCATTCACAAGAAGGATCTGCGCGCAGCCATACAGCGTCTGCTCGACTCCAAAGAGGCCTGCGTGCTCGATGTCATGACTCCTTACACCGAGCACGTGTTGCCGATGATTCCGGCCGGCAAGACCTACAAGGACATCATCACCGAGTAAGGCCTCAGCCGAAGTCTTTCCAGACGTTCTGGATGACAAGGAAGAGGAACGCCGTCGAACAGCCGAACATCAACAACCCGTTGATCGCGACCAGGGCTCCCAGCACCCTCCACGGGGGCGGGAGCACGACGTCCCCGTATCCCAGAGCAGTGATCGAGGAAGCGGCGAAATAGACGCCTTCCGGGAACGATGTCGCAAGCTTCTTCCGCCAGAAGAAGAGGCCCCACCCCGACGCTTCCCCGAAGTGTGCAATGAAGAGCACAATAAAGCAAAGCATCACGGTTCCGATGCCCGCTGCATGTGGGCCCCCCAATTCCCCGGCGAGCTTGCTGAAGGCCGGCAGAAGACGCATGAGTTCAAACAGGATGGCGGTATGAAAGGTGAAGAGCCCTGCTGCAATCAGCAGGGCCATGAACAAAGTCCGCCGGAAGTCCGCCTTATGAAGCCGCACCCGGGCACTTTAGACAACCGGCACGGAACCCGCAAGCGAACGGTCGGGCTTGAGCGGTTTCAGAAGGATCGTAGCCGCGCCCGTGAGGGCGTGGAGGGAGAGGGGTGAGATTAGAGCGAATTAAAAAATGTCGTAGCCGCCGTCGTGAGACGGTGGCCGCCGCCCTTCAATTAAGTCTCTCCCTCCACGCCCTCACGGGCGCGGCTACAGTTTTTATTGAACCACTTTAAATCACATCCGGTTCAGCAGGCACCAGCTGTTGACAGTGCCGGAGCTGAAGACCACAGTCGTATTCATGAAAGTGACCGTAAAAAATGTGGACGACGCCGGCACGATGGTTGCTGTGATTGTGGGGCGTTTGGATGCCGCAGGGGCTGCGGAGGCCTCCCCTCTGCTCAAGCCATTGCAGTCGGCCAAGACGGCGATTCTTGATCTCTCGCAGATGGACTATCTCAGCAGCGCAGGCGTGCGGATTTTTCTCTCGCTTCACAAATCGCTTCAATCGCGCGGGCTCCGGCTCATCCTCGCCGCTCCTCAGCATTACTGCACCGAAGTCATCCGGATCTCGGGGTTGGCGGAGGTTTTTCAGATCCACGGAACGGTGAATGAGGCTCTTGAGGATGCGCAGCCGGTTCCCAATGCGGCGGAGCTTTCCTGCGGGAAGTTCACATTTCATCCCGGTGAGAGCGAACCCACAGCGGTCGAGGTACTCGGGAACGTCGAGGATGTGCTGCACTCCCGCATCAACGCCGGCCTGCTGCGTTCGAAGCGGTTTTCCTCGAAGGAATACTCTATTGGCCTGGGTGCTCTCGGATCGAGCGACAAGGATGTGCTCAATCATTTGGGTGAGATGATGACTATTGGTGGCACAATGGTCTGGCTCCCGACCGACGGCAACGACACTCCCGACTATCTGGTACCCAAGCAGGACAGCGCCGAGGTCGTGATCCGCACCGGCTTTAACGTTTCGCTGGCAGGCCGCTTCAACGAGTATGTGGAGTTCGAAGCCACCGCCCCCGGGGGTGCCACTCTGTTTGAGATTTACCGGGCACTCTTCGACCTGGCGCGCCAGCGCCGCGGAGATTTCCGCGGGGCGCTCGGTCTCGCGATGCGGGCCGAGATGGGGGAGGTTTACGGTAGCGGCGTCGTGCGCTCGCCTATTGATACCAATGCCCCCGCGAACGGAAAGTCCATCACCGACGTCTCCAACTTTGCCTCCTGGTTCGAATTTGACGAGAAGCCGCGGCACAAAGACGTCACGGGCTTGATTTGCGGGGTCGGGCTCGACCTCGATGCGGACTTGTCCTGTTTCGATCGGGACCGGCTGGGTGCAACTTTTTATCTCAATCCGGCCAATGCTCCGAGTTCACGCGGGATGCTTCACAACCACGGCGTCTTTTTCACGCCCCAGGCACTCGGCGAAAAGCCTCTCATGCTGGAGCGCGAGATCGCAAGGGTTGTCGAACTCGGGGACTTCGTGGACATGCGCCATATGCTCGACCGCACGACGATTGTGTGGGCGCTGATCGGCATTTGTTACATTCAGGAATTCCGGGCAGACCCGGCAGTGATCAAGGCAGGGGAAACCGCGCCGTAAAGGCCGTTACTCTGCGCCGGAGGTCCCCGATTGCCGCTGTGTCGGCCCGCGATTCGAGAGCCTCATGCATGAAGTCGGCAATTTCCATCATGTCCTCCTCGGCCATCCCGCGGGTTGTTACCGCGGGTGTACCGAGGCGGATTCCGCCGGTTTTGGTGATCGGCTCGGTATCGAAGGGGATCGCGTTCTTGTTCACCGTGATAGCCGACTTCTCGAGGGCTTCCTGAGCCTCGACTCCGTTGAGTCCCCGCGGACGCAAATCCACGAGCATGACATGGTTGTCGGTGCCGCCTGAGACGATGCCGTAGCCGAGTTGTGAGAGTCGCGCGGCAAGGCTCTTCGCGTTCTTGACGATTTGTTCGGCGTAGGTGCGGAATTCCGGGCGAAGCGCCTCGCCAAAACAAACCGCCTTTGCGGCAATCACGTGCATGAGAGGTCCTCCCTGCACGCCCGGAAAAACCTGGGAGTCGATTTTCTTTGCGAACTCCTCCTTGCAGAGCACCAACCCGGCCCGCGGTCCGCGGAGGCTTTTGTGGGTGGTGGTCGTTACGAAGTGGGCGTGCGGGACCGGCGTGGGATGCACCCCCGCCGCGACCAATCCCGCGATATGGGCCATATCGACGAAAAGGTAGGCTTCCACCGAATCTGCGATGGTGCGCAGTCGTTCGAAGTCGATCACCCTCGAGTAAGCGCTCGCACCAGCCGTGATCATCCTCGGTCTGATCGCAAGAGCCTGTTCGGCCAGGGCATCATAATCAATCCGGCCGGTTTCCCGGGCGACGCCGTAGTGGTGCACCTCATAGAGCTTGCCGGAAAAATTCGCCTTGTGCCCGTGGGTAAGGTGTCCGCCGTGGGCGAGGTCCATGGTCAGGATGCGGTCTCCGGGTTTCAGCACGCTGAAATAAACCGCCATGTTGGCCTGGCTTCCGCTGTGCGGCTGCACGTTGGCGTGGTCGGCACCAAAAAGCTCCTTTGCCCGCGCCAGCGCCAGCCTCTCAACCTCATCAACAAACTCACAACCGCCATACCAGCGGCGGCCCGGATAGCCCTCAGCGTATTTGTTTGTGAGGCAGGAACCCTGCGCCTGCATCACCGCTGCGCTTGTGAAATTTTCGCTGGCGATCAACTCCACATGTTCGAACTGCCGGTGGCGTTCGGCGGAGATCGCCCGGGCGATTTCGGGATCGGAGACGGCGAGGGCGGAGTGGGTATCGAGGGCTGGGTTTTCGGTGGTTTCAGTCATTTTGTTTTGAATGGAGCGAAGGAGGCCGGGAAGCGCCTCCTTGATTTGGTCGCGGCACCGGAGGTAGGCGTCACGGCCCATCCCGATCGGATCGGCGACATCCTTCGGGCTGTCTGCGAATTCCCGCAGAAGACGCACTTTGTCGGAGAATTCGGGGAAAAACAAATCCAGCAATCTCTGGTGTTCCCTCGTCATGGCGACGATGTGGGTGGCGTCCGCCATCAATTCCTCGGTCACAGGGCGGCTGCGGAATCCGCCGAGCTTCACACCCTGCTCGGCAAGCACTTCAACCGCCTCCCGACTCGCCGACTGACCTGCTGTGGCACTGACTCCCGCCGAACCGACAGATATACCGGAACCGGCCATCTGACGGAACAGCGCTTCCGCCATCGGACTCCGGCACACATTTCCGGTGCATACGAACAAAACCTTCTTCATCGTGAGATTCCTGGAGAGTTCGAATTCGTTGCGTTGGAGTCAAGTTTTGCTTCCCACCGGACCTCAACGCCCTCAAGGAACCTGACGGACTTTTCACAGCGAAAAGTCATCAGAGAGGCACTGGAAAGTGAGGCTGAATACAACGGAAGTTGGAAGTTTTTAAACATGCCTTGCCTGGTCGGAGGCCGTGCCTCGCCAGCGAATGCCTGCAAAGTGGAGGCGGATGCCCTTCAAGTCAACCGGTCAGTGCAGGAAATGGAAGCTTTGATGGCACCCATGCAAGTCTCGGCAGACCTTCCCTTCACCGCAGAGCCCATCGCGCCACGGTTGGATGAAGACCCCGACGCGATTGCGCACCCTGTGCAACAGGTTGGGGGTCTTGGAAAAACACCGGAACCGCCTCATCGGCCCGCGGTGTGACAAAAAATGAGCGACCAGCTCAGCCTGGGACCGCCGGCATCCTGCCGGCCTGCTCGGACCCTGAGTCCCTCGGCTGCGCGGGCAGGAGTGATCAGCGACAGTTAAAAATACCCATCAGCGACAGTTATAAATCCCCATTGTGAGATCTACTGCTGCCGCGCGGAGCGCGGGAGCAGTAGAAGGATTGGATGATCAGTGGGCAACAATATCGAAAGCTGATGAAAGAGTATCTGAAGAGCGGAAAGCAGGGAGCCAGTGCGCTGAAGGCGGGAGTCGACCGGCGTACGGCACGGAAGTATCTTGGAGGGGCACCCGGGCCCGAGGAGGCGCGAGGGCGGCGGCATTGGCGCACGCACGAGGATGCGTTTGCCTGGGTGTGGGGGGAGGTGGAATGCAGGTTGGAGGGGGAGCCGCGGCTCATGGCCAAAACATTGTGGGAAGAGCTCTTGCGTGAGCATCCCGGGAAGTTCGCACCCGGGCAGCGGCGAGGCTTTGAGCGGCGCGTGAGAGCATGGAAGGAGCGTCACGGCAGCGAGGAGCCCCTGTTTTTCCGGCAGGAACATCGTCCCGGGGAGCGGCTGCAGATCGACTGGGTGGATTGTCGGCAACTGGGGGTCGTTTTGGGAGAGGAACAGGCGGTCTTCTCCCACAAGCTGGTTCACGTGGTGCTACCGTATTCGAACTGGGAGTGGGCGAGAGTGTGTGTGAGCGAGTCATTCTTGTCTTTGAAGACGGGTCTGCAAAGTGCGCTCTGGGAGTTGGGAGCCGTTCCCCTTGTGTGCCAAAGCGACAACAGTTCGACGGCGACCCATGTTCTGTCCAAAGGGAGCGCCAAGAGGGAGTATAACGCGAGATATCTGGGGCTGCTGGCCCACTATGGAATGAGGCCCGGGCTGATCGGCATCAGGGAGCCGCATCAGAACGGGGACGTGGAGAGCGCGCACAACCATCTGGTGAGGTCCATTGAACAGGCGCTGCTGCTGCGTGGAAGTCGCTGGTTTGAGGGACTGGAAGCCTACGAGGCGTTCGTGAAGGAGGTTGTGAGGCGGCGCAATGCAGAGCGCCAAGGGCAACTGGTGCACGAGCTTTCCGTCATGAGAGGGTTGCCTGGTTTGCGGCTGCCCGACTATGAGGAACTCGAAGTCACGGTAAACCGGGAGGCCATGGCGCGGGTGGGCAAGCAATGCTATTCGGTGCCCTCGCGATGGGCAGGCAGTCGTCTGCGGGCCCGCGTGAGCGAGACTAAGATCGCGTTTTATCGGGGCGAGATGCTGGTGGCCGAAGTGGGAAGGCAGGGAGGAGACAGCGGGGTTTACGTCAACTGGCGGCACGTGATCGGCCAGTTGGTGCGCAAGCCCGGAGCCTTCGCGAGGTGGCGACATCGCGGGGCGATGTTCCCCAGCCCGCAATGGCGCGGACTCTACGACGCACTGCGGACGCGCTACTCGGAGGGCCGCGCCGAGCGCGAGTATCTCGGAGTGCTGCTTCTGGCGGCCGAGAACGGGCTCGAAAGGCTGGAAGCCATCCTGGAGGGCATCGGTTGGAATCAGGCCGGATTGGATGCCGTGCGCCGCGAGTTGGAAGTGGCCAGCAAGGTGGTGGTGGTTGACTTTCAAGCCGATCTACGCAGCTACGACGCGATGATCGAGGCCGCACGCCAGCAGAGCGAACATGGCCAAGAGGCCGGGAAAAGTCAGGAGGTGCACCGTGGTTGAGCGTGACGCTATCGGGGTGCTGCTGCACGGGTTCGGTCTGACGACCATGGCCCGGGAACTCGATGGCATCGAGACCCGGGCCCTCAACGAGGGCTGGAGTCTGCGTCAGGGGCTGCGTGAACTTTTGGAGGCTGAGGCCGCCGAACGAGCCCGCCGCCGACTTGTGCGCCTGCTCAAAGAATCGGGGCTTCCAGAAGGCAAGACGCTTGCGGCTCTGGATCTGGCCCGCCTCAACGCCACGCTTCGCCGCCAGCTTGGGGAACTCTGTGAGGGGCACTTCGCCGAGCGCGCCGTCAATGTGCTGGCCTTCGGGTTGCCCGGACGCGGCAAGACCCACTTCCTGAGCGCCATTGGCTATGAGCTGATCCAACGCCATGGCAAGCGGGTGCTCTTTGTGCCCAGCTATCGGCTGGTTCAACGCCTCTTGGAGGCCAAACGCGACCTGCGACTGGCCGCCGAGATCAAGAAGCTGGAAGGCTTCGAGGTGGTGATCATCGACGACCTGGGCTACGTGCAACAGACGCGCGAAGAAATGGAAGTGCTCTTCACCTTCCTTGCCGAGCGCTATGAACGCCGCAGCCTGATGATCAGCTCTAACCTGGTCTTCAGTCAGTGGGAACGTATCTTCCAAGACCCGATGACGGCCATGGCCGCCGTCGACCGTCTGGTCCACCACAGCATCATTTTGGAGTTCGCCGGCGAGAGCCAGCGCACCCCGAAAACCCGGAGCGGCAAGACCGTGGCCTAGCCAATCCACCACCCCACCGGTGGCGCACGCGCTGATCGGGCTTCCGGCCGGGCTTTTGCGGCTACGCCGCAAAGGCTCCTTCGGAGCCCCGCCCGGCCTCCAGCCCGATCAGCGCCCCCCGGTCCAACCCAAAGCCACACAAACAAAACAACACAACCAACGCCCACCACTATGCCACATCACAATGGGGAAAAATAACTGTCGCTGGATGGGGAATTATAAATGTCGCTGGACAGATGAGTG
>Ga0247836_1008355_pt1 | contig 10516 bp, 7 predicted proteins | sample LaCruzMarch2015__4_FD_187116 | JGI IMG/M metagenome (GOLD analysis project Ga0247836, IMG submission 187116) | Freshwater microbial communities from meromictic Lake La Cruz, Castile-La Mancha, Spain - LaCruzMarch2015_14m | ecosystem: Environmental > Aquatic > Freshwater > Lake | place: Spain...
TTGATGAGCGAGAAAGAGAGGACTAACGCCTTTCCCATAGGGTTCGAGAAGTCTGCAAACGTTGTTGCATAGAGTGAGGTAGACGATAAAATTGACCTTAAATAACCAAGCCCTAAAAACCAAAAAAAAAGGGTGTTGGCTAAAAAATACCAGCCAATGAAACGAAAAATAAAGTTGCTCTGAGACACGCCTAAATGTTTCAGGTATCCATACCGAGTGCCTTTCATGTAATGCTTAGCTTTAAACGTGCGGAAAGGAAATTTAACAATAGCTTGTTTGTAATGGATGAGCAAGCAGGCATAAGGCGCGGTAAGTTGGATCTGAGGCTAGTTAACGGGTATTCGTGCTCTGACCTAGCGATTAATGCGCTTCATCCCAGTTTTGGCCTGTACCGATGGAAACCAATAAAGGTACAGATAGCTTAACCGTATCCTCCATGAGGTGACGAATAATCTCTCTAGCTGATTCAATTGCCTCGGCTTGTACTTCGAACACCAATTCGTCATGTACTTGCATGATCATGCGAAAGGTTAGGTGGGTTTGGTGGCTTTGCCAATGTGCAATCGCCAACATGGCTTTTTTAATGATGTCTGCGGCAGTGCCTTGCATTGGTGCATTAATGGCTGTGCGCTCGGCAGCTTTTTGCCGCATGATATTGCGGGCATTGATTTCCGGTAAATAAAGACGACGTCCAAACAATGTTTCGACAAACCCTTGAAGATGCGCCTCTTTACGGGTGCGCTCCATATAATCCATCACGCCCGGATACCGTTGAAAATAACGGGTAATATAGTGCTGAGCGTCTTGTCTCTCGACCCCTAGCTGTTTTGCTAGTCCAAAGGCAGACATGCCATAAATTAAACCAAAATTGACGGCTTTTGCTCGACGACGCTGCTCATGGTCTACGTCTTTTAGTGAAACGCCAAATATTTCACTGGCAGTTGCTTGGTGGATGTCCCAACCATTAGCAAAAGCCTTCAGTAAATTAGCATCTTGCGATAAGTGCGCCATGATCCGCAATTCAATTTGAGAATAGTCTGCTGATAATAAAACATGGTTAGGCGGGGCTATAAATGCTTTGCGGATAAGGCGTCCCTCTTCGCTACGAACAGGAATATTTTGTAAATTAGGTTCACTGGAGGATAACCGCCCGGTTGCTGTTACCGCTTGATTATATGACGTATGAACTCGGGACGTTTTAGAATGAATTCGTTTGGGCAAGGCATCAATGTAGGTTGATACTAATTTGTTCAAGCTTCGGTACTCTAAAATAACAGCGGGAAGAGGGTACTCAAACGCTAGCTCTTGCAAAACGGATTCTGCAGTAGACGGTTGGCCTTTCGGTGTTTTGGCAAGGATGGGCAGGTTTTGCTCTTGGTATAAAATGTCTTGTAATTGTTTGGGGGAGTTTAAATTAAACGCTTTTCCTGCCAGTGTTTCTGCATCTTTTTGTAATTCGGCCATACGAATTTTAAGGCGTTCACCATGCTTTAAAAGGGTGGCTGTATCAATGAGCACGCCATGGCGTTCCATTTCAGCAAGAACGGGAAGTATTGGCATTTCTATGTCATGTAAAACTGAGCGTAACTTTTCATCCATCATGGGGTATAACGTTTGATGAAGTTTTAAGGTGATTTCTGCGTCTTCAGCGGCATAGGGCGCGGCTGTTGTAACAGGAATTTGATCAAAACGGCGTTGTTTAGCACCGGTTCCTGCAATGTCGGTAAACGTGATGGTTTTATGTCCAAGGTATTTTAATGCCAAGGAGTCCATGTCGTGCCGAGGTGCACCACTGTTTAAAAGGTAGGATTCAAGCATCGTATCAAAGGCAATGCCCTGCAAGGTGATGCCATGATTTTTAAACACGTTATAATCATATTTTAAATTTTGACCAATTTTGCCAATCTGGGGGTTTTCAAGCAGTGGTTTTAAGGCCTCTAAGACCATTTGGCGATTTAATTGCGGGCTCCCATCCTCATGCATGAGCGGAATGTAGGCGGGTTGAGACGGTTCAATGGCCAGTGCCACACCTACAATTTCCGCGGACATCACATCAAGACTCGTGGTTTCTGTATCAACGCAAAACAGGTCACATGACGTTAGTTTTTCAAGCCATTCTGCAAACTGGTGCGGCTCTGTGATGAGGTTAAAAGGGCTGGTTTCACTCGAGGTCACTTCAGGTTCAACGGGTTTTTTTTCTTCTTTACCTAAGAGCTCTTTTAGCCAATTCTTAAATTCAAGTTCTTGCGTTAACGCGATAAGCGCGTCGTTATTTGCGGGTGCTAAAGTAAGCTCCGCAAGGGTTAAGGGCAGTGTCACGTCAGTTTTAATGGTCACTAATTTTTTTGACAGTGGCAGTTGTGGGAGACTTGCACGTAAATATTCTCCAATTTTACCGTCTATAAGATGCGCATTTTCTACCAGTTGGTCTAACGTCTGATAAACCCCAAGCCATTTGGCAGCCGTCTTAGGACCGCATTTCGTAACCCCTGGCACGTTGTCTGCGGTATCACCAACCAGGGTTAAATAGTCAATGATCTGTGAAGGTGTCACCCCAAATTTTTCCATGACGCCTTTTGTATCCAAGGCTTGGTTTGTCATGGTGTTAATCAGTGTTACATGCTCATTCACCAATTGCGCCATGTCTTTATCGCCGGTGGAAATAACAACCGGTAAGCGCTCACGGGTCGCTTGATGGGCCAGTGTGCCAATCACGTCATCCGCTTCTACACCATCGATGATCAACAAGGGTAGTCCCATGGCTTTTAAAACGTCGATAAGGGGGTGGAATTGGGAGCTTAATTCTGTTGGCATTGGTGCGCGATTAGCTTTGTAAGCGGGATACCATTCATCTCTGAAGGTTTTACCTTTCGCATCAAAGACCACTGCCATGTGTTGGGGCTGATAATCTTTGATCAAACGCTTTACCATGTTGGCCACACCGTAAATGGCGCCAGTTGGTTGCCCTTTTGAGTTGGTTAAGGGGGGCAATGCGTGAAAGGCACGAAAAAAATAAGATGATCCATCAACCAACAGTAAAGGACGTTGCATGTTTAGGTGTTCTCTTTGTCGAGGAGCTCTACACGCTCAGCCAAATGCGCGACTTTTTCAGTTAATGCTTTTAAATTTTTTCGCATGAGTGGAATGCGCGTGGTCGCAAGTTCTTGCTCTATTGCTTTGTCTTTTGGTCTTGCGGGACTGCCTAAATAAATATTACCTTGTTTTAAATGTTTTCTAGGTGGAACGCCTGCTCGGGCACCCATTATAACCCCATCATCAATTCGAACGTGCTCACTAACGCCTACATTTGCGGCAAAAATCACGTGATCACCACTGGTTGTGCTGCCTGCAATGCCTGTAAACGCACATAGAATGTTGTGCTTGCCCAATTTTACGGAATGCGCGACTTGAACCAAATTGTCAATTTTGGTGCCTTCTCCAATGCAGGTTGTGCCTAGCGTTGCTCTATCGATAACGGTATTAGCGCCAATTTCTACATCATCTTTAATAACCACGTGCCCTACATGAGGAACCTTTAAATGTTGCCCGGCTTCTAACGTGTAACCAAAACCATCGGAACCAATAACGGTTGAGGCATGTATGCAGACACGTGAGCCAATTTGACTGTTGTCATAGATGGTTACGTGAGGATGTATGGTGGTGTCATCCCCAAGGCTGACATGATGGCCAATGTGAACATGGCTTTTAATAACACAGTTATCACCGATAGTTGTGCCGGACTCTATAACCACATACGGGGCAACAGCGACCCCCTTGCCAATAACGACATCGTCAGCAATGACGGCGGTTGGATGGATACCGGCAGTAGGCTTACTACGAGGATAAAAATGATTTAATAATTTGATAAAGGCCACAAAAGGATTTTGAACTTGAATAATGGGTTTTGTTATATCTGTTATATTGTTTGCGACAAGAATTGCCGACGCATTTGATGCTTCAGCCCGCTTTAAATTATCAGAGCCTTCAGCGAACACCAAAGCGTTAGCCATGATGTTATCAATGGGAGATAAGGCAGAAATCGTCAAATTTTCATTACCAACGACCACACCTTGGACAAGGGCGGCTATTTCAAACAGCGAAGCATTCATGGAAGACCTTTTTCATCGTGCAAAATTTGGCAATTATAGCGTTATGCTCTTTAAGTTGCGAACCCTTCTGATTAAAGAGGGTGAATAAATGAAGTATTTTCTTAATATTCACCCAAATAAGATCGTGGCGATCGGTATTTTCGTTTTTTAGTCAACTTTACCGCTCTAACCCAGGCCTTGGACTAAAAGCGTCTTAACACAATTGCCGCATTTGCCCCGCCAAAGGCAAAGTGGTTGGATAGCGCGATATCAATGCGTTTTTCCCGTGCTTGATTGGGTACATAATCAAGGTCACAGAGAGGGTCTGGTTCATTTAAATTAATGGTAGGCAATAACACATCGTTTTGAAGGCTTAAGACGGTTGCGATAATTTCCATAGCACCAGCTGCTCCAATGGCATGCCCTGTCATGGCTTTTTGTGCGGTAATGGGAATCTCATAAGCGTGTTCACCAAACACCGCTTTAATGGTTTCTGTTTCCACAATGTCGTTTAATTGCGTTCCTGTGCCGTGAGCATTGATGTATTGAACATCGCCAGTGGCGAGCCTTGCATCGTCAAGGGCCGCCTGTATGGCGCGGGCTTGGCCTTGGCTGTTAGGGGCCGTTACATGATAAGCATCACAGCTTGCACCAAAACCTATTATCTCTGCATATATTGTCGCACCGCGAGCTTTGGCATGTTCTAAATCTTCTAAAATTAAAATGCCTGCGCCATCGGCCATGACCATTCCATCCCGCGTTTTGTCAAAGGGGCGGCTGGCCTGGGCGGGCATTTCATTGCGTGTGGACATGACGCGCAATTTGCACCAGGCGGCCATGATGGTTTCCCATACCAGTGATTCGGTGCCCCCACACAAAGCAACAGCTAATTGGCCCCGTGCTATTTGCTGGTAAGCATTCCCAATGGCTTCTGCGGAAGATACGCACGCATTAGAGACGGTAGAATTTGGTCCACCCAAACCAAAAGCAATAGCGATATGGTTGGCGACAGAATTAGGCATTCCACGAATAACACTGAGTGCCGGAATTTTTTTCCAACTGTCGGTATAAAAAGAGTAGTAAGCTGATTCTAGCTCAGGCGTTCCCCCTAAGCTTGTACCGATATAAGTCCCGGCATTTTTGAGCTCATCAGCGGTAAGGCCTGAACGTAAGATCGCATGATGTGCACAATAAAGAGCATATTGTGCTACTCGCGGAAAACGTTTTGGCTTATTAAACTCCGGTAAATGCGCTAGGGATAATGTTGTAATCTCGCCAGCAATCTGTGTGGTATAAGGAAGTGGATCATACCCTTGAATGCGTCCAATGCCGCACGTGCCTTGTATGGCGGCACTCCAGAAGGTTTCTAAGCCGCTTCCAATGGACGAGGTAATGTCCATACCTGTAATGACCACTCTATTTTTCATGCCTTATCCTCGTGTTGTTCTTGGCGCTGCTCCGTTGCTCCAAGCCATGAACCCAGAAAAAATAGAGATACTTTGAAGCACAGCGGGATGCTGCGTTTTATTGACGCTTTGATGGTGGTTTTCGCTAAAGCTCATGAGAGACTGCTCAACTCCATTTGATCAAATACGCCCCATTTTTCCAGGGTAAAAACTAGGCTGCTGAAGCCGCCGCCCACGGTAGATTTTGAACTAATGTGATCTTAACCGCAATACCCTATTTGGCTGATGAGCCGTATCCATTCAAAAATATTTGACTAGGTATGCTCCAAAAATCATAGGCATTGATGACATGAAACCCTAGGCGTTTATAGAGTTTCAATGCGTGTTGATTCGTGGTTTCAACATCAAGAAAAATAAGGTGTTGCTGAGCAGCAAGGCAATGGTTAACACAATAAGCCAGCAAATAGCCACCAAAACCCTGGCCTTGACGGTCAGGTAGAATCGCTATATCGGTTAATCGCACCTCATCGGTTGGGTGGTATACGTGGGCTTTTCCAATGGGTACGCCATTGTTGTGAAGGATAAAGATTTTATAGTGTGGGTCAACAAGAAGCCTATAGAAGCGCTTCGACATGTCGTGGGTAGATGATGGGAAGCAGGCGCTATCCAAGTTGCACAATACAGGCACATCGACTTCTGTCGCGTCTCTTACCGTCAGGTTATTTAGTAGAAGTGCAATCGGTTGATTTCCTTTGTATTGCATCTGATGTTCACTGTTTTGGTACTTGAAGTGTTTAGCCGTGAGCCATGTATCATTTAAGCCATGAGGTGTCGGAAATACAAGGTGCTTTATTTTCTGTAGCAAGAGAAGGGGCATGATGCGGTGAAGCATGTGCGTTGCCACCCCTTGCCGGCGAAAGGAAGGGTCTACCATGACCACTAATTCTGCCGTGTCTTCATAGAAAAAAAAGGTGCTTAAACATCCAATCAATTGCTCTTCTTGATAGTAAAGGACGTTGCATGGCATTGGGCGATTTTGTATCAGAATATGTGGATACACATTAAGACTGTTACCATCTGTCATTTTACAGCGATTGCCAAGGCGCTCGATGTCATTAAGCTGTTGTGTATTTAATTGATGGTTATTGACCATTTGTGCATTTGTAAGCATAGAGCTGCTCTTCCTTAGGGTTCATGTCGGCAGGTGATAATCTTACGCACGTATCAAAGTAGGGCTTAACGCAGTGAAGTCTATTGATGGTATCGATATATAACGCTTCCTTGAGTTTTTTCCCCTTGGCTTTTTGGGCAATGTCCACACTCCACAGAGCATATTGATTTTCCTGAGACCCACAATCAATCGTATAAACGAAGGGTTTGTTTTTCAAAAAAAACAACATGCGTGCTTCAAACCATCCGCTGGTGAGTACCGGCGTGGGTATGTGCGCATTAGATGCATTGAATGTTTGTATCAGTGCATAATAATTGAATTTTTTGGAGGGCGTAAAATGAAAGAGCGTCGTATTGTTAATAAGAATGCCAAGGCTTGCTGTGCAATAGAACAAAATTAAACCTAACGTGGCTTTACGATAATGCAGGTTCTCAAAGCAATACCCCCCAAGAAGTGCACTACTGATAATGAACGGCGTCAGCCAGTTTCCTCGAATAGTGGCTTTAGTTGCTGTGAAAAGATAAAAAAGGATAAAAACAACACATACAGTGCCACATAATTTTATAAATAGATGTTCTTTAGCAGCAGGGTCATTGGGGTGTGAGTGCCGCTTCACCCAGCAGAGCAGTGGGGGGAGTAGCATGAAATTCAATGAGGGGAGAAAAATATAAAGAAAAGCCGACAAACTATTTTGTAAAGGATTTGCGGGCTCAGTTAATTGGTGCGTGCTTAATTGGTATAAAAAAGAGAGCCAATCATGCTGATAGTTCCATAGGATGACCGGGCTGAAAATGATCATTGAAACAAGGGGTACTAGATAAAAAGAAGGGGTTTTAAAAAGGTATCGGTAAGGTGACGTTATTAAAAAAATAAGCAGCGATAAAACCAAAACTATCCCTGAGTATTTTGATAGCAGCATTAACCCCATGCTCACACCGATTAAAAATAGGGTTGAAAGACGATTGTCTTTTATAAATGTTAGGGCCATATACAAGGTCAGCGCCCAAAACAACATAAGAGGATTATCGTAGGTCGTTTGTTTTAATAGGTCGATGGTGACCAGGGGTGAAAATAGCCACAAGCAAAGAGCGACATGGCTTGCTTTTTGGGAGAGAAACAATCGGGCAGATTTGTAAATGATAAGGCCTGTTAAGGCCGTGGTGACTATTCCAACCATACTCAGTGCAAAGAGCGTATCACCAAATAGCAACGTCGATAGTTTAATAAAATACGCTATCATCGGTGAGCCATCATAATAAGAAAGGTCTAAATATCTGCTCCATTCCCAATAATAATAGGTATCCAATGAAAGCAAGTTGATGGGCGCAATCATCATTAATAAGATAAAATAAAACACAATGCCCAGTGAGTTTTTGTGCAACATAAGTTATGCAACTAGTTGATAGTAAAGAAAATAATAAAAATCATTGTTAAGATAAACAACAATGGGTTTATGCTTTGACGGGTGAATAACCTTAACAAGGTATATAAAACAATGCCCGCGCCAATTCCATCTGCAATGGATAACGAAAAGGGAATCATCATGATGGTTAGCATGCATGGTGCGGTTTCTGTGATATTGGTCATTTTCAATGAGCCTAAATGACGCATCATGCAACACGCAACGTACAACAATGCAGGGCCTACGGCAAAGCTTGGTATGGCTTGTGCGAGAGGAAAGCAAAACAACATGAGGATAAACCCTCCGGCAATCGCTAATGCGGTGATGCCAGTTCGCCCCCCCGCTTGAATCCCTGCTGCAGACTCTATGAAAGGTGAGGTGCTGGCCGAGCCCAATAGCCCCGCTGCTGCAGAGGCTATGGCATCGGCAGTTAAGCTTTTGCTTAAACGTTTTGAATAATTCGCGTTATCTTTAAATGCGGATTGGTTAAGCAAACCGATTAATGTTCCTGTTGCATCAAAGACTGCGATAAGAAAGAAAGTAAAGGTGGCTTTGAGACTCGTAATGCTCATTAATCCTGAAAAATCCAAGGCTAAGAACGTTGGTGTTATTGAGGGAGGTAATGCTACGAAGCCCTTCCATGTGGTGAGGCCTGTTAATAAACTTAAGAGGCTAATGACGAGGATGCCAATAATAATGGCGGCAGGCACCTGATAATAGTCTAATAATAAAATTAAAATAAACCCTAAAAAGAACAGCAAGCTTTCAGGCCGGCTTAAATCCCCGAGATGCATTAACGTGTGAGGAGAGCCTACGACCAAATGATTGGTTTGTAATGCAATAAGGGCTATCAATAGGCTAATGCCAATTAAAATGGCAATTTGCAGTTGTTCAGGGATGGCTTCTATGAGCAATCGGCGCAGAGACGATAGGCTGACTACAATAAACAAAAGACCAGAAACAAACACCATGGCCAATGCCTTCTGCCAAGGAATGCCCAGTCCTTGAACAACGCCGTATGTAAAATAGATGTTTAAGGCCATTCCTGGGGCTATTCCAATGGGTGTGTTCGCAAATAACCCGGTTAAGACACAAGCAAAGGCTGTAACAAGGCAGGTTGCTGTGAAAACGGCACCTTGGTCCATGCCCGCATCATGTAAAATGGTCGGGTTAACAAACGCAATATAAGCCATGGTAAGAAACGTGGTTAGTCCCGCTAGCAGTTCTGTTTTAAGGTGGGCATTGGATTTGAAAGGGTTCATAGCGAAAGTGTTATCATCCTAAAAAGCTCATCCTACCTGGTGTTGGGTAGGGCATGCAAGAGAAGAAATTTTAAAGACGTGTGGTGAAAAAAATCATTTGTGGCTGGTGAGGAGTCAGGCTCTGATGGTTTTAAAATAAATGAAATTTAAAGACGTTAAAGGCAATTTCGATGGCAATTAAGACGATGACCATTACTTCAAGGCTATTGGTATGGCGATTTTCTAAATAGCCATTAAACATATCAAAAATTTCATTGAGCGTATCAAGACGATGATTAATTGCATTCACCCGTCTTTGGATATGCAAATACCGTTCGAGCATGATGTAATACTCTTCGAGCGTTGGATGCTGCCAAAAGTATTTGGGATGGTAAAGAAAATTACTGATTAAATTCATTTCACTTTTTGCGCTTAAAATTTCACCAATAATTTGGCGGATGTGATTGCGCGTTACAGACATTCCACCTTTGTTTGAAAGGCTTTGAATGAGTGGGGTGTATTTTTCAATCAGGGCTTCTAAAATGGTTTCAAAATATTGCAATTTAACCGATTGGGAAAAGCCATAAGATAAACTAAGCTTTAGTTCTTCACTGCCCGAATCAATTTTTAAGCAGTCCACGTCGAAAAAATCATGAGGCTCGATCGATATTTTTTCACCTTCTTGATAACTAAATTCATCATGAACACGAAATAAAATAGGTTTGTCAGCAAAAAGACGGATGGTGTCTAGGTAGGCTTTCATTTGATATCGCTTTACCCCCCACGATACGACGGTGCCGTTCCTAAAAACAAACACAAGATTATTTTTAGCATCGTTTGGGCTAAGTTTTAAGATGTCACGCGATTTGACAGAGGCGTATCCAACAAGTGTGGTCTTGTAATGATTGTCCAATCGCGATAGGTCGATACTATTGGCAATGCAATAACTTAAGCATTCCATGTTTACACGCTACCCATGATAATAAAGTTACTGTTCATATAGGCGTTTTATGCAATATGAACCGCGTACGAAAGGAAGATTATAGCGTAATCTCACCAATACTACACGTCTTCTACTGTTTCCTTGCCGTGGTAGGCTTTTTTGCGGTCGGTTTTACCACTCAGCCACTGCGGACACACTTCTAAAATTTCAGCAATTTTGTCTAATTGATCTTCAGGGGGCAGCATATGGCCAAAGATCATGGCGT
>Ga0247836_1008362_pt1 | contig 10505 bp, 7 predicted proteins | sample LaCruzMarch2015__4_FD_187116 | JGI IMG/M metagenome (GOLD analysis project Ga0247836, IMG submission 187116) | Freshwater microbial communities from meromictic Lake La Cruz, Castile-La Mancha, Spain - LaCruzMarch2015_14m | ecosystem: Environmental > Aquatic > Freshwater > Lake | place: Spain...
TCACTGTCACTAAGGCAATCGCGGCTAACACATTTTTAGCAATGTATCGTTCTAATAATTTCATGCGGGTTTCATCTGATTATGGCGGATAAGCATAAGCCCTATAAACACCACAACAAGATGGGGCCACCACATCCCCAACCAAAGCGGTGTTTTGCCCGTAACAAACCAATTGCGAGCCGTGAAAAGAGCATTTGCATACACAATATAAACCACCATGGCCGGTAACAATTTGGCATATTTACCTGAGCGGGGGTTAACCCGGCTTAAAGGCACACCCACCAATGTAAGTGTCAATACCATGAGCGATACTGAAAAACGCCATTGCAACTCAGCAGCTTTACGCACATCAGGGTTATTGAGTGGCCAAAGCTCGGCCATTTTTAAAGCACGGATATCATCTTTTACTTCCACGGTAGGGTGAGGCAAGCGGGCTTTATACTGTGAGAATTCTGCCACTTGATAATCAGCATGCCCAGGAAGACCTTGATATTGTTTACCCTTTTGCAAAATCACATAATCTTCATTGCTACCTGCTTCAGTTTCCGCGAAAGCATTGTCTGCCCATAAGATATCCCATTGTGAATGGCCATCTTTTTCCACCAAACGTGCTAAAAAAACATTTTTAGCAACAGTGTGATCACGGCTCATGGAGGCCACGTAAAAAACCTGTCGCCCTTCGGAAATAGCCCTGAAACGCCCCGGAACGATGGTTTGGATAAGCGTTTGCAGCCCCGTTGTTCGAAGCAGCCGTGCACGTTCAACCATGATAAGAGGGCTTCCCCATAACATGATGATCATCACGACCATCATTACCACAGAAGCCATGACAAACGTGTGTTGCAATAATTGGCGCGGTCCATACCCACACGCTTCTAGCACGGTCATTTCGCTGTCTGCATATAGGCGGCCATAAGCGACCAATAAAGCCGCATAAAAACCAAGTGGCAACAACATCACCATTAAGGTGGGAAGTTCCAACATCATTAATTTAAGCACCAACATGCCAGGAATCTGCCCATTAGCGGCACGATTTAAATACACGACAAATTGATTGCTCATGAAGATTAACAACAAAATAGTTGTTAATGATGCTAAGGTAATAAATACCTCTTTGGCGAGGTAACGAAAAATGAGCACAGCGGTCTCTATGCCTCTTATAAAATAGTAAGTAAACTATCAGTTTTTCACCTTCATAGGAAGCAAAGATGAGCAACCGGTTCATTCCATGGCAATAGTTCGCGTTGATTTTTACCTCTTAAATGATCCGGAGCCTCAAGCCATTTTGACGGTTGCCTGCCGTCTATTAGAAAAAGCCTATCTACACGGTCATCGGGTCTTTGTTCATTGTGAACATCAAAAAAGCGCTGAGCACCTTGATGAATATTTATGGACCTACAAAGAAGACAGTTTTCTTCCTCACCATTTGCAAGGTGAAGGTCCTGAGCCCCCACCACCCATCCAAATTGGGTATAGCGGTGAGCCTCGTGGGTTTAATGATATATTGCTTAATTTAGCGCCCACTATCCCTTCGTATTTCACACGCTTTCGCCGCATCATGGAAATCGTTTCGCCAGATGAACGCGCAAAAGAAATCAGCCGTCTACACTATCGCGAATACCGTCAGCAACAATGCGATTTACATACCCACGTGCTTGATTAAAAATACGCCGTGACTAGCTGTATTTTGTACGCAAATAGTGACCTACCGCTCGCATGCCCATGGCTTCACCGCCTTCAGGCTTAGCGGGTTTATTACGAAGATTCCAGGCCATGATGTCAAAATGAGCCCAAGGGATACCGGCTGTAATAAAACGCTTTAAAAACAAAGCCGCAGTAATGGCCCCACCATAAGGAGAATCACTGGCGTTTGTAAAATCAGCAATCCGCGAACTAAAAAGATCCGCGTATTCATCAAATAAAGGCAGGCGCCATATGGGATCGTTTGTTTCTTTCGCAGCATCACTCAGTGCATTTGCTAAGGTGTCATCGTTAGCAAACAGCGCTGAAATCTCAGTCCCCATGGCTACGCGCGCAGCACCCGTTAAGGTCGCAAAATCAATGATCAATTCAGGTTTTTCCTCACACGCTTTGACCAATGCGTCGGCCAATACCAGTCGGCCTTCAGCGTCAGTATTATGAATTTCAACCTTCAAACCATTGCGCATGGTTAATACATCACCCGGGCGATAAGCTGAACCTGCGATTGAGTTTTCTACAGCGGGGATCAAAACATGCAGCCGAATAGGAACGTGATGCGTCATTAACCATTGGGCCAAGCCTATAACGTGAGCCGCACCACCCATGTCTTTTTTCATGAAACGCATGTTGGACGATGGCTTAATGTCCAGGCCGCCTGTGTCAAAGCAAACCCCTTTACCCACTAAGACCACGCATGGGTGCTGTTTATCACCCCAAACCATTGACAATAATCGTGGAGCAACGGCCGCGGCACGCCCTACAGCATGAATGGCAGGGAAATTATCGCGCAACAATTCATCTCCAACCCATTGTTGAAATTCTGCACCATGGTCATGCGCAACGGATGCTAAAACCGTGGCTAACGCTTCGGGGCTTAAATCATTGGCGGGTGTATTGATGAGATCGCGCACCAAGAAAACAGCTGCAGCCTCTGCAACAACCGCCTCAACGTCCTGCGCTATGAGGTTTAAAACACGAGGGGCTTTAGGGTTTGGTTTGTATTTATCAAACTGGTACTGAGCCAAAGACCAAGCGACCATTGCCGCTTGTGGAAGTGGCTTTTCTGGCGAATAACGTCCTTCAGGAAGAGAAGTAACCACGCTTGCTAAGGCCAATACTGGTGTTGTGTTATCTCCTCCGCCAACATAAATTTTAGAGATAATACCGTCGGCATCAGTAATAACGCCCATATTACCAATACAACCTTCAAATTGTTGTGCCTTTAAAAAATTACGCTCGTGAGGTTTTAATGCCGCCGCTTCATTTAAACAATCGGCTTTGGTCAAAAAGACAAGCGGGATGGTTTTTTCAGTACTTGTTTCATAAAAATGTTCAGCACGCATGATTACTCCTTCACTTGACCACGAAACTGCCCAGGCCGCACTCCACAAACACAAAGCGCTAACACATAAATAAGAATTGCAGCCATCACATGCGCTAATAACAAACTTAAACGCATGGCTGCAGGTCTTGCCAACCAAGAGGCCACTTCACCAGACATGAACATCAAATAAGCGGCTACAAATGTATTAGCAATGCTCAATTGTATCACAAAACGACCCCATCCTGGTGAGGGCTGGTAAATCTTCCGACGCAACAGTAAAAACAACAACACCCCACAATTGATATAACCAGCAAGAGAAGATGCCAAAGCCAAACCAGCATGCGCCAACGGTCCAATAAAAAGTGCGCAAAATAACGTATTAAACACCATGGCCACCACCCCTACTTTCACAGGGGTTTTAATGTTTTGACCCGCATAAAACCCTGATGCCAAAACCTTGACCATCATGAATGCAGGCACACCTAGGCCTAGCGTTATTAAACTTTTTTGAGTTTGAAGCACGTCTATCACGGTAAAGTGACCATAAGCAAAACAGCTAGCAATAAGCGGCATAGCAAAAAAAGCCAAGCCTAAACCAGAGGGCAAACCGATTAATAACAATAACCTGAGCCCCCAATCCATGGCGCGTGAAAAATGCTCACGACTTTGCTCAGCATGTCGCCTTGATAAATGCGGTAAAATGACCGTGGCAATGGCCACTCCAAATACGCCTAATGGAAAATCGGTAAGGCGATCGGTATAAAACAACCAGGTCACGCTCCCCACTTGTAAAAAGGACGCAAAAACGGTATCAATCAACAGGTTGATTTGAGCAATTGAAACACCAAATAGAGCTGGAATCATTAACTTTAAAACACGCCTTACCCCCGCATCTTTCATCATTAATGTTGGTTTTACCAACAATTTCCGATGGTATAAAAAGGGAATCTGAAAGAGCAGTTGCACAACTCCTGCAATCAGTACGCCCCATGCCAAAGCCACGATCGGTTGCTCAAAATGAGGGCTTAAAAAAATAGCAGTTAAGATCATGCTGATGTTTAACAACACAGGCGTAAAGGCTGGCACGGCAAAATAACTGTAGGTATTAAGAACAGCACCCGCCATTGCTGTGAGTGAAATCAACATGAGATAAGGGAATGTGAGTCGCAACATCTCTGTTGCTAACAGCGAGCGGTATGCATCTTGACCAAAACCTGGGGCAAATATAAAAATAATGACAGGCGCCGCCACCACACCGACCAGTGTCACCAAAGAAAGGATTGCGCCTAAGCTTCCCGCAATTCGCGCTAAAAAAAGACGCACTTCCTCCATTGTTCGCGTTTTTTGATACTCAGCAAGCACGGGCACAAAGGCCTGAGAAAAAGCACCTTCGGCAAATAATCGACGCATAAAATTAGGGATTTTAAAGGCAATAAGAAAAGCATCCATGCCAGCTTCTGCACCAAATAAATTTGCAATCACCATGTCACGCACAAAGCCCATCATGCGTGACATTAACGTCATGATGGAGACTAGAGAGGTGGAGCGAAGCAAGCTTTGTCGCTTAGGGGAAAAAGTTTCGGTCACGGCCATATCGATAAATTCTGACTTCAAAAAATCTTATGATATACCTAAACGTAAAAAATCACACGAACAGTTATCCAAAGACCAAGGGCAGGACATGCGTGGCAATTAAACATCCTGATCGACAACTTAACGCGCTTTGTGCGCATTATCCAGCAATCTGGCTAGACTCATGGATCCTGCGGACAAACTTCAAGGGCTTTAAGAGTTTCCGCCTAACGACTCACCATCACTTAATGAAGGACTCGTCTTGTCGCCTCTTTATCTGCGATGTTATTCATTTCTCGACATAAACCTTGCTCCCTTCCCACAAACAAACTATAGCCACCAAAAACAGCATGGGTTGCACTCAAAACCATGATGGGAGGAAGCACAAGCACGGGCAATACACCTGCGCCCACCATGGCTATCATCACTATTGCGATAATTAAACCGATGGCTAACATGCTAGCCCCCAACGCTTGAAGTTTTTTATTCGTGTGACCGTGCATCGTCATTGCTGTCGCTCTGTAATCGTTAAGAGACGCATTTGAGTCATGAAGAAGGTGATACGTTTTATCAACAACGTTGTGCAGTAAGTCTGTGTTTTTGTGATCCATCGCCTCTTCCACCAGATGAATAAAATTTTCCAGATGGGGCTTCACTGATTCAATGTTCTTTGCCAAATGAAGACGACGAAGCCTCTCTAAAGCGGCATTCAAGGTGGCCTTGTTGTGATGGATAACTTTAATTTTTTCTCTATTTTCCGGGAAAAAGGGCATGTTATCAGATAAAGGAGTAGGTTGAGATCCTTTTACATCGCCTGGCATTTCTAAACCATGCGTTTCCAATACTGTGAATATTCGCGTATTTTTAGCAACCAAATTACAATTTAATTGCCTTAACTGCTTTGCATGTTCAAAATTATTTGGTGTATCGTCATAATAATGTATAAGCGTGTTGTCCTCTATCAAACCTTCAGCCAATAAAGTACGCCTTAAAGACTCAATTTGATCATTTTTACCACGTAAATATAACCGCCGCATGGTGTTTGTAAAAGAAGCCCCCCCTTCTGCAATGTAAGAAATGAAAAAAGAGGTTTCGACCCCCTCTACACCATAACGATCAATAGCGGTCCCTGGCACACCGGGGTCTAACGTTTCAATGTACGTTAATTTTTTTTTAAATATCTCTGAAATAAAGCCTGCAATAAAAGAAGGATTATTATGGTAAGTTGCAATCATGCTCAAATGATCTTTATCATGTTTAAAAAAATTACCAACCCCGTCTTTTATATTTTGTTTGGCATCAGCCGCTCCAATAGCCATCTGCATATCATCATAAGGATTGCTGGTATTTTCTAACGTATGTATCAAAAACGTATGTGTGGCTGTTAGCGTTTCATCAAAATCAAAAATAGTGACTTTTTGTTTTACCATCAGAGCTCCTAAACAAATGATTTATAGCCGATTGTTTTATCACCAGCCATTAAAGATATATAAATAACAAAAAAAGTGCCAATAGTTTCCTTCAGTTAAGCAACCAGAGGACGGATTGTAGTCTTGACAGAAACATTTCTAACGTGTAGGTTGGTTATCTCGCGTCTATTTTCTGTTAGGCCATATTGACTCTTTCCTCTAAACAGGGCATGATTAACATCTTTTGTTATATTTGTATCTGTGGAGATTGTAAGTGGCAAATATTAAGTCAGCAATTAAACGCGCGCGTCAAAACGTCAAAATCCGCCTGCACAATGCCAGTGCGCGTTCTATGTATCGTACCTTCATTAAAGCGGTTCTCAAAGCAGTCGAAGCTGGTGATCATGAAGCCGCACGAGCTGCTTACACCAAAGCTCAACCCATCATTGATAAAGCAGCCAGCAAAGGTTTGTTGCACAAGAATAAAGCTGCCCGTATTAAAAGCCGCCTGAGCGCTCGCGTTAAAGCAATGGCTGCTTAATCCAGCGTTTCCGTCGCTCTAAGTTCGAAAACACCCGAACCGGCTATGCTGGTTCGGTTCTACCAAATAGACAAATTCAATTGCTTATTTCAGATTAAATTTTATCCACGTGTAATTATTCAGTACAAACATCAGCAGCATTTAACTCGTTGCAGTTACCAACCCACCGTATCCTTTATTAATACCAAGCGCTAATAAACGTGTTATCAAATAGTTACCGATTGTGATCTTACTCATCACGAACCTCCATTGAATAACACTTATCGCGGCTGGTGGTGGTGTTAGCTGACCGTGCCTTTTGGGTTTTGTTGTGACGTTAATTGCTCATAAGCGCGTTTAGCAGGAATGTAGTTTGGAAATTGCGTCATGATTTGGTTAAGAGTGCGGCGAGAAGATAATTCATCACCACGATTCCAATCATTCAATGCATCAAAATACATGAGATCAACGGGGCGCGACGCTAACGCTGGCATTTGACGCAGGGTCAAGGGCTCAATGAAACTTGTGCGGTTTTCCGATTGAGCGCTTAACCATTGCAATGCTCTACGGGCCTGTAAACTGCCATTTTCATCAGCACTCTGTAATAACTGCTTGCCTTTTTCAGGCATGCGTTTACCGTCTTCAACCCCTTCGTAATAAAACGTCGCCAATTGGTATTCTGCATAAGCATTGCCTAACAGTGCCAGCTCTTTATAATATTTGGCGGCTTGCTGTAAATCTTTAGGCACACCTATTCCATATTGATACATTCGTGCTAAAGCAAGCTTCGCCTTGGCATTGCCTTTATCAGCGGACTGTTGGTAATAATGAAGCGCTTTTGTAAAATCAAGTGTTGTGGCCACGCCAGTTTCTGATAACAAGCCCAATTGATACAAAGCATCTCGATCTCCCAGTGCTGCGGCCTTTTGATACCACTCATAGGCTTTTTCATCATCACGTGCACCCACAAGGCCATTGAAATACAAACCCGCCAATTGCACCATCGCTTGTCGATGGCCTTGTTGGGCTGCAGCCACGTACCACTCTTTTGCTTTTAGAAAATCAGCAGGTAGGCCTTTTCCTTTTTCATACATGAGGCCTAAATTAAACTCACCAATTGGGTCATGCTTTTCTGCAGCCTTTTGATAGCCAAGGAAAGCATGCTGATAATCATCATCGACGGTGTCGTAAATAAAAGCCAAAGCAATGGCTGCAGGAGCATAATTGCTTTGAGCACTGCTGTACCATTTCTTTGCTTCTGCATAATCAGGTTGAACGCTCAAGTGGCCCAATTGATATAGATTGCCTAATAAATACTGTGCAACAACCTGACCTTGCTCCGCAGCTAATCCATACCACTTTTGAGCATTGGCGATATCGACAGGGCCGCCTAAACCTTTGTCCAACATGAACCCAAGTTTTAGTTGACCATCTTTATCGCCCTTGTTTGCAAAATGTTGGTAAATATCGCGTGCCTGCTGCATCTGTTTATCATTGTTTGCTTCTGATAAATAATAATCGGCTAATAATAACCCAGCTGTGCTATTGCCCAAGGCCAATGCCTTCTCAAGCTCTGGTAAAAACACTTCACCCGCCTGGTGCTTTAAGACGGCTAAATTAAGATTAGCATATGAAAACCCAGCATTAGCAGCTTGCTCTAATAAAGATTTTCCTTTTTGTAGGTCTTTATTTATGCCCATACCTTGACTGATATAAGTGCCCAATATAAAAGCACCCACAGGGTTTAACGAGGCTTTTTCATACCATTTAAGCGCTTCATCAGGATTATTTTCAACGGCAATACCACGATCATATAAAAGACCAAGCAACAACGCGGCACCCACATTCCCAGCCTCAGCGCCTTTTTTGGCCACATCAACGGCCTGAGCCTGCTTTGTTTTGTCCGCATCCATGGCATTAAAATATGCAAGCGGAAGTGCTGCTTGCTCAACCCCCGCAGCAGAAGCACCCTCGTATAATTTTTTAATGATGGTGCTACGTTTTTGTTTGGTAGCAACACTCATGTCCGCAGGTTTCTCACGCACAAGCATTTCCGCTAAACGGTATTGTGCAGGACCATAATCGTTAACCGACGCAAGCTCATACATTGCAAGAGCTTGCTCAGCATTAGGTTGAATAGCAATCTCACCCGCAGGGTTTCGATACCCTTGCTCACTGATTCGAGCTAAAACAAATTGTGCGTAATCATTTCCTTTAAAGGCCGCATCCCTCAACAATGAGATGGCTTTTTGATAATCGGCAGGAATACCCTTGCCCTCTAAATACACTATCCCAAGGTTATATTCTGCCCGTAAATCTTGCTGAGTCGAACCTTGCTCATAATACTTAATGGCCGTCTCAAGGTTTTGATTTACCCCAATCCCACGTTCATAAAGCTGGCCCATACTAAATTGTGCCGTTGTATCACCAAGATCCGCTCGCCCCTGAAGCACGTCAACCTGGGCTTTATCTTTGTTTTGGTCCAAGGACTCCAGTGATGCATCTAGCGCATAACGAGGGAACGCCACCTCTTCAGATCCTGATACGTTCCCTAATGTCGTGGCCAACGCATCGTAAAATTCACTGATAGCGATTTCATTTGGATTCGTCATGAGAAATTTAGGCTTGTACAACACCTCACGAGTCAGTGTCTCCATTTGTGGGGTCTGGTTATAATTGTTTTCTTTTAAAGCATCGGGGTTTGTCCAATCACTAAAAATGCCTTTTAACTGATAACCATTAGCGGCAATGGTTTCAACCTTTCGATTACTGAGCCATTCTGCCGCATTTTTTTCAGCTGCAAGTGGGGTTCCTTTCATCGATTCTGTGGCTGTTTTTTGCCATTGATTCGCTAAATTTTCATCCACAGGTGTGCCTTGACCTTTTTTATACATGGCTGACAATGCAAGCTGTGCCTCTGGAGAACCGTTTTGAGCGGCTTTGAGCATCACCAAGAACCCTTGGTTCAAGTCATACATTGGACTTTTTTCTTGGGTGTAAAGCCCCGCAATAGCAATTTCGGCGGGTTTATAGTGCGCATCTACCGCTTTTGTGTACCATTCTTTTGCTTGAACAACATCATTTTGTTGACGGAAAAGTTCGCCCATTTGATAGAGTGCGGGAGCATAACCTGCAGCGATAGCTTGGTCGATCAAGGTTTTTGCTTGTGCTAAGTCTTCCGGAACCAATGTGCCTGTACGGTATAGCTCTGCAAGCTTTAATTGGGCTGCGGGGTTATTTTGAGCCACGGCCTTGTTTAACCAAATTAACCCCAATTTTTTACTTGCAAGCTGCTTACTGTCAAGAAAGTGCTCAGCTAAGGTGTATTGTGCAATGCTGTTACCACTTCTTGCGGCAGCAATGTAATAGCGCCTTGCCATGTCAGGATTTTTTTTTGTTCCCACCCCAAAAAGGTAGGCGGCAGCACAATACATTTGCGATTGAACATCATTAGCATCTGCAGCCATCTTGAACCAAGATAACGCTTTTTCAGGATTTTTTTCTTTTAACAAAGCGTAGCGTGCCATGATATCTTGAGCCGGCAAAAATCCTTTTTCGGCGGCTTTTTGAAAATAACGCAATGCGGTGCTGTTGTTTTTTAACTGGCCATATCCATACAATCGCATCCGCGCGGTGTAATAATCCACCACAGGATCATTAACAGGTGCTGAACCAAAAACTTCTGCAGCTTTTATATAGTTACCTTGACGGTAATCGTCCAACCCCTCGTTAGCGAAGACGACCTTTGGGATGAGGGTTGCGCCAAGACAAAACCAAGGTATTAAAAATCTTGATAAAAGTAGGTTTTTAGTTAGCATCCCTGCTTGCAATTTCATGGTGTTTCCCCTCATTCATTGTGCGCGATACAGTACCTCGATTAAGCACCCTCTTAACGAGGAATAATGCCATAATGTATCACTTCGTTAACAGCACCACCGCGGCTATTACTGTTGACCACCCAATAATTTCCTTTATTGTT
>Ga0247836_1008380_pt1 | contig 10483 bp, 10 predicted proteins | sample LaCruzMarch2015__4_FD_187116 | JGI IMG/M metagenome (GOLD analysis project Ga0247836, IMG submission 187116) | Freshwater microbial communities from meromictic Lake La Cruz, Castile-La Mancha, Spain - LaCruzMarch2015_14m | ecosystem: Environmental > Aquatic > Freshwater > Lake | place: Spain...
GCCTGCGTCGTACGGAGCAGCTATGGATCAGCTGGGTCTGAGGCATCTGCATCGACCCGGCCGGCTCCGGGAGAACAATCGGGCGGAGAACTCCCACCTGCCGATCCGAAGACGAGAACGGCAACAGCAGCGGTTCAAATCCCAAGCCTCAGCCCAGAGATTCCTCACCACCCACGCGGCGATCTACAACACCTTCAACATCCAACGTCACCTGATCAGCAGACCCACTTTTCGGCGTTTCCGCGCCGAAGCGGCTTCTGTCTGGGCGACCGCGGTCGCCTGATTTCGGGCAGGGTAGGGGGCTTTCGACTTGGTGCGGTTAACCTGTCAGCACCGCTGACAGAGCCCTCCCGAGTATTGGGGACCGATCAGTCTGTCGAAGCAGATCAGGCCTTGGCTGCACCGCTGAGAAACATCGTGGCCGCCATGCTGGCAATTTCCCGTGAGCTTATCGAACCGTGCGGATCAAACCATGTATGGGTCCAGTTCAACATGCCGAAAAACATCATCACGATGGCGCGCCTTCGCGGCCGGTTTTTTGCGAGATCGGGGCGAAGCTGGAGCAGCAGACGGTCAACGACGTCTAGCAAGGTGCGTTGGTGGTCCACGATTTCCTGGCGTCGAGTGTCAGGTAGATTGCTGAGTTCGTTGAGCAGAACCTTCTGGTTGGACTGGGCACCCTCGTAGCGCTGCATCAAATCGTTCGCTAGCTGCCGAATCTTGTCTTCTGTGCTGCTTTCGCTCCGTTCGATCGCCACGGCGGCTTCGACCAGACGCTGAACGTGCGAATTCATCACGTCGAAGAGTATGTCCTCTTTTGATGGATAGTAATGATAGATCAGAGACTTAGAAGTCGCGCCTGCTGCTGCGATCTGTGCGATTGAAGCGCCAAGAAACCCGTGCCGAGCATAGAGTCCAGCAGCGGCCTCCCTAATCGCCTCGCGTCGCCTGTCGTAATCGGCTGCCTGCGTGCGCGCCATGGCCGTATTCCCCGGATTCGCTGTCCTGATTAGTCCCTGAGGTCATGCAAGACCAGTAGACAGCGACCCTCGCCCGCTGGACGCATCTTATTCGCAAGCTGGCTCCGGACCGGAGTGACCCGTCCTCTGGCGATGTCCTCCCAGTCCTTGCCAGCGGAGAGGTTTGTCCGCGATCTCTATGCTCCCGGTCCTCAGATGGCGTTCATGGTCAGAAGTTCGTAGGTCGCCACGGCCTGCTCGTCCTGATTTGTAACCGATACGTCCCAACGTACTTCGCCGTATTCGTCATTGCGTTGGCTCTTCGCCTTGGCAGTCAGTCGGACCTGGATAGCATCACCGGGTGAAACCGGCTTCAGGAAGCGCAGATTGTCCAGCCCGTAGTTGGCCAACACCGGCCCAGGCGCAGGATCGACGAACAGACCTGCGGCGAACGACAGGATCAAGTAGCCGTGGGCTACCCTTCCCGGAAAGAACGGATTGGCGGCCGCAGCCTCGTCATCCATGTGAGCGTAAAAGGTGTCGCCCGTAAACTCGGCGAAATGCTCGATATCCTCGAGGCTTATCACGCGCGGGGCAGTCAGGATCGACTTGCCGATCTCGAGTTCGCCGAAGGTCAGGCGGAAAGGATGCGGCAGCTCGTTGTCCACTGGCGAACCATTGAGCCAGCGATGTCCCAAGGCGGCTATCATGCGCGGCGAGCCCTGCAGCGCAGTGCGTTGCATGTAGTGAAGCACGCCACGCACGCCGCCCATCTCCTCCCCGCCGCCCGCTCGTCCCGGGCCCCCATGGACCAGGCCGGGCAGGGGCGATCCATGGCCCGTGGATTCCCGAGCGCAGTCACGGTCCAGGATCAGGACCCGGCCGTGCCAGGCAGCAGCCCCGGCAATGAAGGATGAGGCCACGTCAGTGTCATAGGTGAACAACGACATCACCAGCGACCCTTGACCACGATTGCAGAGCGCCACCGCGTCCGCGACGTCGCGATAGGGCATCAGTGTCGATACCGGCCCGAAGGCTTCCTTGTCGTGAACACTCGACGCATCCCAGGGCGTGTCGCAGCGCAGGAGGATTGGTGAAAGGAAGGCACCGTCCGGAGCAGGGGGCACGTCGGGATCACCGAAGACGATGCGTGCCTCCTTCGCCAGTTCCGCAACGACCTCGCGAACGTCGCGAAGCTGTCGGGTGCTGACCAACGCCCCCATGGTGACCCCTTCGACCGTTGGATCGCCGACGACCACCTTTGCCAACTGGACGGATAGCGCTTCCTGCACCGCGTCGATCAGGTCTGCCGGTGCGAAGGCCCGGCGAATGGCGGTGCATTTCTGGCCCGCCTTGGTCGTCATCTCCCTAACGATTTCCTTGACGAAGAGATCGAACTCAGGCGCTTCAGGCGTCACGTCCGGCCCGAGGACCGTAGCGTTCAGGCTATCACGTTCAGCAACGAACCGGACGCTCTCGCGGGCGAATACGACGTGCGACTGCAGCTTCTGGGCTGTCGCCGCCGAACCGGTAAAGGAAACGATGTCCTGGCAGGTGAGGTGGTCAAGGAGATCGCCCGTGGACCCGGATATCAGTTGCAGCGCGCCGTCGGGCAAGACGCCAGCCTCCAGCATTATGCGCACGCAGGCCTCGGTGACATAGGCTGTTGAGGACGCCGGCTTGACGATCGCGGGCACGCCGGCAAGCAATGTCGGGGCAAGCTTTTCCAGCATACCCCAGACCGGAAAGTTGAAGGCGTTGATATGGACGGCCACGCCTTGGATCGGCGTGTAGATATGTTGTCCAACGAAGGTGCCGCGCTTGGACAGCGGCTCGATTGGGCCGTCCAGCAGCATCGTGTCGTTGGGCAGCTCTCGCCGACCCTTCGAAGCATAGGCGAAGAGAGTGCCGGCGCCGCCTTCGATGTCGATCCATCCGTCGCTACGCGTCGCCCCGGTGTGGGCCGAAAGGACATAGAGTTCTTCCTTGCGAGCCATGACCGCCTCGGCGAGCGCCTTGATCATGCGGGCGCGGTCGTGGAACGTCATCTCCCTGAGCGTAGGACCGCCGAGGGCGCGAGCATGAGCGACCATGGCAGCAAAATCGATGCCGTTGGATCCGATGCTGGCGACGGCTGCGCCGGTGATGGCAGACATGACCGGCTCAAGCCCGTCGCTGGCTTCGTACCAGGCGTCGCGGACGTAACTTTTCAGGACGGCGAAGGTCATGGATAGCGTCTTTCGTTGAAGGATCAGCGGCCCTTGAAGATCGGCTTGCGCTTTTCGAGGAAGGCGGCGACGCCCTCCCGGTAATCTTCGGTTCGGCCCAATGCGCGCATGGCGTCGCGCTGGAGGTCGAGTTCGACGTCCAGGCTGTTCTGCCAGCTTTGGCGGATCATTCGCTTGGTCGCGGCCAGTCCGGCGGTAGGCGCTGTGGCGAAGCCCGCGACCACTGCGTTAGCGGTCGCGGCGAGGTCTATATCGTCGACGACCTGCCAGATGAGGCCGTAGGCTTCCGCGGTCTCGGCCGGGATTGGCTTGCCCGTGAGCGCCATGCCCAAAGCGCGCGCTTGTCCGACAAGTCGAGGGAGGATCCAGGTGCCCCCGCTGTCCGGAACCAGTCCGATCGCGGCGAATGATTGGATGAATTTGGCTGATCTCGCCGCAATGACGATATCGCACGCTAAAGCTATATTGGCCCCCGCCCCTGCCGCGACGCCATTGACGGCGCAGACCACAGGGAACGGCAAGGCGACCAAACGTCGGATCAAGGGATTGTAGTAGGCCTCCACTGAGGCACCGAGATCCATCGCCGCATCGCCCTGGGCTATCTCGCGATCCGACAAGTCCTGTCCAGCGCAGAAGCCGCGGCCTGCACCCGTCAACAAAAGAGTCCGCACAGACACGTCAGCTTCGACTTTCGAGAGTGCATCTTGGAGTTCGCGGTGCATCGCAACGGTGAAGCTGTTCAGCCGATCCGGACGATTCAGGGTGAGGCGCGCCACTCCATCGGCGATGCTGAAATCGATGGTTTCATACGCCATTGGCACCCCTAACCTTGCTTGATCAGAGGGCTTCATAAAGAAGACCGAACGGACGGTCAATTATTGCAGAAAGGCCATCGCGGGACTATGCCTGATGCACTGGGCCGTTCCAGCACGCAAATTCCGGTGACAATCATGGCCGAAGCGTTCGTGTGCGACGCAGTTCGCACACCCATTGGCCGTTTCACTGGCGGGCTTGCTACCGTGCGTCCAGACGACCTTGGGGCCATCCCATTGCGAACCCTGATCATGCGTAATCCGGGGGTAGACTGGAGCCGACTCGACGACTTGGTGCTGGGCTGCGCCAACCAGGCCGGCGAGGACAACCGCAATGTCGCCCGCATGGCGGCATTGCTGGCGGGGTTGGGTGAGGCTGCGCCGGGTGCCACGATCAATCGACTGTGTGGATCGGGCCTGGACGCCGTCGCGATAGTGTCGCGTGCGATCAAAGCCGGGGAAGCTGATCTCTGTATCGCCGGCGGCGTCGAAAGCATGACACGTGCGCCGTTCGTCATGGGGAAGGCCGAATGCGCCTTCTCGCGCGTCGTTGAAATGTTCGACACAACATTGGGCTGGCGCTTCATCAATCCGGAGATGAAAGCGAAGTTCGGCGTCGATTCCATGCCGGAAACGGGTGAAAATGTCGCCGCTCAATTCGGCATCTCGCGCGAGGATCAGGACGCCTTCGCAGTCCGCAGTCAAACGCGTGCCGCTTCCGCCCAAGCGTCGGGTCGACTGGCCGCCGAGATCACCGCCGTCACTATCGCTCAGAGGACAGGCCATGCGATCGCAGTGGATCGCGACGAGCATCCTCGCACAACTTCCATGGAGGCCTTGGCCAAACTGAAGCCGATCGTTCGTCCGGACGGGACCGTTACGGCGGGGAACGCCTCGGGCGTCAATGACGGCGCTGCGGCGGTCATCGTCGCTTCCGAAGCAGCGGTGAAAATCCACAATTTGACACCCCGTGCCAGGGTCCTGGCCACGGCTGTCGTCGGCGTACCTCCGCGGATCATGGGCATTGGCCCCGCGCCGGCCTCTCTCGCTGCCTTGGCGCGGGCCGGCCTGTCCGTCACCGACATGGACCTCATCGAGATCAACGAGGCGTTCGCCTCCCAAGCCCTTGCCGTCTTGCGCCAGCTCGGGCTGCCGGAGGATGCGGACTTCATCAACCCGAACGGCGGCGCTATCGCTTTGGGACATCCGCTCGGCATGTCCGGCGCGCGCCTGTTGCTGACCGCAGTCGAGGAGCTCCAGCGGACCGGCAAACGCTATGCGCTGTGCACCATGTGCATTGGTGTGGGGCAAGGAATTGCAACTGTCATTGAGCGCGTCTGATCGGTAGAGAAAATTAGGTGACCGAACGGTCGGTTAATGATAGAGCAGGCTCAGTCGGGAGGTCGTGATGCACAGTGTCGAGTTGAAGTCTGATGAGCAGCAGCGCGCCAGCCCCGCCGTAGAGGATCCAGCCCGTCTGGCAGCGTTCGAGGCCAGGGTTGCCGCTGACGCCTTCATCGAGCCCAAGGACTGGATGCCGGAGGCCTACCGAAGAACGTTGATCCGTCAGATCTCACAACATGCTCACAGCGAGATTGTCGGCATGCTCCCGGAAGGCAACTGGATCAGCCGCGCCCCGTCCCTTCGGCGAAAGGCCATCCTTCTCGCAAAGGTGCAGGATGAGGCGGGTCATGGTCTCTATCTCTACTGCGCGGCCGAGACCCTGGGCGCTTCGCGGGACCAGATGACCGAGGCGCTTCTTTCCGGGAAGGCGAAATACTCGACCATCTTCAACTATCCGACCGTGACTTGGGCCGACATCGGCACGATTGGCTGGCTGGTCGATGGCGCGGCCATCATGAATCAGGTCCCGCTTCAGCGAACTTCCTATGGACCCTATGCGCGAGCAATGGTGCGGGTCTGCAAGGAAGAGAGCTTCCACCAGCGCCAGGGATACGAGGCCGTCATGGCGCTTGCGGCCGGTACGCAGGCCCAGAAATCCATGGCGCAGGATGCACTGAACCGCTGGTGGTGGCCGTCCCTCATGATGTTCGGGCCTCCTGACGATCAGTCGCCGAATACCGAACAATCAATGCGCTGGCGGATCAAACGCGACACCAATGACGAGTTGCGACAGAAATTCGTCGACATCACCGTGCCCCAAGCGGAAGCCATCGGCCTTGCCATTCCAGATGCCGACCTTCGCTGGAACGAGAGCAAGAAGGGCTATGACTTCGGCGCGGTTGATTGGGATGAGTTCTTCGCCGTCGTGCGTGGCGAAGGGCCAGTCGCGAAGGAGCGTATCGAAGCCCGTCGGCGCGCTTGGGCCGATGGCGAGTGGGTGCGTGAGGCCGTGATGGTCCATGCCGGGAAACAGGCCGCCAAGGTCGCGGCCTGACGGCTAACACGTGTCGAGGGAGATTGAGACATGACTAGTGAGCTGCCGCTCTGGGAAGTCTTCATGCGCGCCAGAAACGGGCTGTCGCACCGACACGTGGGCAGCTTGCACGCCGCCGATGCGCGCATGGCCATCGAGGGGGCACGAGATGTCTACACGCGCCGGCTGGAAAGCGTGAGCCTGTGGGTCGTCCCCTCGGTGGCGATCACTGCCTCTGACCCGGGTGAAAGCGCATCCCTCTTCGAGCCCGCGCAAGACAAGGTTTACCGCCACCCGACCTTCTATGTCGTCCCTTACAACATCACTCACATCTGACGATGGCACCTCGTGATCGTGCCCTGCTGGAACTGGCGCTGCGCCTGGGCGACGACGCCCTGATACTGGGGCAAAGGCTCGGAGAGTGGTGCGGCCACGCCCCTACGCTAGAGGTCGATCTCAGTCTTACCAATATTGCGTTGGACCTGATCGGGCAGGCCCATCATTTTCTCGCCTATGCGGGGGAGTTGGAAGGCGAGGGGCGCGACGCTGACAAGCTGGCCTTCCGTCGGGACGTGCTGGAGTTCCGGAATTGCCTTTTGGTCGAACAGCCCAACGGCGACTTCGCGCGCACGATGACGCGTCAGTTCCTGTTTTCAACCTGGCAGCATCTGCTGATGGAGCAGCTCGCCCAGAGCCGTGACCCCCGTCTCGCGGGCGTCGGGGCCAAGGCGGTCAAGGAGGTCACCTATCACGCCCGTCTGGCGTCCGACTGGGTGGTTCGCCTCGGCGACGGCACCGAGGAAAGCCGGCGGCGGATGACCGAGGGCTTGGACTGGACCTGGCGTTTCGTTGACGAATTGTTCGAGGTCGATGCGTCCGAAGCTGAGTTGGTCGCCGTGGGCGTGGCCGTTGACCGGCCGGCGTTGCGCCCGGCATGGGATGCCCGGGTCGGTGATGTTCTGGGTCGCGCGGGCCTGTCGGCTCCAATCGTGAAGCGGGGCGTTTCCGGTGGCCGGACCGGACGACACAGCGAGCACCTCGGCCACATGCTGGGTGAAATGCAGTTCCTCTCCCGGGCCTATCCGGACGCGGTCTGGTGACCGTGTGCCAGACGCTGACCGTGCCGGACGCTGCGCTTGAAGCCGTGCTCGCTGGTGTTCCCGATCCCGAAATCCCGGTCGTCACGGTGGTCGATCTCGGCATCCTTCGGGGAGTTCGAGTACGGCCTGACGGTGGGCGGGAAGTGGTCCTGACGCCCACCTACACCGGTTGCCCTGCAACCTTGGCCATCGAGGCGAGCGTGCGCTCAGGGCTCGATGCTGCAGGTTTTAGGGACGTGACAGTGGTCACAGAGCTGTCGCCGCCGTGGAGCACAGACTGGATTACAGACGCCGGCAGAGAAAAATTACGTGCCTATGGGATCGCTCCGCCGGAGAAGGACGCGGCTCGAAACAGCCTCAAGCCTGAAGCACCAGCCCAATGCCCCCAGTGCGGCTCTTGTCGCACCCATGAAGTCAGCCGCTTTGGATCGACTCCATGCAAGGCGCTTTGGCGCTGCGAGGCCTGCGCCGAGCCCTTTGATCGCTTTAAATGCCTCTAGGCCCATCATGACCGCAAAGTCGGATTTCCACAGGCTACGGGTCGCCGAGGTTCGTCGCGAGACCGTTGACGCGGTGTCCATCCTGTTCGATGTGCCCGATAGGCTGGCGTCGGTCCTGGCGTTTGAACCGGGTCAATACCTGACCCTACGCCACGAGATCGCTGGCGAAGACATTCGCCGCAACTATTCCGTCTGCGCCTCGCCACTGGACGGCGAGCTGCGCGTCGCTGTCAAACGGGTCGGTGGTGGTCGCTTTTCCACCTTTGCCAACGAAACGCTGCAGGCCGGCGATCTGCTGGACGTGCTCAAGGCAGCCGGACATTTCACGGCGACCTTCGATCCGGCCAAGGCACGGACCTATGTTGCGTTCGCCGCAGGCTCTGGGATTACGCCGGTGTTGTCCCTGGTCAAGACCGCGCTGCTGGTCGAACCCGAAAGCCGGTTTACAGTCTTCTACGGTAACCGCGTGAGCGCCAACATCCTGTTCCAGGAAGAGCTTTCGGCGCTCAAGAACCGTTTCATGGGTCGGCTGTCTGTCTTTCATTTTCTTACGAGCGAGGAAGAGGAGATCGCCCTCTTCAACGGTCGCCTGGACCGAGCCAAATGCGACGAAATCCTCGACTGTCTCGTCGAACCATCCGAAATTGATCTGGCTTTCGTCTGTGGCCCCGAAGACATGATGCAGGCCGCCGAGCAAGCTCTGCAGGCTACCGGTGTGCCGGCGTCCAGGATCCTGTTGGAACGCTTCGCCAACGCGGGGTCCAGCGCCATCCTCGACGAGGCGGCAAAGGCCCGAGTCCAGGCTGCGGCGGGAATTCTCATGCGTGTTGTTCTTGATGGCCGTAGGCTCACCGTCGCCTTCGACGCCGACCAGGGCAATATTCTTGACAGCGTCCGAGCCGCGGGAGCTCCGGCGCCCTTTGCCTGCAAGGGCGGCGTTTGCGCCACCTGCAGGGCCAAGCTTATCGAGGGCAGAGTTGAGATGCGGATCAACTACGGCCTGACGCCAGAAGAGGTGGCACAGGGCTACGTGTTGACCTGCCAGTCAACGCCAGTCGGCGAAGGCGTTGTCTTGAGCTATGACGCATGATGGACTTAGGGCTTGTCGCCGTATGTGGGGCTGGGGCAATGGGCTCCGGCATTGCCCAAGTCGCCGCTCAGGCGGGTCACTCCGTAGTCGTCTTTGACACCTCGGACGCGGCGCTCGCTCGTGGCCTGACGGCTGTCCAGACCAGCCTCGCCGGCCTGATCAAGCGCGGACGATTGAGTTCCGCGGCAGCTGAGGCGTTCGCGTGCAAAATCGCATGGACGACCCGGATTGAAGACATCGGCGATGCGGTGCTCGTGATCGAGGCCATCATCGAGGACGCCGATAGTAAAGCGAAACTGTTTGATCGCATCGAGGCCGTCGTCGCCGAAACGGCCATCCTGGCCACCAATACGTCTTCGCTTGCGGTGTCGGGGCTGGCTGCGGTTCGCGCGGTCCCCGGCCGGTTCCTGGGACTTCATTTCTTCAATCCGGCGCCGGTGATGAAGCTTGTCGAGGTGATCCGCGGCGTCGCGACAGAACCGGCTGTGGTTGATGAAGCGATGCGGCTGATGGGCGCCTGGGGCAAGTCTGCTATCTGCGTGCGCGACGTTCCCGGCTTTATCGTCAATCGGGTCGCGCGGCCTTATTACGCTGAAGGATTCCGCGCCTTGGGCGAAGGCGCGGCTCGACCTGAGGTGCTCGACACCCTGTTCCGAAAAGCGGCCGGTTTTCGCATGGGGCCGCTGGAGCTGGCCGATTTGATCGGTCAGGACATCAATTTCGCGGTCGCGAGGTCAGTCCATGACGCCTGTTTCGGCACGCCCCGTTTTACGCCCCAGCATGCCCAAGGGGCGCTGGTCGAGGCGGGCCTGCTCGGCCGGAAATCGGGACGCGGCGTTTATGACTATCGTATCGGCGGCGCGCCAACCGTCGACGGGCCCGGCGAGTCAGAGACGCCAGGCCACATCGTTATCGGTGCGGAGGTCGATCCCGTGTTGGCCAGCCTCGTCGTCGCTGCTGGCGGTATCCCCGGCGGCATTCCGAGCAATTGCATTGAGGCTGACGGTGTGTTGGTCGCCATCTCTGACGGCCGCCTTGCCGCAACCTGGGCCGAGCAGCACGGCAAACCCGTGGTCCTCCTGGATTGGAGCGCTCGGGATTCGGAATCGTGCGGCTTCGCGGTCTCCGCGGCGGCGGCGCTGCCGGTTGCCAGAGGCTTACTGGCGGCTATCGGTCGCGAGGCGCTCGAACTGGCGGATAGGCCGGGTTTGATTATTCTCCGAACACTGGGCCAGGTGGCCAATGCGGCAGGCGATGCTGTTCGCGATCGGGTCGCCGAACCGGCCGAAATCGACCAGGCGATGCGGATTGGCGCCAACTATCCCTTTGGCCCCTTGGCATGGGCCGAAGCCTATGGCCACGCACGACTAATCCGAACCATGGAAAACATAGCTCGCAAAACGGGCGAAGCGATGTA
>Ga0247836_1008381_pt1 | contig 10480 bp, 8 predicted proteins | sample LaCruzMarch2015__4_FD_187116 | JGI IMG/M metagenome (GOLD analysis project Ga0247836, IMG submission 187116) | Freshwater microbial communities from meromictic Lake La Cruz, Castile-La Mancha, Spain - LaCruzMarch2015_14m | ecosystem: Environmental > Aquatic > Freshwater > Lake | place: Spain...
ATCCGGGAGACATGCTAAGGGTGTGATTTCAAGTAAGGGTTTCAGCACAAAATCTCGTCGTGTCATTTCTGGGTGCGGAATGGTTAAATCGTAGTAGCTTACCGTATGCTCACCATAAAGCAATATATCAATATCAATGGTCCGTGCGCCCCAGTGTTTTTTACGAACTCTTTTTTGTTTTGTTTCAATGCGTTGGCAACAGGTTAATAGCAAATGGGGTGGTAGTGATGTTTCTATAAGGATGACCATATTAAGGTAGGGGGGTTGGGAGCGAACGCCCAACGGCTGACTTTTATAAAAGTTCGATTTTTTAAGAACAATGGATTTAGGCAGCTTATTGAGCAAGACCAGGGCTTGGTTAAGCTGGCGCAGCGGGGCGCCTAAATTGCTTCCAAGCCCAAGATAGCAAAGGGTCATGTTTTTGGTTTGGGTTTAAATTTGCGTCGTTTTTTGGGTGGTAATGGAGGGGCTGCGGCATTGAGGGCTTCAACCATTTCAGCTTGAACATCAGGCTCAACCTCTTGAAAGGTGGTCCACCAGTCGGCTAATTCCATTGATTCGTCATTGGCTAAGGCCCGAAGGGCTAGAAAATCGTATGCGGCTCTAAAGCGCGGATGCTCAAGCAAGTGAAACGCACGATTACCTAAGCGCTTGGGGAAGCGGTATTGTAAAAGCCAGATTTCACGCATGACTTGTGTAAAGCGTTTAGGAACCATGATGACACGGTTTTGTTCGGTGATCACTTCTGACATGGCTTTTTCTAACGCGGGCAGTGGATCCATTCCCTCATTTTTCAATGCTTCTGTGCGAACCATCAATGGGAACCATAACAGTACAGCGAATAAAAAAGCAGGTGTTACTGTTTTGTCTTCCCGTATACGTGTGTCAGTATTCTCTAATGCAATTGTGAGTAATTCATTGACGGGAAAATGACTGTCTACCAGTTCGTGGGTTTGGGCAAAAAGACGTTGAAAAAGCCCATATTTAACCAATAAATGTTGAACTGCAACTGCCGCACCGCATTGGTAGAGTTTGTTGACTTCATCGAATAAACGCGAGCCTGAAATATGGTTGATGAGTGGGCTTAATTCAAGCAAGGGTAGGGCAGTTTCTGGTGCAAAATCGAATTGCAATTTTGCACTAAAACGAATAGCTCGAAGCATACGCACAGGGTCTTCTTGATAACGAGTAACAGGGTTGCCAATCATGCGAATGATGCGTTGGTTTACATCATCAAAGCCGCCTGTAAAATCGACAATTGAGGCATCTTGAACATTGTAATAAAGGGAATTGATTGTAAAGTCTCGACGCCATGCATCTTCTTCTAAGGTGCCGTAAGCATTGTCTCGTATCAACATGCCTCGATCATTGGTTTGTTGATTATCATCAACGGGTTCATGGCCGCGGAAAGTAGCGACTTCAATGATTTCGCGATGATAAAGTATATGGGCGAGCTTAAAACGACGGCCAATGATACGTGCGTTACGAAAAAGGTTTCTAATTTGATTTGGCGTGGCATTGGTTGCTACGTCGAAATCTTTAGGGGCTTTATGCAACAATAGATCCCGAACGCTTCCCCCAACCAGGTAGGCCTCAAAGCCCGCACTGTTTAGGCGATTTAATACTTTAAGCGCGTTAGGATTGATATCCGTTTTGGATACATGATGATGACTGCGTTGTATAACATAGCTGGAATCAGTGGGCGGTTTACTAGCCCTTGATTTACGTAGCAGTCTTTTAATTAATTTGATGATTATATTCACCTATAGGGTATTTTGTCTTCGCGCGTTATTATAGCCAAGGTGAATGTGAAAGTGAACCATTTACCTCGACACCACTTCTGTGGACAATAGATTAATCAGACAACAAGGTTAAATGAACCAATGGAATTCTTAGATATTTTTGTAAGTTTATTGGCGTTGATTATTCTAGAAATCATTCTAGGCATCGATAATTTGGTTTTTTTGTCGATACTGACTGAAAAATTACCCCGTGAAAAGCGTAAAAAAGCTCGTCGATGGGGGTTAACGTTTGCCTGGATGACACGGTTGATGCTCCTGGGTTCTGCGGTGTGGCTCGTTAAATTAACGCACCCATTGTTTACTATCGGTGATGTATCCTTTTCACTTCGAGATATTTTTCTCTTTGCGGGCGGTGCTTTTCTGATAGCAAAGGCAACCCAGGAAATTCATGGCGAAGTGGGTGATGAGGAGTCGGCACGAAGTGAGTTTGGTGTGCCCATGGCGACGTTCAAAGGGGTTGTGGCTCAAGTGGCGTTAATGGACATCATTTTTTCGTTGGACAGTGTGTTGACGGCTATAGGGTTAACAAGTCGTTTTTGGGTGATGGCCCTCGCCATTACCCTAGCTATCATAGTGATGATTTACGCAAGTGAGTCTGTTAGTCGGTTCATTGAAAAATACCCCTCCATCAAAATGCTAGCGCTGAGTTTTTTGATTTTAATTGGTACGGTGTTGGTGGCTGATAGTTTTGCATTCCATGTGCCTCGGGGATACATTTATTTTGCCATGGGTTTTTCTTTAAGTGTTGAAGCGCTTAACCTTATTAGACAATCGCGACGAAATAGATTGCATCGTAACATTAAGCAGGGGGAGTAAGCATGCTTGTTATTAAAGCATTTCATATCATTGCAATGGTCGCGTGGTTTGCTGGGTTATTTTATTTGCCGCGGCTCTTTGTTTATCATTCCGAAGCAAATGATCTAATAAGCCTTGAACGATTCAAGACAATGGAGCGTCGTCTTTATTATGGAATCACATGGCCCGCAGCTTTATTAACCAGCATTCTGGGCGTTCTGCTCCTATTGTACAACCCAGCCTATTACCTTAAAGCAGGTTGGATGCATGCGAAACTGGGGTTGGTGATGCTCTTGTGGGTATACCACTTGGCTTGTGGCTATTATTTGAAGCGTTTTCTGCAGGGCAAAAACAGCAAAAAAGCCTTTTTTTACAGGGTATTTAACGAATTGCCTACATTATTATTGATTTCTATCGTTTTACTGGTGGTCGTTATGCCTTTTTAAGGGCGTAACGACCTACAAAAATTAGTCCATCTCGACCATTTCAAAGTCTTCTTTAGCAGCACCACAGTCTGGGCAGAACCAATTTTCTGGAACTTCTTCCCATAATGTTCCTGCTTCAATACCATCTTCAGGCCAGCCTTCAGCCTCATCGTAAATAAACCCACAAATGACACAAATATATTTTTTATATGCGTTCATGACCATCGCCTGCCGTTAAAAGAGCTTAATTTAGCTACTGTTTGTTTTAAAGTAAAGTAAAGATTGATCAACATGTGAAATATATTGGCCTTATCTGTCTTCATTTTGGATTTTGTAATCAAAGCAATATTAATCCGTTATTATCTCATCTAAAGTAGAGCTCGGTGTGTCTTAATTTAAACGGAGGTTTTCTATGTATTATGCCAGACTTTTCCTATTGTCCATGCTTGTGTTCTTTACGCTAGACATGGTGTGGTTGGGTTTAATTGCAAAAAATTTGTATATTAAAAATTACGGGGCTTGGTTACGGTTGGACAATGGCCAACTTTGGCCTGTTTGGTGGGCCGTTCTTATCGTGTACATGCTTTTTGCCTTAGGCACCTTGACCCTTGTGCTGCCGCTTGCAAAAGGACTTTTGGTTGAGGCTTTCTTATACGGCGCGCTATTAGGCTTTGTTGTTTATGGTGTTTATGATTTTACATGCTTCGGTATTCTTAAGGATTGGCCTATAGGCATGGCCTTTATCGACTGGATGTGGGGTACTTTTTTATGTGCTTTTTCTGCCATGGTAACGGGTTACATAGCTCGCATTATTTGATGTAAATACCGTTGGTTGGAGGGTGTTTTTTGGTTTTATTTTGTTAAAATTGTCTTGATTTGTTTCTCAATTTGGGACCCATTTCTTGCCAATTTTAATGCAATTCTATAGAATGACTGCAAAATTTGTCGACAAGGAGCTTTATGATGAATAAATCGCACGTACTGTTTGCAGAAGCACAAGCTGTTATTCCTGGAGGAGTAAATTCGCCTGTGCGTGCATTTAAAGGAGTAGGCGGTGAGCCACTTTTTTTCAAAAAAGGAAACGGTGCTTACCTGATTGATGTTGATGACAAACACTATATAGATTTTGTGGGCTCATGGGGGCCTTTGATTCTTGGACATTGTCACCCAACGGTTATCAATGCGGTGAAGGATGTGTTGCAAAGTGGTATGAGTTTTGGTGCGCCCACGGAGCTTGAGGTTAGACTTGCACAAAAAATTATTTCGCTCATGCCTTCCATTGAAAAAATACGCATGGTTAATTCGGGTACCGAAGCCACCATGACGGCTATTCGCTTAGCGCGGGGTTACACGCATCGAAATAAAATCATCAAATTCAATGGCTGTTATCATGGTCATAGTGATAGTTTGTTGGTAAAGGCGGGGTCTGGATTGTTAACGTTAGGCATACCGTCCACACCTGGTATTCCCCCGAGCATTACCAAGCACACATTAACAGCAGATTTTAATAATTTAGACCAAACCATCCGTCTATTTGAAGAATACAAGAAAGACATTGCTGCAGTAATTGTAGAGCCTGTGGCCGGAAACATGGGGTTTGTTCAACCCAGTTATAAATTTCTTCAGGGGTTGCGTGAACTCTGTGATACTTATGGTGCCGTGTTAATATTTGATGAAGTCATGACAGGCTTTCGTGTGGCACTAGGTGGTGCTCAAGAGGTTTATAATGTTAAGCCTGATCTTACAACCTTGGGTAAAGTGATTGGTGGAGGCATGCCCGTGGGTGCTTTGGGTGGTAAAGAGAGCATTATGTCGTGTTTGGCGCCTGAGGGACCTATCTATCAAGCGGGTACATTATCCGGAAACCCACTGGCCATGGCGGCAGGTCTTGCTACCTTGTCTGAAGTGGAAAAGCCTGGGTTTTATCAACACCTAGGCGCTCTATCGAAGTCTCTTGTTCATGCGCTGTCTGATGTTGCTCAGTCTTTATATATACCTTTTTGTGGCGCATCCTTAGGGGGTATGTTTGGTTTTTGTTTTAATGACAAACATCAAATGATGGATTATGCGGATGTTGCTTCTTCTGACGAAGTATTGTTCAAGCGCTTTTTCCATGGCATGTTACAAAAAGGTATTTATTTTGCGCCGTCCATGTATGAAGCTGGCTTTGTTTCTGGCGCGCATCAGCAAGAAGAAATTCGCCTCACTCAAGTGGCGGCAGAATCTGTGTTGGTTAGTTGTTTGAAAGTGACTGCATAGTCGTTAAAATACCGCGCCATGTGCGCGGTATTTCAGTAGGGTGTGTTGACAATTACTCCGCAGTGCCCACGTCCTGCGACTTTTTCGCGGTCATATTATTACCCGTAAGTCTTGTAAACTTTACCAGCCAAGGGTTGTAAGAATTTTTGGCTAGAAAAATTACCTGTTATGTTGTTCGTATCGAACTGATGTATTCCCTCATATTTTATGTCATCCCCGCGCAAGCGGGGACCTATGCAAAATTGCAGCATTGTGCCTGCTTTTTGAATAGATTCCCGCCTTCGCGGGAACGACAAACTATATGACACAGATTTGTGGTTACTGATATGGTCGCGGTACGTAGGCACTGCGGAGTAATTGTCAACACACCCTAATTTTATACGTTGTTTTCTTTAAGCAGGCGTGTTACTTCTTCGGCAATAAAATGTTCTTCATCCCCCCGAATCACCAAAATAGGCGTCATATCTCTTGCAATATGTCTGCAATGGCTTTCTGATGGGGCATGATTGGTGTTGTGGTCTATCAATAATCCTAAATGAGCGAGCGGCTCGATGATTTTTGCACGAATAGACGCTGCATTTTCTCCAACCCCTCCCGTGAAAATCAACGCATCCAATACTGGGATTTGAGATAGATAAGCACCAATGGTTTTTTGAATGGTGTAAACATACATGTCGATAGCACGGGTAGCCGATTCATCCCCTTGCTCCTCCATGCGCATCAGTAAGTGTCGCATGTCATTGTCATTGGCAATGCCTAAAAGACCGCTTTTTTTATTTAAAAGGGCATCGACATCTTTTAATGACATGCCTTGTTGCTGTAAATAGAGCGGAATAGCGGGGTCAATATCGCCACAACGGGTGCCCATGATTAACCCTGACAAAGGTGTCATGCCCATGCTGGTATCAACGGAATGTCCATTTTTTACCAAACATGCACTTGCGCCATTGCCTAAATGAAGCGAAATAAAATGACATTGTTCAATGGGCTTTTTTAAAAAACGCGCAGCTTCACGTGAGACATGTTGGTGATTGATGCCATGAAAACCATAACGCCTAATTTGATATTGCTCAGCTATATCTTTAGCCAGCGCATAGGTGTGAGCATGAGGGGGCAGGGTGTGGTGAAATCCGCTATCAAAGAGCGCTACATGGTTGGCATTGGGGAAATGTTTTCTGGCAAATTGCACACCTAATGCATTGATAGGGTTATGAATGGGTGCAAGTGAAGACAAGTCGATAATGGCTTGCAAGACGTCGTCGTTAATAAGTGTTGGTTTAAAATAATGACAACCCCCATGAACAATGCGGTGTCCTATCGCATCGATGGGTATATGGCCCATTTCAACGTGTAATTTTTGTCCGAGTGCGTCAAAGGCCTCCTCATGGGAGCGAAAACATTGAGCTACTGTCGTTTTTTCCTGAAACGTGTGGTGCCAAGTGCTTTTCTTCTCACCTATCCCTTCAATCAGTCCTGTCACAATGCTCTGAGGTGCAGTGTTATCTACCCTAAACAATTTGTATTTTATGGAAGAGCTCCCTGCGTTTAAGGTGAGTATGTTCATGGTGTATTGTCCTGGGCTTGGATTGCTGTGATGAGGATGGTGTTGATGATATCGTCAGATGTGCAACCGCGGCTTAAATCATTCACAGGCTTATTGAGCCCCAATAAAATGGGGCCTATGGCTAGGGCGCCACTTTCACGTTGCACGGCTTTGTAGGTATTATTCCCAGTGTTTAAATCTGGGAAAATAAGTACATTCGCATTTCCAGCGACTTTAGAATGGGGTAGCTTTTTGGCAGCAACCCCTTTGTCCACTGCCGCGTCATATTGGATGGGGCCCTCTACCAACAATTTTGGATGGATTTTTTTAAGAAGTTGATAGGCTGCCGCCACTTTTTCCACGCTGTTGCCTTTGCCAGAGTCGCCTGAGGAGTAGGAGAGTAAAGCAATTTTAGGATCAATACCCAATTGTGTTGCAATTTGAGCGGCTTGACTGGCTATTTCTGAAAGCATGATGCTGTCTGGTTCAGGATTTATCGCGCAATCGCCATAGATAAGGACGCGCTCGCTTAAGCACATGATAAAAATGGAGGAGACTTTTTGTATGCCGGGTTTGGTTTTTATGATCTCTAGCGCTGGTCGAACGGTATCTGCTGTTGTATGGGTGGCGCCAGATACCATGCCATCCGCATGCCCACAATAGACCATCATGGCCCCAAAATAATTGCTGTCATTCATCCGCTCTAAGGCAATGGGAAGATTAATGTTTTTATGTTTACGTAATTGATAATAAGCTTCTGCGTATATTTCTTTTTGAGCCGATTGTTCTATGTCAATGATGTTGACGCCAAGAAGCCTTACGCCAATACGTTTTGCTAACAATTGAATTTTTTCAAATTTACCAAGTAGGGTGATGGTTGCAATACCGCGTTGCAATATGTAATCGGCCGCCTGCAAAATACGCGGATCATTACCTTCTGGTAACACAATATGACGTATTTTTTGTTTGGCTTTGCTTGCAAGTTCATACAAAAACACCGCAGGGCTTGATTGGGATTTTTCAGTTTTTAATGCAAGAAATTGCAACAATGGTTCTACAAAAAAGGGCTGCATCGTTTCGATAGCCATCATGGCTTTTGCTTCATCATGCCGACTTAAGCTAAATTTTGCTGAAAAAAGTGCTGTTGCTGTTTCATAGGTGTTTAATCGTGTTAAGAGCACTGGAAAAGGGTACTCAAGTCCTGCGATGATTTCACAAATAACATTGCCGGGCAGTTCGCCGCCTGTTAATACAATACCTGCAATTTTGGGGTAGTTTGTTGATTGATCAGCTAACAGCGAACCTAGAAGTATATCGACTCTATCATCGGGAGTAATGATGAGCATGCCACTTTTGTCCATTTGGGATTGTAGAAAATTGGCTACGGTTTTTGCTGCCACATTAAATTGTCGCACAGGCCGGTGCAATTCATTGGCGCCATACAAAACATTGGCTTGAAGTTTATTTGCAACGTCTCTCATGGTGGGGTGCGCGAGAGATTCAAACTCAGGAATAATGGCAATTAAATGTAGTTTTGGAAAATGTTCTTTAAACAACAGGTGTGCTTCTGTTTCATAAAGGCTTGGTACACGGTTAATCACAGCGCCCACAACCCGTGCATGATGTTGCTTGGCAACTTTTAACGCTGTGTTTAGAATTGAAACCGTATGAGCTAATGTTCGGTCTTTGGCGCAGATTACCAACACCACATCACAATTTAACTGGTATGCAAGTGTGAGGTTAAATTGGTATTCAAAGGCGTCATTGTCGCTCTCAAAGTCACTTCCTTCATAGTAACTAAAAACATTTGGGGTTAAATTTTGCGTCTTTTCAAGAACCGTTGCTACTAAATCTTCAGGGTGTGAACGTGTTAACAAAATGGCTTCGTTGATGTCCATCAAGGGGGCAATTGGGTGATTTGCTACTTGTTCCAATAAGGGAATTTGCTCTTTGTCTGACTCGTTGAATAATTTAAAGCAGCGAATGGCCGGTAGCTTGCTTTTGAGCGATGAAAGAAGGCCCAGCGATATAAACGATTTCCCTGCACGTTTTTCAATGCCAGTTAAATACAGTTTTTTATGCATGGCCATCCTGAAATAATTGGGGAATATCTATAGTTTAATCTATTTTTGTCATGGTTGGTTATTTTTTAGCATGTTTTATGCTTCCCGTTAATGCCGCGTGATACCTGTCCAATAGGGGGTTCTATAACATTGCGGTGGAATAAGCTTTTGGGTGTTAATGTGTACGCGTATCATCCCACAATCAAGTGTATTGTAGATGGGGCTTTCATAAACTTGCAGTGCTTCTTGATGCGGAAAATGATAACGATTATCAAACCCATAAGATACAAGTGCGTATTGGGGGGCAATTTGATGAACAAAGTCTCTTGATGAAGATGTTTTGCTCCCATGGTGGGGAATAACCACTACGGAGGAACGAAGTTTTTGCCCGTAGGTTTTTGTAAGGTAGTCTTCCGCTGATTTTTCAATGTCGCCAGTCAGCAATATTTCACCTGCACGAGTAGAAATTTGCAAAACACACGAACGATTGTTTTTGCTCTTTAACGGTATATTGATTGGAAAAAACCGAAACACGACATTATCCCACGCCCAAGAGGGGTATTGATGACACGAGAGGCCTCTTTTATAAAAATTTGGATTATCGACAATAAACTCTTTGATGGGGTATTTCTCTTCCAGGGAAGCAAGGCCTCCACGGTGATCAAGGTCTGGATGGCTTATAACTACTTTATCTAACTGCTTTATCCCTAACGCTGTTAAATAGGGAATAATAGCGAGTTTACCCATGTCTCCTCCATGAAAAAACTTCATGCCTGTATCGTAGATTAAAACATGATGAGCTGTGCGCACCACGACAGAAAGTCCTTGGCCAACGTCTAATACATCCACCGTGACCTCGCTTGATTTTATTTTTTCATAACGGGGAAAAAAGGTCGCTACGATTAAAAGGCTCGTGGCTGGTAAAAGTTTGGGCAACGGAAGAAATAAAAAAATCGCAATGGCCGCCATGAGCGCTAGAGGAGATAAGGCCTCAGTGAAGGTGAGAGTAAAATTAAACAGTTCAAACGAGTCAATCCCGCGAAGACAGTATAGAAAAAAATAAATAGCGCCTTTCAGTAACATCACACTTTTGGGAATAACCACCCAAGGGCTTAAAAAAGTAATCAGGAGCGCTAAGGGGACAATCACAAACCCCACCCAAGGAATGGCTAATAGATTAGCGACCAAGCCATTAATCGATGTGTAAGAAAACCAGTACAAGGTGAGTGGCATAAGACCAAATAGACAAGCGCTTTGCATCAATAGCATTTTGCGTAACCCCTTGTATTGAAAACGCTGATTGATCAATATCAAAATGGCTACAGCAATAAAGGAAAAATAAAATCCCAACATGAACACAGAGTGTGGTTCAAAGAGAAGAACGGCAAACAACGCATAGCGCCAAGATTGCCAAACGCTCATTTTATGGCGACCCATGTTTCGAAAAAATAAAAAGCAGCATGTGATCAATGCGCGTTGTGTGGGTACAGCAAATCCCGCAACCAAAGCGTATAAAAATGAAACAATTACGGCTCCTAGGCTTGCAATTTTAGGGGCCGGATAATACAAGCACGATTGGCCTAAGTGTTTCCA
>Ga0247836_1008385_pt1 | contig 10478 bp, 5 predicted proteins | sample LaCruzMarch2015__4_FD_187116 | JGI IMG/M metagenome (GOLD analysis project Ga0247836, IMG submission 187116) | Freshwater microbial communities from meromictic Lake La Cruz, Castile-La Mancha, Spain - LaCruzMarch2015_14m | ecosystem: Environmental > Aquatic > Freshwater > Lake | place: Spain...
TCTCACTCTCCCTCATGAAGCAGCAACTAAACGTCGAAAAGAATCAGCAAGATAAATCAATCATCGTATCATCAGATAATCCAAGCTACTCGATTATATGGCTTCATGGACTTGGAGATAGCTCGCAAGGATTTCTACCTTTTTTTAATGCACCTCAATCACCAGCTCATCAAGGAGCAAGAGTGAAACTACTCAATGCACCTTATAGAAAAGTTACCATCAATGGTGGTTCATTATCAACAAGTTGGTATGATATACTCAGTCTCTCAGTTCAAGCCAAAAATTAAGATAGGTTCAACATAAAAGAAGTGAAATAAAGTCTTTAGATCATCGATAAGCATGTTGCATCAGAGATATAATTTTGGAAAAAGAAAGGAGAAGGAAAATAGGAAAGTTAAGCAGCCATAACAAAAAGGATTTTTATTGGTGGATTTAGTCAAGGATGTGCAATGAGTTTAGCTTACGGTCTTACATCTCCAAGATTATTAGGAGGAATAATTGCTTACAGTGGCCATTTATTCGAAGGCTTATAGTTCATCAATAAAAGTAAATATCTAATAATATAGATAAGATACCAATGCTAGTATATCATGGGGACTAAGATTCAGTACTAAGGTATGATATGGTTCGACCAGCTTATGATAAATATTTGAAAGGACTTCCGAATTTCAAATTCAAGCTTGTTAAGGAGCTTTAACATTCTGTAGAAATAGAACAGCTTGTTGAAACTACAAGTTGGATTAAAGAACAACTAGAAAAAGGAACAAAACATACATAATTATGATTGATCAAAATTTATTGGAATAATTTAGAGAAAAAATTCATTATTTTTATGAAAATTACAATTAATTTTAGAAAACAGGAAGTTTATTCACTTTAAAAGAAACTGTTTCGAAGACAGACTTTTGAGTTTAGCTAAGTTTTTATTATAGCTTCATTTCTGTTAGGAGGCTGATTTAATTTATTTTATATGGGCACATCATCACTAATGACAGTATGTAATCTCTGTTTGGGCTCTAAACAAGTCGGAAACGGAGAATATGCTTACTAAACATTCCCAAGAATCCCATTTTTTGGTCCCATAAACGACTACATTCGAATGATAAAAGGTTTCGGAGGCAATCAGCAAGGACCTGGAGGAAGTCAATTCAATCTGAGCAATATAATAAGTAGATTCAACCAAACAACTCCCTCAAATGGGCAAATTGCCCCACCTAGTCCTCAGAGCCCATTCAGTATAGCATCTTTATTTCGAAACATTCCAACAGATATCATAACATCTCAAGGAGATATTCTTAATGTAGATAACTCCAACCTTTACGTTCGAAAGATAAAGAAATCAAACTATGCATAGATGAGTGAGAAGCTAAAAGGAAGTCCTGATCTCTATAATGATACAGAATTCCCACCTGATAGTAGATCAATTGGTAACCTATAATAAGAGACTTTAAACGGCATTACATGGAAAAGAATAAAAGATATCATCAAAGATCCCATCTTCATTCAGGATAAAGTCGATCCCAATGATATTCTGCAAGGATCACTCGGAAATTGCTACTTTTTGAGTGCCTTATCAGCTCTGGCAGAGCAAGAATATCGCATAAAGAATATATTCCCCAACTTATAAGTAAGCGATAATGGCCTCTATATGGCTAGAGTATTACATAATGGTATTTTACAAGAAGTTGTTATTGATGATTATTTTCCAGTTAAGGATGGAAAACCGGTTTTCGCTCAACCTGCAGGAGGGAAATAAATTTGGGTGATGGTCTTGGAAAAATGTTGGGCAAAGCTATTTGGCTCATATGCTAACATCGTAGGAGGATTACCTGATGAAGTTCTTCATGCTTTTACATCCGCTCCTGTCTTTTACAGATCAATCGGCACGAACAAAGATAAGCAGTAAGCCTTATGGAAATAAATGATATAAAACTTCAGGGCCGGATCTCTACTATGTTGCGGAACGAAAAGTGATGCGACAATAGAGCAAATCGGCTTCGTATTAGGTCATGCCTATACAATAGTATGTTTTTTATAATATAGCTTGGAGTATATGATACTCCTCGAAGAATGATAAAATTAAGAAATCCTTGGGGTCATAAAGAATGGAAAGGACCTGGCAGCGATTTTGATTAAGATTTTTGGAATACTGTCAGTGCCTCAGATAAACAAAAGCTTGACTACGCTGATAATAAAAGAAAGACTAATGTTGATGGAGTTTTCTTTGTTTTTTGGGAAGATTTTATCAAATATTTCCAACTTGTTGACATATGTAAGATCAACGATAATGCAAACTATAACTTCATTCCAGCAACCTTTCAACATCTAAAACCCAATATTATCGAATTCTAAGTAGGTCCTCCTCCAGCAAATTAAGGGAAAAACAAGGTTACATTTGCTTTGACTCAATAAAATTTAAGAGGAAAAGGAACATAGATTGAAGATAGAGGATACTCACGATCATTTTTAGCTCTGGGGAAGCTTGATGAGAGCTCTGGTAAATATACTTATGTAAATTCTAACTCAGCAAAAACGTTCCCTGATAACTATATGTAGATAGAAGACATCAAACCAGGAAAATATGCTCTTTACTCCAAATATCTTTGGGTAAATGGAAGACCATAAAATACTGCAACAATCAGCACTTACTCTGCATCTCCAGTTGTGATAAAATAAAAGTCAAGCTCAGTAAGCCCACACGCCTTACTCTAAGATATATTTATGGACCATGCTTCTCGCAACCCTAAGAAAAGAAATATAAACGAAAAAGGAGATTGGATCTGTAATGATATGCTTCTCAATAATGGTGGTTTCGGCTATGTTGTTGTTTATTTACAAGATGGGTCTGATTCTAAAGTTGCTGTTGGCCTTAAGGAAATGTATTTATTTGTTTATAAAGGGATTATTTACAAAAGAAAATAGAATTGGAATAGCCTTATAAAGGAAGAGGAGAGATTTTAGAAGAAGTTTCGGGAGGAAAACCGCTAGTTATTATATTTAGTATTCCTTCTGAAACTTTTCCGACAAATTTATCTCTTCCACAACCATAAATTCGAAAATTAGCCTGATTTATGTTTATTTTATTCCATGAAACAACGAGAAATGCATTATATCCATTCTTTCATTATTAAGAAGATAAAGTCAATGTTCATTTTCTTGCTTATGCCACTTTTTTAAAAAAATGCAATTAAATAAACATGATTATTGTTCTTTTTTCGGTATAGTATAAATAATTTTAAGATTCATGCTGATTCAATCAAGGATAAAGCACAGCAACAAAAAAATAAACAACTATCTTTCAATCCAAAAGAGCACATCTTTACCAACCAACCCCTAAATTTAAGGATTAATGTCAAAGGTAAAACATTCAAAATAAAGTTTTTCGCCATAACTGAAACCCTTCCCGAAGATAAACCCCGAACATTAAATCTCATCCAATGGTAAAAATAAAAGTATCATCCAAACTAAATTTAAAATAGAATCAGAATCGAGAATCAAATCGAATTGATCAAGGTCAGCAATGTAGTTTTATTTTTATAAAAGGAAAAAACTAGGAGCCGAGTAAAACCAACCAAAAGAGCATTTTCAAGTAATACAGTTTACATGCCTTCTGAAAAGACCTATAAATAACATTACTAATAAATCAAGCAAAGTATGAATCGAAAGTTTAGTCAATCATAGTCATTAGAATCTTAGGACTAACAATAAATCATTCCTTTGCCTTCTTTCAAGTCTTTCTCCAATACTGGGATTAAATTTTATGATAACCTTAAAAAGTATGATAAGATTGTATCCTATATCAATTAAAGAAGAGGGGCTAAATCTGAAACTAAAGGGCGTGGCTTGACTACAGCTCACTCATAGATAAAACAAATTTCTAAAATGAAAAATCCTTTCATGAAGAAGAATTTTTCATCTACTGATAAAAGTAAAATAGTCTTTTTGAGAGATAAAGAGTCAAATTAACGAGTTTCTTCTATCGTCCAAAAATGGAAACCATTATCAAAAGTCGAAAAAGCCTTCTCTAAAACATCTAAAATGAGATATAACAACAGACCTTCAATCGATTTTTCCTTCAAATCCCAACCTTTAATCCAAAACCCTGATACAACAGAAGATAACTCCTTCATATAAGCTCCAATAGCTCTAACATAAATAAATGATTAATGAATGCCTTTTTGTCGAAAACCTATGCCTATTATCTTATTTATTGCATAATTTGGCTTTGAGAGATATTCAAATATCTTCTTTCTTTACTTTTTAAATGAGTTCTATGTATTTGATAAAGAGTCAGAATCAGAATAATTCTTTCATTATAGGCATACGGTAAAAGAATGCTAGCTGAAAATGCAACAGTTGGCAGTGACCAAGAATAGCCATTTAGAATTGGGGTTGTAAGTTAAGCTCCAAGTTATGACTTCACAAACTGTCAAAGAATGAAAAAGCTGACCACTCATGAGTAACTATTTTTTCAATTTAGTATCTATCGATTTACTCACGAATAAAACTGTCTTGTTGTCAAACTTTTTGCACCTTAAGCCTTTGATAACTTTCAGCAAGAATTGGCAATACTCAAAAGAGCTCATCATTCCTCTGTTTTGACTCCGCTTTTTCATCGTCTCTCAGAGAACCCTCACGATTTAGACCCTTTGGCTCGTAGTCATCTAATCGTTATGAAAGAGGCAGTGAGAGGAGACCTCAATGATTATCTTCCTCGATATGGAAGGATGAATGAAAAGATCGCAAGAACCTATTTCAAACAGTTGATTGAAGCCTTAAATCATCTTTCAAATCAAAAGCCAGCAATAATACACCCTAACTTACTGGCATCTAGCCTACTACTTACTGAATAGGCAGAACTGAAGATATGTGGATGGTCCTAAAAAAGCAAAAAATCTGAAGGTGAAGCTTTAAAAGAAAGCATCTTTTCTACAGGGGAAATTCTTATTTGCCTTCTTACTTCTTTCACTCCCTTCTATAAAAAAAATAGCGCAACAGATGCATATTTTAAATTTATTACCCCAAGCCAAATCCATAAATTTTGGCAAGAAATTCAAAAGAAAATGAATAAGATTGATAAGCAATTCGCATTTTCTACTGAAATTAAAGATCTTATTGAAGGTATTTTTCTCAAAAAAATTACTACTTTTTCAGAAATATTAAATCACTCATGGACCAAAGGATAAATATACTCGTTTGCTGAAATAAAAGCTATTTTAGATGAAAATGAAAAATCTCGCAACTAAGTGATCTCGCTTCGAAAAAAACAATAAAAGCTCCAAGAAGAAATAAGTATCTTTATTTTTATATAGGAAAAAAAGCCCTTCATGATCATCATCTTAGTTTTGGATCATATCGCTCTTCAAGTGAAGAAAATCAGCAATTCATCAAAGATTACGAATAAAACATTATGAAAGAAGAAGAAATTCCTTTCTAAAATAAATTTTCATGCATCAAAATTGAAACTACCCCAAGTTTCCTTATAGCATCTCTCAAAGACTTCCTCAAAAGCTAGAAAGGAAAGTATTCTATAATGGTATGCTAACAATTTCACCTTGCCAAACACAAAGTAGTCAAAGTTAATAATTACGTTATGGTTGACTTGGACTTTTCCATCAATCTTCTTGAGTAGGATTAGTCTTAGGATGAGCTTCTATAATAAGAATAGAAATAAATCGTTCAATTAAAATTGAAAATCTCTTTCCTTCGTCAAGGGAAAGAAATTTTCGCTGAAGTCGAAGTCATCTAATCAAATTTCAATGCATATTACACAAATTTAGCCTTAAGATTCATCTAATAAAGAGTTCATCAAAAAAAAGACATCAACAAATGACTATATTGATTTTGATGGGGTTCCGTTCCTTCTATGATACATAGACAAACCTTTATTATAATATTTTTACATGGAAGCAGATAGTGGGATTAATTTTGATTCATTTCCTTATCGGTATTGAATAAAGAAATGTAAGACCAAAAAACTATTAGTAAATAAGGTCTGATATTATTATTTATTCTTTGATGATTTCTTCACAAATGTAAGGTTAAATGAAGCGAGAGAAGGCTATTCCAATTTTGGAGGCAATTAGTACAAGCCAAAATGTTATTCTACTTACTTTATTCATCAGCTTCTTAGATGAAGTAGCGGTAGAAGCACTAGCTGAGAGTGCTTTAAAACATAATAGATCATAGAAGTTTTACAAGATCATCCTAGCCAAGTACTTTATGATTAAATATCTAAATCGAGTAGATAGATCAATCTTTTTCCTGTTCTTCTAGCAACCTTATTTTGAACAAATAGAGAGGACTTATACTAGCTCTATTGCTTATAACTTATATTCCTTTCTTTTGCAGTCTTTATGCCGTTTTTAGCACCTATTTCGACTCATGAGTACTCATCTCACCTTTGTCTAGCATTTTCATGAGCTCAAAAACACCCTCGAAACTATTATCTTTGAACCCGATCTTCCCCTCCCTAAAATGAAACGAGAGACAATCGCCATGTATGCCTCAACCCCTCTTCAGCAATACCTTGCCACGCTGCTCTTGAACTAGGAATCATAGATAAACTAATGGATTTAAGAAGAGTTGCTGGAGTTAAGAAATGCGGTAGAGGGAGAGACAGAGGTGATTGAGATAGATTGGCACATGGAAAGGGAGAAAATAGAGGCTACAAGGTTCAAGGGGTATCTTGTTGGCCAAAAGCCAGATGATTATATCATCAATGGCTTTCATACCCACAATACTGTGGTGTTCCTCCTCAGTCTATGCTCATAGGCAGTATCGACTTACCTCACCATCTTAAACAATATTTAAGATCCCCTCTTGAGAATGGCTGAGTTTCTACTCAGATCTACCCTCTACCGCAATCTTGTCTTGGCTCTCTAAGTAACTTCTTTTATCCATCTAGGAAAAATTTGAGTTCATATCAAGGCATTATAGTTAAATATACAAAGATGTCTATAATATCAATCCTTTAATTCCTTCCTTTCATTTCTATCGACCTGCGATATCAATATGGCTTCAGAATGTAGGCTAGAGTCATAAGAAGAATAGTAAATTTTATGCTTATGTAATCAGCAAATTAAGAGAGGAAAATTTGAAATTATTTCTTGAGTAAAAATCATAAAAAATTCCTTCTTTTTATAAGTAAAAGAAATATGATATAGAGCCTTAGAAGAAGAATTCGATCTTTAGTTATTTAGCAACATCTATAAGTAAAAAGCTTATGAATAAGTAAATGAATTCTATTAACTTGAAGGATTCATAGATCGCAAATAAGTCTTTGAAGTTATCGCTAAAGACTATCAGGATTATTTCATCGATATCTCCATAAATGAATACTCAGTGCATTGGATTAATCATTCTTAGCATAACATAATGAAAAAAAAGTATTATAGCTAATTTACATCGATTTTCGTTAATCAATCTGTGGAGCTAGTGAAGTATATTTTTATTAGATTCAAGTAAAGGATTCCTTCGCCTGATATCATACTTCATTCTCTTAGATAGTTGATAAAAAATGATTTATAGTACTTGGGAAATAGCATAGTTTCTCAAAATATCGTAAAAGCTATTACTGACTCAATTAATGTTGAATTATGTGAAATTACAAAAAATTTGGGCATTCCGATCGAAAATAAAAATTTAATTCCTCAAAATTATACAGAAAAAGATGATTTGATTACTTATTTTGCAAAGAAAGCTGAGATTGCACCAGACTGCCCGCAAAAAATGAAATTTTACTTTGACCCAACAGATAATTCGTATTCAGAACCCCCAAAAAGTATCGAAGACGAGAGCGATAGCTCACATTCCGAATCATAAGAAGTATACCTCAGTGAATAAGAAATCTAATGATGATCCTCCACAGATGAAATAAGTTAGCATATAATTTTTCTATTATTATTAGGAAACAAAGATCCTTTCTTTTTTAAAATTGGGCATCACAATGAAGATACTAATCAATTATCAAAATTATCCCTCTCTAACTCCAATTTTCTTTCTAATGTCGTCGATTCTTTCTTCGAGAATACCCAAATGCTACTGCAATCTCACTTTTTCATTCTTTATGATCGCGATTAATTCCACGAGCTGGTTATTTTTCTCCTTTTGCTCACTGATATGTTTTTTCCTTAATTAATATCCTCTTACACTTTATAGCCGATCTGCTAGAGTTTTTCGGTTAAAATATCTCTTATGAAGGTAATTTTATCGCTAAGGATTGTCGACTAGGTTCCTTATTGAATTTCTCCAGACATACGTCTTATTTATGTTTCGCTTTCAACCAAAGTTCCCTTCAGCTTTTGAGCTTGACGCTAAATGGGAAAATCCTTACTTCTAGATTTAAAAGTCGGCCTTTTAAAGTGGGATTAGTTTGTTATAGTTGCATAAACACAATCGATTATATAAAATAGGGTCGTAAAAGAAGAATAGAAAAGAAAATCTCGCAAGATATGTTTCCTATTATTAATATCGCTAATAATTGAATTTTATTGATAGAAAATCCTTTCTCCTTAGCATAATTTCTCATTTGTCCTCTGAGCTAAAGGAATTTATAAATAAAGATAAGCAATCAAATAAGCAAAATCAATTAAATATTTAGAAACCCTCCTTTTTAATTTTTAATTTATCCTAATCAGAAAATACTAATTATTCCATGACGTCAAAAAGGTAAGACAAGAAAAACAAAAAAGTAAAAGTAGCTTGCTTACATGGATATGGAACAAACAAACTATTTATGAAGATGCAGACATAAGCACTCCGTAAAGATTTTGAAGATATCGTCTAATTCATCTTCTTAGATGCCCCTCACATCGTCCCGATAGGATTCATTATGGATCCCAAAGTTATCAAAAATTTATAAGGCGAGCCAAGGAGCTGGATTGATTGGCGCGTCGGTCGTAAGATTTCTATCATTTAGATAAGACCAGAACACTTCTTGACGCTGAGAGCAACATCCAAAAGATAAGAAAAGTATTTGAAGAATCTTCAGATGATTATGATGGAGTATTAGGGTTTTCACAGGGCTCTCAAGCATTTCAGATGACTTTATGGGCTCAATAGCTTGGAATTATCGATTGGCCTCTTTTGAGAAACTTAAAATTTTTCCTCAACTTCAGTGCTGATTCATTCAGAATCTCTTTAGAAAGTTTGAACAATAGAAGATTTAAACTACCGTCTCTTCATTTTGTTTCAGAAGAGGATTTTCTCTTCTATAAATGCATACTAACCCCAACTTTATACAATAATCCAGAAGTTATTTTTCATACATTTGGACATAGATTCCCATTATTAGGATTGAAATAGAAGAAAAAGATGAAGGATTTTATTAGACTTCACGGTTATGGTATACCTGTACCAGGAAGCATCCTCCAATAATCAAAATTATGATCATATTTTTTAGTCAAAACTTTATAAGCAAAAGCCTATTATTTTCACTTTTTGTTATATTCCTATCTTTATCATTCAAGCTTCGCCGATTATTAATTAATAGGAATAAGATTAGCTTTAACTAACCATGTTTTTCTTCAGGAAAATTTGGATTGTATTTATTTGAAAAAATAAAGTAATCTTCAAAAATGTTTGCTCGTATTTTCGTTGTGAGTCAGATATACAAGTTTACTTTATCACTAACTCACTTTCATTTTTTAGATATTGATCTACATTGCATATATTCTAAGGTAAGACATATGAAAACTAATTAGCTTTGAAAGTATTCAAAGCAATTTTATTATTATTTCGAGTCCATGTCAATTTTCTTTAAATTTGTTGTATCAAAAAATGTATTGCCCATAAATGACCCATTTATCAATTTCAAAAGAAAAGATGGTCTTGGAATTATTAATAGACAATTTGAGCTTTAAGCACTCAAGAATAATGTTTAATTTTCACTAGACATGTTTTTTTCAATTATGGAAAAGCACACTATCATATATAAAGAAACTTTTCACCGATTTCTCATTCCAAAATACATCAGATTCTCACTCATCATCACAACTGTTAGTTAGCATCACAATAATCTTTCTATTTTATTATTAGAATCATCCTGATTCAACATTCATTTTTTCCTTTTCAAGAATGGAACCAACAACCACATTCAAATCCAATTTAAAAAATCTCCAAAATGAAATAAAATCCTTTAGAAAGCTCAACATTTGCATTATTCACATTAATTAAAGCATTTAGAGGAAACTCGAGTGTTCACATTTGATCCTATATGATTTTAGAGCTTCTATAATCGATAACTTTGATGGTAAAAAAAAATTTACGGAAAAAGCATAATCCTAATCAACAGTAAACATAACTCTACGATAAAATAACCAAAATCTAAACGAGCATCCTTGGAAAGATACAAAAGCTCAAACAAACCCCTAAAATAAGTTTTTGCCAACACATTACCTTATAAAACTCTTAAGTTCCACCTTATAACCCTAATAACAACTATTATGATCTCTATTGGCGAAGATTTTTGGTAAATG
>Ga0247836_1008388_pt1 | contig 10476 bp, 9 predicted proteins | sample LaCruzMarch2015__4_FD_187116 | JGI IMG/M metagenome (GOLD analysis project Ga0247836, IMG submission 187116) | Freshwater microbial communities from meromictic Lake La Cruz, Castile-La Mancha, Spain - LaCruzMarch2015_14m | ecosystem: Environmental > Aquatic > Freshwater > Lake | place: Spain...
TCTTGATCCCCTGGGCGTGGGCCGCGTCGATCAGGTCCCGATAGGTGGCGCCGGGAGACTCCAGGCGCGGGTCGACCCGGGTCCAGTCATAGGGGTGATAGCCGTGGTAGTCGAGCCCGGAGCGGTTCTCGACCGGCGGGGTGATCCAGATCGCCGTGAAACCCAGATCACGGATGTAGTCCAGCCGCGCGATCAACCCCTTGAAGTCCCCGCGCCAATGCGGATCGACCGCCTGACCCGCCGCGTCGAAACGGATGCGGTCGCGGCAGAAGAAATTGTTCGACGGGTCGCCGTCGTAGAACCGCGTGGTGATCAAGAAATAGATCGTCTCTTCGCGAAAATCAGTGCGTTCCCCGACCGGCGCCAACGGGGCCTCCGCGGTCCAGGCGACCACGGGTGCCGACTGGTGCGCGGCGGCCGGCTCCGCGGGCGGCGGCGCGACCGCGCTGACGGCCGGCGCCTGATTGTGCCAGTGCCCCCGGGCATCCAGCCAACCGTTGCGCTCGCGCACATGATCCGGGGTCTGGTGACCTTGACCATCGTTGAAAATCAGATGCATCACGCGGGTATTCGGAAACCGGTGCAGGTACCAGCCCGCCCGCTCGGGGTCGGGCTGCATCGGCACGCCCGGCCACCCGCTGCCCCCGCCGCCAGGCGCGCCGTCCCACCAATGGATATAGAGGGGTTCGGCCCAACCTGCGGGGCATTCGCAGCCGACGATCAGATCCTGGTTCGGGAGCAGGGTATGGTTCGATGTGGGCATGAAGGGTCCTTAGGTCGAATAGATGAGCCAGCAAAAATCGGCGTCGTCAGGCGCTGTCCGGACTGACCCGCGTAGCTGCAATGACAGGGAGGCAACGGCGTTGGTGGAATGAGGCGATTTCCGGCAATCGCCTGATCCCGGCAGTGACGAACCCGTTACGGAACCATCAAGCCGCTAACCGGACCCGTGCCAAGGTACCACCGACGGGGCTGTCGGTGAGCACCAGATCACCCCCATAGGCGCGGCAGATCTCGTGAACCACGGCCAATCCGATGCCGTGTCCGGGGGTGGACAAATCCGCGCGCGCGCCGCGCTCGATCACCGCACGCACTTGGTCCGGCGGGATACCGGGGCCATCGTCCCTGACCCACAGCACCAGCGTTCCCCCCTCCCGCCGACCGCCAATGTCAACCTGAGTGCGGCACCACTTGCAGGCATTATCGAGCAGGTTGCCGAGCACCTCCAGCAGGTCGCCCTCGACCCCGCGGAAGATGAGCCCGGGTTCCAGATCCAGGGTGACGGCAACGGCGCGCCCGGCGTGCAGCTTGGTCAGCGTCGCGATCAGCCGCTCCACGACCTGCGCGACCGGCACCGGCGCGGCCAGCGCGGCCAGGGGTCGCGCGCGGGCGCGTTCCAACTGATAGGCGACGATCGCGTCCATCCGGTGGATTTGCTCCACGAGCCGCGCGGCCAGCGCGGGCTGCAGCGACGCCTCGCCAAGCGCCCCGCGCAGCACCGCCAGCGGGGTCTTCAGGCTATGGGCCAAGTCTGCCAGGGCATTGCCGAGCCGGGTCTGGCGGGCCGACTCATGAGCCAACAATGCATTGAGATTGTCGGTGAGTGCGCGGAGTTCCCGCGGATAGACACCATGCAGGCGATCCTGCGCTCCGGCCTCGCACGCGGCGACCTCGTTCGCCACCCGCCGCAACGGCGCCAGCCCCCAGCGCAGCGCCGACAGCAGGGCCGCGAGCAAGATGATCGACATGGCCCCCAGCCAGCCGGTCAGGCTGCCGCGAAATCCGGCCAACTCGCGCCGGTACTCGGTGAGATCCTCGGCCACGCTGAAAGTGTAGGCGCGGGGGGCCGGACCAATCGTCCAGAGGACCCCGTAGCCCTCGACGAAATAAGCGTTGCCGTGCCCGTCGTGCGCCTCGTGGAAGCGGCGCTCACCCGGCGCCAGCCCGGTCGCGAACGGAATCCGCTGATCAATGGCCGAGACCGAACGCCACACCGTCCGACCCGCGGCGTCACTCACCTGCCCATAAAGCCCCGAATCAGGCAGACTGAAGCGGGCCTCGGCCAACGCGCGGGGCAGAGTCAGACCAACATCGTCAGCATCCGCCGCCGCCATCAGCAGATAGACCTGCCCCAGCAGTCGCTCCTCGCGTGCCGAGCGGGCACTGGCCTGAAAGGCGCGCTCCAAGGCCAGGCCGGCGAGCACCATGAACACCACCAGCACCAGGGCGGCAACCGCCGTGACCCGCGTCTGCAGCGATCTCACGCCGGGTCATGCCCCAGGACGAAGCGATAGCCCCGGCCGCGCAAGGTCTCGATCGGCGCCAGGCGGCCGTCCGGATCCAGCTTGCGCCGCAAGCGCCCGAGCAGCACCTCCAGCACATTGCTGTCCCGGTCCTCGTCATGGGGATAGAGATAGTCAGCCAACTCACGCTTGGATAATACGCGTCCGCGTTCCGTCATCAGCCGCTCCAGGAGGCGGAACTCGAAGTCGGTCAGGTCGACCGGCCGGCCGTCCACCGCCACCCGCTGCCCGGCGCGGTCCAGGCGCACCGGACCCGCGATCAACTCGGCAGTCGCCGCGCCCGCGGCGCGACGCAGCAGGGCGCGCAGCCGGGCCAGCAACTCCTCCATCTCGAACGGCTTGGCCAGATAGTCGTCCGCCCCCGCCTCCAATCCCTCGACCTTCTCCTGCCAGCGGCCGCGGGCAGTGAGCACCAGCACCGGAAGACGGTTGCCGGCCGCGCGCAAGCGGCGAATGATCTCGATGCCCGGCATCCCCGGCAGACCCAGGTCCACCACCGCCGCATCGAACGGGTACTCGGTCGCCAGATAGAATCCCTCGTCGCCGTTCCCGCTGTCGTCCACCCGAAAGCCCTCGCGGAGCAGTCGGTCAGTCAACTGCGTACGCAGCGCCGCCTCGTCCTCGATCACCAGGATACGCATCGGGTTCTCGCGGCGGTTGACATCGGGCAGACTCAGGTGATTTCCGGGAAAGAATTTTTCCGACGTGATCGGGCGACTCATGTCGCCCCTACAGGCGCCCCTATAGCCCTATGGTCTTGCAGACATGCGCTGTTGGGGGTGTTCATTCCCGGAAATCACCTCAGCTCCCGGAACCGGAGATGAAGACCATCCGGACCTCACCCGATGGGGTGAGGACCTTGACCTCATAGCCGCCGCTGGTTTCACGGACCGAGAGCACCTTGCCGCCGGTCTGGCGCCGCGCCGCCTCGGCAGCCTCCGCGGCTGAGGAGGCGCCACCGCCCCGGCCGACCAGGAGTGGCAGCGGATTCACGACCGCGGCCACCGGCGGCGCCGCGCAGACGCCGACCGGCCCGGCCAGGGCCGCCAGGGCCGCCAGGGAGAGGACGACGAACAGGATGGGAGTGGGCTGCATGGGTAGGTCGAGTTCGGGTGCCGGCCGGATGACCGGGAATGTAGCATAGCCTCCGCCGAGCCGTGACCCGCGTCGACACGCCGCACCCTCAACCTGACCAGGGCCGGTGTTACCAATCACTGCGCAACATCAGGGTCACACCATTCCCCAAGCCGAGGCCCGGCATGATCACCGGCGCGCGAGGTTCCATGTAGATCGGCTGGCGGATAGCCACCGGGCGCCGGTCGTCGCATCGGTGCCGCGGACGATGGTCATGATGATGCCGCGGCTTGCGGTCGTGCCAACTCCGTTCACCACGATCCCGATCCCAATCGCGCCGGTGTCCGTCGCCCCGGTCATCGCCCCCACGCGCCGCCGCCAGCCCCGGAAGCCCGAGCGCCACTGTCAACGCCACGGCCAGCGCAATTTTGAACCCAGTGTGTATTTTCGTCATGGTTGCTTCGCTCTTCAGGTCGGCTCAAGGCCCCGTGCCTCGACCCTTGAGCGCCATCTTAGGCCGGGGTTCCTGAACGCCGACTGAACCGGTGCGGAATGCGCTCTTGGTAGCGAGTCGAATCGCGATCGACAGCGAGCTGCTCATGCCCACATTGAGGCGCTTCTCCGATTACGACAACGACAACGACAACGACAACGACAACGACAACGACAACGACAACGATCGGCACGCCAAAGCCGCATCCTAATCCTGCCCGGTATAAACGCGCATGATCCGAAACGGCGGCACCGCACCCTCGACCCCGCCATTGAGGAAGGGCGCGCGATGCAACTGGTTGACGGCAATGTAAAGCCAACCGGGTTCGCCAAAGCTCAGCGCGTCCGGCCACAGCAGCCGATCGTCCTGGACCAGGGTCTCCAGGCGGCCGTCAGGACCCAGCACGGTGATGGCGTTGCTCCCCAGGTCAGTGAAATAGTGATGTCCCGCGGCATCAGTCGCGGCCCCGTCCGAGACCGGCTTGGGTCCAGCCTTGGTGATCGCCGCGGCGATCACCGCATCCGTCGCACCCTCCCGCAGCAACCGGGCCGGGACCTGGTACCAGGTTTCCCCGTTCATCGCCCCGAAAAACAGCGTCTCGCCGTCTGCCGATAAGGTGATGGGATTCAGCGCGATCCGGGCCGGCTTCACCTTCCCGTCCTCCCCCCGCGGTCCGATCACCCGGCCCTCGACTACCAGGTCCACGTCTTCCGCCTGTAATGCCGGCGAAGCGGTGAAGCGCCGTGAACGTCGTTGATTGAGATCCAGGACCACCAGCGCGGGCGACTGACTGCCGCCCACGTCCGCGATGTACACGAAGCCCCGCGCGTCATCCACTGCCAGGTCGTTCAGAAAACTCCCCGCCGGCCCCGTCTCCGGAGGAAAATCATAGCGATAGACCGGCTTGCCGTCGGCGAGTGCAAAAGCCAGCAGTTTGGGCGTTTGGTGCGGCATCAACGGCGGATCGCCCAGGCCATTGTCGAGCACCCACAGGCGCCCCTGGCGATCGACCCGGATACCGAGCGCGCTGTTGAGCACATCCGGCCCCGAACCAAAGGACCCGTTCCAGGCCGCATCCGGCCAGGGACGGTAACTCGCTGGCCCCGTGATCTCGATCAGTTGGGCAGTCCCGCGGCGGAACTGATGCACCGTGGCGAAGACCCGCCCGTCGGGAGTCACCGCCAGGTTGCCGGGATTGACGGGCAACTCAGCCACCACCTCGATCGAACCAGGCAGTTGTTGCTCATCGGCCCAGGCCGGGAGCGGCTGAGTGAGCGGGAGGGCGAGCAGCAGGGCGGCGAACAGTGGACGCATCAAAGACTCCGGGTCAATTCTCAAGCGGCTTGCACCGGGTGGGATGTTTGGCGAGGGGAGTGGGGTCTGCCAAGCAGAATTTCAAAGGGAAATCCCGACGCTGATCAGAGTCTCGATCCCGATCGGCTAACCGCCTGATACCCCATCGAAGAAATCGACCACCCCGGTTTCCAGCGAATACTCGGCCCCGACGATGACCAACCCCTCTTCCTCGCACAGGCGCTCCAGAATCGGCGAACCGTGCCGCAGATGGTCGACCGAGGAACGAATGTTCGCCCGCACCGCCTGACGAACCAGAGCGCCCAGATCATGCCGTAACTCGGTCTCCAACAACCCGACCACCGCCGGCCGCAGCCGGTCGACAATGGCGCGCAGATTCGGCGACTGACCCGCGGTCGGCTGCTGCAACTCCTCCAGCGTCGCCAGGATCGCCCCGCACTGCGTATGACCCAGCACCACGACCAATCGCGTACCGTAGCGTGACGCCGCAAACTCCACGCTACCGACCTGCGACGACGCGACGATGTTGCCGGCCACCCGAATCACGAACAGATCGCCCAGCCCTTGATCGAAGACAATCTCCGCCGGCACCCGCGAGTCCGAACACCCCAGAATGATGGCGAACGGCCGCTGACCCGCGGTCAATTCGAGCCGGCGCGTCTGCGTGGCAAGACTGTCCTGGCTGCGAATATTGGCCGCGAAACGGGCGTTCCCCTCGCGCAGACGGTCGAGTGCAACGGTGGCTGGGATCATGGGGGATTCACCAAGGTGTCGGCTCCTCAGGTTGGACACACATCATTTTACATTGCGCAGCGATCACCGGGCGTCGCTTTGCGACAATCCGCCTCGGATTGGAGCGGTTCGATGTTGCGGGGCCTCCCCTACACATTACAGGACTACCCCTTGGAGATGGCAGAGCAGACGGAATGCTGACCTTGATGACTTAGGAGCGGCGCCCGCTGGAGACGGGCGCAATTCGGCCAATTCCTGCCTCTGCGAACGCGTCTAGCAACGGCGGCAGTGGATACAAGAGCGGCCCTTCGGCTGCCATCGCTGCGTTCGCGTAAGGCTGGTTTGGGCCCCGCCGACGCCACCGCGGTCCGTCTGCCGAGAATACAAGCGATAGACCAATGTGCCGCATCGGAAATCAGGCGCGGTCGAGTGTCGCATCCATTGCTGTAGAATGAAGCACTGTCGCCACACATTGGCATCGACGACCCACTTTTCCCGCTGCCATGGCCCCGATCGCTGACCGGTTGTTTACCCTCAAGCTTCAGGCGTACCGCTCGTTTCGTGACGAGACGAGCATCGACATCCGGCCGCTGACCCTGTTGTATGGGTTCAATCAGGCGGGCAAGAGCACCCTGGTGCGGCTCCTCGCGCTGCTGGCCGACTCCCTCGCGCCCGGCGCCGGCCCGCTGGATCTGCGGAGCCCGGCGCTACGCGGGGCGTCTTTCAAGGAGCTTGGTCACCTGGGGCGCGAGATGAACCTTTCCCCCTGGGTGACGCTGGTCGCGCCAGGGTCGCCGGCAGATCCCACGTTCAAGATTCAGTTCAAGGAGGACAACGGACTCGTGGTCGACCGGCTCCACCTCATCCGAGGACCCGGCGGGGACAAGTTTAAGGTTGAGTTGGCCGATATCGTCGATCGGGCCGGTAACGGCATGCGGGGGAATTACGAAGGCCGCTATCGAGGCCAGGATTGGAACGAACCTCTCCACTTCGACAGCTTGATCCCCGAAGGCTTGCCGAAGGATGCCCAGGACATCGCGGATGCCGTCCGCGCTGCCCTCGCACCTCTTGTTTGGATGCAGTGGCTCGATGCGAATCGTCTCACGGGTGGCAACGAGACCAGTGCGGTCCGCTGCTGCCGCCCAGACGGCGGGGACCTGCCCGCGCTCCTGCGGACCGGGCCGGGAGCGGCCGTACTCGCAGGGGCATCCAACTGGCTCGCCGCGCAGGAGGGTCTCGGCGACGAGCTCAGCCTGCGCAGCGACCCCTCCGGCCGCCACCAGATCGTTCACCGGGCCTTCGGCCGGGAAGCACTACCCCTGCATCTGGCTGGCGAGGGGCTTCGCGCCCTGCTGCCGATCCTCTTGTGCGCCCTGTGGGCGGAGACCGGCGACCCTGGGGCGCCGACCATGCTCGCGGTCGAGGAGCCCGAGGCGCACCTGCACCCGACCTTGCAGGTGGCACTGTTCGACCGTCTGGCGCAGACCGTCCGCGCTGGTATCCCGGTGGTCTTGGAAACCCATTCCGTCTATGTGCTCCGGGCCATGCAACTCGCCGTGCTGGAGGGGCGTCTGACGCCCGAGGAGATCGGGCTGCACTGGGTTGACCAGGGACCAGACGGGGCCTCTACCGTCACGGCCATCGGGATCGACGCCGACGCGACCCTGACCGATTGGCGCCCCGATTTGTTCGAGAAAGAGCAGGAACTCGCCCATCGTATCCTGGACCTGCGCTGGAAGCCCCAGGAGACACCGTGATCGTTTGGATGGACGATGCACTATTCGCGGGTCCGCACCGGGACCTGGACCGACTGGCGCTCCTGCGCAACGCCGCCCGCCGACGCCATACCCTGATTGTGTCGATGAGCCCCGCCGCGCCTTGGCACGCGCGCACCGCGCCCAACTTCGACGCATGGGCGGCGGCCTGGCCGGACGGCCTGCATACGGAGATCAAATTGATTGAGGAGCGGCTGGCAATTGTCTCGGTCACCGCCGTGACCCGGGGTGCCAAGCGGCTGCTGGTCTGTGACCGTGACCCTGGAGCGGAGCATGTGGGCTGCCGAGTGTCACTGGAGGACGCGGTACGTGCCCTGTCGCTTCCCCTGTATATCCTGATCGAGCACCAGATCCACGATGCCGCCTTTATTCGCCGAATCCTTCCGCCGGTATGGCGGGCGCGTTTCGCGGAATGGGAGAGTCGCGGCGAACTGCGCTACGAGAACGGCGGCGGACTCCCGGTTATGTCCGATTTGATCAATTTCCACTGCAACGATGAACATGCAAAATTAGCCTTCGGACTACCAGCGGAAATTTGGCAGCTAGTCCATTTCATCGTTTGGGACCACGATGGCGATAGTTTCGATACCCCAGGCCCCGGCTCCGGCGACCTGGGACGCACCTGCGACAAGGCAGGTCTGGCGGGACACTGGCACCGTCTGGAGCGACGCGACCAGGAGCACTATCTGCCGATACCGGCATTGCAGGCAATCGTCAAAGAACGAATCACCGATCCTGTCGAGCGGGAACGCCTCTTGGCGGACATCGATGCGCACGCGGCAAAGGGCGATGGGCGGCACTTCGTCCCCTTGCCGAAACTTGGAGAATTCCCCTTGTTCAAGAACTTGTTCATGACTGCGAACCTGAACTGGCCGGACCAATGGTTCGAAGAAGACGGCGCCTGGCCCGAGATGACCCGTTTGGCGGAGCGGATCGCATCCGCCATGTGACCGGAGACCGACCATGCCCTTCTATGAGCGACAGCCCTATATCTCGCCCCTCCATCAAATTGTTGCGGAGGTACTGCGGGGCGAGATCCTGATACCGCGCTTCCAACGCCCAGGCACAGAGTGGGTGCCAACTCAGCGTGGGGATTTGCTGGACAGCCTCTACCGTGGCTTTCCGATCGGGACCATCCTGCTCTGGTCCACCAATAGTCCGATCAAGACCAAAGACGTCATCGGCGGATTCAGGATTCGCAAGGCATCCTCCCGGGACGGACAACGGTTGCTGCTGGACGGCCATCAGCGGCTATCCACCTTGGTTCAAATCCTCGGACCGGGACTGGTCCACGACCTTCAGCTTGCCAAGATGGAGTCGGTGGTGGACGACACCGATGAGGCCAGCCAGAATGAGGTGTGGGTCTTCGAGCTCAATCCAGCCAAAAACGAAAAGAACGACGCGCCGCCCAAGAGCCGCGACCGATTCGTTCTGCTGAAGACCGGCCAGAGCCCTACGCCAACCCAGCTCCCTTTAAGCCATGCCCTCAACCGAACCGCGCTCAACCGCTGGGTGCGGGAGCAGGGGGACAAGCTCACAGAGCCGCAGGTGACCGAGGTCGATGCCCTGAGGGACCGGCTGCGCGAGTACAACATCCCGGTGGCGGTGCTGGCGGTCGATTCCCTGGAGGACGCGACTGAGAGCTTCAAACGCATCAACTCCAGCGGCACGCCGATGACCGATTTCAACATGGTCGCCGCGCTCGCCTACCGGAACGGATTCGATCCTCAGGAGCTCTTCGAGCAGCATCGCAGCGAGCTGCTTGAGCCGATCGGCTGGCAAGACCTGCCCGATATGGACGTGCTGCGGGTGTGCGCCGCCCTGGCCCAACAGCATCCGGCCAAGATGGAGGTCGATAAGCTATCACAGCAGCTTGCGAAACAGGACGGGCTGATCCAGCGGGCCTTTCAGGCGATGGCGGATGCCGCTCGGTTGGTCGGGGAGCTTTGCGGCATAACCGGCCCCGAAGTCTTGCCCTATTCGTGGCAGCTCATCACGCTGGCCGTATGTCTGGGCTCTGACTTCTTCGACGAGCGATCGGAACCGCGAGCCCGCGAGGCGATACGCCGCTGGCTCTGGCTGACGACCTATGGAGAGGCCTTTGCGGGCGTCAACTCGGCCATCTACGACCGCAGTCTCACGGCGCTCCGGGAGATGATTCACGGCGGTACTTTCCAGGCAATGGAGCGCGATCTCACCAAGAACGTGCGCCCGGTGCTGAATTTCGATTTTCGGGCGGCTCGCTCAAAGGCCGTGGCCTTGGCGATGGCTCGACACGAGGATGGTGGCGACCTGTCGGGAACCGCGCATAGACAATTAGCTATCGGTGCTGATGCCATCGGTGTCCTGCAGCCAAGCGGCAAGCGATCGGATTGGTGGAATCGGGTAATCTTGACTACGGACTCCGTTAACAGCTATCGAACGGCGCTCAGGAGTCGAACGGCGCAAGACTCTAAGCCGGAAGAGGATGAGCTACTCGCCAAGATTGGGATCGCGCGCGATGCGCAGGGGGGACTGGCAGATTTGCTGACCGCTCGGCGCAAAGCGATCGAGGCGGATGAGCGGGAGTTTGTCACGAAGCTCGGGTTGGAATGGGCGTCCGCCGTTTGATGGGCACGCCGCAGGCGAACCGAGGGTCGTGATTGGGACGAGTGAATAGTTGAAGTGACCCGCGAAAATCGCCCCTCTATCGCGGGTGTCTTAGGCTGCGTGAGGCGGATCGCTGGCCGCTGTTGGCATTAGAGCAGTCTCCCACGCGGCGCAGCCGACTGGCCGGGATGGGTCG
>Ga0247836_1008391_pt1 | contig 10475 bp, 7 predicted proteins | sample LaCruzMarch2015__4_FD_187116 | JGI IMG/M metagenome (GOLD analysis project Ga0247836, IMG submission 187116) | Freshwater microbial communities from meromictic Lake La Cruz, Castile-La Mancha, Spain - LaCruzMarch2015_14m | ecosystem: Environmental > Aquatic > Freshwater > Lake | place: Spain...
GTAGGAGCCAGTCCGGGTGTCTATCTTCAGCAATTCCCCCTCTTTGATAAAAAGCGGAACCTGAATAATCTTGCCGGTCTCAAGGGTCGCCGGCTTCTGGACGTTGTTGGCACTGTCCCCCCGCACACCCTCCGCCGATTCGGTCACACGCAGGCTGACTGAAGCGGGAAGCTCGATCTGCGCCGGACGTCCTTCGATGCTCAGAACCTCAACCCTGAGGTTTTCCACAAGGTAGTCCTTGGAATCTGAGACCAGATCTTCCTGCAAGGTGATCGTCTCATAGGTTTCAGGATCCAGAAAATGATAGCCCTGGGGGTCCTTGTAGCTGAACTCAAGCTGCGTGCGGTTCACATCAACCATCTCGATTTTTTCTGTCGAGGAGAACCGGACATCGGCCGACTTCCCGGTATTGATATAGCGGATGATTGCCTGCACGAAGGCTCGCAGATTGCCGGGAGTGCGGTGTTGAACATCGAGGACGATGGCAGGGTTTCCGTTGTAACGGATTGCCATACCTTTTCTGAGATCATTTGCGAGGGCCATAAGTAAGTTGCTGTTGAAGCCTGAGATTCGAGCGGGGCGGGCCTGCGGACAAGACAAATTCCGGGCCACACCATTCTTCCCGTCTCAACCCGCAAGACTCTTTGACGTCACCATCAAGAACAATTTACAGTCGAGAGCGTGTCGGTTCTCCTCACGTTCACTGGTTCCCACGATCCCTTCTCCGGCAGTGCATTGACTGCAGACGCCATTGCAGGACCCGTGTTGACCGCTGTTGCCGAATTGTGTCCATCGGACGTTTACCTGCTGACGACTCCGAAGATGGCAGATCGCTCTCAGGAAACGGCGAAAGCAATCAAGGAAAGAAATAAATCGAGTCGCGTACATCTGCTCGACGTTCCTCTCAAGGACCCAACGAACTATATTGGGATCTTGCGGCAAATTCGCCGTCACTTCACGACCATCGGAAAAGTTCATTCTGCGGATCGATTTTTTATTCAGATCTCCTCCGGCACCCCCCAAATGCACGCTTGTTGGCTCCTTCTGGTTGCGAGTGGGGAAGTGCCAGCAACCATCATACAGACCATCCCCCCGGAGTTCGTGCCCGAGGGCTCTTCATGTGTAAGGGAAGTCGATCTCGCAAGGGAGGATTTTCCTCACATCGCGATGCGACTTGATCGCGGCGGCAACGGCTCGGCTGAGGATGACCTTGTTAGCGTCTGCGCAGAACTCTCAATTGTAGGATCCGACCCGGCATTCGTCTCTGCGCTTCAGGAGGCCGCAACCTATGCCGAATATGACGACATCCACGTTCTGCTTTTGGGTGAGACGGGCACGGGCAAGGAAGTGTTCACGAAGTTGATTCACCGCATGAGCCAACGGGCTGGTCACCCGATCGTCACCGTGAATTGCAGCAGCATTCCTTCGGAGTTGATCGAGAGCCAACTTTTCGGCCACAAGAAAGGTTCCTTTACGGGCGCCGCATCAGATCATGCAGGAAAATTCAAGGCGGCGGATGGAGGGATACTGTTTCTCGACGAAATGGGTGAACTCACTCCATCGGCGCAAGCCAAACTCCTTCGAGCGCTTGAATATGGTGAAATTGAGACGGTCGGCAGCTCTAAAGTGACCAAAGTAAACGTTCGAGTCGTATCAGCCACCAACCGGGATCTAAGGGGGATGGTGGCCGAGGGAAGTTTCAGGGAAGATCTCTACCAGCGCTTTGGCGCAACTGTCAGATTGCCCTCGCTACGACAACGCCGCACGGATATTGCGCCGTTGGCCATCCACATTCTGAGTGGATGGAATCACCGACACCAAAAGCAGCGGACACTCTCAGCAAAGTCTCTGCTTGCTCTTTCCGGACAACACTGGCATGGGAACATCCGCTAACTCCGCCGGGTGATCCAGCAGTCTGCAATGTTATCCGAGCGATCGACGCTGACCGAGAAGGACCTCCGATTCGACATGCCACTTGCTGCCGATCCAGCTATGCCACTGCCAGAGCCGGAGGTTGGCTTTCAAATCAACACCTACCTCGATCGGATGAAGTCCAGAATCGTTGAACGGGCACTGGAGAAAGCCGGTGGCGTTCAGGCCAGAGCTGCAAGGCTTCTTGGCTGGACCCCACAAGCGCTCAGCCAATTCCTTAAATCCGTCAAGAACCATGGATAAAACATCAACATCCGTTTATAATCATGCTCCAATCAACTCCACGTCATATCTTGTATGTCGTTCATAACGATTTTGTTAAATCAAATTCTAAAACCTGGCACGCTCCATGATACATGGAATGCCACTATGGCATACTTCACAGTCACTCAGATCATCGACGGAGACACCTTCGACGTCTCTCCGAATTGGAAATGGAACGGAAAAACCGGATCGAGGGTTCGACCCGCTGGCTACGATACGCCCGAAGTCGGAACTCCACTCTCAGCGGTCGCCACGTCTCGACTCCGCCAACTTATCGGCGGAAAAGCGGTTGAACTACGTAACGCGCACACCATTGATCGTGGGCGCATTGTTTGTGATGTCTTCCTCAACGGCCGGAACTTGGCTGCTTTCTTTCCCACCTATCGAACGTGATCCTATTTCCCTATGACCCGGAACGAACGCACAACCTGCAAAGAACTCATCGAGCCAGCACTGACCGCCAAAGGCTGGTCTTGGGATGAGCAGCTTCGCATTGGTCCGGGACGGGTCAATCTCACCGGGGAGAAGATGTATGACTCCTCGCAACAGATCATCGCCGATTACTTGCTGCGGTTTCGAGGAGTGCCTCTTGCCATTCTCGAAGCGAAGGCCGAGGGAGAGTCTGCGGCTGATGGCATCCAGCAGGCTTCGCGTTATGCGGAGCGGCTTTCCATTAGATTCTCCATCTCAACAAACGGTCTTGAGTGGATCGTCACCGACAATCAAACCGGCGCTTATGAGACGCTTGCGACGCCTCCGACCCCTGCAGATTTGATTGCCCGGTTTGGGGTCACGATCGACTGGGACCGTTGGGCCGGAGCATTCACCGCCGCCTACCATGTCGATCAGGTCACGAGAAAGCACGTTCGTCCCTATCAGGACATGGCCATCTTCAAAACCCTCTGGACCTTTGCGCAGGGGATACGCCGGGCCTTGCTTCTCAAAGCCACAGGGACCGGGAAAACCTTCACTGTCTTCCAACTCGTCTGGAAGTTGTTTAACGGCGGGGCACTCCCGAGGGGACATGTCTTGTTTCTTACGGACCGCAACAGCCTGAAGGATCAAGCCTACCGGGCCTTCAACGCATTTCCCGCCTCCGAGCGAGTGACCATCGACCGGGAAACCGTCGCTAAAGGGCAGCATCTCGTTGGGAAAGTCTTTTTCGCGAACTACCAGAACCTTGACGAAGAATGGGAAGGCAAGAAGCTTTTTGAGCACTTCGATCCGGATTTCTTCGATCTCGTTGTCATTGACGAGTGCCACCGTTCCGGGTTCGGGGATTGGTTTGGTGTCCTCGAGTTTTTTGCGTCGGCCCTCCAACTGGGATTAACCGCGACGCCCCGCGAGATCGAAGAGATCGCACGCCCATTGACTGACAAAGAGGAGCGCCGGGATACCTATCACTACTTCGGCGATCCCATCTTCATCTACACGCTCAAGCAGGCCATCGAGGATGGGTATCTGGTTCCTTATCTTCTCGAAGAACGCATCACCAATCTGGATGAATCCGGCTTTACCGGTGCAGACGGGCGTCAATACACCACCGCCAATTTCGAGCGCGATGTCCGGCTGCCGGATCGCACGCGGGCGATTGCCGAGGATTTGTGGAGCATCCTTGGGCAGTATGGGCTGCGCGATGAGAAAACCATTGTCTTTTGCGTGGACGACACGCATGCCGCCTACATGGCGGCCGAATTACGCCGCCTTTCCGGCGATGCGGAATACGCCGCAAGAATCACCAGAGCGGAGCGCAACAGCCATCAGTTGGAGCGAAACTTCGCCATCGTCGGGCCGAGCAAACCCCGCGTTGCCGTCACGGTCGATTTGTTGACGACAGGGTTTGACGCACCTGACGTGAAAAACATTGTTTTTGTTCGCCCGCTTCGCAGTGCCATACTTTACAAGCAGATGAAAGGTCGCGGCACCCGGCTCTGCGACGACATCAACAAACGTTACTTCACGATTTTTGACTATTCGGGTGCCAGTGCCTTGGAAGACGCAGAGTTCGACGGCCACCCCGCGAACCTTCAGAAGCCCAAGGCCTCCAAGCCCAGGAAGAAGCCGTCCTCCGAACCGGAACCCAAGCCGGTCGAAAACGGCGTCTCGGTCATCATCTCGGCCACCAACCGATTTGTCTGCCTGGCCGATGGCAGAAAGATTCCTTTCGATGAATACACGGAGCAATCGCGGGAGCATATTCTCGATGTGGCAAGCAAGAGCCTCGATTCCCTGCTTGCGATCTGGATCGACAAAAAGTCCCGGCAGGAACTCCGGGAGGATTTGAGGGAACATGATATTTACCCCAGCGCGTTTCGGCATTACCTCGGTCTGGACACAACGGATGACGTGGACATCCTGGCCAAAATCGGCTTCGAGTTTGCCCGCGTCCCTACGAGGCACCAGAGGGTGGAGAGATTCTGGGATGAAGATGCCCCATGGCTGGATTCCGTGATCGTCGGCCCTCCATCGCCGGGCAAGATCACTCCCTTTCCGTCGCGCGAGGAACGAGAGGAACTTCTCCGTGCCGCCGAGGGAGCAGAAGACTTCAAGAGCATCGCTCGGTTCAAACGCGACTTCTGGCAGATCGCTCTCGACCATTACGCCCTCTTCGGGATTGACGACCTGGAGTCGGCACGCACCTACAGCGCACCCCAGTTCGCCGAGCAGTTTGGCAGCTTTCAAACACTGTCCAGCCGCTACGGCGGCCCTGTGGTCCTCAAGGCGGATCTTGAGGCGATAAAGCATCACCTCTACGTGCCGATGGCATCCTGAGAATCTGCTCTCCCGCAATTATCCGACTTCATGAGCCTGTTCCGCGAAATCCGACGCCTGAGCATCTCCGATAAAGAGCAGGTCGAGGATGTATTGACAGAGATCGTTGCCGCAGTCCTCTGTAATTCGCAGGAATTGACAAAGTCGTGGCTTCAGATGGTTGGAGTCTGCTTTGCTCCCGAAGCAGAGATTATTTCTATCAAGACGCAGTATCGTGTGCCTGGATTGCCCGAGCACGATACCTCCAGCCGGATCGACATGGTGATCCGGCTTGCTGAGGGGGATTCGCGATATTTGGTTTACATCGAATCGAAAGTTGGATCCCACGAAAACACCCGCGGTGAAGCGCAGACCTCCGATTACGATCCCGTCAAAGTCTCCAAGGGGCAGCTACAAACTTACACTGAATTACTCGCGGAAGAATGCAGGCAGCAGAAGGCCACAGGCAGTCTCATCTTTATTACTCGGGACTATGAATTCATCGACCACAGTTCCTTTAAAAATTCGACAGTTCACTTTTACCAAACTCGATGGTTTCAGTTTTTCCAACACCTCAAATCCCGGAAGAGCAGCGACGGGCTTGAGTCTCAACTAAAGCTGTTTTTAAAGGAGAATCGTATGTCTATTGGTAACCAATTTCGATCAACCGACCTGGTCGCACTGGAGAATTTTCACGGTGCAAAAGCCTTGATGGACGAGACACTGGAGGAGGTATCCGACCGCTGGCGCAAGGTGCTTGGTAAGGGAGGGTGGAAGCACAAGGCTATCGGGCAACTGCGGCGACACGGGCGCTATATGATCGAGACCAAGTTTCCCGGGTTCGAGGCACTCCTCGGCTACTGGCTCCCGCAGGACAATCCCGATGAATCCGTCTCACTGGGTATCGTTTTCTACTGCAATCCGAAGGCTGAACAGCGCGATGCCATCCTGAGCGCATTTCGGGAATGGGCCAGTAAGCGCGGCGATGCTTGGGATGTAAGTGGGATGGATGACCCAAAATCCTGGGCCGAACTCACTCGATGGCAATGGCTGCGCAATCTCCAAACCTCCGAGGACCACGTCGCCGCTGTAAAGAATTACTTCGCCGAGCTTGTGACCGAACTCGAGGCATTCAAATCGGAATTCCCAAAACTTCCATGGACCCCGGCAGACACAAAGGACGAGGAGGAGGAATAACGTTTTGACTTTCCCCAATTTGCTATGAAACCCATTGATCACCGTCGGCAGGAAGTCCGGCAGCTTGTTAAGAATGCTTGCGATGATTTGAACCAGGAGGGTGTCGATGCGCGCAACTACGTCGAGCAGCTCGCGTGGCTCTTTTTCCTCAAGGCCTTCGACGAGGCCGAGCAGCGCCGAGAACAAGAGGCTTCGTTTGATGACTCAGAATTCGAGCGCCGCCTCAGTGGCAAGTTTGCATGGTCCTCCTGGGCGCGGAAGACCGATCAACCGGATGAGATTCTGGAGTTTGTCAACGGTCCCCTCTGGCTGAAGCTCACCAGCACGGACCCGAAGAAGGGTCTCGGCAACGATCTCCTCGCACAGCGGTTTCAGCGGGTGTTTCAGAATGTTCGCAACTACTGCCGCCGGGGTGTCACGTTCGCCCGGGTGGTTCAGCAGGTGGACAAACTGCATTTCTCGGACGACACCGACGTTCACGTCCTCTCGGAGATTTACGAGGATTTGCTGAAGAGGGTCGCTGCCGATTCGGCGGGATACGCCGGGGAGTTCTACACCCAGCGCCACATCATTCGCGCCATGGTCGATGTCGTGCAGCCGAAGTCGGGTGACCGCGTGTATGATCCCTGTTTCGGCACGGCCGGTTTCCTCGGAGAAACGGCGGACCATCTCCGCAGAAAGGGCAATCTTTCCGGGGCGCAGTTGGAAAGGCTGCAGAAGGAGTCGTTCTACGGACTGGAACTCAAACCGCTCACCTACTTGCTCGGGTCGATGAACATGATCCTCCACGGGATCGAGGGGGCGAATCTTGAACTCGGCAACACGTTGGAAGTCCACAAAGCAAATGTGCCGGAACGCGACAAATTCCAAGTGGTCCTCGCCAATCCTCCCTACGGCGGAAAAATGGCGCAGGAACTGCAAACCAATTTTCGCGTGCATTCCGGCGCAACTGAATGCCTGTTCGTTCAGCACATCATGGCCAACCTCGCCAAAGGCGGGCGGGCCGGTGTCGTGGTTCCCGAAGGCGTTCTCTTTCGTGGCGGCCCTGACCAGAAGGTGCGGAAGGAACTCCTCGAGCACTTCAACCTGCACACGATTCTGTCCCTTCCAGCAGGATGTTTCCTTCCCTACACCGGGGTGAAAACAAACGTGATCTTCTTCGACCGCCCGAAGGAAGCCCCAGCCAAGAACAAACCCGCAACGGCGTCGGTCTGGTTCTACGAACTGACCAACGATGGCTTCGAACTCAAACAGACCCGCAAGCCGGTCGATGGAAACCAACTCCCGGACTTCCTCGCCAAATGGAAGAAACGCACGCTCGGCGATAACTCTTGGACGGTTTCGGTCGCCGAGATCGTCGAACGCGGCTACGACCTCTCCGCAAAAAACCCGAACCGCAAGGACGACTACGAACACCGCCCGGCTCTGGAGTTGGTCCAGTCGATCAAGGCGAAGGAGGAGCGGATTCTGGAGCTACTGGGGGAACTGGAGGGGATTCTTGAGAGATGACACTGTTGAAAAGTTCGTGGACAACTCGCCCCCTTGGCGATCTGCTAGAGGTTCAAAACGGCTTTGCTTTTGATTCTGAGCTGTTTTCTGAGAAGAGCGGAACTCCTCTGATCCGCATTAGAGATCTGAAAGACGGCATTGATACTGCTTGCCGATTTAACGGCCCTTACGATCCGCGCTTCGTAGTAAAAGCAGGCGACTACCTAATTGGAATGGACGGCGAGTTTAAATGCTACAAATGGCGAGGCGTTGATGCGTTACTGAATCAACGAGTGTGTAGGCTCATAAATTTTGACATAGCTTCAATTGAACCTGCTTTTTTATTCTGGGGCATCAACGCTCATCTCAAGAAAATCGAGGATGAGACGCCTTATGTTACGGTTAAACACCTATCTTCGAGAAAATTGCTTGGAGTAAACTTCGCCTTTCCGCCACTGCATGAGCAACGCCGCATTGTCGCCCGGATCAAGGAATGCATGGAGCGGGTCGAGGAAATAGAGCGGCTTCGGGCGGAGGCGGTCGCACAACGCGATTTCTTGCTGGAGTCCGTAATTGAAGCTGCCATCGACAAAGAGGGAGGGAGGCCAGTGGCGCTCGCAGATGTGTGCGCGATAGCTTCTCCTCTTGTGGACCCCTCTCAGTCACTCTTCCGAAATGCTCTTCATGTCGGTGGGGCGAACATCGAGTCATCCACCGGAAGGCTTTTCGATCTCAAGACTTCTGAACAGGAGAAATTGAAGTCTAGTAAGTTTCCATTTGATTCTCGGATGGTGCTCTACAACAAGATTCGTCCCTACCTAAGAAAAGTGGCACGTCCTGAGTTCGCAGGCATCTGTAGCGCGGATATGTATCCACTCCTGCCTTCCGATGGGGCAATAAGCCGTGATTTTCTTTTTTACCTGCTACTGTCGAGAGGGTTCACCTATTATGCGATTCAGGGATCCAACCGTGCAGGAATGCCGAAAGTTAATCGCGAACACCTCTTTACCTTTCGCTTTAGACTTCCAAACCTCATCACCCAGTCTCGGATTACCACCCTTCTAGATGAAGCCCGCGATGCGATCTTGGCTTTAGGCACCGAGTTCACTTCGACAAAGGTCGATCAAGCATCTCTCCGCGACGCGATCCTGCACAAAGCCTTTGCGGGCGAGCTCTGACACGATGGTCACGAACCGTTATCCAACCACGAAGAGCACGAAGGACACGAAGAGTTCTGATTTGCTTCTTCGTGATCTTCGTGACCTTCGTGGTTCAATCTCCCCCTTCTCCGTCATGTCCGTGCTGGCGGCGATGATGACCCTACGGTGGGTGGATTTTCAAGATGCTGAGGCCGAAGCAATGGCGACCTTTGATGAGACAGAATACACCCCAATTCTTCCGGCCCCGCTGCACTGGCGGCGCTGGTGTGATGCGGTCCCTGAGTTGGTTTACGGGATCTTCGAGAACGAAATCCCTGCCGCCCTCAGTTCTCATGGGGCATCGCAAAATCCTCTGCTCCCTCCACTCCTGAGAATCCTGCCGGCGATTCAAGCGATCACACAGCTTTCTCCCAAGTTGTTCGTTCGACTGACCGCATGGCTCGCCGCGCACCCGTTCGAGACCGCAGCGGATCGTCGAAGGCTGCTTGTGGAATTCGACGGAATCCTTGCCTCGCTGGGTGTTCGCGAGTCCGGGCAATTCCGGACGCCACCGGCGATGTGCGACTTGCTGGTTGCCCTGGCCGACCCAACGGCAGGGGAGCGACTCTACGATCCCTGTTTCGGCTTCGGGGGAATTCTCACGGCAGCCTGTGAATCTGTACGTGAGAGAACACTCCGCGGATCGTCCCTCATGGCATCTCTGCCTCTTCAAATCTCCGGCGTGGAGCTCAATCCGGATGCCTACACCATTGGGTTTGCCCGTGCCATTCTGGCAGGCGCCGAGCATCCCCAACTGGAACTCGGAAACAGCCTTGAACGGGAGAGCGCATCAAGTCCGAAAAAGGAAGGCTTCGACGTCGTGATCTGCCATCCGCCATGGGGTCTGCACATTGATCAACCCGGGCTTGAGCATTTCCCGGTGCGCACAAACGACTCGACGGCGCTCTTCATCCAGCACGCCCTCGGTCAGTTGAAGCCGAATGGACGAGCAGTCATCGTCATTCCCAAAGGCACGATTTTCCGCCAACCGAAGTTCCTCGCACTTCGTCAGTGGATGCTGGGTCATTTCCGCATGGAATCCATCGTCTCGCTGCCGGAAAATTGTTTCCTTCCCTACAGTGGGATCAAGGCCTCCGTGCTCATCGTGCGCAGGCAGACAGCGCCCGATGCCATGGTTCGCATCGTGGATGCAACGACGCTTTTTTCAGCCGGATCTTCAAAGAGACACACCGGAATCGGCCACGAGCAAATTGCCGCATTGCTTGCCGAGCTGCGTGCGCCTGCCGAAGGCAAGCTCTCCCTGGACCTTCCGGCCTCCTCATTGAATGAGTTCGACGAGGACGCGAAGTCCGTCATCTCCGGGGACACGAATCTCAAGGAAGCCCTTGCCGTTCTCGGCACCAAGGTGCCGTTGGTCGCAATCAAAGACATCTGCCGGGTTGTGGCCGGGCGCACGGTCCCGGCGGCAGAAATCCTCTCACAACCGGACGAGGAAGCCCCGGTGCCCTACATTCGCATCGGCAACATCCAGCGCGGGCAGACCATGAAACCCACCGCATGGGTCACCAGGAGCAAAGCCGCTGAGATCGGCCCGCGTTACCGCCTTCGCGCCGGAGATGTCCTCATCGCAAAGGCGGGCACGATTGGAAAGACCGGGGTCGTGAGGAATGGTGCGGTCAGCGG
>Ga0247836_1008394_pt1 | contig 10472 bp, 10 predicted proteins | sample LaCruzMarch2015__4_FD_187116 | JGI IMG/M metagenome (GOLD analysis project Ga0247836, IMG submission 187116) | Freshwater microbial communities from meromictic Lake La Cruz, Castile-La Mancha, Spain - LaCruzMarch2015_14m | ecosystem: Environmental > Aquatic > Freshwater > Lake | place: Spain...
ATGCCCGGGCCGTGGTGGAGACCGCCGCGCTGTTGATCTGGCTCGGCGCCGCCTATCAGATCTTCGACGGGCTCAATCTGGGCTGCGGGTTTGCGCTGCGCGGGGCCGGGGATGTGCGGCTGCCGGCGCTCATGACCCTCCTCCTGTCCTGGCTGGGCTTTCTGCCGCTGGCGCACATGCTGACCTTCGCCCCCGGCGAGGGCTGGGTGGACTGGCTGCCGCAGTTCGGATTCGGCGCCTTGGGGGGCTGGGCCGCCCTGCTCGTCTACGTGGCCGCCCTGGGGACCATGATGGCGTTGCGCTGGCGCTCGGGCGCCTGGCAGCGGATCGCCCTCGATTAGCTGTAGGGGCGGGTTTCAAACCCGCCCCTACGTCCGGCTATCACTTCGACGGATCTGGATCCACGAGAGCCCCTCAGGGCGCCGCGGAGCGTCTAAGAGTGCATGTTAATACGATAATATTCAAATATATTGTATCGAAAAACCAAAAACTTACTATGGACCAAACGGCGTTCCCGCGTTAGTCTTTACCCTGCCGCGCGTGTCGTAACTCCGCAATGAGTCCCGGACCTGTCGCCGGGTATCGGGAGCACGATCCGCACGGCCACACCCACCCCTTACGACGGCCCCGATTAGGAGGGGACATGAGCTTGCTGCAAACCAGGCCCGCCCTACCCAGCGACGACAAGCGCTGGAAGTTGGTCAATGCCGCGATGCGTCGCAACGGCTATGCCGGGCACGCCTTGATCGAGACCCTGCACAGCGTGCAGGAGTCCTTCGGTTATCTGGACGAGCCCGCGATGCGTTTCGTCGCCGGGTCACTCGACCTGCCCCTGTCCAAAGTCTACGGGGTGGCGACCTTCTACCACCTCTTCATGCTCAAGCCCAAAGGCCGCCACGCCTGCGTGGTGTGCACCGGCACCGCCTGTTACATCAAAGGGGCGGGGGCGCTGGTGGATGCGGTCGAAGCGCGCTTCGGCGTCAGACCGGGCGAGACCACCGAGGACGATCGGCTCTCAGTGCTCGCCGCCCGCTGCGTCGGGGCCTGCAGCCTGGCTCCGGCCGTGGTCGTCAATGGCGACCTCGCCGGCAAACAGACCGCGGACCGTCTGGTGGCCAAACTGGAGGAGCTCGCATGAATCTGGACGATCTGGCCGAGAAGGCCGAGGAATACCGCGCCCGCGACGCCGGTATCACCCACGAGGTCCGCGTCTGTGTGGCCGCGGCCTGCCAGTCCGGCGGCTCACTGCCGGTGTTGGAGGCGCTCAAGGCGGAGTGCAGCGACGGCGGGACCTGTAAGGTCAAAGGGGTCGGCTGCATGGGCCTGTGCTCGGCCGGCCCCATGGTGGCCATCGCGCCCAAGGGCGGGACCATCCCGGATTCGATCCTGTACCGGGAGGTCAAGCCACACGACGCGGTGGAGGTGCTGGCCAGCGTCGGCGGTACCCCGGTGGAGCGGCTGCACACCCCCACCGATCAGCCCTTCTTCGCCCGTCAGCAACGGATCGTGCGCGAGAATTCCGGGCTCATCGACCCGGAGAGCTTCACCGGTTATGTCGCCGCGGGCGGCTATGCCGGCCTGATCAAAGCGCTGAGCGAGATGACACCGGGCGACGTGCTGCGCGAAATGACGACCAGCGGCCTGCGCGGCCGCGGCGGCGGCGGCTATCCGACCGGCCTCAAATGGTCCACGGTCGCCAAGATGCCGGCCGACCAGAAGTATGTCATCTGCAACGGGGATGAGGGTGATCCGGGCGCTTTCATGGACCGTGCGGTCCTGGAGTCCGACCCGCACCGGGTGCTGGAGGGCATGGCCATCGCGGCGTATGCCATCGGCGCCACCAAGGGTTACGTCTATGTCCGCGCCGAGTACCCGCTGGCCGTCGAGCGGATGGAACTCGCCATCCGCAAGGCCAAGCGGTCCGGCTTTCTGGGGAGCAAGATTGCCGAGACGCAGTTCAGCTTCGAGGTCGAAATCCGCCTCGGTGCCGGAGCCTTCGTGTGCGGCGAGGAGACGGCCCTGATGGCGAGTATCGAGGGCCTGCGCGGCCAGCCCCGCCCGCGCCCCCCCTACCCTGCCGAGGCCGGACTCTGGGGCTATCCAACCCTCATCAACAACGTGGAAACCTTTGCCAACATCGCCCCGATCATCACGCACGGGGGCGAGTGGTTCGCCGGGATCGGGACCGAGAAGTCCAAGGGCACCAAGGTGTTCGCGCTCGCCGGATCGATCAGGAACATCGGCCTGATCGAAGTCCCGATGGGCATGTCGCTGCGTGAGATCATCGAAGAGATCGGCGGCGGCTGTCCCGGCGGCAAGGCGTTCAAGGCGGTGCAGACCGGCGGCCCCTCGGGCGGCTGTATTCCCGCCCAGCACCTGGACATCGCGGTGGATTACGACAGCCTGAAAACCTTGGGCACCATGATGGGCTCCGGCGGCATGATCGTCATGGACGAAACCTGCGACATGGTGGACGTGGCGCGCTATTTCATGGAGTTCTGCATGAGCGAGTCCTGCGGCAAGTGCATCCCCTGCCGCACCGGAACCTGGCAGATGCACGAACTCCTGGATCGCATCACCAAGTCCAAGGGCACCCACAAAGACCTGGCCCTGCTGGAAGAACTCTGTGACGTCGTCCAGGCCACCAGCCTGTGCGGACTGGGGCAGTCGGCACCCAACCCGGTGCTGTCGACCTTGCGGTATTTCCGTGAAGAGTATGAGGCAAAGTTGACGGCCGAATGATGCATTCTCAACCTGATTCGGACTTCTACGCCTGGACGACGGAAAGCGCGGCCCGACTGCGCGACGGACGGGTGTCCGAGGTCGACATTGAACGGGTTGCCGAGGAGCTTGATGACATGGGCAAGAACCAAAAACATGCCCTGGGCAGTCATCTGAAGGTCCTCGTCGTTCACTTGCTCAAGTGGCGCTATCAGCCGGACTTGCGCGGCGTCAGTTGGCGGCTGTCCATTGCCAATGCGCGCGACGAGATCGCTGAATTACTGGAGGACAGCCCAAGCCTCGCGACGCAACTCCCGGAGATTCTCCGGCGGCGTTACCCGGCGGCGCGCAACCGCGCGGCCCTGGAAACCGGCCTTGCGTTGGCAACCTTTCCGGCGGAATGCCCGTTCAGTATCGCGCAACTGCTTGATATGGATTTTTGGGCAGATTGAATCATTTTGAATGCGTCTTTCCCGGTCGTACAGATTGACAACTGAACACCCAGCAACCGACTAAAGAGACACGACGACACCCGGAGCACCCATGCCCCCACCCGCCCCACAACCCAATGTCCGCGTCGTTACACTCACGATCGACGGGAAGGATTTCTCGGCCCGCGCCGATGAGACCGTCATCGAGCTGTGCCGGGAGAACAAGATCCCGATCCCCAGTCTCTGCTACATGGATGGCCTGAGCATCTGGGGCGCCTGCCGCCTGTGCCTGGTGGAGATCGTCGGTCAGGGTCGGCTGGTCGCCGCCTGCTCCACCCGCGTGGCGGAGGGGATGAACATCCTGACCAACACCGAGCGGCTGCAGCGCTACCGCCGCACCATCGTGGAATTGCTCTTTGCAGAGCGCAACCATGTCTGTTCGGTCTGCGTTTCCAACGGTCACTGCGAACTCCAGTGGCTGGCGCAGAAATGCGGCGTCGACCATGTACGCGTGCCTTACCGCCAGGTGCGCAACGAGGTGGACTCCTCACACGAAATGTTTCGTCTGGACCACAATCGCTGCATTCTTTGCACACGCTGCGTGCGGGTATGTGACGAGATCGAAGGCGCGCATACTTGGGACGTCATGGGCCGCGGCAGCGACTGTCGGGTCATTACCGACCTGGCCCGCCCCTGGGGTGAGAGCGAGACCTGCACCGGCTGCGGCAAATGCGTCCAGGTCTGCCCGACCGGTGCCCTGGTGAAGCAGGGAACCTCGGCCGGCGAGATGGTTAAAGACCAACATTTCCTGCCCATCCTTGCCCGCCGGAGGCACGCCCAATGACGACCCCTGCAACCCCGCGGATCACCGTCGCGACCGCCTGGCTGGACGGTTGCTCCGGCTGCCATATGTCGTTCCTGGACATGGACGAGCGGCTGGTGGACCTGGCTCAGAAGATCGACATCGTCTACAGTCCGTTGGTGGACACCAAGGAACTGCCGGAGCAGGTGGATGTCGGTATTCTTGAAGGATCGATCTCGTCCGAGTCGGATTTGCATCATGCGAAGGAGTTCCGCAAACACTGCAAACTCCTGATCAGCCTTGGCGACTGTGCCGTCAACGGCAATGTCCCGGCCATGCGCAACCCCTTCAAGCTGGCGGATGTCATCGATCGGGCCTACCGCGAGAATGTCGACCTCCAGCCGCAACTGCCGACCGTGGGCGTGCCGGTGCTGTTTCAGCAGGTACGCCCGATCCACGGCTGCGTAAAAGTCGACGTGTTCGTTCCCGGCTGTCCGCCCCACGCCGACGCCATCTTTTATGTACTGAACGAGCTGATTGAGGGACGCACGCCCGACCCCAGCCGGGTCACCTGCTTCGGCGCCTGATTGCAGAGGAACCATGACCGATGGCCGCTAACGAACCCAATAGCGAAGACGGACTCCTCGTCGTCTTGCTTGACCGGATGCGCACGCAGCGCCTGCCGCGCATCCTGGATATCAAAGCCAAGGTCGATGCGGGCGGCGCCCTCAATCAGTCCGACATCGACTTCCTGAACGAGGTCTTCGACGACTCGAACAACAATAAGGCGATCTGGGACCGCCATCCGGAATTCCATGACATCGCCGCGCGGATGGTCTCGCTCTACCGCGAGATCACCGCGCGCGCCCTGGCCAATGAGGGCGGGGCTGCGCCCGAGTGACCCGCACCGCACCCGGCGCCCCTCTAAACCGACTTTTCCAAGGGGAATGAACCCATGAGCCGCACCATCACCATCGAACCGGTCACCCGCATCGAGGGTCATGCCCGCATCACACTCCAGCTCGGTGACCAGGGCGAGGTTGAGGATGCCCGGTTTCACCTCACCCAGTTCCGCGGCTTCGAGAAGTTCTGCGAGGGTCGCCCCTATCGCGAGATGCCGGCGCTGACCGCCCGGACCTGCGGCATCTGTCCGGTCAGCCATGTGCTTGCCTCCAACAAGGCGTGCGATCACCTGCTCTCGGTCACCATCCCGCCCACGGCCGAGAAGCTGCGGCGGATCATGAACCTCGCCCAGATCACCCAGTCCCACGCGCTGTCCTTCTTCCATCTGTCCTCGCCCGACCTGCTGCTGGGCTGGGACTCGGACCCGGCCACCCGCAATATCTTCGGGGTCATGCGTCAGGACCCGGCCCTGGCCAAAGACGGGATTCGGCTGCGGCAGATCGGCCAGATGATCATCGAGATCCTGGCCGGCAAGAAAATCCATCCCACCTGGGTGGTCCCCGGCGGGGTCTCCGAGGCGCTGACCCAGGACAAGCGCGACGCCATCCTCAAGCTCCTGCCCGAGGGGCTGGAGATCGCCAAGCGCACCTATGGCTTCTTCAAGACGCTGGTCCCCAAATTCAAGGACGAAACCAGCCACTTCGGCACCCGGCCCACGATGTTCATGAGCCTGGTCACGCCCAAGGGCAATCTCGAGCACTATGACGGCTTCCTGCGCATCAAGGACGCCCAGGGGCGGATCGTGGAGGACATGGTGCCGACGGTGGACTACCAGCGTCTGGTAGGCGAGGCGGTGGAAGACTTCAGCTACATGAAGTTCCCCTACTACAAGCCCATGGGCTATCCCAAGGGCGTCTATCGGGTCGGCCCCCTGGCGCGACTCAACAACGCGGAAGCCTGTGGAACACCCTATGCCGACGTGGCCCTGGCCGAGTTCCATATGCTGCAGGAATACGGTCCCATCACCAGCAGCTTCCACTACCACTACGCGCGGCTGGTCGAAATCATCTTCGCCATCGAGATGATGGAGCGGCTGCTCAAGGACCCGGACATCCTGGATCATCGCGTCCGCGCCCGTGCCCGCAGCAACCGCGACGAGGGCATCGGTGTGTCCGAGGCGCCGCGCGGCACGCTGATGCACCACTACCGCATCGACGATGACGGACTCATCACCTGGGTCAACCTGATCATTGCCACCGGACATAACAACCTGGCCATGAATCAGGCCATCCGTCAGGTCGCGGACGCCTATGTCGACGGCAATCACCTCCAGGAAGGCATGCTGAACCGGGTCGAGGCCGTCATCCGCTGCTACGACCCCTGCCTGTCCTGCGCCTCACACGCGTTCGGGCAAATGCCGCTGCTGATCGAACTCAAGGACGCCGCGGGTCAGGTGGTCGATCGGTTGACACGGGGCTAGTCCCGCGTTCCATTGGAAGTGATCGCCTTTGAACCTGATATCCGGACGAGCCCGTGGTGTAGGGGCGGGTTTCAAACCCGCCCCTACGTCCGGTTATCACGTCCGACGGCGATAAAGGCATCCTAAACCGTCATTCCGGCAGGATGCCGGAAGCACGTCGCCACGGAGGGTTCCTCGCGGCCGGCACGGACTTGCAGGAAGAACCATGACCCAGCACAAGACCCTGATCATCGGCTACGGCAGCCCCATCCGCGGCGACGACGCCATCGGCCCGCTGGCGGCGGACGCCTTGGCGGCCGGCCCCCTGCCCGCGGGAGTCAACGTCATCTCCCGCCATATCCTCACCGCCGAGTTGGTGGAAGACATCGTCGCCGCCGACCGGGTGATCTTTCTCGACGCCACGGTCGAGGGCGAGCCTGGTGAGGTACGCGTACGCAGCCTTGCGCCGGACGCCTCCGCCATGTCGACCATGGCCCACTTCCTGGACCCGCGGGAGCTCCTCGCCTGGAGTCAGGCGCTCTACCAGCATGAACCCGAGGCTTACCTGGTCTCCGCCGCCGGCGCTTTCTTCGAGTATTCAAACTACACCCTGACGCCCACCGCCGCCGCCGCCCTGGAACCGATGATCGAGCGGGTACGCGAGTTGATTGCGGCGAATTAGGTTACACGTCGGAAATAAATGAAATAACGAATAAAATCGTTGTCGTTGTCGTTGTCGTTGTCGTTGTCGTAATCGCAGAAGCAATTCCAATGCGGGCATGAGCAGCCCGATGCCGATCGGTTTTCGATTCGATGACGACAACGACAACGACCGAGACCCCGAAGCCGTGCCCTATGGGCCGCGACCCCGCCTCCCGCGCGGCACCGGGGCGACACCCAAAGCCGGTGTCGGCACTGCAAACCAAGCCTGGAAAAAACGAGAGTATCGAGGAGAGCCCCATGTCCCGAAACCACCCCATTGTTGCAGTGACCGGTTCGTCGGGGGCCGGTACCAGCACCGTCAAGAAAGCTGTCGAGAAGATCTTCCACCGGGTCGGCGCACGCGCCGCCTTCGTGGAAGGCGACAGCTTCCATCGTTACAACCGGAAACAGATGAAGGAGGAGTTGGCGAAGACCAAGCTCGAGGGTACGAATCTGAGTCATTTCGGCCCTGAGGGCAACCTGTTTGACAAGCAGTTCGAACTCTTCCGCAACTACGGACGCACCGGCACGGGTGAGCGTCGCCATTACATCCACGACGAGGAGCAGGCGGCCAAATTCGGTCAGGAGCCCGGCACCTTCACCGACTGGGAGCCGATCCCGCCGGATTCGGATCTGCTGTTCTACGAAGGGTTGCATGGCGGAGTGGTGGCCGGCGACATCGACATGGCGAAGGAGGTCGATCTGCTGATCGGCGTCTGCCCCACCATCAACCTGGAGTGGGTGCAGAAGATCCAGCGCGATACCAAAGAGCGCGGTTATAGCCAGGAGGATGTCATGTTCAACATCTACCGGCGCATGCACGACTACATGCACTACATACTGCCGCAGTTCTCCTGCACCCACATCAACTTCCAGCGCATCCCCCTGACCGACACCTCAAACCCCTTCTGCGTCGCCAATATTCCGACGCTCGACCAGAGCATGGTGATGATCCACTTCCTGGAGCCCAAGCCCAGCGTGGAATACAAGCTGCAACTGCGGGGCCTGATTGAAGGCACCATGATCACCGGCTTCAACACCCTGGTGGTTCCCGGGGGCAAGATGATCTACGCGATGGAGTTGATCCTCACCGAACTCATCATGGGCCTGATGAAGAAGCGCGGGCACTCAGGGAGCTGACAGTCGCTGGCCGGGCGGAGCCCGCCCGACCCGCGGCGGCCTTGATCACAGTTCCGGCCAGGGGACATCGTAGGGTGGACAAGCGCAGCGCAGTCCACCAGCGGCGGCGCGGGATTCGGTGGACTGCGCTAGCGCTTGTCCACCCTACGGCCGGAACGATGATCAGGGCCCCCGCTGCGCACTCAGGTAAAGAGGGTCAAGACCCCGGTGTAGCCATACAGCCGATCCTGAGAGATCTCACCGCTGGCGTAGAAGCCGACCAACGGAAAGTCTCCCAGCGTATCGCGGATCTGCTTCAATTCGGCCGAGTCGGGTCCGAACAGATTGGCGCCGCGCCCCAGACAGGAGCAATAGACCCCGCCGCGCGGCGGGGCCCGCAGCCGCCCCTTGAGTGACCGCAACATCCGATCCAGGTCCTCGCGGGCCGTGGCCGTATCACGTCGGCAGAACATCAGTTCCCGGCCCTGTTCGACCGCATCGCCCACGGCCACCAGGCCCTCGTTGGGGTCGATGCCGACCAGATTGCGGACCAGATAGTCTCCGGTGTCCGAGCCCTGAATGGGCAGCCCGACAAAGATTTGCCCGCCGATCCGCATCAGGTCGCGCGACAACTCCTCGCCGATATCCTCCTTGAGCACGTCCAGGGCCGGCCGGCCGTCCAGCGTGATCAGAATGTTGCGTTGAGCGGCCGTGATGGTGCGGTGCGGACCGATGGGTGAGCAACCCTGACTGAGACGGGTGATCAGCCCGACCTCTTCGGCGAACAGTACCCCGGAGATGCCGTCCTGATGCAGGCCGTTGGCGATCGTGTAGGTGGTGCCGCGTGAACTGGCGAACCCGCCCACCAGAAAGCCGGCGCAGGTGCGCTGCGCAAGTTGTTTGATCAGGTCCTCGGTATCCCCGTTCGCGGGGTCGGCGTGGACCAGGGCGAGCAGCGGTCGATGGGCCGCGATCCACGCGGCGCTGTGCGCATCGAACGCATCCAGGTCCTTGACCACACTCGGGAAGACGTGGAAGCCGTCAGACGGAAACTCACCCAGCATCAGCGCCGCGGCCGGCTCCTCGTAGTATTCGACCCCGGTCGCGCAGATGCCGATACCCACCGCCCCCACCCATGCCTGCACCCCGGTGGCGGTGCGCACATGGGCCAGCAAGTCGCCGAGCTCATCCGCCAGCGAATCCGTCACATAGAGAAAACCCAGATTGGCGCCGGTCGGGATCGGGCCGAGCCGGTCCAGACAGTCGTCCGCGATCACACGCCAGTCGGCGCCTTCCGCGTGGGCAAATGGAAATGGATGCATACTTTGTGCCCTCGGTCACTTACGCTTCAGCCCGGACAGAACAATTCAGCCACATCTTTAGACCTCCGCCAGGTCACCTTTCTCCTGAAGCCAGGCGCGACGATCGGCGGCGCGCTTCTTGGCCAGCAACATGTCGAGGAGTGCGCTGCTCTGATCTTCCGTCTCGATGGTGAGCTGCACCAGCCGGCGGGTATCCGGATGGATGGTCGTTTCCCGCAACTGCGCCGGGTTCATCTCACCCAATCCTTTGAAGCGCTGCACGTTGACCTTCCCCTTGAGATGCTCCGCTGCGATGCGGTCAAGGATACCCTTCTTCTCGCCGTCGTCCAGTGCGTAGTAGACCTGCTTGCCGACATCGATCCGATACAGCGGCGGCATCGCCACATACACATGGCCTTCGCTCACCAGACGGCGGAAGTGCTTGAGAAACAGAGCGCACAACAAGGTCGCGATATGGGCGCCGTCCGAGTCGGCATCCGCCAGGATACAGACCTTGCCGAAGCGCAGCCGCGCCAGATCATCGCTGCCCGGGTCCACGCCGATGGCCACGGCGATGTCGTGGACCTCCTGAGAGCCCAGGACCTCGGCGGGATCGACCTCCCAGGTGTTCAGAATCTTACCGCGCAGCGGCAGGATCGCCTGGAACTCCCGATCACGCGCCTGTTTGGCCGAGCCGCCGGCCGAATCACCCTCCACCAGAAAGAGTTCGCTGCGATCCGGATCGGTGGAGGTGCAGTCCGCCAGCTTGCCGGGCAGCGCCGGACCCTGCGTGATCTTCTTGCGGGTCACGGTGCGCCCGGCGCGCAGCCGCGCCTGCGCCGCGTTGATGGCCAGTTCAGCGATGCGTTCGCCTTCCGCCGTGTGCTGGTTGAGCCACAGACTGAAGGCGTCCTTGACCACCCCGGAAACAAAGGCGGCACACTCCCGCGAGGACAGCCGTTCCTTGGTCTGACCGGAGAACTGCGGATCGATGAGCTTCACCGACAGAATGTAGACCAACCGGTTCCACACAT
>Ga0247836_1008395_pt1 | contig 10471 bp, 13 predicted proteins | sample LaCruzMarch2015__4_FD_187116 | JGI IMG/M metagenome (GOLD analysis project Ga0247836, IMG submission 187116) | Freshwater microbial communities from meromictic Lake La Cruz, Castile-La Mancha, Spain - LaCruzMarch2015_14m | ecosystem: Environmental > Aquatic > Freshwater > Lake | place: Spain...
CCGCTCGACTAATTTCCTTGCGGATGTTCTGCGGATACAGATTGACCGTGATCGCATAGTCCAAAAAAGGCAGTGACGTGAGTGCCCAGAAAATCCCTCGCCGTGTCCGCTGCGGACGGCGTTTCAGAATAATCAGGTTGTGGTAAAACCCATCGGCAAAGAATCCGAACGTCTTCCCAGCCTGCACTCCCTGGTGCCAGCAGTTCTGATGAATGGTTTCCTCCTCCCGGAATTGCCCGATGGGATCGTAATTGTCGCGCCGAAGATACGACGGATTGAAAAACGTCGCGTAGTAGCGGAACAAATCGGCCGTGGACATCCCCGTGACCCGGCATCCATGCGGTTCGAGCAATGAGGAAATGACGCGACCATGCTGTTCAAACCCTTCGTTGTATTGAGCGAGAATACGCCGGTGATGTTCATCCAAGACCGACTTGCTCGCACCAGCCGGAGGATTGGCCGCGATGCGCGTGGACAGGAAGAGAACGAGTTTCTCCCGTCGAAGCTGGCCGGATTGCATGGCCTTCCAGTAGCGGTTGAACCGCTCGTTACGGCTGATCGCCGCCCACGATTCCGGCTCGCACTGCTCATCGGTGACCGTCTTGTAAGCCGTCAATTCATCCCGGTAATTGGAATCCACCGACCAGCGAATTTGAGCGCGGGTGGATTCTTCCAGGGTGTGGAGGAATTGCCGAACCGAAGCATAAAACGCATCGAGTGCATGTTCGCTTGCATGACGGAGATCCGGCATGTCGAGCACGAAGCCCTTGGTGACGAATCCGCGTTTATCCAGATCGTTCCAGATGATGAGGTCGTGAGAAAACCAGCCGTTAGGTGCTTGCATGGGATAGTGGATTGCGGGGTTGTTGGGTGGGCGGCATCCATCCGGAGCCGCTCGCGAGGGTTTCGAGCAAATCCGTGTCGAAGGACTTCGGTTTGCCCTGACGGAGGGTGAAGACGTATCCGGTGATCAGGGCAAAGGGCATGACGCCAGCGCCGAGGCTGATCGCGGGCGGATGATGCCGCGTGAGCATCATGATGAGCCCGATGCTGAGGAGCAGTCCCGCGAGCATGAACAAGATGTTCACGCCCTCGATCCCCCAGATCTTGCCATCGCTGTCGTCTCCGGCGTGAGTGGGGACCATCACCGTGAAACGCTGATGGTTGGCATTCCGCCTGCCGTGAAGAGGGCTTCGGCGATCAGCACGGCGAGCCCGAGGAGAAGCCCGCCGACAATCGACATCTTGCCCATGTCGGCGTTGCCGGTGCGGACCTGCCATCCGCCGTGGGCGATGACGACGACCGCGATGATAAAGAGGAACTTTGCAATGATTCCGAGACCTTCGGAAAGTGCGCCGTCCAGTGAACCTGCTGCGAGGAGTAGTGTTTTCATACGCTGGCCATCCTGGCGGCAAAATCGAGAACCCCTGCTCCCAGTTGGGAGCAACTTATCAACCCGAAAATGAAGGCCCCGTAACGAGAGGCTTTCGACATGCTGATGGCCTCGTAGAGCCGTTTCGCGGTCCGAATGAAATCCGGATAAAGCTCCTCCATCGCCACGCCGAGGGCGCGGGAAAGAAAGATCAAATCATCGTCGGAAATCCAGACGAGCCGGGATTCGATCTTCGAGATTTTTGCACGGGTGGCATTCTCCATCCCGAGGAGTTGGAGTTTGATGGCAAAGTCGTTTTGCGACCATGCCCGTTGGTTGCGGAGCCTGCGAACCTGGGGGCCGATGACATTGAAATGCTTCATGGTCGCAAACCATGCAGCGGCATTTCACTCGTTCAGGGAGCCTGTGACGAACCAGCCAAAGTCGGTGACGAAGCGGGCTTTTCCAGCCCTTCGTCACACCTGATTCATGAGGCGGAGCGCATTCCGCAAACGCATTGCTGCCTTGCGTCCCAGAGGTATCGGGGCCGGAAATCCTGTCACTTCAACGAGAGAATTGTCACGATCTTCAGCGACGACTTTTGCAACGGCTTTCAGATTGAGAATCAGCAAACGATCAATGCGAAGGAACAGGGTTATCGGCAGCATCCTTTCCCACTCCTTCATTGTCCGTCGAAGAAACTCGGTGGTTCCATTGGCGAGATGAATGCGAGTGTAATTCTCCTGTGCTTCGATCCCGATGATCTGTGAGACGAACACCACATGCATTCTGGAGTCGGATTTCATCACAATCTGATCGTCCTCACGAAGCTGCTGGGGATTGGTTGGTGGCGGCTTGTGAACGATTCGTTCCAGAGCATGGGCGAGCCGATCCGGGTGCACAGGTTTGAGAAGATAGTCGATGGCATTCACGTCGAATGCCCTGATGGCAAAGGCGTCAAATGCCGTGACAAAAATGATCGCTGGGAGCGGGTCGAGTTTCGGCAGAAGCGAAAAACCGTCTCCATCGGGCATCTGGACATCCAGAAAAATCAAATCTGGTCGTAGATCGGCATACAGGGATGCCGCTGTGCCTACGGAATTGGCTTCCCCGACAATTTTTACGTGCAAGTGGGCAGAAAGCAGGTCACCCAAGAATTCCCTTGCGGGAGCTTCATCATCCACAATCATGGTTCGCAGTTCTGGAGTGCTCATGGGGTGATCTCAATTTTGACCGTTACCCAGCCGTTTTCCGCATTCATGTCGATCCGATGCCGGTCGGGATACAGCAGTGCCATGCGCTTGCGAACATTTCCCAGGCCGATGCCTCCAAACTTTCGAGCATTCTCCTCCTCAACCCATTTCCCCGTATTGGCGACTTCAATCATCATGGAACCAGTGGGAAGCTGTGACACATGCATCCGCAGTCGCAGCGGTTTCGGAGAGGTTTTGCGACCATACCCGATTGCGTTTTCCAGCAGGGGTTGAAGCAAGATGCCCGGAACCGGAAATTCCCTGGCGGCGGGATCAATCCTGCACTCGATCTCGATATCGTCCCGGAAACGTGCTTTTTCCACCGCCAGATAGGCGACCAGTGCATCATATTCATCACCGACCGGGATGAAGTTCTGGTCGCGATGGGACAGTGAAAAACTCAGGTAATCCGAAAGGGCCTGAACAACCGGGCGAAGGGACTCGGGAGCCCGTGTCAATCCCGCTTGGATTGTGGTGAGCGCGTTGAAAAGGAAATGGGGATTCAATTGGGCGCGCAGCATCTGGAGTTCCGCATCCTTCCCGGCTGCCTGAGCGATGGCCAACAAGCGCTCCCGGTCCAGCCGTTCCATGAGGAGCTTGATGCCAAAATAGAGCAGGCTCCACCCCAGGCACAGCCCAGTGCGGAAATAGAAGATCCCGAAGATAATCGGCGGCGTGAACGTCTTCTCGGCATCAAAATCCAGAAATTCGTGAAACCCCAAGCTGAAGAGAGTCAAAATCAGCCCGCCCGCCAAAGATACCCCGCCTACGAGTCCGACCAGTGCAGCCTTGGGCATCTTTTCGCTGTAGCCCCTCCGGTAGATTTCCCTCATGCCGATGGTGATCAGGAATCCCAAGCCGTCGCGATAGAGGGAAACCAGAACCGAGGCCGGGATTGTTTCCAGCATCACCCATTTCGAGGGAAACGAAAAAATCGTGAACGCCAGCCAGCCTCCCAATTGGAAGCGCCAGAAAAGCGGAATACGATCCCAGATTCCGCCGGGAACCCTTCCGCGCGAGCCATGAGAATCGGCAGCGTTCATGTTTTCAGCCTCGTCGGCCTCTTTTGCGGTGAATCGCTTCGCCGAAAACATCCGCAGGAGAAAGCCCGAGCTTCTGCAGGACGTTTTCCACGCCACGCAATGTGGCGGACTGTTCTCCATTAATCAGGCGGTAGAGCGTGGACTCGGCGATGCCCAGCTCTTTGGCCAACTGGGCGTAACTCCGATCTCCGCGCAGCGTTTTCAGGAATTTGGAAAATGCCTTGTCAAGACTGGGCATACTCGAAACCTCGCAAGAAAACCATTCCGTATGCGGATGATCTTCCTTATCCGGAAGGGGAGCGGCGCGGTCGGGGGGAAATCCACTCCTGATTCCGGGTTGAAGTGAACACCGGGAGAAAGGCCGCACCCGAAAACCTCGTCACAAATTGCCAGACTGGAAAGTGCGTGACTCAACTCGCCGCTTTGGAGACGGTAGGGGCCTCGGATCCCGCACGATGAGATACTGCACATACCTCCTGGCCCTCAGATCAGATCACCGGTTTTTGCTGCTCCAACGGGGCGGAACTTCGAAAAGCTTTCAAGGTTATTGGGAATTTCCGGGTGGCAAAATCGACCAGGGCGAGACTCCGGCTGTTGCCGTGTCCCGCGAACTGCACGAGGAATCCGGGTTGGTGGCAGCACCGGAAGACCTTCGGCCGCTCCGGGAGTCAGCAGCTCCAGGAGAGGATCTGCATTACTCGTTTTTCGGTTGGGAATGCCCGGACGGTGTCCCGGATGTCCGGGTGAGCGATGAGCACAGCGATTCACGATGGGTGACGTTCACCGAGGCTAGAAAGCTGCCGATGCGGCAGGCGCACCGCGAGTTTCTCGAACGGTATTGGCTGCAAGGCCAGATCGCGGAGTTCACGGCGGAGCTGCCGCGCTACAAGGCGTTCGAGAAGACCCTCCTCGCCATCCTGAGCCGGTTGAAGGACCGCTGGGCACCGCTCGCCATCGTGCAGGCACGCGCGAAGTCGGTTTCCAGCTTTGCCGGTAAATGCCTCCGCAAGGCGGACAAATACGATGACCCGGCCCGCCAGCTCACCGACCTCTGCGGCGGACGTCTTGTCGCCACCACCGAAGCCGAGGCGGAGGTGCTCTGCCGGCAGATTCGCTCGCTCTTCGCCATAGACGAGGACGATGACACGGGGAAACGCCATGAGATTTCCGCGTTCGGGTATCTGTCCGTGCATTTCATCATTCATTTTCCCGAAGGGGTGTCCGAAATGCTCGGTGTCCCGATCCATCCTGAAATCGGAGACCGGAAAGCGGAAATCCAGGTCCGCACGCTGCTTCAGCACGCCCACTCGGAAGTCACGCACGACCGGCTTTACAAAGGGAACTTCACCCCGCCGGACGACTGCCGTCGTGAAGCCGCCCGCGTGGCCGCTGTGCTCGAGAGCGCGGACAACGAATTTTCCCGTTTCGTCGCAAAGCTCGATGCCTACGCCGGCGAATACGTCGCGCAGTTGACCCCGAAGGAGCGGGCGCGGAGGATGGATGATCTGTCCCTCCTTCTCAGTCTTGAAGAAAACCCGCACAAGCAACTTCCGCTGGCACTGGAGGCGGCAAGGATCTGCCGCGCCGCATGGGACTGGGCCGGAGTCGTCCGGGTGCTGACGCCTTTCGTAGAGGCTTCCGGAGACGAACAGGAAAATGTCCGGATGGAACTCGGTCACGCGCTCTGCCACATTCATGCCGCCGAACCCCCTGACTTTCGTCGCGGACTGGAACTCCTCCGTTCCGTGGCCCATCCGGATCAGTCGTTTGACGGTTTTCTGGAGGAAAGGGATCGGATTCGCCGGGCGACGGCGCTCGGCTGGCTGGGAAGCGTATTGAGGGACATTCGGGGATCGCGGGAAGAGGCACGGCATTGCCTGTCCGGGGCCATGCGACTCGCGCCCGAGGATCCATATCACCTCGTCTCCTTCGCCGAGATGGATCTCATCATGGGTGGAACAGACTCCCATGTCGGTCTTCTCACCCCGCTCCTACCAGTCGCCGCAAAGCGTTGCGAGGATCACATCCGGGCCGGAATCGAAGTTGCTCGCGCATGGATGAACCTCTCCGTGCTGCGGTTCCTTCAAGGAGATGAATCCGGGGCCGTTGAGGCCATCTGCCTGGCAGCACGGAACACAGATGACTTCCTTCCGCTCGTCCACCAGAGCTACAGGATCGAGGCACTGAAAGATGCCATCGGACGGAACCGCCCGTTTATCGGAATCCTGGCGCGCGTGACAGAGCTGCTTGCGCTGGCCGAGCGCCATCAGAATGCAGAGGACAGGGCTGCCCTCGATTGGCATCCCTTCCAGCCTGCCCTGCGCCTGACACCGGAGGAAAATATTCTCATCGTTGCAGGCGGCACCGGGGATATTTCTGAATCAGCGAGGGACAAGTGGGCAAGGATGCTTGCCGATGCGCTCGATGGATTTTCAGGAATTGTTTTGAGCGGCGGGACCACCTCGGGAGTTTGCGGAGCTTTGGCAGATGCTGTCCGCACATTTCCAGAGGGACGGGTCCGCCTGGTCGGCTACGTTCCGGAGAACCTTCCTTCGGGCGCCCGGATCGATCCGGCCTACACGGAAGTGATCCGGACTCCCGGCACCGCGACTTTTTCACTGCTGGAGCCGCTTCAAATGTGGACCGATATTCTTGCCGCTGGGGTCGAGCCCAGAAAGGTTCATCTTCTCTGCCTCGGTGGCGGAGAGATTGCCGCCTCCGAGCTCGCCCTCGCCTGGGCGCTCGGGGCGCAGACCTCCGCGCTTTCGGACGCCAGCACAGCCGCCCGCCGTTTCGAGTTTATCCTGAGCGCGGCACCGGATTCCGCCGGTGGCTATCTGATTCCGGACGATCCCGCGACCGTCGCCGCGCTCTTTGCCGGTCGCGCTTGGAGCCGTGATCCAGAGTGGCGCAAGCAATGGGAGCCCGCTGGCAGGGTTGTGCATGCCAAATACGTCAGCGAGCAGACGAAGGACACCCGGCAGCAGAACCTTCTGCCTTGGGAACACCTTTGCGAAGAACTCCGCTACTCGAATCTCCACCAAGCCGCCTACGCGGCCGAGATCCTTCACAAATGCGGGTTTCAGGTGGAACCCTCCTCATCCGGGACAGCCGGGAATCCTGTGGATTTCACCGAGGACGAAATCGAACGCATGGCCGAACTCGAACACGGGCGATGGAATGCCGAACGACTCCGGAGTGAGTGGCGTTGGGGTCCGCACAAGGACCCCGCCAAGAGGATCAGCCCGTATATTGTTCCTTGGAGTGAACTTCCCGAACCAATACGGGAATATGACCGTAGCGCCGTCAGGGAATGGCCGAAGGTGCTGGCGCAGGCTGCCTGGATGGTCTCGCGGTAACGGATTTTCATTCCAACTGACTGACAAATATGCGACCGGGAATATCCCCCATTGATTATCGGCGGAGTATTCGCCAAATTCATTTCGCGGAGAGAAGCACTCAAGAAAGACTTTGGAGCATTGGGCATTGCTGTAAGCGTAGCGGGGACAGTCTGATTGCGCTGATCGACAACTTCCCTTCTCCCGACCCGCCAGTCCCACGCTGGCGTGCGATCACATTCGTTCTGCTGCTTCTCCTCGTGGCCGTAGCCGGGATTCTGGTCTTCCAGCGCCTCCAGCAGCCTGCCGGGGTTGAAATCCAAACTCCGCCGGAATGGATAGCGGCACCGTAGCTTGGCGCCCCAGTGCTTTCTCCTTTTCAAGCCAGTCTCCAAGTGGCTCAAACCCCTGCTGCCGTTGCGCCGGAAAACGCTCCGCTATTTGGCCATAACCCATCAAACGAACATGGTTTTGGCCGGATATATCGGACAGGGAACCTCGCATCGAGCCTTCGGGAACAACCTGAATAGGCGACGCTTGTCGAATGCAGGTAGGTCCTGTATAGAATGCGAATCACTCGACTATGGGCCTCCCACGCACTTTTGTAGGTTTCAGCAGCACCGACATCAGGCGCTACCACTTGATGCTCGCGTGGAAAGAACACGAGCATATCGACTTCAACTTCGCGGATTGCCAGCTTCAGTCAGAGTTGAACTCCCAAGACGAGGGCTACATCAAGCGGAAGTGCCGCGAGCGCATCAACATGGCTGGCACCTACCTGTTGCTCATCGGAGAAGACACGCGCTACAAGCACAAATATGTCAGATGGGAAGCTGAAGTTGCTCTTGAGAAGAAGTGTCAGATCGTTTGCGTCAACCTTGACGGCTGGAGGCGAATCAACGAGGCGACTTGTCCGCCTGTGATCCGAAATGTAGGTGCCATGTTCGTTCCGTATTCACCTCAGATCATCGCTCGTGCTTTGGAGCACGCAGACAGGCCCGACTCGAAGAATTGGGAGTTCGACGACGCCATTTACTCACAACTCGGTTATACCCTGAATGGGAATCGCGCTGAACGGCCAAAGCGCACCTTTCCTTTCCAATAACTGGTGAGGAAATCTGAACCGGCAGGGAGTGGACTGTTCGCCGGGGCTTTGGGGTTCCGTTGTGGCAGTCAATCTTCCGACATGCTTCCGATCCGTATGGGAAATCGGAAGATCATCGGAAGAAAAATCGCAGGGCAAGATGCGCGAACGCTCACCGTGCTTTCACGATTGCAGCAACGATCCGTTTGATTTCCTTCATTCTTCTCATCCCCTCCAGACCGGCGATGCTGTCCATTTGGGCCGTACTGAGCGCCAGAGGGACGGACTGCCCGACTGGCCCGTAAATTCGCACCGGAAATATTTTCTTTTTCTGGGCCTGTGAGTAAGCGATTTCCTGTCCGACCCACGACGAGTTCTTGGCCGGGGGTGAAAGCAGAACACAGTGACCGTTGCATGCATCGATTGCGGATTGAACTTCTCCCTGCCAGTTCTGGCTTCCGCGTTTTATGTCTCTATCCGTCCATGCCTGCACTCCCTCGGCCAGGAAGGCATCGCGAAATGCGATCATAGTTTTGGGGTTCTCCCGGGCATAACTGATCATGACCATTTTCTTGGTGTCCCTGCTTGTTGCTTTCATGGCGGTCGTTGCGCGTTGGTTTGTTTGCAGTTTTCATTTTCCCGCCCGAGTCCTTACGGTGTCAATCCCTGAAGAAATCTTCGGCGACGACGGAGTTTGCGACCAGCTCCTTCGCCTGGGCGTTGTCCGTTATCCCGAAAGTCGTGACCATCGTGATGAAGAAATTTTTCCGGGTTTTGGAAACCAAGCGAAACGTGTCCTTCTTGTGGCGCAATTCCCGGGAGCCCATTATTCTTGAAATGTCTCGGCATTAGACAGCGCATTCCTTCAACGCATTTCTTAGCCATCGACTGTCAAGATGCTGATTCAGTATGCAATCGGACGGTAATGAATCCTTTGTAAGCAGGTTTCCTTCCACCTGGGGGCGACATGCGTCGAGAACCTTCTTAAGTGAAAAAGCATTGCTGAAATATTCTGGCACGGTGAGCAAAACACGCAGTAAGGCTGGAGTTATTGTTCGCCGCTCGAACTGAAGGAAGGATCTTAGGATCAAAGCGCGAGTAAGCATGTATACGCGGTCCTCAGGCCAGATCGGATTGAGTCCTCGAACATCGAGATAGCAATTAATCAGGGATAAGAAGTTCGAAAGAATCGTTGAGTGGCCTTGAGCGCGCAGAGTGTGCACAGCGTGAGTTAGGAGGGCATGTGAAACGTGCTCCGTCGCGACGAAGCACATCACGCATGGACAGAGTGGCCTGCGGACGCCATCGTCAACAAAGGCACCGTCGCGCATCGTACGAACAAGATGCTGAATCCATCCTAACGGAACACCTGAAAGACGGTCATCGAAGCCTTCAAACCAAAGCATAGGCATTTTTCCGCTGAGTGCTGAGTCCTGCGCTCTTCGATAGAATTGAGCGAGATCCTTGGGATCGCGAAGTTCAGGAAGTCCAATTTCAATGTCACTTGTGGGCATTATACCCGCAATTCGTGCGGTTTCGCGAACCAGAAACGTTTTGCCAGATCCGAGCGGCCCGAATAGTGCTAGGTTTAGAACCCGCGCATTCTGGGGTGCTTCGGTGTGCCGTTTCAGGACTGCTTGGATGCTCCTTGCCTGCTCGGCCTCCGATGGGTCGGCAGTCACATAGTGGCCAAACTTCTCAATGGGTGCAAAATCCAATCCCGTTAAGCCTGTTTCAAATAACTTGCAGGCCACAGCAACAATATCCTCCCGCTCCAGTAATTTGCTTAGCTCTCTTCTCTTCTCGGGAATGCTACAGTCAGCTCCTTCTCGTTCGACAGATTCTTGAGTATTCTTTTGCAAAGTGTGGATGAGCGAACCTTGCTTCTCAATATCCCCCAGCTTTTTGACCCGACGAATGGTCGGCGGCTCGTCAATCTTGATTCCATCGCGCAAAACAAAAGGAATGGCTTTTTCAATCTGCCGATGGTAGCGGTCCGGCTGCATGCGATATTTTAGAACCGCCTGGATGTCCCCCATTCTTAATTCCAAGCCCTTCGGTAAAGGCGTCTCCTCTACATGAATCGCCAGAAATGGCTTCAAATGGTTGATGGCAAAATTTATCTCGTTCCTGACATTTTTAGATTCGACAGAGCGAGGCGAGACGAAGACCAGAAAAAAGGAACTCAGATCGAGCGCCTTGGCGACTTCATCGGGCCATTCGTTGCCAGGGTCAATTCCCTCGTCATACCAAATTCGGGCTCTTCACAAAAATCTGTGGGTGAAAAAGCACCAGTTTGATGGGGGCTGTGCGCCCCCAAACCCGGCACCGCTCGCCGCGGCAGGCGTTCGGGGGGAGGGATGGGTAAGGCTTGCCTGCGG
>Ga0247836_1008399_pt1 | contig 10466 bp, 8 predicted proteins | sample LaCruzMarch2015__4_FD_187116 | JGI IMG/M metagenome (GOLD analysis project Ga0247836, IMG submission 187116) | Freshwater microbial communities from meromictic Lake La Cruz, Castile-La Mancha, Spain - LaCruzMarch2015_14m | ecosystem: Environmental > Aquatic > Freshwater > Lake | place: Spain...
CCCCTTCTATCATAATGCTCGAAATGTTTATCTTACTATTTTTTGAAAAATTGCCTATCTTCTCGCTAATATTTCTTAAAATTCTTCTCTCTCTAAACATACTCTTGAGGATCGATTCCTCTTAAATTAGGATGAAGATTCGTTATTACATTCTATTCCTAATTATGATAAGGCATTTTTCTCGGATAATTCTCTCTGGGAGAATGATTATATTTAGGTGGATACCTTACAGGATATTGCTATTACTCCTGCCTTACATCTCTTATCTTTTTATACGGACTCTCATATACAGTCTATTGATAATGATCCATTTTCTATCTAGTTACTTCTTATTATCTTCTCAAGGGAGATCGAGAGTACGGCTTTTTCTGAGGCTACTGATCATAAGGCTCAGTCAATTATCTTCTTACCTACTTGTATATAGGCTCCCTATCTTATTTTATTCCGCAACTCTGGCATGAACTGATCAGACAAGCAAGCAAAGAAAACAATAACACAATACCAGACAACCCAATAATTATTAAAGTTTAAGTTATATCCAAAGTATTATTTGTGCATTATCCAAACTCAATGAAAAACGATAGATAATATCCAACAACAGGAACAATACCCATAATGATGAAACTCCAAGTAAAGAAAACACATCCGCGGGCACAACCTGTAGGATTTAGCTCTCCTTTACAGTTCTTGCATACAAATGATATCATAATAAAGAGCATTATTAATGCCATTACGGCTGTTACACATGAACCAACAGTTACTGTCTGGTTGATCAGCTCCATTTGCCCATATTTTGTTGAAAAATAAGTACTACCACACGTGCCAACAGCATAAGTTGATGATCCCAACCATCCAATTTTTCCCCAAGTATAGAGAAGTGCGATGATGGTCCCAGCGCTACCGAATACGAGGACAGAAACAGTAAGTTGAAAGCACAGAGAACATCCAGAAATGGTAGTATTGTTCTCTTTGTTCATCATCGTTATAAAATATGAAGATTTAATGCTCTAGATAATCAAAAAGCTTATCATCAAAAAGATTCTATTGAGTATTTCCCTAATTTCGTCTATTAAGCCGGATCGATCTTCTAGAATATTATTAATAAATGGTCCTTGAAAGGCTCTAAAGCTGTGAAGTCTTTCTTTAATTCGTGGGATAGGCATTAGAGATTTTTTGTTTCGGCGAATTGGACTTATACCTTTATTTATTCTTTATCTAGATTGATCTTTTAGACATAAACGATGACTATATCGCCAATCCACTCAGATATATGGGCAAAGTCGCTTTTTCCTTTCTTCAGTTAGCTTTTTCCCGATAATTTCTTTTTCCCAAAATTGGCAAGAAACTGATGAAACTTATTCTTTACTAAATACCATATATTTTACAGAGATTAAATTGCTTATAGTCGAACTTAACCTTAAACGGTGCAGTTACTACTATCTTATCCTTTATTTCATCCGGCTTCCTTGATTTCTTTACTATATTTCTCTTCTTCTTCAAACGAATCAAATACTCCCCAGCTTTCAAATGATAACAAACAGATGGCAAAAGATCTAAATAGACAATATAGTACGCGTATTTTTAATTCCAAAGCATCCATCATCATTATCCTTATCGGAAACAACCTCATTTGTGTCTAAATTGATCACATTGAAGATTAAAGGAGAGTAAGGGTTCTATTGAAGTAACTATCCTTGTTGGCTAAGACTCATGCTGACCAGTCCGTCACTCTTCAGTTATGTCGATATAAAGAACTCCTATTTTTCATCTATCCCAATTGGCTATTAGCTGACTATTTGTGAACTTTTACTGTAATATGCGATAGTAAATTATTAGATTTGCTATAAGAACTCTGATTATGTTAAAATGAAGTTTCCTTCGGGGGTTTTCAGTTACCCAGTTTATTACTTCAACTTTTGCTCAATAGCAGATGGAATTTGTCGATAGAACCCTCGAAAATCCATCGAGCCAAGTTAAGAGCAGGGATTTCTTAAGTAAAACAAGTTCTATCCATTAAATTTAATAATTCTCAAAAGATAGAAATATCTTCTACCAGAGATACCAATTTTATGCGGAGGCTACTGCTTTGTCGTCACATAGCAGTTCCTTGACCCAAGATATAGCAGATGCTTTTCAATAAGCTATTTATTATGTTGTCTATTTTACTAGATAAAAGTATATGTTTTTATTGGGTAAGATAAGAACGTATTGTATACTTCTTCAGGACTACCTTTTTATATCTTCTTAGAAATCGTACCCTTTATCTTGAACCATGCCTTCTATAACAAACAAGGCCACATATAAATTTTCTTTATTGGCTGCGAAAATAGAGGCTTTTGCCCCTCGCAAAGAATATAGTCATCTGTGTATAAATACTATTTTCTTGAACCAATATTCACACGAAATGCTACTATTCCATATGTATTTGGCTCAGTGAGTATTATGTCCTTAATTAGATGTGGATTTTATGCAAGAAAGCATAGAAAAACCCCAAAATACTGAAGCACATCATCTACGTTATACTTTAAGTACCCTTTACAACAATTTGCGAAGGTTTACAATCCGCAAAGTCTAAAATTTTATATTTTTTCCCACGCCCTACCGAAGGATCCGATAGAAAAATGTACGGTCTCTCAAAAGTGCATTTAACCTCTCTATCTTTACTCGAGAAAGCCCTTAGAGTTACAGGATCAGCTTTCATAAGCGGATCCTTAAATAGCTTTTATGATTTTGTCAATTTTGCCTGACATTACTTCAAGTTTGCTTCTATTTCTTTAGCATTTGTTCCTATTTCTCCCTCATGGACTATACCATTTTAAAGCGCATCTTCGCCGTATATAAATTCAAAAGGATTGGAAGTAAATTCCTGTGGAACTTCGTTGGGTGCACAGATCGATGAGCCCATTACTATCAATAAAATATTATTTCTGTTATTATTGGACTCAACACTTCATATCTTTCCTCCCAAAAGATACAAATTGATCAACAAACACCATATCCCTTCAACTCCCTCCCTAAAATCATTACATTTTGACTATAACCTATATCGCTTTAATACTAAAACCTGACTAATCAAATCATATGTGCTCCAAAGTCCAAGCATGATTTATTTAAGATCGATGCGACGTCCAAATTAGGATAGTAGTTAAATATAATATATTTAACTCCAAGAAGGATTCAAATGTAGGAATAGGCAAAGAGATTGAGCAAGACCAATGGAAGATGGACTAAAGAAGAGCATTTGAGGTTTTTGGAAGGTATTTCAAACAATACGAAGGTCTCCGCATCCACGGCAAGAATTGGAAGAAGATTGAGGAACTCGTAAGAACCCGTACCGGCTCGCAAATACGCTCACATGCTCAGAAATTTTTCCTAAAACTCAGACCAGACGGTCGCAGCGAGCCTGGTGACGGTGAGCACACCAGTGAAGACTTTCTAGATGAGGCTGAATAGATAACATTGAACTCAAAGAGACTCTCTGAAGGCTAGTCGAAAGGAGAGGGCACTTCCTACTTCTTTAACCGAATGTATCTTTTTTGTGAGTTAGCGTCGAGTTTTCAAACATCAGCAGTAGCCTTGACTTTTGGCAGGCCCTTGTTGATTGCAGAGAAGTAAACTCAGCTCCACTCGAAAGGGCAAAAAAAGACTCATTTACAAGTTATGAAGCGATAGAAAGAGAAGCCGTGACCCATGAATCGCTCAAAGGAAGACTTACTTAGTGATTTTTTGACTATTTTCCTTATTTCCTATACTGACTAAGCTACCGCTGCAATACTAGCTTTTAATAGATCGGATAAAAATCGACCTCACTGATGCTAAACTATTCCTGCAATAATTATGCACAACTGTGATAGGCTAAACGGGAAATAAAAATAACTGTCAGATATCTTATTTACATTAATGGAACCGAAAGAAGAAGCAATAATAAATATTCGAGGAAAAATCGTTAAAATGTTTTCTTGATATTTTTGTTCAAATTAAATGGGAGGAAACTGTTTTTAACTGGGTTGGATGGTTAATAATCTCTTATGAATCTTATATTTTTCGTATTATTGACACTCTTAACTATCTCTTCTGCGGATCTTATACAAGATTATTCCCCATCACAAATTGAAAGGACATAAACTCTATGGAAATGGTGTAATTGCGGATAAGGAATCAATAATATCACTATTTAGCCTTATCATCAGAGCAATAGGGCAATAAATATATCTACAAATAGCATAAAATGGATTAAATTTAGCGATAATGTCTCACATATAACCTGGAAATGCGATGGATCAAATTCAACCAAAAAGATCACACTAAATCTAACTACTTCTTCATGGCTTAGCATTCTCCTTTACAGCGAAACATTGCAAAGTCCGAAAAAATGCAATAAAACAACAGGGAAAATCTCATTTAACATATGGAAGCCAACCTCTTACATCTCAAGCATACCCTTTACATCCCATACCTAAGGATATGCTTGCTTTAAAATCCCAACACTTCTTAAGACTGCAAAAGGGACACTCATTGCCTTCAGTGAAGCTAGAACTCCTGGCTGCGATGATTTCGATAAAACTGAACTAGTTTACAAGAGATCAATTGATGATGGCAAGACATGGTCTACTGTCAGCAAATTGGTGAGTGAACAATAAAATGATGAAGGAGAGTGTGAACATAAATTGGTAATTGGTAATATCTCACCTGTTCAACTAAGTAATACATCGAAATATCCAAATAGAATTCTAGCTCCGTATACTAGAAATAACTTCAAGCTTTGGGTTACTCATAGTGATGATGACGGTATTTCTTGGAAAAGAAACCATATTCTTGAGAATGTGAGCTAGACTGAGAGTCATCCCGATTGCAATAGAAATATGAGTTATTTTGGGTTGAATATTGATCAACTCAAACTTAAAAATTTGCCAGATATTATTCGCTTTATCCGAATGGTATGTATTATGAAAAATCCTTTCCATCTGTCTGATTGGACGAATAAATTAAAAGCTCCTTGGCAATTCATCGGGGTTGGTCCTTCTCGAGGAATATAATTAAAGAATGGCAGAATTTTGATTCCAGGCTATCATAGTCCAATCAGAGGACTAAGTGGTGTTAAAGGAGCACTACCAATTTCTCAGCTTTACAACAATTTCGCAAAAGGATTTGTTTTGATTAGCGATGATGGAGGTGACTCATGGCGATTAGGTAAAGAATGGCCAATAGGAGAAGGAACAAATGAGCATCAGCTTATCTAACTAGATGATGGCACTATTGTAAGCAATTCTCGTTCTCTATCAACGGGCAGCCCTCAATATAGGCTGCAATCAATGAGCTTTACCAATGGATAGACATTTACTTCAAGTTAATTTACCAGCATTCCTTAGCCATTTGGAGGTTGTCAAGGTTCAACCGTAGGTGGTAAAAACGGACTAGTATATGTAACTAGTCCGAATCCCAAAAGAGGTAAAAGCTTCCTTCAATATCTAATCGATGCCTTGGGCTGTAAGATTAATCTAAATGGAAGAGAGAAGCTTTCCCTTTGGGTTTCAAGAGATAATGGAAAAACATATAGAATAAACCAAATAATAGATGAAGGATTATCAGCCCAAACTTCCCTCCATCTCTCCAAAGGCAAACTTCTCCTCCTTTACGAGCAGGCAGATCCCCTCCCCAAAACAGCAACAGGTTATTTATAAAACGAACTAATCGAAAATTTAAGAATTCTCCTTCCTTCCCGCTTCGTATTCCGAGAGCTAAAAGTGATAGATGAAGTCTGAGAGCGTTTGATGATGGTATTAGATTTAATAAATATTACTATATTTTGAGCCACAATGGGCAGAGTCAGAACAAAAACAGTCAAAAGAGCCGCGAAAGTGCTTCTTGAGAAACACTATCAAAAATTGACCAACGACTTCCACATCAACAAGAAGATCCTCTCCGAAGTTGCTAAAGTCCCCACCAAAAGCTTGAGGAATAAAATCGCAGGATTCGCTACCCACTTGATGAAGAGAATTCAACGTGGACCCGTAAAGGGAATCTCCCTTAAGGTCCAGGAAGAAGAAAGAGAACGCAGACTTGATTGGGTCCCCAAAGAATCTGAGATTAACATCAACAAGGTATCCCTTACAATATCAAGGTTCAAATCGATGCTGAGACCAACGAGATGATCAAGAAACGATTCGGTGATGACTTCGCTAACTCAATCAGCGCTAACATCGAAATCCGAGCAGCCGAGGTTGGCCGTAAAGATAACAAGGGAGGAAAGAGAAAGCCCATAGATCAAAAGGACAGAAAGGAGAGAAAACCCAGAGAGGAGAAGAAGGAGGAAGCTCCCGCTGCTACTACTGACGCCCCTAAGGCAGAAGAGCCAAAGCAGGAGGCTCCCAAGCGTGAGGGAAGAAGGAGAGGTGCTCGGGAGGGACAATAGTGATCATATGAACTCTAGAACAACTACATCCGGAGGGTTTGAGGAATCAGTCTGTAAAATGGATTTATTAAATTAAAATATTATTTAATATTTGTATGGGTTCAGGCAAGCCAAGAGGTATTCGCGCCGGTCGTAAGCTGACCACCAAGAGAAGATTACAAAAGTATATCATAAGTAATATAGGTGGGCTGATAAGGAGTACAACGCTAGACTCCTCTGCTCTCGCTTCAAAAACCCCTTCATGGGCAGCTGCATGGCCAAGGGACTCGTCGTCGAGAAGATTGGTGTATAATCAAAACAGCCCAACTCCGCCGTCAGAAAGGGTGTTAGAGTGATGCTCAAGAAGAACGGAAAGAAAGTTGCCGCTTTCGTTCCATGGGACGGTTGCCTCAACTATCTCGCAGAAAATGACGAGGTCGTCGTCGCTGGTTTCGGTAAAAAGGGAAAATCCAAAGGAGATATTCCGGGTATCCGATTCAAAGTCGTCTCAGTCAAGGGCATCTCCCTCCTCGCCTTGTTCGCCGGAAAGAAAGAGAAGAAATGATCAATGTAGATTCTTTTAAATATCATTCCTTATAATACTATTATCTGTTAAGATGTCCCGCAGACCAGTCTCACCCCTCAGAACCATCACGCGCACTGAATCAGACCCCAGAGATCAAATTATCCGCAAGCTCAAGGACGAACTCATCTTGGCCCGTGGTAGGGAGAAGGAACTCGCCCTAATGGATAACTATCTCATGGAGCTAAAGGAAAAGACCAAACTAATGGAAGCAGAAAAAGTAGTCCATTTAGTATCTAGGCAAAAGCTGAAGAAGAGGGAAGGATCAAACTTGAACTTTCCATCAAATCTATCAACTAGCTCAAGAGAGAGGTCGATAACCTCCGCAATTAACTACGCAGTTTAGCCAACTAACTCGGTGCAGTCTAGGAAGAATAAGATAGTAACAAGAAGCGTCTGAGCTCTAAAGCAATCGAGCTCTAAAAAATGAAGAAGGAAGGTGTCTCTCTTCACGAATAGAATGAAAAACTTGTTAACGAGCAATATCGATTGAAATCGCAAGAGTAGTAGACCATTCATTAAATACGTAAGTTACATGAGACTATACGGAATTACTAGATTAGAGTAAACTAGATCTCTCATAAAATTATGGAGGTGAAAGCTTTCATCAATTAAATGGCCGAAAAGAACTCTTTCTTCAAGGATAAACTCAAAAATTATACACATCAAAATGAAGGGATTGATAGTGATATTAATAGGCAAGAGGCGGAGATCGATACTTTATAGAAAGTGTTCGATGATCTTCATGAATAGATAAAGAATCGGGTTGAAAATTATATCTAGGTTGAGCACAGAAACGAAAAATGTATAAAATAAGCCAAGCATAAGCTCAATCTTATCAAACTATAGAACGATAAAGGCAATTAAATAGCCATCGCGACAAGTACACAATACCCTATCCTTAGAACGAGTATAGAAAGTCATAGCAGACAGGAGCAAAGATCTGAGTCAGGTGAAGCTTTAGGTCAACAAAATAAATAGCATCAATGAAGATTACTCAGGCCAAAATACAAGATTGAAGCAAGACCTCACATACTGCAGAGAGCATCTCCAAAACTTGCTAAAGCACAATTCTTACATCCAGTAGTAGATGTAAAATTTCGTGAGGGAGGACGAAGCGATCATCAACGTGATCCGAAGAAAACGAATCATCCCCGTTACAGTGAATTACGCTTCTCTTCGAACCTCCAGGAATGAGGAAAGAGTTTCCAATCGCACTTACAAGTGATTTATTTTATCTCTAGTCAGCAGTAATATCCTCGTATATTCATATTTTATAAGAAGCCATTACAATTATTTTAGACCATCGTTAATGGGTAATAAACATACAAAATTAAAGGAAAAAATAAATCATTACACAGGAAGGTAACATAGACGCAAATAATCGATCCCCTCTTCAATAATTGTTTCTTTTTGATGATATAGTTAAGTAGATAAAAATATGAATACTTTTAGAAGCTTAAAATGTCATAGAATTGGAATCTGAGTAAGTATCCGTATATAAGGCAACGGAAGGGAAAAATACGATGAAGTTAGGCACCTCCTTACTTACTCACAATAAAACCACGTGAAAATACTAAATCTTTGTTCATCCCTTATTATTTAGCCGCAAATAATTGGGAAAATATACTAATTTCCATCTCTACTGTCAAGTTTACCTTCTTGGCTAATCTTGACATCAGCGGCAACAATATCAGCTCCATTTCTACGCTCTGCGAGTTGGACGCCACCCATCTTACCTGGCTCAATATCAGCTGGAACAATATTTCAAATCTTAGAAATCTGAAGAAATGCCATTTTTCTAAGCTATAGGTTCTCATCTTAGGTATTCTCTTTAATAAATTGAGTAAAATCCAATAGGTCCTATCAGTGAAGATATTGCCTCATGGCACTTTCCCAAATTGAGAGAGCTTAGGTTGTAAAGCGCGCCGTATTTATCATGAAACATAGAAATTATTAACAAATTTGCCCGATGATCGAACTTTGGTGTCTAAGATCATAACAAAAGTAGCTTATTTATTTGGTATGTCAAAGTAGTAAACGAATGCAGAAGCCATTCATTAGCAAAGCTCTTAGATAGAAATATTCCTACTTGAAAATGTTCACTTCAAACACAAAAAAGCCAACCCGATGATTCATACCATTTATTTGACCAATTAACCGCATAACTTCTCATTCCCATCATAAATTATTCTAAATTTTTCTCGAAAGAATATGAAGCCATCAATAGCTGCTAAATTGGCTAGTAAATATATACTATTGTAAAAGATGACTCAAATGGTTGATACCGATTCCCTTCAAGATTTACTTGACTGGACCTTCCTCTCCCTTGACAGTCACATAATAAATTACTTCGTGAGCACTATCACACCTTTCTTCAATTTTTAGCTGGAACCAACAGCCAGGATCATGCAGGCTCTCCTCTACTTCTACGATACGCGTTCCAAGCACCAGCACTAAGACTTCTAAGCCATCACCCACCACCTCTCCTCTTAGGCATTGATAATTTCCCAATAGCTGCACTGCTCCCTGATGAACCTCATCAGCACAGTCCACTTCAAGTAGTAAATGAACAAGATAATTTCAAACAACTCAAGCACCTTCATAATGGAAATGGAGAACCCAGTCAAGATCGAATAGCATTAATCTTTCTACGAGAGCATTCATATGTAAACTAATTAGCTTACTCCCAAAAGATAAAATATTATAGAAGTCAATGTATTCGATGGTGCCTTGAATAATCAGCCTAAGACAAAAGATTAATAATTAATAGAAGAATAGGATAAAAATGATCTAGAGGAGTAGTTTCCAACTGAAATTGTATGTTTTTGTGAAGATTCTAAAAAGGCTATGACGAGGAATAGCAAATACTACACATGTAAACAATGCTAGTGTAAATATCATAGAGTATGCATGAAATCTAATAAAATTTGCCCGTATTGTCAGTTGGTGTGCCAAAATCCAAGAGAAAAGGTGTAATTTTGCGTGGCACTCATCTATCAACCAAGATAAATCATAATGACATAATCATTGTTCTATGTAGGAAATTTAAAGAGAAACGAAAGACTGTAATGCAGAAGTGTTCATATCAATCGATTCGGAAACAATAAATCATATTTTCCTCAAGATTTCAGTCTCATCATTAACGACAAAGAAATCCACTCTCATATTAATCTTCCTCAATAGCCCAAGACAAAGTTAGAGTATATATAAATTCCAAGATCATCAATAAATACTCTAAACAATAATCGAATAATTATCAATACCTAAGGCATCCACTGCAATCTCCGTTTCTAAAAGAACAATACCCAAAATTTTCTCATAGGACTATTTATTACTCAAAACCAAAATATTCTCGAGCCAATAAAATAGATAATCGCAAATAACTACTTCCCTGCAAGTGAGAGCCTACTTCTCCAAAAGAAATATCTATAAAATGATGATCTCTACTATTCTTTAGAATACAGCACCTTTAAATTCTCAGCTATTTGT
>Ga0247836_1008403_pt1 | contig 10463 bp, 11 predicted proteins | sample LaCruzMarch2015__4_FD_187116 | JGI IMG/M metagenome (GOLD analysis project Ga0247836, IMG submission 187116) | Freshwater microbial communities from meromictic Lake La Cruz, Castile-La Mancha, Spain - LaCruzMarch2015_14m | ecosystem: Environmental > Aquatic > Freshwater > Lake | place: Spain...
TTGAATCCGAAAGGCAGGTTAGAACAGGCTTCTTATTTTTGAGCTTTGATACTCTTTCTTGTTCGTCCCAGAAACCCTTTTGGCCCATTGAAAACAGTAAATTATCTCAGAGAATTATAACTCAAACTGAACCTCTATCTAAGGCTACATCAATTTTTCGAGGTGCCCTTAAAAATCCAAATCCATTCTTTGCAATATTACCATAAACAATCTAAAGCTGGTGCACAAAAAATTAGAGTACTTATTTGAAGAAAGATTTAAAATAGAAAGTGTTGATGATGGTGAAGATATTTGTGATTCTGATTTTAGTACAATCCATCAGTTCATAAACGAAGAAATCAAGGATCTCCAGCTGTTATTATTTAAGCATAATTACGATGAAATGTTTTAACTCAAAACCAATCACCAAGAGAATTAAAACCATGAAAACAATAAAATTATCTAATTTGATATACGAAATGCTTGTTGTAATTTCAAAGAAATCAAACTGTAGTCTTGAAGTTGCAATTGAGAAATTAATCAAAGAAAGTTTTAAGGCACTCAAATAAACTCATAATAAAATAAAATGCTTACATATAAACAATTTAAATTAAGTCTTGATGAGTCATTCTACATTTTTCGTACTGATACTAATGCTGTTCTTGCTAGGGCGATACCTGATTATGAATCTGCCAAAACCAGATCAAATTTGATTCGTAAACAACTTGGGTTAAAATGGGATCAGGTAAGTTTTAAATCAGAAAAGAAACCAGCAGATAAACCTGTAAGACAGAATTTTGGTAAAGGTATTGTAAAACAACCAGGAGAACATATTTACGCAACGCCATCAAATAATTTGTCAAGACTTAAACTTTTTCACAAATTTTGGGATGAGTAAAAGGTTTTTAGTTAATCAAATCCAATAAATGTCCATCGCCATCAACCAAGCGGTGGCGTTTCTTTGTTGATTCAGCACGATTTTTAGCAACCCGATAAGCATCGGCAGCATTGTGCTTCTCCTGAAAGCGATGCCAGTTGCCGTTTTGATCTTGGTATTCAATGATGATTTTCATTGGTTCAACCCCATAACTCCAACCCAAGACCCGCTAATGCCGCTGCTCTTTTCAAACATAAGGACGCTGCCACTTACGCTTGAGGTGCTAACCCTTATACCCCACAATGTTCAGTTTAACTGATACCGGGGCAAGAATCTAAATTGCTCTAATAGTCCCCGCTGGACTTCGCCTCGGCAAGACACTTATCAATATTTTCCTTCATCATGGGGTCAAAGGGCGAAGGACCATTTGGGGACTCAACCAATTTCCCATCGCTGACGTTAGTTGCTTTCTCAATGATCCATCTAGAACCTGGAACGCCACTACGACCTCCCACAGTACACCCGCTATTTATTACATAATTAACGTCCTCGCTAATATTAATAGTGCTTGCCCCGGAATTTTGTCTCCAGACTTGAAAGTATGTTTTTGTGGGCACAATCTGCCCATTCTGCTTGGAGAACAGTGTCTCCTGCTTGAAAGACTCGTCAAATTTTACGTCGCCATGCCTAGTCCTGTAAACTGTAAACGAGACGCTTTTGGGATAATTATTAGACACATCCCTAATTGAAATCCATCCCCACCTTTGGTTCGGTGAAAGCCAGCATCTTGAGTCTCCCGGCACAATTCCGTCACGCACTGAATCACAAACAAATACCTTAATAGCACTACTTCGTTGCTCAACGGCGAATGGGTATGGCTTTTTATCAAAAGATGTTAGGACAGGCGGAAATAAGTACAAGATACGACCTCCAAGGAAGCGAAGCTGACGTCGTGCCTCAAGGAAATCCTTTTGAGCAGACTCCTGACTTTTTTGTTTGTACTGCCCAGAAAGACTCGTCACTTCTTGATCAGCAGTTGATCCTTTTTCTCCTTGCTTAACAGCTGATTGGACTGAGCATGAAACAGTAAGTGGCACTATTGATAGCACTAGTGCCGTTCTAAGGAGATTGGCGAGGAGCCCAGTCATCCGTAATCACTGTATAGGCTTCTTAAATAATAGCATTAGGTATAAGTTCTAAAGGCACCACGATAAATTCAGAAAGGGCGTAAAAATAAAATATGATCCCTGTGACTCAAAAACAATAACCAGTATCATGGATTGCGTTGTTGAGGGCTAGTAATCCAACCATTGCGAGAACATTCACCCCATGGCAAATGTGTATTGGGAATAATTCTACAGAGATACTCTGGCCGTTTGTCTTTGCCAATTACCTTTATTACGTCGGTTTTAACTTGGGTTACTTCCATATCCGTAGCAAGATAGCAATATCCATCCAGCTTCAATGCACATCGCTTAGGATATTCGCCTCCAGCAGGAGAACGGAAGAAATATCCTTTATAAACAATCCCCGCCAACCCTTCGGGTTTGGTATTTACATATAGGCCCTCAGTATTCGCCACTGCAGGTATTGATGCGGCAATATGAGCGGCGGCAACAACTGCGAAGATAGATTGGAGTACCCTAGGTCTCAATGGTTTTTATTCTGGTAACTCTTCTATCTTTGCATATTGCATGCTTTATCTTTCCATGTTGAGGGTGCTCCAAGGTGGTGCTGGGAGGTTAAGCAGATCGGGGAGACCGTAGTGGTGACAGGGTGTTTGACCATCCCCACTGCTGAGGTTACTGCTAGTTCTTGCTTGAGGAGGGCAGCGGCACTGGCGGGGTTGGGATTGGAGTTGTGGGGGTAGGCGGGGCGGGCGAAGGTGTGCTTGGGAGCGGGGTGGCTATGGGAGTGGGAATAGGGCTTAAGGCGTAATTACAAATAAAACATCATTGGGTTGTAGTATTAAATGCAAACTACTGCTGCCGCTTTTATCAGGTATGACATTGACCCTTCAATGGCCGCGAAACCATCTAATTGCATCAATTTTATTTTCAGCTTTTGCGTGTGGACTTGTTAGTACAGCCTATGCAAAGCCCATTCAAATAGAGCTCAGCTCACTAACTCCTAATTGCCAAAGGGCGATAAACTCAAATGGTCCAGACGACTCAAGAATTTCCCCTATCAGTGGACCAAAAATTTATAGAGACCAAAATGGAGATTTAAGTATTGGATGGAGCAGCAGAAGCGGTCTTTGGTATCGCAGCAGCGACCAGCTTAAAAGTTTCAGGTTTGCATCTAGGGAAATTGGAGCCAGCTGCCCAAATGTGCATATACTTGTTTTGAGTGGACCAAGTGGTGGTGGAGAAAAATGGCTACTAAGAAGAGATGGGTTCACGGAGATGCACTATCGGGATAGCGGATACCCTGGCGATAAAAGCAAATACTGGAAATGGGATACCGTTCCCTTCAGTTATGATCCAAATATGACTTATTAGCTTGTTAGCTTATCAGAGAGCTTGTTCTTTTGCTATTCTGGACAATAATAAGAATTTCTTAATAGACTTAATTGATCGCCTGCTTAAAAACTAGCTGGAGCGCCAAACGACTTTAGGCAACCTGAAAATTCACTAGCCTCTTTGCATTGTATTGCTATTTTTGTTTAGCCACAAATAATAAATTTTTAAAATATACCATTGACTACCATGAGCAGGATTCATTTTCGTTAAAGCCTTCTTTGACTGCCACTACATATGAGTTTACGATTAAAATCTTTTTGCCTTTGCTGTCTCTGCTTGGTTTTGCACACATTACCACTCCTTCTGGGATAACTGTACTGCTGAGCCGTCTCATTATTACCTCCCCTCCACATCCTCCAAACTTGTTGACCACACCAGCAGCAGTTTCTCCAGTCTTGATGTAGTCAAGTGGACCCAAAGAACATGCTAACGCTGTTTTGTCGCCAGCAACTCCAAGCGCTAAACCAGCCAGCAACATATAGGCAATAAGCATTGTGCTCCGATACTTGTTGCATGTTAAAATTAATTTTTTCATTTTCTGTGCCCGCCAAACTATGAAGATCCTACTCATGGGTATGGTGGCTTTTGTTTTGCAAGGCGTCTTCTTCACTGCTGTTGTCCATTCTCAGGTGAGCGAACTTTGCGTTATTTACATGCATCCGCGACAATCTTTGTATGTTTACCTGTTGCCTTTACCCATTTATTGGACGAATCACTTGAAAGATACATGGTTGCTTTACTTGAGCAGTTTACAAGAATCCTGTACTCTTGCTCTGGCGAAACCCCTTCTTCGGAAATCCTGGCTTCAAGGCTATATATTCTAGGACTTGTTGAGACAACCACTCTGGAACGCATGTTCACGTAGGTTGTAGATAGCCCATAATCATAGCGAGCGGAGTATTTGTTCCAATTTTCCCAATATCTGGTTTGAGCCAGTGCTGACAGCGACGACAAGAATACAATGCATCCAACTGCGATGGTTTTCACAAGAAGATTTCAAAAAATATATTTAATAGAATAGCATTAATGGAATAGGCATCAACCTGCTCGGCTGGGCGGCAGAAGAAGGATTGAGGGGGAAATGTATGGACATACGCCAAAGCGACACGTGCGATATCTGAAATTCAAGTAATTGAAATTGATTTGCCTATACATGCCAATACGGAAGGTGGTCGCGGGGAGTGAGACAGCTGCCTAGCTTTGTCTATATTTGTCTTGTAACACACCAAATGATCGTTCAATGGCCGTTCCAAGCAACAGTTATGTAGTTCTCTTGAGAGTCTCAACTGAGAAGCAAGGTGCTGATGGTTTGGGGATTGCAGCTCAAAAAAGAGATATTGAAATCTTCTTGCAGCAGAGACCAGAAGCAACGGTGATCAAAGAACTAGTGGAAGTGGAATCAGGTGGCAAGGAGCTCAAAGACCGCCCAGTGCTTGTTGAAGCACTGGAACTCTGCAAAAGCACCTCCAGCACTCTTTTGGTGGCAACTCTTTCCCGCTTGAGTCGTGATGCTGCTTTTGTCCTCACCCTTATGAAGGACAGCAGCATTCGGTTTCAAGTGGCATCAATGCCAAATGCAGAGAACTTCCAGTTGGGGATTTATGCACTCTTGAACCAGCAAGAAAGAGAACAGGTAAGTTCCAGAACTAAAGCAGCACTTGCTGCCGCAAAAGCAAGAGGAGTAAAACTTGGTAATCCAAAGAACCTTGAAGAGTGGAACCGCAACCGTAAAAATCAGGCAAGAGTTTTTGCGGACCAGCACTCCAACTTGATTTGGACTTTGCGCAATGGTGGCAGAACATTGCGGGAGATTTGCGGAGTTATGAATGACTCGGGCATTAGGACCTCCAAAGGTGGTGTGTTTCACCCAGTGCAAATCACCAGAATCTTGAGAAGGTCTCCAAATCCTGCTGAACTTGAGGCTTGAAAATGAAAGTGAATATCCAGTATCAAGACCAGTCCGGCCGGTGGCAGCACTATTTAATGATGAATCACCAAGCAAATGCTTTCAAGACCGCTCAAAATCGTGCAAAAAGCACGGGGAAACGGCACCGGTTGGTTGATGAATCTGGAAATCTGCTGGATTTACTGGAGCCGTAGAGGTGCACAAAACAGATAGACCAAATCCACTGGGAGATATGGGACCTACTCTTTATGAACCATTCGCAGATAAGGAATTAGAAACCCCACAGGAGGATCTGGGCGTATGGATGGAGAACTATGCACCCAAACACTTGAGTTAAACCAAGATGTTTATGATAAGATAGAAAAAGAAGAAAAAAGGATTATGGAAAACAATGTAAAAAGAAATATTCTAATAACATTTATTGGATTACTTTTTGTATCGTATATGATTTATTCCAGACTGTAATGAATCATATTAAGTAAAAATACCTGAAAAAAATTAGTTCTCCATGCGATTTAGGGCAGCACTGCATAACGAAAGCACCGAAACGCAACAAGACCCCCTTTGTTGCCCCACCAGGACACCAAAACCAGCAAGGGGAACCAAGACCACTAAAAGTACTCGCAACTCACACATCACTTCCTGGAGTAGAAAGGTGGTAAGGATAATCTCTCCTATTCGTGCCTTCCTCTAAACCCACTCTTGGAGTTAATGATCTCCAAAGTCAGTTTCCTGATATTGCAGCAGAGGCATATGGGTGGGATCCATCTACTGTGGTTCCGGGATCACATAATAAACTTGATTGGAAATGTGATAAGGGGCACATATATCCCGCAGAAGTAAGAGAACGAACAAATGGAAGTAGATGTCCTTACTGTATCGGGAGAAAAGCATTAGCAGGATTCAATGATCTGCAAACAAAATACCCAGAAATTGCAGAAGAGGCATATGGATGGGACACGACAACTGTTACTAGTGGATCAAATCAAAGGAAAGATTGGAAGTGTACCGAAGGACACATATATCCTTCTGTGGTTTATGATCGCACAAAAGGTGCAGGATGCCCGGTTTGTTCCGGGCAAAAAGTATTAGCAGGATTTAATGATCTAAAAACAAAGTTTCCCGATATTGCAAGGGAAGCATATGGTTGGGATCCTGCAACTCTTTCTAGTGGATCAGGTCAAAAGAAAGATTGGAAATGTACCGAGGGACATATATATCCTGCAACAGTAGATAGTCGCACTAATATGAAATCTGGATGCTCGGTTTGCTCCGGGATGAGAGTATTAGCAGGATTTAATGATCTAAAAACAAAGTTTCCTGATATTGCAGCAGAAGCATATGGTTGGGATTCATCTACTGTGGTTCCAGGAACACATCAAAAGAAGGATTGGAAGTGTGAGAAGGGACACGTATATCCAGCATCAGTATCACACAGAACGGGGCAGGGAAGAGGATGTCCATTTTGTTCTAGTCATCAAGTTTTAAAAGGATTTAATGATCTGCAAACAAAATATCCAGAAATTGCAGCAGAAGCATATGGTTGGGATCCAGCAACTGTTACTAGTGGATCAGGTCAAAAGAAAGATTGGAAATGTGATAAAGGGCACATATATCCTGCTAATATCAATTCCCGAACAAGTAGTGGACGCGGATGCCCTTATTGCGGAGGGTTAAAAGTATTAGCAGGATTTAATGATCTACAAACGAGGTATCCCGTAACAGCATCAGAAGCATATGGTTGGGACCCAAAGACAATAATGCCTGGAAGTGTTCAAAAGAAAGATTGGATATGCAATAAAGGACACATATACTCTGCATCAATTAACAGTAGGACATCACTTAAAAGTGGATGCGCTTATTGCGCAGGGGTCAAAGTATTAGCAGGATTTAATGATCTAAAAACAAAGTTTCCCGATATAGCAAAAGAGGCATATGGTTGGGATCCAACTGCTGTTACTGCTGGGACAGAACAAAAGAAAGATTGGATATGTGATAAAGGGCACATATACCCTGCAACAGTTTCCAGTCGTACTAATGTGAAATCTGGATGCCCGATTTGTTCCAATAACCAAGTATTAGTAGGATTTAATGATCTCAAATCCAAGTTTCCTGATATTGCAGCAGAAGCATACGGATGGGATCCATCCACAGTAGTTGCGGGAACAGATAAAAAGAAGGATTGGAAATGCAATAAAGGTCACTTATATCATTCTGCAGTTAGTAGTCGCACAAGTAGTGGAAGTGGATGTCCTGTTTGTGCAGTAACTGGGTTTAATCCAGAAAAGGATGCTTGGTTTTATTTGATGCATAGACCAGGTGAGCAGCAGTTAGGTATAACAAATGATTTACCTGCTCGTATGAAAAAGCACGAACGAAACGGTTGGACTTTATTGGAGCACTCTATTGAGGGCGCATCAGGTAAAAAGGTTCAGGAGATAGAGGCGCTTTTTAAGAAGTGGTTAAAGAAAGAGATCGGACTGATGGACGGCACCACAGAAAACTGGAGCACTACAAAAATGGAAGTCCAATCACTTGCAGAACTTAAAGCAAGAAGTGGAATTGAAACTGATTTGTTTTGACCCAGCTGCACTTAAATCAAAACTGAATGATAAACTTAATCACTCCATCAAAATTAATTGAATGATATGAAAAGAATTGTCAAAACTGTTTCTGGATCATTATTTTGGGAGTCTGGCTATCCAACTGGTACATATGGTGGAGGTTCTCGTGTACCCTCATGGTTTGTAGATCTTAGGAATCAAGGCAAAATAAAAATTAATTGCATGACAAATGCAACAATTAATTTAAGATCTGATGGCTTTTTATTCCATATCCAGAAAACATATGATGCGTATACAGAAGCTTTTGGCAGCGTCAAAAAGTGCCAAGCAGCACTTGAGAAGATGTTCAAAAGAGAAAATTACTCTAACAACGAAGGTTCTTTTTGGGAATGCTTTGAGTATATGCCAAGTCCTGATTGTTGTGATTTTAATAATTTATGGAGAGTTGCTGCTTCAGCGCAACGAACTGGTAGATTCTTTTACAGTGCTAAACGTATAACGGCAAAGCAATATCTTCTTGATGACAAAGAAATTGCTCCATGGCTATACTTAGATATCTTTGATCAATCTACAGACGAATACGAAGTAAGGTATAGGGAGCGAATTGCGAGGATGGCTCAAGAACAAATAAACAGGGAAGATAATGCTAAAATACACAGTCATACCATTGATTTTGGATTTGAAACAGCCGAAAAATTAAAGTATCTCTCATACTTTGAAGCTCTTTCTATAAACGAAAATGCTGGTTTAAGAGAAATTAAATCTGCATACTGGAATCTTGCAAAAAAATATCATCCTGATTTAAATCCAGACAATGAGGTCAACGTAAGCAAATTCCAAGAAATTGCCCATGCTTACCAGGAACTCACTAAGCTCTTTTGAGAAATGGTTAAGGAATGGAGTTGGACTAATAGAAGGCACAGCAGAAAACTGGAGCACCACCAAAATGGAAGTCCAATCACTTGCAGAACTTAAAGCAAGAAATGGGATTGAAACTGACCTCTTTTAAATCCAAGAACTGCAAAACCAACCAAAGTGCAAAAGTTGAACTCCAACAAGAATGGTATAGTTTTGCCAATACTTGATTGCTGTCATCGTGCCAATTCGTGAAGGTGCTTTTTCTGCAAACTTCACACCAGAAATCCTTGATCGTTTTAGAGAACTTTGCAAGAAGCAAAGCAAGTCATATTCAAAGGTTCTGGAGCGTTTGGCAGAACTTTATTTGGAAACCAATGGTGAAGTTCTAAATTTTCCGACTGTTCCAGCTACACCGAAGCAATTAAAATCTGCCAGTGAATCCATTGAGCCTGTTCTGCTTCAGGAGTTGCAGAATAGGTTGGAACAGTTGGAAAGTGATTACAAAAATGCAGATGGCCGTCTGGAGGATCTGATTGAAGGCATTGAGAAACGTTTGGGGGGGTTAGAAAAGTAAATTTTCCATGCTTGGCCAATTTGTTGATATTCAACTTCAATATTTGCTACTACCTTTTAATTTGCTGAAATCATTTGCTCACACCAATCTGTTATCTCTTGAGTGGACCATCTTACTTGACGCTCGCCGATGGATTTCTGTTTTGGAAATTGATCTTGATTAATCATGCGATATATTGAGGATCTAGACATTGATGTCACGTCCATCACATCTTTAATGTTCAGTAAAAGTGGATTCATATTTGGTGTATATCAGAATTACCTACGCCAGTATAGAGCATAAACGCTAAAAAGTCAACACAGTCACCACTTTGCGAACATTATTCAAGGTGGTGGTGTCAATCGCGCCAAAAAAAATCCTGGCCAAAATCCGCCATTTGTTTATGCAGTTATCTGCAGTCCAAAAGTTTAATAATTTCTACTTTTACCGAAAAGTTAGAAGCTTTATTTGCGTACAATTTTTTGAACTGATACTAGTGCAATTTCTGCTAGCGATATTGGAGCATGTATTCATTACTCATTTAGATTTCAAATTCTCACGGAATTATAAGTCCTTCCTTAATGCACCAATTTGACCATGCATTCATAAATTTGCGTCTTTCATCAAGTAATTCAGAATTGTCATAAAAACCACGAACTCCAGCTTTGTGAGGTAAGTGTCCTAATTGCCTATCCATAATTTCCCAAGGAAATCCAAGAATATCCTGACCAACAGTTTGGATAACACTTCTCCACCCCTGCGCGGTTAGTAATCTTCTCATATCTAGTTGCTCTTTTAAGAAGTTATTAAGGGCAGATGGAGTAAGATGCGGATATTTATCGCCTCTAGAGCTAAAAAATAAATGGGTTCTATTACCGTTATACTTTTTAAGTTGATCAATAATTTCCTGTGCTGAATTTGAAATCGGAATAAGGTGATCTATATGTCTATGCTTATGGATTCTCTTGAGTCCTTCCGTTGTTCCAGGAATCGTAATCAATGCATTAGCTTCATCAATCCAACTCCATTCAATTGCAACAAGTGCTCCCGGTCTTGTACATAATAATAAATACAACTTAAGGGCACCTCGAAAAATTGATGTAGCCTTAGATAGAGGTTTGGTTTGAGTTATAATTCTCTGAGATAATTTACTGTTTTCAATGGGCCAAAAGGGTTTCTGGGACGAACAAGAAAGAGTATCAAA
>Ga0247836_1008410_pt1 | contig 10458 bp, 8 predicted proteins | sample LaCruzMarch2015__4_FD_187116 | JGI IMG/M metagenome (GOLD analysis project Ga0247836, IMG submission 187116) | Freshwater microbial communities from meromictic Lake La Cruz, Castile-La Mancha, Spain - LaCruzMarch2015_14m | ecosystem: Environmental > Aquatic > Freshwater > Lake | place: Spain...
AAACCTCTCCTCATCAAAATTGCTCCCGACCTGCCGGAGGAGGCCGCTTTGGAAATCGCCGCCCTCGCGGAAAAGCTCGGAATCGAGGGCCTCATCGCAACAAACACGACCCTCGACCACTCCAGTCTTCCCCCGGACGCCGACCAGCAGGGTGGACTCAGCGGTGCTCCCCTCCGCGAACCCTCAACCCGCATCCTTCGCACCCTGACCCAACACTCCCCCCTGCCGGTCATCGCTTCGGGTGGACTCATGGATGCCGAATCAGCCCGCGAAAAATTCGAAGCCGGCGCAACCCTCGTTCAAATCTACACCGGCTTCGTCTATCGCGGCCCGCAACTCATCCGGGAAATTGTCACCGATGGGATGTTCGCTCCCACGACAAGCTGGTGAAAGTCCGCTTCGCGGAAGGCAAATCGCTGGTACATTGGTAAGTCCGACAGGCTGCCGGGTGTAAAATTTTAAAAATACTTATTGCATTCCCCATACGTTTTTCTGTATTAGGATGGCTAATGCAAGAAACCCCCTACGCGGACCGGCCTGCGGTCGTGGTCTGGGAAATGACCCGGGCGTGCCGGCTGGCCTGTCGCCATTGTCGGGCGACGGCTCAACGCGAACCCGATCCGAATCAGCTTTCGGTGCTGGAGGGCTACAATCTTCTTGAGCAGATTGCCGCGGCCGCTCCCGACCTCCTCATCCTGACCGGCGGGGATCCTGCCCGGAGAGCGGATTTGCTGAGGTTGATCCGCAGAGGGACCTCGCTCGGGCTTCGAATCGCCCTCAGTCCCTCAGCCACCCCAGACCTGCTGGCACTGGATTTCAACGCACTGCGCGAGGCGGGTGTGCGCAGAGTTTCGCTCAGCTTGGACGGTGCAACGCCCGAAACCCACAATGCCTTCCGTGGGGTCTCACGGGCCTGGGACTGGACAATGCGTGCCGCCGCTCAATTCCGCGTGGCGGGCATCCCGTTTCAGATCAACACGACGATCACCAAATCGAATCTGGGCGAGTTTGATGATTTGGCACGCGTCGTGACAGAGATGCAGCCTGCTGCCTGGACGATCTTTCTTGTCGTGCCGATGGGAAGGGCAAAAAACGAACCGCTCCCCTCCCCGTTCGAGGTCGAGCAACTTTTTCTGAAGTTGCGGGAATTATCCCTTAGCGTGCCATTTGCCATCCGCACGACGGAGGGTCAACACTACCGGCGCATTCTGGCCCAGCACCCCCGGAGTAAATATGCCACGCCTCTCCCGGCTCCGATCAACGACGCCAAGGGATTCGTCTTCGTTTCCCATACCGGCGAAGTCTGCCCCAGCGGGTTCCTGCCGATCGGCGCCGGAAATGTGCGAAACTCCACCCTGTTGGAAGTTTACCGTGCCGCCCCGCTCTTCCGCGCGCTGCGCGATCCCGCCCGGCTGCAAGGCAAGTGCGGACGCTGCAAATTCAACGCCCTCTGTGGCGGATCCCGCGCCCGCGCCTATGCCGTCACCGGCGATCCTCTCGCCGAAGAACCCCTTTGTTCCTACCAGCCTTCGAAATGATCAACCTCACGCGCCTTTTCACCGGAACCAAACAACCCGCCGATGGCCTCCGCTACGGCCGGGGTCCGGAGACCCATGCCCCGACGGCTGCCGAAAGAAAGCCTGTTGTAGTCTGGAATATCACACGACGATGCAACCTGCGGTGTATCCATTGCTACTCGGACTCCGAGCCCCTCGCCTACACCGGCGAGCTGGATTTTCACGAATGCAAGCGGGTGATTGATGACCTCGCCCGCTTCAAAATTCCGGCTCTGCTTCTCTCCGGCGGCGAGCCGCTCACCCATCCGGATTTTTTCGCCATCGCCCGCTATGCGTCCGAGCGCGGACTCCGCCTCACCCTCTCGACCAACGGAACCCTTCTTCGCAAAGCCGCAGCCTACAGCATCCGCCAGATCGGATTCTCCTACGTCGGCATCTCACTGGACGGGATTGGCGCGGTTCATGACCAGTTCCGCGGGCGGGCCGGAGCCTTCCGGGATGCCGTCGAAGCTTTCCGCCATTGCCGCCATGTCGGACAAAAAGCCGGCCTGCGACTCACGCTCACCCGCCACACCATCGAAAGCCTCGATGCCATCCTCGACTTTATCGAGGAGGAACAAATTCCCAGAGTCTGTTTTTACCACCTCGTTTTCAGCGGCCGCGGTGCAGGGCTCCAGCTCGTGGAACCCGAACGCCTCCGCGGTGCCATGGACAAGATCCTCGCACGCATCGAGCGCTGGCACGCCCGCGGCGAAGATCGCGAAGCACTGACGGTGGACCAACCCGCGGATGGTGCCTACCTTTACATGCGGTTGCTTGAAAAAGATCCGGTTCAGGCGGAGGAGGCTCTGGCTCTTATGGAGTGGAACGGCGGCGGAGCGAACAGCTCAGGGGTCGGCATTGCCAATATCGACAGCCAGGGAAACATCCACCCCGACCAATTCTGGCAGACCCATACCCTCGGCAATGTGCGCAAGACGCCATTTAGCAAGGTATGGACAGACTCCAAAGACGAAATTCTTCTTGGCTTGAGAAATCGATTGCCCCTGCTCAGGGGCCGTTGTGCATCGTGCCGGTTCCAGCGGATCTGCGGGGGTGGATTCCGCGTGCGGGCCGCGCAGATGCACAACGACCCCTGGGCAGAAGACCCGGGTTGCTACCTCTCCGAGGAGGAAATCCGGCCCTCCTAATCCGGCGGGAGCCGGGGCGACGGAGTGACTTGCGGGCAATGGGTCCCGGTGAGAAACGACCGCCTTTGCCGCCGGATTAGAAAATTTTGCTTCACAATACGCCCTCGGCGAGTCGCCCCGGGACGGCTAGCTCAGGAATCCCCCGGTTCGGACCGGGTCAATTAGCTTATCGACCGCGGCGGCCGGGCGTGATCCCATTATCGGATGAAAACACAAAAACTCGGAACCAGCGGTATTGAAATCTCGAGGTTGGCGTATGGCTGCATGCGCCTCTCCGGTTCATGGGACCGCACGACCGTGGATGATGCGGTCATCGCTTGTGGAATCGGAACTCTCGAGGCGGCGGTCGATGCGGGCTACACGTTCTTTGATCATGCCGACATCTACGGCGACACGGCCTGCGAAAGCATCTTCGGGTATGCGCTGGATAAGCATCCGGAATGGCGCGACCAACTGGTGGTGGCAACGAAGTGCGGGATCCGGTTTGAGGACGAACCGAAGCCCGGTCAGCCTCACCGTTATGATTTCTCGTATGAGCACATTCTGACCTCGGTGGACGAGTCGCTCGGGCGGCTGAGGCTGTCGCGAATCGACCTGCTCATGCTCCACCGTCCGGATTTTCTCGCAGACCCGCTGGCGATCTCCAAAGCATTCACGGAGTTGAGGGAAGCCGGCAAGGTGAGGGAGTTTGGGGTGAGCAATTTCCGCCCGTCGCTGCTTGCGGCAGTGCAGAGCGCCCTGCCATTTCCCCTGCAGGTGAACCAGGTCGAGATTCATCCGCTGCGGCTGGATTGCTTCTCGGATGGCACCCTGGATCAATGCCTCGAGCGGACGATCACTCCGATGGCCTGGAGTCCACTGGCACAGGGTCGGGTGGGGGCGGGGCAGTCTCCGAAGCCCGATGCAACGAACAAGGAGCATCACTTTGCTGTGCTCGGGGCCCTGGATGAAGCGGCGGCGCAGTTCGGCTGCGACCGAACGGTCATTGCCTTGGCGTGGTTGTTGCGACACCCGGCCGGGATTGTTCCCATCGTCGGCAGCGTGCAGCCGGCACATATCCGCAATGCGGCGCTGGCGGCGGAAATTGAAATGGACCGCGACACCTGGTACCGAATCCTCCTTGCGGCCCGCGGTGCAAAACTGCCCTAATCCGTCCGGTGCCACGGGTGGGGGTGTGCGCAAGGGGACCCGATAAGAAATGGGTACCAGCGCCGCCGGATTAGAAAATTTTGCTGCGCAAAATGAGGTGAAGGAGGAGCTTCGGCCTCCGTTGCGCGATCCATGGCGACTCCCGGCTCTTTCGAAGAAGGTTGATTTCCTGTAGGGGGGCCTGTAAGTTCTCCGGTTCGCGTGGCAAAAAAAGACAGTATTGAAAGTCAGGGGGTGGTTGTGGACGTGCTTCCGGGAACGATGTTCCGGGTCAAGCTCGCCAACGATCACGTAGTCCTTGCCCATATTTCGGGCAAGATGCGTAAAAATTTCATCCGGATCGTTCCCGGAGACAAGGTATCGGTCGAGATCTCTCCTTACGATCTGACCAAGGCAAGGATCACCTTCCGGGAATCGGGACTTCCGCCCGTTCACCGGCGGTAAATTTGCTCCGCTTCCTCCCGGCACCCCGATGCGAGACCGAATTTCCGCACCGACGCTCGCGGGACTTTACCGGCTGGCAGCAGAAGAATTTGCTGATCTTCCCGCGTTTGCGACGCGCAAGCCGGATGGGTCCTATGAACCGGTTACTTTCGCTGGCCTGTATGAACGCGGTCTGGACGTTGCCACAGGCCTGATTGCGCTAGGGCTTGAAGCTCGTGAGCATGTGGGGCTGATTGCCGACAACCGCCTCGAGTGGATCGTTGCAGACTACGGGATTATCCTGGCCGGCGCGGCCGACGTTCCGCGCGGGACAGATGTCACAGAAAGTGAGATTGCCTACATTCTCGACCATGCAGATGTCCGCTTCGTCTTCATTGAGAACGAAGCCTGCCTTGCAAAGCTCGAGAAGGTTCGTGATAAACTCGCGCGTCTGAAGCAAGTGATCCTGCTTGCGCCCCGCCACGAAGTCCCACCAGGCATTCTCACGCTGGCTGAGGTTGAGCAACGCGGGCGGGAAATGAGGGTTAACGGCAACCAGTCCGCCCTGACCCGTGGGGCAGAGGTGCGGCCGGAGGACCACTTCACGATTATCTACACCTCGGGCACAACCGGCAAACCCAAGGGCGTTCCCCTCACCCATGCCAACATGATTTCCCAGATCAAGAATCTCCCTTTCTCATTGAATCCGGGGGAGCGTGCTCTCTCGATCCTGCCGATCTGGCACAGCTATGAACGCGTCTTCGAGATGGTTGCCATCGCGATGGGTGTCTGCACTTATTATACCAGCATCCGCACCATCGGGGAGGACCTCAAAACGGTCCGCCCCCATGTGATGGCCTCCGCCCCGCGACTCTGGGAAAGCCTCTACCAAAAAATGATGACCCGGGTGGAGGCCGCGCCTCCGCTGCAACGCGCTCTCTTTGAGGCCGCCCGCGCGAGTTGTTGCCGGGTGAAGAATGCGGAACGGTTTTTCCGCGGACAGGAACTCGATATGGTTGGACGGGCACCTGTCGAAACCGTCGTTCGCGGCTGCTCGCATGCACTCAATTGGGTGCTCTGCCTAATCCCGCTCGCCGTGCTTGATCCCGCGGTGTTGTCCAAACTCCGCGCCACTCTGGGGTGTCAGGATTTCCGCGGCACTATATCCGGTGGGGGAGCCCTCCAGCCCCATGTGGACGAGTTTTTCAATTCCATCGGAATCCCCGTGCTGGAGGGTTATGGTCTCACCGAAACCTCCCCGGTTCTGGCCGTCCGTACATGGGCCGACCTCGTCATCGGAACCGTCGGACCGCTTTACCCGGAGACCGAAGTCCGCATTGTGGATCTACAAAACGGAGAGGTGCTATTCCCGGCCGATGCATCTCCGCACCGCGGACGTGGCCGCCGCGGCGAGATTCATGTCCGCGGTCCGCAGGTCATGCGCGGCTATCACAAGGATCCGGAGATGACCGCAAGGGTCCTGCGGGACGGGTGGTTCAATACCGGTGACATCGGGATGGTCACATTTAACAACTGCCTGAAAATTCTCGGACGGTCCAAGGAGACGGTCGTCCTCCTCAACGGTGAAAACGTTGAACCCGTGCCGATCGAAAGCAGGCTGACTGCTTCTCCGCTGGTGGACCACTGCATGGTGACCGGACAGGACCAGAAGCAACTGGGTGCCCTCATTGTCCCATCCCTTGAGGGCTTTCGCGCTGCCGGTGTGCGCGCTGCCAACCTTGCGGAATTGGCCGGATCGGAGGAAGCACGGCAGCTGTTTGAAGCGGAATTACGCCGTTTGGTCTCCGCGGAGACAGGATTCAAATCCTTCGAACGGGTGACCCATTTCCGCTTCCTTCCTAAACCCTTTGAAGTCGGCGATGAGTTGACAAATACCTTCAAACTCAAGCGCCATGTGATCGCAGAGCGCTATGCGGGCCTTATCCGTGAAATTCACGGCTCCTAATCCGGCGGGAGCCGGTGGGAAGAGCGGGGTTGTGGGCAAGGGCACCCGGTGAGAACCAGTTCCCAAAGCCGCCGGATTAGATAATTTTGCTGTGCAAAATGGAGGGAGCTTTCCCTTCCGCGGAGCGGAATTTTCAGCAGGATGTCGGGCACACGGGCAGCCATACTCTGATGAGTTGGAAGAAAAACATGTGTCGACCTTTCACAAGTCCGACAGCCTGCTAGCCTTTGAGGGCGCCGGAGGCGAGGCCGCGCACAAAGAGCTTCATCGTGAAAAGGAAGATGATGATCAGCGGGACACTGGCAACAAAAAAGGCGGCCATCATTTTCCCCCAGTCCTTGACGTATTCCCCGTCAAGGTAGATCAGGCCCACGCCGATTGTGAAGAGCTCGGGGTCCCGGAGCACGATGAGTGGCATGAGAAAGTCGTTCCATGAGCCAAGAAACTGAAGAATCGCCAATGTTCCGAGGATCGGGCCGCTCATTGGAATCACCACGTTAACGAGTTGGGCAAAGTGGGTTGCGCCATCCATTTCGGCGGCTTCGAAGAGATCCTTGGGGATGTCTTCGATAAAGTTCCGCAGCACATAGATGCAAAAGACCTGCCCTCCCGCGATGCCCAGAATGATGAGTGCCCACAGGGTGTTGAGGAGCTGGAGATTCTTCAGCAACGCGAAGAGCGTCACGATGTTTGCAACCCCCGGCAGCATCATCAGGACAAGAAACACCGGCCAAAGGATGTTGCTGAACGGCATCTTGTAGCGCGCAAAGAAATAGGCTCCCAGAAGGGCGAAGAACAGACAGCCGACTGTTGCCGAAACAGACACCACAACGGAATTGGCCACGAAGGGGAGCATCAACCCCAGGCCATCGGCATAATTCTGCCAGTGCCACCCCGTGGGCCAACTCGGAAACCACGGGTTGTGAAGAAACTCGCTGTTCGTCTTCACGCTGATCTGCATCATCATGTAAAATGGCAGCAGCTCGAGACCCAGGAGAAGGAGGATCCCGAGATGCTTGGGCCAGTCGGAGAGCCGGCGTGCGCCGACAGGCTGTGACAGGGAACTCATTTGTCGACGCGGATGTATTTGTTGTTGATGAAGGTCAGGCCGAGGATCACCACGAAGAGGAACAGGCCGAGCGCGCAGGCGTAGCCGAACTCACCGGCAAAGAACGCCCGGTTAAACATCCACAGCCCGGGCACCATCCCGGCACCGCCCGGCCCTCCGCTCTCCCCGAGCAGCAAAAATTGCAGACCGTAGCCTTGGAGCGTGCCGATCATCATAAGCACCACCATCAGCCGCACCTGCGTCATGATCAGGGGAAGCTCGATGTGAAGGAACTTTTGAAAGGCAGTCACACCGTCCAGATCTGCCGCTTCGTAGACTTCGGTCCCGATCGATTGCAGGCCGGCCAGAAAAATCAACACGCCCACCGCTCCGATCCATGGAAATCCCCAGATAATCAGCGCGGGAATGATGAGGGCGGGCTCACCAAGCCACGCGGTCGGAATTCCCTCCTGAAAAATCCCTCCCCATCCCAACGTGCGGTCGGCAAACGCAAGCACGGGCATCATCCCGCTCGCATCAAGGAAACTGTTCAGAAGTCCGAGGTTCGGATTGAAGAAAAATTTCCAGATAAAGAGGGTGACAAGCCCCGGCACAATCATCGGCAACACAACAAGCACGCGATACCAGTATTGCCACCGGTCGCTTCGCAGACGGTGAATCAGGACCGCGAGGCATATAGCCGGGATCATCTTGAAAAGGTTTGCCACCACGAGGATCCCAATCGTTAAAAATCCACCCCAGAAAACCGGGTCTTCGAGCGCCCGCGTGAAATTTTCCAGTGCGATAAATTCTTTCGCCTCGCCTCCGCTCCAGCGGAAGAAGCTGTGGTAAATCGCGCTGATCGCCGGGAAGTAGGAAAACGTGCAGACAAGCACGAGCGCAGGAACCAGAAAAAGGTACAGCTTCCACTCGTGAAGAGCTTTTCGTTTGGAGACCGGCTGTGGCATTTAGTTCTCGAAGCTTTTCCAGACGGCGGGTGTGCGGCGGGCACCATAGTCGTTTCCTGCGGAGCTCTGAAGCAAAAGGTCCAGCTTTTCGGAGGCGCGGTCCTCACCCGAAGCCGCCAACATGGAGAGGGCGGCGAGGAGGGTGTCGTTTCGTTGGGCGATTTGGACGGCCCCAAGCGACGATCTGCGAAGATCTTCGGCAATTGCGCCGGAATAGCTTTTCGCGAGATCCGTGCGAAAATCGTCAACCGACCCCTGCGGGCTCACCAGCCGGTTGATACTGTTTCGATAGACCCTCATTCCATCCGCACCCGAGAAAGACAGATTGAAGCCCCCGATGAAGCCGTCGAGAAAGGGAGCAAATCCTTTCGATTGCTCCGCAGGCTTCACCCCGACAACAGACGGCAGCCACCCGCTCACATCCGTCCAGAGTTGATTCACAGGCTTGCTACCCATGAAGTACAGAAAATCCAAAGCAATCTCAGGGTGCTTGGACGCCCTTGTAATGGCCATGACCACTCCGGCTTCAACGGTGCTGTCAGCAAGCGGACCCTGGCTGTAGGGCCAACGGGGGTCTGATTGGGGGGCCGGCACCGGGATCGGCCCCACGGCAACGGGAAAATCAGCCTGTTGGCGAATGCTGGTCGAATCCCAGCTTCCGCTTGCGATCATCACGGCCCGGCCCTGCACGAAGTAGAAACTCGCGTCGTCGCGCATCAATTGCATGAAACCCGGCTGCATGTATTGACCGAGGTCCCGCATGAGTCCCATGGCAGCCTCCACTTCAGGGGTTTCCAGCGACCAGTCGCCGCGGCGGAAAGCACTGGCAAGAAGTGCCGTGCTCGGGCGGTTCGGCAGAAAATCGTACGCGAGCCGTTTGGCAAGGTCCCCGGTCTGGCTCGAACTCAAGCGGTCCATTAAAAGCGGGGCGTTGTATTTTGAACCTGCGATCGGAGAAATCTTCTGCCGCGTGCGCTTGGCGTAGTCCATTGTCTGTCGGCACAGCCTGGTGAGTTCCTCGTAAGTTGTCGGCAGGGATTCACCCCCGGTGATCTCGCGGAGCAGGTTAAGATTGTAGTACATCCGCACGGTGAATCCGGAGAGCGGCAGTCCGTAATATTCCAGAAGTTCCTGGCTGAAAGAACTCTCCATGCCGTCAAAGAAGGTGTCACGCAGTGGCACGTCATCGAGATCGGTTCCGGCGTTGTAGGGATTCGGGAGATCAACCAGATCGGACATCGGCAGGAAATAACGGGCCTTGCGTTCCTCGGTCATTCCCAATCCGATCTGAATGATGTCCGGTGCCGTGCCGCCGACGAGCTGAGTGATCAGCCAGTTCGGAAAAATCCGTTCTGGCACCGGCAACTGCTGGATGCGCACATGCGGGTGCGACTCCATGTATTTCTCAGCCATGGCGTTGAATGCATCGCGGACACCACCCTCCAGCTGCCAGTGAGCCACGCGGATCGTGACCTGCTCCTTGCCTTCGACAGCCGGAAGCCACCACTGCTTGAGGCCGATGCGCGCGAGGGCGACAACAAAACAGAGAGCCAGGAGAGCAAACCCAATCGAGCTGATGATCCTTTCCCTCATTGGATCATCCGTTGTCCGGGCCCAGCCTGCCGAGGAGGGACCTTACCGTGAAGTTGCGCGGGTCCTGCGGGTAGGTTGCCAGCATTTTTTCGAAGAAGTACCTGGCGTCTATGTTGCGACCGATCTCAGCGGCGGTGGTTGCAGCCACGAGCCAGGCGGAAACTGCGGTCGCTTTGCGGGTGAATCCCTCCCGGTCGGCAGCGAGGAAATGATCGACTGCGCGCGACTTGTCCCCGCCATTGTCGAGGAGTGCGTAGGCCATGGAAGTGTGAAACTCGCGGCGTCCGGCAGGCGTTTCAAGCAGGGAGTCCAATTTCTCAAGGGCCGCCAGTTTCTGCAAGCGGTCCGCGGGCGTCCCACCGGAAAATGCAGCAATCACAACCAAGCGGGAGGCGCCCTGCTCAATGAGCGGATCCGCGGTCTTCTCCTGCAACAAGGACAGATAATCGGCTGTCGCTCCCTCAATGTCCTGTGGTGCAAGGTAAAATTCCTTCACCCGCGCAATGTAAAACCGGGAAAGCCGGCTCAGCTTCGAGCCCGGCGGAGTGTCCCGGGCCACTTCCTCAAAAAGCCGGCGCGCCCGTTGAATGTTGCCCCCGGTCCG
>Ga0247836_1008414_pt1 | contig 10451 bp, 10 predicted proteins | sample LaCruzMarch2015__4_FD_187116 | JGI IMG/M metagenome (GOLD analysis project Ga0247836, IMG submission 187116) | Freshwater microbial communities from meromictic Lake La Cruz, Castile-La Mancha, Spain - LaCruzMarch2015_14m | ecosystem: Environmental > Aquatic > Freshwater > Lake | place: Spain...
ATGGAGTTTATTGGGGGCTTTATTGGGGCCTTTAGTGCGTTGAAGGGTATTGCGCTCATGGGGAATGATTTTCGCATTTTTTAGACGCTTTATACTCAATGCAATTCTCGCATTTAGTCCACTGTTGACTGGGATTCATCTTTTTTCTGTTAACGCATGAGAGGTCTACCCCAAAACCCATGTTGAATATACAAATTCTGGTGATTTCGCTGCAGCGCGCCCAAAGTCGACGCGAAAAGGTCATTATTGAGCTAGGCAAGACAGGGCTTAATTGGCAATTTCTGGATGCCGTCGATGGGGCCAAGCTCAATATGCCGATTTCAGGCTACCCGGATAAAAAAGTTAGGCGCTTGCTTGGCTTTCCCTTAACGCCCTCTGAATTAGGCTGCTTCCTTTCGCACCGCGCGGCTTGGGAGCACTGCGTGAGTACCAATCAAATCACGCTAGTTTTTGAGGATGATTTTGTTTTAAGCCCCGATTTTGAGAAGGAGTTAAGTCTCTTGCTCGACTGTGCCAGCGACTGGAAGCTCGTTCGCTTACAGGCTCTGGTTGAAGTCGAGTTCACGGCTATTCGCTCAATTAATGGCCATCAATTAGTACACAACCACCATGACCCCCTTGGCGCAACAGCTTACATCCTCAATCCTGATGCCGCTACTGCCCTGATTAAACATGCCCAGTGTATTTTTGAGCCTTTAGACCATTACTTAGAGCACGAAAAAGTACATGGTGTTCGCATGCTGGCAATAAAGCCCTACCCCGTATGGATTAATGGACTCACCAGTACCATTGCAGATAGGCCAAACAGGCAGGTGATCAGAGGGCACCGAAAGCGCATTCGCTCTTTTTGGCGCTGGCTTGATCGCCTGACGAACCCACGCCCTTGGTTTCCAAAATAATTAGTGCGCTGCATCGAGCAAGACCCGAGCGATAAATTGCCTAAATGGCTCGATGCTGGGCCGCCTTAGTAAAAGGGGCTGATCCATAAAGTCAGCTAGCTTTTTCTCGTAAGATAGAATGTCTACAAGGCTACTAAAGTCATCCTGCATCATGGGCTTTAAATTAATCATCGCAGCTGGATTGAAATCTACTGAGATGCTTTCATCTACCCAAGTAATCGGCAGGCAACCTGCTGCAAATGCCTCTGGAATTTTTTCGGTGATGTAACCAGGGTAAAGTCCATTTTCTGGGCAAAGATTAAATGCATAACTCGCTAGCAAGTCTTTTTTAAGAAAACCGCTGTGATGGTGATCTTTGATGTTGTTATCAAAATGCGGCCCAAAGCCATCTACCACAATCGATCGTTGAAGCGCCTGCATGCAGCTTGCGCGCGGCTCGCGCAGATGGGAGCTGAGCAAAATGGCTTTACGCTCGCGCTCTAAAAATTGCCCACCTAAGGGTTTCTCCAGTTGATCTAGCTTTAGTAGCGCGCCAAATCGCGGATTGCAATTGCCATTTAGGCCTTCGTGGGACCAATCCACCATTTCCATCCAGTAAGGAAATCGGAAATGCCGGTCAGACATGACGCCTAGATCGTGGGAGATCGCATAGTCGGCGCTAACATGATCATGCCGTAGGTTTTCTCCAGTCTGAAATAAGCGCATTGGGCTGTATTGGCGTGATGCCATTCCAATCGATGCCCCCTCTACTATGGGCAATATCATCTTTCGCAATGGCTTAGGAACCCAGCGCATTTTCTTTGCCTGGCGATTTACAAAAGAGCCAATGATTTCGAGATCGGCACTGCCAGAGTCCACCCACTCAATCTGATATCCTAGATTGGCCATAATCAGTGGGACCAAGCTATGACGGTAGTCGCTAGGAACGCCTTGACTGGTTATCCGAATTTTTTTCATAAGCTATTCTAAACATGACAAATCCCTACAGCATTGTTATTACGACCTTTGATCAGCGGTTTGAGCCCTTTTTAAAACCCCTGATTACCCAAATTCAGTCTGAGCGGCCCAGCATCGAGATCATTGTGATGATTAATGGGCTTTGTAAGGCCCCATTTAACCCCTCCTATCGCCAGCAGGTACTTCATTTTTTAGCAGATCAGCACAATTGCTTCCCGACGGTATTCCCTAGTTTTCAATCACTGGCAAAGATGTGGAATCGAGGCATCCTAAACGCCTCCAATGAACGCGTTCTGGTTTTGAATGACGACCTGACGATTCACCCAAGTAATCTGAGTGCGGCAACCGGATTTTTTACAGGCCTTGAACAAGCGCTCATGAATTACCCACGGAGCTTTAAAGTCAATGGCAGCTTTTCCCATTATGTGATTAACCGCACTGAATTAATCGAAGTGGGATTTTTTGACGAACGCCTTCTTGGCCTCGGGGAAGAGGATGGTGATTTCTACTGGCGTTACCACGAGCACTATGGCAGCGAAATTGAGTCCATCCCTATTCCAGGGATTGATAATGTCCAGTCCGATTTAGCCGATACCGGTTACACCAAGGGAATTCGTACTGCGGCCCTCTTTAACCGGCAATTTATCAAAGAAAAAAAGTACCGCGATGTTCTAATTGGTGGCTACCGTGGGATGTTTGATAAGCGCGTTAAGAAGCAAATTGCGGATGAAAAACAATATCCCTACGAGACTTTTTACCTTACCCACCGCGATGAGGTATGAGGTGAGGCATAAGGTGGGCGCTGACTATCGGTAATGGACCAAGCGCCAAGGCAGGCGCCGAGTAAATTCCGTATTACTAATGCGTGCCAAATGGTAATACAGCGGCATTGGGTCGCACCCATACAGTTCGCCCTCGACAAAATGCGCAAATGAGGTGTCAATGGTATGAATCTCAGTAGCGCCAGCCACTAATGTTGACCAATCAAAAATATTATTTGTAACAGGGCTTACCTTAATAATTTTTATGTTTTCCGGATTGGCAATCTGTAGCTCATACTGACTGGGTCCCGACTCACTATTGCAGACTAAGAAATAGGGTTCATTGTTGGGATTGAGCATCTTATAGAGCGCTTCAGACTGCGGTCCGGGAGGAACACGTGCATTGCTCCAGCGCTGATCAAAGTCAACCTGATGCTGCTCATAGAAAAAAGCATCAAATCGCTTCAAGTCAACGCCCTCAATGCCAATCGGCACATAACGGGCATTTAAAAAACCAGCCAATTGACGCGCTTGACGGCCGCCCTGCACTGCAAATAAGAAAACATTATCGAGATCTTGAAACATCCAGGCCAGGGAGTGGTAGCAGCGGTGTAAGCATGCATAGTAAAAATGGGTATTGGGCTCGCGTTTTGATAGCGCTCGCACCAATCCCAGGCAAATCAAATTATCGCCAAGACCCAAATGGGGCTCTAATACGACAATAGAGTCATTGCTTGGCTTAAAGCAATTTTTAATTGCTAATTTCAGATTGGAGTCGCGAAATGTCATTGGGCTTTGATGAAATCCGAATATGCCAAGGCTAAACCCTGCTGCAGTGGGGTCTTCGCATTCCAACCCAGCGCATTTAACCGAGATGAATCCATCCACTTCCTTGGGGTCCCATCGGGCTTAGTCGAATCAAAACTAATCTTGCCTTGATAACCCACCGCCTCGCCGACAGCCTTTGCCAGCTCCGCAATCGTGACGTCGCTACCGTAACCCACATTAATGTGGCTTTGCATAGGCTGCGTTTGCTGATCGTAGGCAGCTTTATCCAATTGCATAACAAAGACGGAGGCTGCAGCCATATCATCAACATACAAAAACTCGCGCTTCGGCGTTCCAGTTCCCCAAATCACGACTTCTGGAGCATGGCTCACTTTTGCTTCATGAAAACGCCGAATCAGCGCTGGAATCACATGGCTATTTTCGGGATGGTAATTATCACCAGGGCCATACAGATTAGTAGGCATGACGGAGCGGTAATCGACCCCATGAGACTGACCATACTGGCGGTTGTAACTCTCACACATTTTAATGCCGGCAATCTTCGCAATCGCATAGGGCTCATTGGTCGGCTCGAGTTTTCCAGTGAGCAAGGCATCTTCACTCATAGGCTGGGAGGCAAGCTTGGGATAAATGCAGCTAGAGCCTAAAAAGAGCAGTTTTTTAACACCAGCCAAAAATGCCTGGTGAATGACATTGTTCTGCACCATCAGGTTGTCATAAATGAACTCGGCTGGATAGGTGTTATTCGCATGAATACCGCCCACCTTAGCGGCTGCTAAATACACTTGATCAGGTCGCTCTGTTTTAAAGTATTGTTGTACTGCAGCCTGATTGGTTAAATCCAGCTCTGCATGCGTTCTAGTCACAATATTACTAAAGCCCTGAGCCTGCAGATTGCGCACAATCGCAGAGCCGACCATACCGCGGTGGCCGGCCACGTAGATCTTTTGATTCATGTCTTTGCTCATGCTTTGCTCATGCTCTTTTTATTATTTATTCAGCTTATTATTTTTTAATTTTCTTTGCCCACTGCCACTGAATAGCCATGCTTTTCTAAAAGGGCATGCTGTTTGGCTTTTTCCAGATCGCTGGCTACCATCTCGATAATCATTTCATCGAGGGTGATTTCAGGAACCCAGCCCAGTTTTGTTTTTGCTTTAGTCGGATCACCCAAGAGCGTCTCAACTTCGGTTGGGCGATAGTAACGAGGGTCAATTTGCACAATTACATCACCCACCTTTAAGGCGGGCGCTTTGTCGCCTTCGATACTGGCCACAATGGCTTTTTCATTCTCGGCTTGACCCTCAAACTTCAGGGTGATGCCCAATTGTTTTGCGCTGCGGATGATAAATTCACGGACAGTAAATTGCACGCCCGTTGCAATTACAAAATCCTCTGGTTGTTCTTGCTGGAGCATCAGCCACTGCATGCGCACATAGTCTTTGGCATGACCCCAATCCCGCAGGGCATCAATATTGCCCATGAAGAGGCATTTCTCGAGGCCTTGGGCAATGTTGGCTAGACCGCGCGTTACTTTGCGGGTGACAAAGGTCTCACCGCGACGCTTGGATTCATGGTTAAACAAAATGCCATTACAGGCATAAATGCCATAGGCTTCGCGGTAGTTCACGGTAATCCAGTAGGCGTACATCTTGGCCACCGCATAAGGACTTCTTGGATAAAACGGTGTGGTTTCTTTTTGGGGAATCTCTTGCACTAAGCCATAGAGCTCAGACGTCGATGCTTGATAAAAGCGGGTTTTCTTTTCTAAACCCAAAATCCGAATGGCTTCCAGCATACGTAGTGGGCCAATCGCATCGACGTCCGCAGTGTACTCGGGGGATTCAAACGAGACGGCGACGTGGGACTGGGCACCTAAGTTATAGATCTCATCGGGCTGGCATTCTTGAATGATACGCACCAAGTTACTGGTATCCGTTAAATCACCATAATGCAAGATCAAATCCGGATGATTGACATGGGGATCTTGATACAAATGATCAATGCGCTCGGTATTAAATGATGAGGCACGGCGCTTGATGCCGTGAACAATATAACCTTTTTCCAATAAAAACTCGGCAAGGTAAGAACCGTCTTGGCCAGTAATGCCAGTAATGAGGGCGACTTTATTGTTTTTCATCTCTTCTATCTCTACGGTTCTTAAATCAGTTCGTACATTTTTTTCACCACATGTTTATTTTCTGCCATAGGTATCTTCAAAACGCACAATATCATCCTCGCCCAGATAGCTACCCGACTGCACCTCAATGATTTCCAATGGAGTCTTGCCAGGGTTGGCTAGGCGATGTGTCTGCCCTTGCGGAATATAGGTACTTTGATTCTCAGTGAGTGCAATGACTTTATTGCCATTCGTAATCTCTGCAGTACCTTTCACCACAATCCAATGCTCGGCGCGGTGGTGGTGCATCTGAAGGGATAGGCTGGCGCCTGGCTTGACCTGAATGCGCTTGACTTTAAACCGCTCGCCCTCATCCACACTGTCGTACCAGCCCCAAGGGCGGGCTACCTTACGGTGCAAGTTCTTTTCTTCGCGCTTCTGGGCTTCCAGTTGGTTCACGATTAACTTCACATCTTGGCTCTGGCTGCGGTTTGCCACCAGAACCGCATCTGCTGTCTCAACCACAACCACATTATCTAGCCCAACTGTGCTGACTAAACGGCTGCTGGCGTGTACTAAGGAGTTGCGGGAGTTGCTTAATAACACATCGCCACTGGTCACATTGCCTTGCGCATCCTTATTGCCAACCTGCCATACGGCATCCCAAGCACCCAGATCATTCCAGCCTGCATCGAGCTCCACCATCTTGACGTGATAGTGACTACCGGGGCATTTTTCGATCACAGCATAGTCGATTGATTCACTCGGAATGCTACTAAATAATGCTTTATCCGGCCTCACAAATGTGGTGCCATCTGCCAGATCTTCGGTCTTTTGATCCCATGCCTTCTCAGTAGCGCCCAAGATGTCAGGACGAAATTCCTGCATGGCTGCAAGCCAGGTACTGGCGTGCAGCACAAACATACCGCTATTCCAGCAATAATTGCCATCTTCTAAATAGGCCATGGCAGTTTCTAAATTGGGCTTTTCAGCAAACTGCTCAACCGTATATTCAGCAAAACTACCTTTACTATCCGACCGCTTAATGTAGCCATAGCCCGTCTCCGGTGCCGTTGGCTTAATACCTAGAATCGCAATTGTCTTCTTATTAACATCGCCGGCAACAACCGAAATGCACTGCTGAAGCGCTGTTGTAAATGCTGCACTATTTTGAATGGTTTGATCAGCGGGCGTAATCACTAAGATCGAATCTAGCTCTTTATCAATACCGCTTTCGGTTGCATAAAGTGCTGCCAATGTGAGTGCTGGAGCAGTATTACGTCCAGCAGGCTCGAGTAATAAGCTTGCATTCACACCCTCCATCGCGCGCAGTTGATCTAGCACCAGGAAGCGATGGTCTTCATTGGTCACAATCACGGTTTTGCCAATTGAAGTGGATGAAGATCCCAATTGATTGAGGCGCCCTACTGCTTGTTGAAAGAGGCTTTTACCGTCCCCACTTCCTGAAAGATCCAAAAACTGCTTTGGAAAGCCCGCCCGAGATAAGGGCCAAAGTCGCGTACCAGAGCCACCACAGAGAATAATTGGAGCGATTTGAAATTGCATTAAAAATGGGTTTCCAACAGAAAGGAGTAAATTTGAGTCAATTTGTTTTAATAGGCCATCGTAATCATTGTGGATTTTATATCCTTTTTAGGGTGACGAATACGATGGAATGCGCTGATTAGTCGGCATAAAATCAGGTCTACTGTATTTTTGATCCAAAATTCACACCGAAGACTGCCTTTACCACCAAAATACCTGACTACTGCCGATTTTATATCCCTACCAATGCAGCCCTTACGTCCGCTTTTACACTTCCTTCACAAAAGAAGATCTAAGCAAACCCAGCAAAATGAACACCGGGAAAAGGTCGCGCTTGAAAACGCCTTGCAGACCAAATATAAGTCTGATTTCAGCTCCGAAGGCAAGACGAAGGTATTCGTATACCAAGAAGGCTTTGATTTTCACTTCATTCGATTTTATCAGTCAAGCATCAATAAAAACCTTAATTTTTATTTAGTGGGCGATATTCGTGAGGCAGAAGTAGTCGTTTTTATTAATGCAATTAATCCTTCTGTGGTTTTGCATAATCAAAAAGTTATTTTATTTTTCCATGAACCAAAAACCTATAGCCATTTATATCAATCAATAATCCCGGCTGATTTTTTAGGACAGCGCGACATCACCGTAGTCAGTCATATCGAGCCATCGCAATTTATTTCGGGTGATTTTTTCCGTTTGCCAGCTGCGCATATTACCCACATCAAAAGTATTCCACACGTTCATTTTCACCATATGGCGACTGAACAGGATTTGATGGGTATCTCAGGCGAAAAAAACAAGTTAATTTGTTCTGTAGTTTCTGGATTCAATGGAGTACCAGGCTATGAAGACAGGCGAATTTTTCTTGAAGCATTGTCTGCGAAAGTCCCTCAATTTGATCTCTACGGTCGCTATGGAAAGACCATCCGGGATATTTCATCTTACCGTGGGTATTCGGCCATCAAGTTTCAAACCATTGCAGACTATAAGTACAGCTTAGTCATTGAGAACTCCAACGAAGACTGGTACATATCAGAAAAAATATTTGATGCTTTAATGTGCGGCTGCATGCCCATCTATTACGGCACCGACAAGATTTTTGATCTGATACCGCACGATTGGTTTTACTATCTCCCCGATTTAAGCAATCACAGCATAGAAAAAATTAATACACTCATTCATACCGATCAATACAAAGCCGTTTCTCAAAATCGTGCCGCAATTGCAAACCAAATTGATCAGTCGTTTTCTTTTTATAAAAAGTTAAACGAGATATTATTAAATGATTTAGCGGGGAGCTAACAAGCGTACCAACAACGATTCAAGACAAGATCAGGCATCGATGGTACGCAGGTTTCATCCAGGTGATGCGGGAACTCACTGGCAAATCCAATGTCTTGACAAGAATCTTTTCGTACTAAGGTAACCTCCATTAGGCGTGGAACTGTCAGTCCCCACTTAGAAACCTCTCCCTCGCAATTATTGGGATGTAAATGTACTACGTAAAAATCCCTCAGCAATTTATCAAAACATAAATTTAAGAGCTTCAATCCATATTGATTAAAGACGCTATCTAGCCCGTGGAATTCGGCAACAATTACCTTAAACCGTTTTAATGTTTCTTGGCTGGCACTGATAAATGATTCATATTCAGCTCCCTCAATATCAATCTGCATCATCAAATTATGAGCGTCTGGCGTATACCTATTAACCCATGAATCAAGCGTCCAATAGATATCCTCGTCATATGAACCAAGAAATTTTTTATCAAAACGAATATTTTCATGTTCGGCAGCTGCTTTATCAACCGAGTAGTCGATCAAATAGCATTTGATCCCTTTTTTTGCCAGCTCAAGCTCAAAATTAGAATTGTTGGCTACGCCAGGAGAGTAAAGTGCGCTGATTTCACTTAAATTATTCGGCACAATATAACCGCCATCGCATGCTCCACCTATCCTTATTAATGGGTAGTTCGTTTTTATTGGTCTTAATTTTTTTATGAAACTTAAAACATCCAATTGTGTCGAGGATGCCTTTGCAAAGTATCCAATGTCATAACAATAATTTCTAAAAATTCTGCGTAGCATTTTTTATCCTATATTTTTAAAATTAAAAATTAATTCTCAGAAATTACTTATCTTATTTAGTGCTGTCAAAACATCATTGATCGAGGGTACCTCTTTCATATCCCCCACATTGGCAATCACCCTACTCCAGTACCCTTCAGTCTTCCATCGTGGAGAGTCGCAATAGATTTCTAAGGTGGGCTTGCCCAATACTGCGGATAAGTGGGTTAAGCCCGTATCGACGCCAATCGTTAGCGCAGCCTGCGCTACTAAAGAATAGGCCTCCTCAATCGAAAATGCCCGAGGTACGATCGCCCCGGGAATTTGACTCGCAATCAATGCGCTGACTTTCATCTCCGCTTCGCTGCCCCACGGCAGAATCACTTGATATCCTTGGCGCGATAACTCTTTTCCTAATTCTACCCAATGCTCATTGGGCCAACGCTTGGCTGCCCTTGCCGTCGAATGAAAGCACACCACATAGGGCGCTGGGGTGCCCTGATCGGTTTTCTTAAGACCCTCAAATAATAATGGGGGCAATTGCCGCATAAACGGCTGGGGGTAGAACTGCGGCGGCTCCTCATTGCGATTGATTAGCGGCCAATCAAATGCCGAACACATCACCCAGCGTGAACGATCAATCGCATGGCACTTCACAGGCACATGAACTGACTCCGTATAAAACATTCGAGCCATGGGCTCATATCCCGAATGCTCAGTTGCATTACCAAGACCAGCAACCACTGCATTATGTGATTTATTTGCCAGCGCGCACACTAAGGCTGACTTCAGTAAACCTTGTGTTTCTAAGACAACATCGTAGGTAGTCGCCTGCAATGACTTGCGCATGGCAAAGAACTCACACCAGGTACGAATGGAAAAGAGACTCTTTCTCCAACGCCGAAAGGCTACTGGAATAATGCGATCAATGCCTTTGAATGTGTCAGTTGTTTTTAAGGGCTCTAGCAAATGCACATAAGCCTCTTCCACAATCCAATCAATCTGGGCATGGGGTAAGCGCTTGCGTAAATCCCAAACAATTGGGAGGTTGTGCAACACATCACCCAAAGAGGATAGCTTAACTAATAGTATTTTTGGCGATTGAGCTGCCTGCGCTGTTTGCGCCGCTTGCGTTACTTGCGCTGTTTGCATTCGTTCCGAAGTAGGGGTTTGATACTGAGAAGTCATGCCCACATTATCGTATTGTTTGCCACCCAACTGAGAAGCGCATTCACCACCATGGGGAAACTAGAACTTCGGTGCCTGAGCCCAGGCCAGTCCTGCAGCGTCTTTGGCGTTCAGCAACGCTTGTTTA
>Ga0247836_1008426_pt1 | contig 10440 bp, 8 predicted proteins | sample LaCruzMarch2015__4_FD_187116 | JGI IMG/M metagenome (GOLD analysis project Ga0247836, IMG submission 187116) | Freshwater microbial communities from meromictic Lake La Cruz, Castile-La Mancha, Spain - LaCruzMarch2015_14m | ecosystem: Environmental > Aquatic > Freshwater > Lake | place: Spain...
GGGAATCGGGGGAGGGGGAAGGTTGGGGAGAGGTTCCGGGATGCCTCCAGGAGTTGGATGTCGAATATGCGCGGGTTGATGGGGCGGCGCTCTATTTGGATTTGCTGATCCCCGAGGGGGTGAAAAACCCGCCGGTGGTTGTGTGGCTTCATGGAGGGGGGTGGCGGAAGGGTTCTCGGAAAAATTGCGGGAGGACGGCGATTTTGGCGGAGCGGGGATTTGCGGTGGCGAGCATTGATTACCGGCTGACGGGAACCGCTCCCTTTCCGGCGCAGATTGTGGATGCACTGGCGGCGTGTCGGTGGATCCGGGCCAATGGGAGCCGCTTCGGGCTGGACACGCGGCGGGTGGGGGCGTGGGGGTCTTCGGCGGGAGCCCACTTGGCGGCTTTGTTGGGGTTGACCGATGAAAGTGACTGGGGGGGCAAAGTGCCGGAGGGAGCGGACGACCCGGTCGTTGACGCGGTGGCCGGCTACTGCGGGCTGTATGATTTTGATCGCGTGATCGAAGATGGCAGCGGGATGGTTCCCGAAAAAGAGGGCTCGATTTTCTGGATGTTTTTCGGGGGGTCGCCGTCGGCGCACCAGCGGGAATCCTTTTTGGCCGGGCCGGTGAACCACGTGAAGGCACCTGCCCCGCCGTTTTTTCTGGTGCACGGGACCGCCGATCCCATCGTGCCGCACCCCCAAGGGACCCGCTTCGACGCGGCCCTTCGCGAGGCGGGCATCGAAAGCACGCTCATGCTGATCGGGGGCGGCGGACACGGCACCGGCTGGGAGGCGAGGCAGGCGGAACTCGACAAAAAACTCGGCGACTTTTTTGCGCGCCATTTGGGGGAACCCGCCAAGCGATGATCCCGCCGCTGAACGATTTGATCGATGGACCCTGCGTCGCGGGGCTCGGGCTGGCACGGGATTCCGCGGACGGGCAGCTTGTGCTTCGCGCGGTTGGGGCGGAGATTCGCTGCGGGTTGGTGCCTTTTCAGGTTCGGTTCGGCCACACGGCGTTGGCTCCGACCCTTGCCGACTGCCGCACGGAATCCGGTGGTGCGGTGGTTGCCGCGGGTCAACTCGCCGACGGGGGAATCACCTTTTCCATTCGTTGGCACGAAGTGATTCCGGGGGTCTTTGCCATGGACCTTGTCCTGAAGGCGGTGGATCCCGAGTGGGCTGCCGAGTCCCCCACCGTGGTCCTCCTTGAGCACGAATTAAAGGATGAGGAGTTGCGGCCCGACGTGGGTTGGCGGGAGGTCGACTCGCCGGCTGCCATCCGGGCGCTGCGAGATCGCCCGCCCGAGGAAGGCGGGGGATTTTTGCCGCCTTATGGGTACCCGGTTTTTTCCGAGCGCGCGTTTTTCGGCATTGCGCACCCCATGGGTTGCGCGGAGCGCGGACCCGGCCTTCTGCGGCTGCTGCACCATCCGCAGTGGGAGGGAGGGGAAATCCACTGCCCCTCGCTGCTCGTTGGCCTGGTCGGCCCGGGTTCGTGCCCGCGGGAGCTTTTTGCCCGGTATTTTGAATTCATCCGGCTTCCCCGCCCCGACCGGGCCATCGTCGAGATCAATACCTTTTGGACCGACGTCTACGACGACGCCACGGGCTACTCCACGGATTTGCCCTCCTATCGCCGGATGGCCCGCGAATGGAGCCGCCGGGTTTTGCAGGGGAAACGGGGACTCGTCACTCATTTCCTGCTTGATGCGGGCTGGCAGAACACCGCTTCCCTCTACCGCCCGCAGGATACCCTCGGCGGACCCGCCGACGCGGGGCTGATCGGCCTGGCCGACGAAATCCGGGCCGAGGGATTCCGCTTCGGCCTTTGGTTCACCCTGAACGGGCCGATTGGCATCGACATCAACTGGGCCCGCGCTGCCGGGTTCCGGGTGTCCAACCGGGGGGCCGGAGCCGGCTACGCCTCGGTCGGCGGCAAGCTCTCCTACGTTTGTCTGACCGACCGCAACTGGGAGGAGCAACTCGCCCGGCGACTGGAACAACTCATTGCCTCGGCGGGAGTCGATTTCATGAAGGGCGACTGGGACAACGACGCCGTCGAGGATCCGGCTTTGGACGACGCGCTGGTGCCGACGCCCGAGCATCTGCGCGAGGCCATCGCCAATGCGATGATCCGGATCTATGGGCGCATGCACGGGGCCCGTCCGGGATTCGGCCTGCGGGGAGCATGGTGGCCCAGCCCTTGGTGGCTGGCGCACGTGGACAACACCCACCTGCCCAACTCCGGTGACATGGAGTCCACCGACCTCCCGAGCCTCACCCAGCGCGATGCCGGACTCACGAGCCGCGACGCCGTCTTTTACCATGTGATGCGACGCTGCCGGACGCCGGTCGGTTTCGACGTTCTCGTGCCCCACGAATTTGCGCATTCCCGGCGCAATCCGGTGGCCGACACCGCGACCTCGTGGATCAACAACCTGATCATGTGGCTCGGACGGGGAAACCACTACCTCCAGATTTACGCGGCACCCTACGACATCCATGGTGATCGGGCCTGGGCTTTGCGGGAGGCGCTGGAATGGTTTCGGGCCCACGAAGATCTCCTCTGGAAAGCGCCGACGCGGATGGTGGGAGGCGATCCGGGTCGCGGCGGGGTTTACGGCTACCTGCACGATGACGGCGGGCGCCAGCTTTTGGTTGTTCGCAACCCCCTCGCGCATCCTCAACCCATTGATCCCGCCCTTGCCGACGACCTTGATCTTTCGGGATGGCAGGCCATCTATCCGGTTTGCCTTCCGGTGGGTTGGGCATGCGGGGCGTTGTCCGCGCACGAGATCCGGGTGCTCGTGCGGGGATTCGACCGGGAATTTCCGGACGGTCTGGTCCACCGGCCCATCTCAGCCGGCCTCGCCTTTTCGCGGGCTGGCAACGAACTCCGACACGCCACCCCCGACTCGATCCCGGACTTGCACCGCATTCCCTTCAGAGCCGAGGTCGAAAAACTGGGCGGCAAATCCCTCGCGATCCACGCCGCCCTGCCCGATGGACTGGAGTCAGCGGAAATTGTGTTGCGGTGCCGATCGCTCTCGCCCGGGGACACCGAGTTGCGGGCGGGGCTCGGCCGCTACCCCGACCCCACGGCGACCTTTCCGGTTGGGGTCACGGCGGTGCGGGCCAATGTCCGGCAGGGATTTGCCCAGCGCCGGCTGCGGCAACCGCCGTGCGACCCCTCGCTGGTCATCCTTCGGGTGCCCATCGGAACCGGGGGTGAAGCCCACGCTTTCCTAGACGCCACGACCTCGCTTCCCCAAATCGAAGCAGGCTGGATTGAGGCCGTTGAGGTTGTTCTTCCGATTGCCTTGGAAATTCCGGCGGGAAGCCTTCCTCCCTCCCCGCCAGCGCCGCCCACCGTGCTCTGTCAGCTTGATCTGCCATGACTCCTCCCGCTCACTCGACCACCGTCCAGACCCTGCCGGGCGCAGGAATGACCCTGGCATCCCGGGAAATTCCTCCGGTCCGTCCATGGGAAGTCCTCATTCGGACCCACGTGAGCTACATCAGCGCCGGAACCGAAATCTTTGTGGTTCGCCAGGCCCGGGCCCGGGCCGCGGGCTTCGAGGAACCGATGCCGTTGGGCTACAGCCTGGCGGGGTCGATCGTCGCGACGGGAAGTGAAGTGGGCGGGCTGGCCCCCGGAACCCGCGTTGCCGCCATCGGAACCGGAGCCTTCCACTCCGAATATGTGGTGGTGAGCGAGCGCTTGGTGGTTCCACTCTCCGAGGGCGTCTCGGCGAAGGACGCGGCCCCGATGGCGATGATGGGTTTTGCCGTGGAAGCCGTGCGCAAGGCCGGCCTTGTCTTTGGGCAAAATGTGGTGGTGGTGGGAGGCGGGCCGATGGGGCAATACGTCAGCCAGATGAGCCACTCCGCGGGCTGCCATACCCTTCTCATCGATCCCGTGCCAACGCGGCTCGCGGTGGCATCCCGCGGCGTGGAAACCCTTCAGCCAGGCGGGGCCATGGTCGAGGCCATCCGCAAGACATTCGGAGCCACCGGCGTGGAAGTCGTCTTTCTTTGCTTCGGGGGAGATGGCACCGCGATGACCAAGCAACTCTTCGAATGCATGAGCCGTGGCCCGGACGGCATCATTCAAGGCCGGTTTGTCTGCCCGGGCGGCGTTCACCTCACCCTCGAAATGGCCTCCGCCAGTGGCAACCTCGAGTTTGTCAGCTCCGCCAAAGCCGGTCCCGGTTACCGGGACAGCGCCTTTGAAGGCGGTGCGGATTACACTGCGGGTTACGTGCCATGGACGGTTTCCCGCAACTTGCGAGTGCTCGAACGCGCCCTCGCCACCGGCCTCCTTTCCTCAACCAGGATCATCACCCACGAATTTGCCTTCGATGCGGCGCCCGATGCCTATGCCTGCCTGGAAGCTCCGCCGGATGACATGATCGGCACGGTCCTTCGTTATTCATGAAACCTAAACGCGTTGTTATCCTCATCGCCGACGACTGGAGCCCGATTGCGGGTTGCTATGGCAATCCTGTCGTCCAGACCCCGAACATCGATGCCCTTGCCGCCGAGGGCACGGTTTTTCGGAGAGCCTACTGTGCATCGCCGTCCTGCGGGCCGAGCCGGGCCACCCTTTTCACCGGCCTGCATTCGTACGCCCATGGCCAATACGGTCACCCGCACGGCATCAACTACTTCCGCATCCGCACCGATGTGGCGACGCTTCCCTCCCTCCTGCGCGGGGCGGGCGTCTTCACCGGCGCCATCGGCAAGCGCCACGTCGAGCCGGTTTCCGCCTGCGGGTTCGATTACGTTCTCCCCGACAAGCTTTCGCAGTCCGCAGAAGACTGCGAGGCGGAGGTCGACGAGTTTCTTAGGCAGGCGGGCGGGCGCGATTACTTCCTCTATGTGGGTTCGACGCTGCCGCACCGCACGGTGCGCGGGTTCGACAGCCCGGTGTTTGATTCACTGGGGCGCACGACCTACGACCCCGCGAGCGTGCCGGTGCCGTCGTTCCTTGGCGACCTGCCCGGAGTGCGTGCCGACCTCGCCGACTATTACACGGCGGTGAGCCGCTTCGACGCATGGGTGGGGAGGATGCTCGGGAAATTCCGTGCGGCAGGCCAATACGAAGGCACGCTGTTCCTGATCATGAGTGACCATGGCATGCCTTTTGTCGGGGCCAAAGCGAGTCCATTCGAGGGCGGGCACCGCTGCCCGCTCATTGTGGCCGCCCCCGGAAGTCTCCCTGCGGGCGCAAAGACCGACGCTCTGGCCTGTTGGACCGACGTGGCTCCGACCATCCTCGAATGGTTCGGCCAACCCGCGCCCGACCCCTGCCATGGCTCCTCGTTGCTCGGCGTGCTCGAACGCAACGAGCCACCGGCCCGCGAGGTTTACCTCTCCCAAATGTTCCATGGCGTGACCGAGTATTATCCTTATCGGGTCCTCGTTCGGGATCGCTTCAAATACATCCATCGCCTCGAGCCGGAACTCGTCATGCCGCTACCCTGCGACCTGGTGGACTCGGATTCCTTCGACGCTATTTACGCATCGCCGGACAGCGGCTTTGGCAATCGGGGGGCAAGGGCAACCTTCCTGCCGGGAGGGGAGTCGCTTTTTGATCTGGTCGATGATCCCGGCGAAACGGTCAACCTCGCCGACGACCCCGCCTTTGCGGAGATCCTGCAGGAGATGCTCTCCTCGCTGCAGGCGCACCGAGAGGCGACTGCGGATCCCCTTTTGCGCAAAGACGTCCAGAGCACTCTGCTGCGCAGCCTCCGGGAAAGGGACTGAGCCATGCCCGATTTTCCCAGTCCTCAGCCCGCCGATCTGTCGGCCTTGCGAATTGGCATCCTTGGCCTCGACACCTCGCATGCGGAAGCTTTCACCCGCCTGCTTAATCGAGCGGGGGAACCCGGCCACGTGCCGGGCGGGCGGGTGGTCAGCGCATGGGCGGGAGGCTCGCCCGACATCGCCCTGAGTCGTGAGCGGGTTTCTGGATACACCGCCACCTTGCGCGGCGACTTTGGGGTAAAGATTCTGGACTCGCCCGAGGCGGTCGCCGCGTCGGTTGATGCGATCCTGCTGGCAGCCCTCGATGCCCGCGAGCATCCGGCCTTGTTGGCGAGGGTGCTCCCCTTCGCAAAACCGGTTTTCGTGGACAAGCCGCTGTCCCTCACGGAGGGGGAGGGTAAGGCCATGTTCGGCGCGGCGGCCGAGTGCGGTGTGCCCCTTTTTAGTTCCTCGGCTCTGCGGTTCGCCCCGGCATGGACCGAAGCCCTGGCTGCCTTGCCCGCCCCTGATCTTCTCGGGGCGGACGTTCACGGGGCGATGAGCATGGAACCCTCGCAGCCGGGCTACTCGTGGTATGGTATCCACGGCATTGAAATGCTCTTCCGGGCGATGGGCTCCGGCTTCGAATCGGTCGCCGTTCACCGGACCGCCGATCACGACCTTCTCGTGGGCAAGTGGGCGGACGGACGGATTGGCACCGTGCGCGGAAATCGCACCGGCAACCACAACTTCGGAGGACTGCTCCACACCGCCAAGGAAACCCGCTTTGTTGCCGTTGATTCGCATCCCCGGCCATTTTATGCCTGCCTCGTCGAGGCGATCATCGGGTTCTTCCGCACCGGTATCGCGCCGGTTTCACCCGATGAGACCATGGAAATCCTCCGCTTTATTGACCAAGCCAACGCCCAACGGTGTCCATGAAAATCCTCCCCGCCATCTTGACGGCGCTGGGTGCCGGGAGTCTCGCGCTCCCCGCCGCTCCGCCGCCCAACCTGATTTTTATTCTGGCCGATGACCTCGGTTACGGCGAGTTGGGATCCTACGGTCAGAAAGTGATCCAAACGCCAAACCTCGACCGGATGGCCGACGAGGGCCTTCGCTTCACGCGCTTCTATGCCGGGGCCACCGTTTGCGCCCCATCCCGCAGCGTCCTCCTGACCGGCCTTCACCAGGGCCATACACGGGTCCGGGGCAACACCCGCTCTCCCGCCATCGCCCGCGCCCTGCAAAAGGAAGACGCGACGGTCGCGGAGGCCCTGCAAGCCGCCGGATATCGCACCGCCATCCTTGGGAAATGGGGACTCGGCGATGTGGGCGAATACGAATCCGGGCTGCCCCGGCGCAAGGGCTTCGACGAATTCTTTGGCTACCTCGACCAACGCCACGCCCACAACCATTTTCCCGACTTCCTTTGGCGGAATGAAACCCGCGAACCGCGCGCCAACGTCATTGTTCCCATCGGCGATTCCGGTGCCGGGTATGCGACGCAGGCGGTGGAGTTTGCCGACGACCTCTTCGCCGATGAGGCGATGCAATTTGTCACCGCCAACGCCAACCGCCCGTTCTTCCTCTTTTGGAGCATGGTCATCCCCCACTCGAACAACGAACGCTGGAAGCTCCTCGGCGATGGAGCGCAGGTGCCCGACTATGGTCCCTACGCGGACAAGGACTGGCCGAATCCGGACAAGGGACACGCGGCCATGATCACCCGCATGGACGGCTACGTCGGTCGCCTGATGACCACCCTTCGCGAGCTGGGCATCGCCGAACGCACCCTCGTCATCTTCACCAGCGACAACGGGCCCCACAACTCCAGCGGCCACGACATCTCGCGCTTCCAACCCGCCGGTGGGTTCTCTGGAATCAAGCGCAGCCTCCTCGAAGGCGGCATCCGGGTTCCCGGTATCGCCTGGTGGCCGGGGACGGTACGGCCGGGGGTCACCGACGTGGCGGGAGGCTTGGTCGATTGGTTTCCGACGGCCGCCGAGCTGGCGCGGGCCGGGGTGCCGAAGGGCCTTGATGGCCGCAGCCTCGTTCCAACCCTGCTGGGAAAACCCCAGGAACCGCCGCCGTTTTTTTACTGGGAGTTCCACGAGAAGGGGTTTCAGCAGGCCGCCCTCTATGAAGGGCGCTGGAAGGGCATTCGCCGCGGCGGCCCTTCGGCCCCTTTGTTGCTTTTCGATACGCTGAACGATCCGGCCGAAAAGACCGACGTCGCAGCCGATAACCCGCAGATCACCAAAGCGATCAACCAATATCTGGCCTCCGCCCGCACCCCGGCGTCCGGGTGGGAACCCGTCTGGGAGCCTCCGACCGAGTCCAAGGAATGAACCCCGGTTCTCGAAGCAGCAGAGGCTATCCCTCGTCGCCGGATTCTTTGTGCTGCTCTTCCATCTGGCGCAACACCTCGGACATATCATCCACCTCGTCCCAGACGGGCTGACTGACGAAGATCGGAGCTTTTTGCTGGGCGGCAAGCGCGATGCAATCGCTCGGACGTGCGTCCAGTTCGATGATTTTACGTTGTTGGATCTCGTTTTCAACGACCAGGATCAGCCGCCCGAAGTAGGTGCCGCTTTTGAGGTCGTTAATCACAACCCGCTCGACCTTGGCTCCAAACGCCTGGAGAACGAGCGCGAAGAGGTCATGGGTGAGCGGGCGTTCCTTTTCCGTGCCGCTTAAAAACATCCCGATCGCCGTTCCGACGCTGTGATCCACGTAGATCACAAAAACTTTCTCGTCGTTCCCCAAAAACACCGCAACTCCTGCATTGGTCGGGATGATTCCTCTTACCTCGACCGCTACGACGTCCTTTTTCATTGCTCCGAGGATAGCACCCCGCAGCCTCCGGGGCAACAGCCCCCAGAGCTTGATTTTTTGGGACTTCGCGGTTGGGATGGGGGCATGAAGACCCTCCTCACTGTCCTGCTGCTCGCCGCGTCGACTCTCCTGGCCGAAGAAGTCGTCATTTCCAAGTCTGCCTTTGGCGGTGGCCAGGGAATCAACGGTTCGGTTGCCGCGCTCGTCGTGCAGCCCGATGGCAAGATTGTCCTAGGCGGCAGCTTTGCCGCTGTCAATGGAGTCCCCCGTGGAAACATCGCTCGGCTCAACGTCGATGGCACTCTGGACGAGACTTTCGCGCCTAACCCCTTCGCCGGTGCCAACGGCCCCGTCCGGGCGCTGGCTCTGCGGGCGGATGGCGGTATCGTTGTCGGTGGCAGCTTCTCCGAAGCGGGCGGCGTGACAACCAAGAACCTCGCGCTCTTCAAACCCGACGGAACCGTGGATCGCACGTTCGCCTCGGTGGGGGATCCCGGAACCAACGGCGAAGTGATGGCTATTTCCGTTCAGCCTGACGGAAAAGTTGTCATCGGAGGCAGCTTCACCGCAGTTTGCGGTCGCCAACGCAACGCCATCGCCCGCATCAATGCCGATGGCACCCTCGATGAGAATATCCCCGCCAATGGCCGCGTCACGGGTTCGGTCGAGGCTCTCGTTGCCACAGGCCCCTCAACTTCCCTCGCCGGAGGAACGTTCGTCGTCACCAACCAGGTGGCACGTTCGCTTTTCTCCACAGGTAATCCTTGATTTTTCGCTGAGTCCGGGGGATAATCCATTCATTGGGGGCGTATTGGCTTCGACGTGAAATTCGATGCCGGGCTCGCATGCCGGGGATGATCCGTTGGCCTCGTTAAAAATCGGGTCAAAAAAATAACTGCAGATTACGAAAATCTCGCACTCGCGGCCTAATTGAGCCGTGACGCGGAAGGGGCGACGCCTGCTGGCCTCCGACGCGACGACAGCAGGCTGGCCCGACACCGGTGCGACCGCGGTGAAAGGTGAGATCGATTTCGTGGACGCTTAGGTGAAGGTGGCGTGACGGTTCGCAGCTCTTCTCTGAAACTAAAAACCGTATAAGCATGTAGAAGGTCTGGCTGAAAGTTTCAGGGACAGGGGTTCGACTCCCCTCGCCTCCAGACTTCGCTCGCAGCAAAGCGAAGAGCGAAGTCTGTCCCGCCGTAGCAACAAAAGTTGCGAAGGCGGACTCAGGCTCCCAACGAGCTACGTCTTGGCAAGCCCCTCCTGTAAAGCCCCACGTTCCAATACGTGTACATCCTCAATAGCCAGAACCACCCGGAGCGCCACTACATCGGTCTCACCACCAACCTTCGCGCCCGACTGGAGAAACACAACGCAGGAGCCGTATCCCACACCTCCAAATTCACGCCGTGGTTGATCGAATCCGCTGTCGCATTCTCCGACAAATCCAAAGCCATCGCCTTCGAGCGCTACCTCAAAACCGGCTCGGGCCGGGCTTTTGCCTGCAGGCACTTTTCATTTTTCGACTCCCCACGACTGCAAATACGCCTTCACTTGCCTGCGCCCGTCCGTTAACGTCCGACCCGCTGCGTTGGTATCGTAGCGGACTATCCTTTCCATGTTCGAACAAGCCTTCAAAAACATCGACGACGTCCTCTGGAAAGACGCCGGTTTCCTCGTCGGCGATATCCGATGACCTGACAACAAGGAACGGCGCTGGGAACCAGCGCCCTCCAAGCCGGAGGATCGCGGCGTCCCGGCGGGATCTCGAACCGGTGTTGCGCGAAGCGAAAGTCTTCAATATTTGGTGATCGGGCCGGTTCAAGGATTCTGGGTTGCAAACCGTGCGGGTTCGGGCATG
>Ga0247836_1008427_pt1 | contig 10440 bp, 9 predicted proteins | sample LaCruzMarch2015__4_FD_187116 | JGI IMG/M metagenome (GOLD analysis project Ga0247836, IMG submission 187116) | Freshwater microbial communities from meromictic Lake La Cruz, Castile-La Mancha, Spain - LaCruzMarch2015_14m | ecosystem: Environmental > Aquatic > Freshwater > Lake | place: Spain...
AGGGTTTCATCGCAAGATGAAGTTGATTCAAAGAAGAGCTTATGGCTTTAGAAACTTTGAAAATTATAGAATAAGAGTTAGAGTACTATGTGCTTGATAAAGTGCCCCCGCAAATGGGAAAGACCCCAAAAGTCCGCTGCTTATAATTGTTAAATACTATGTAAAACAATAAGTTATCAATTTTCAGGTAAGAATAGATGTAATTATTGTGGGGGATATTGTCCACAAAATCCACTTAACTAGTTGTTAAATTATCCGAACCATTAAGTGTAACTGATTGATTTTACATGTTTAAATTGGTGGGCCCACTAGGACTTGAACCTAGGACCAACGGATTATGAGTCCGCTGCTCTAACCAACTGAGCTATGGGCCCCGCGGTGGGTATTGTAATGGTTAACGGGGTTTAACACCAGATTTTTTTGAGGGTTTATTCTCAATTATCTGGATAAGCATTTAGGACTCCCTACGCATTAACCTAAGGAGTCCTGGCGCTATAAAAATTAACCTTCATCTCCCTCGAGGAAACTACGGAGTTTTTCTGAGCGGGAAGGGTGACGCAATTTACGCAGTGCTTTGGCTTCAATCTGGCGAATACGTTCACGTGTCACGTCAAATTGTTTACCAACCTCTTCCAAGGTATGGTCGGTGTTCATCTCAATACCAAAACGCATACGCAATACTTTTGCTTCACGCGGAGTAAGGGTTTCAAGAATTTCCAAAGTGGCTTCACGCAAACCTTCTGCAGTAGCACAGTCAATGGGTGATTCAATGTTATTGTCTTCAATAAAATCACCCAAATGGGAATCATCATCGTCGCCGACAGGGGTTTCCATGGAAATGGGTTCTTTCGCAATTTTTAATACTTTACGAATCTTGTCTTCGCTCAGTTCCATTTTTTCAGCTAACTCTTCAGGGCTCGCTTCGCGGCCTGTTTCTTGTAATATTTGCCGAGAAATGCGATTTAGCTTATTAATGGTTTCTATCATGTGAACAGGTATACGAATAGTGCGGGCCTGATCAGCAATAGAACGTGTGATGGCCTGGCGTATCCACCATGTTGCATAGGTAGAGAATTTATAACCGCGACGGTATTCAAATTTATCCACCGCCTTCATCAAACCAATGTTACCTTCCTGAATTAAATCAAGGAATTGTAAACCGCGATTTGTGTATTTTTTAGCAATGGAGATAACGAGTCGTAAATTTGCTTCCACCATTTCTTTTTTAGCGCGCCGTGCTTTGGCCTCGCCAATAGACATTTGTCGGTTAATTTCTTTGATTTCACTGATGGTTAAACCGTACTCTTTTTCGAAGGCAAAGAGACGCGTTTGCAAGTGCTTAATCTCGTCGGTGTATTCACTGATGCGAGGGAGATCAAGCTTTTTGGCTTGTTTACTGATCAAGGTATCTAACCAATTTTGGTCGGTTTCTTGACCAGGGAAGGTATCAATGAATAATTTTCGTGGTATGCGAGCTTTTTCAATACAAAGACGCATGATGTTCCGCTCAAATTCACGGATGTGATTTCGTAGTTGACGGAAGTGTCGAGTAAGTTTATCAACTTGACGAGAAGTCAGTTTTAATTTTAAAAAGGACTCCGACATCAGCGCTAACAGTTCCACTGTTTTTTTCGTGGTTCGGCCATGCTCTTGTAATGACGCCATAGCGTTGTCAAAATTTACTTGCAGCTCATCAAAATAGGCTTGAGCTTGTTCAAGCTTAGGGCCATCATCTACTTCGGCAATACCGCCTTCGCCATCGTCACCATCATCATCGCCACTAATAACAGCCGTGCCGTCATCCTGTGCGACTTCTTCTAGCATGGAGCCAATACTGGCTGGTGGTGCCTCTTCTTCTGAATCGGAGAAACCGCTGATGATTTCGTTTAAACGCATTTCTTCTGCAAGCACGCGAGCGTAATCTTCTAAAACAAGTTGAACTGTTTCAGGGTAATTCGCAAGCGATCGTAATACCTGGTAAATGCCTTCTTCAATACGTTTGGCAATGCGGATTTCGCCTTCGCGAGTTAACAATTCCACGGTGCCCATTTCGCGCATGTACATGCGCACAGGATCTGTTGTCCGGCCTGTTTCTTTATCTACCGATGCAAGAACAGCAGCAGCTTCCTCGACATCTTCTGGGGCGGGGGCCTCTTCAGTGTTACCGAACATGGCCAATTCATCGTCGCTAGGCGGCTGTTCGAAAACCTTGATGTTCATGCCTTCTAACATGCCAATGACGACATCAAAATGTTCTGTATCGACAATGTTAGGTAATAGATCATTGATCTGCGCGTACGTTAGGTAATTTTGGTCTTTTCCTAAGCTGATGGCTCGAGCAATATCCGAGTGCTGCTTTTCCTGTTTTTCTTGTTCATTCATGGTTATAAGTGCTTATAGAAGAGGATTAAAACCACTATAAAACCAAGTGCCGCGGCTTTATAAAGGCTGGACCGGAAAATGATTCAATTATATACTGGCTTACTTAAACATACCAGTTTAATCTAAGAGTGTTTTGTCGTCAAAAGTCTGATGCCGACGTTGTAACATTTTTTGTAAACTGTGCCGCTCATCCTCGGTTAAGCCCTTTTCATGCGCCTTTTTTATCAGGTGCTGTACGAGCTTTTCACGATTTTGTTTAGCTAAAAAATAAACGATGTCTATGAGCTCGTTTTTTAAAGCGTTGTCTGGTACTTGATGTTCCCATGCAGCGAGTTTTGAAATGGCCTCAAAAAGAGGGGTGTCACGCCATGCTTCTACCAATTGTGCCGTGGTGATGGCGGGGTGCTCTCTCACTTGCTGCATCAATGTTTTTAGCACACGTTGTTTTTGAGCGTCCAGCATGTCGGGTGGGACAAGGCTTTCGCATTCAGCATAGAGCTCTGGATGTTGTAATAAGAGCGCAATGGCAACCCGGACAGGAGAGCGCGTAATGTGTTTATTTTCATTTTGAACGTTTGGGGTAGAGTGCTCTTTCATTAACTGATCGATTCGGTGTGGCTCTATCCTTGTTAACCGCGCAAGCTCATCTAGCATGAGTTGCTTATAGGGGCCATCTGACATTTTAAGCAAATAGGGCTTGGCTGCATTTACAAGCTGACTTTTGCCTGCAAGGGTTGAGTTGTCTTTTTCATGGGTGAGGGTTTCTATAAAAAACGTGTTTAAAGGCATAGCATTTTTTAGACGCTCAAGAAATTGAGGACGTCCTTCTTTACGAACAAGGCTATCTGGATCATGACCTTCTGGTAAAAAGATGAAGCTTGCATCCAGGCCTGAATTGAGGTGGGCAAGACTGCTCTCCAGTGCACGCCAGGCAGCTTGCCTACCCGCAGTATCACCATCAAAACAAAATATAATTTGTTTGGTGTATTTGCTTAAAAGTTGAATATGATAGCTGCTGGTTGCAGTGCCAAGTGTTGCTACCGCATTGGGAATACCGTGTTGTGCTAACGCAATCACATCCATGTAGCCCTCTACAACGATGATACTGGTGATGGCTGGTTTGTGTTGTAATGCCTGATGCAAGCCATATAATTCACGGCTTTTTTGAAAAATGGCCGTTTCGGGTGAATTCAGGTATTTAGGCTTTTGTTCTGCTTCAATCGCACGTCCTCCAAAGCCTATAATACGTCCATGTCGGTCGTGAATGGGAAACATGATGCGTTGTCGATAACGATCATAATTTTTGCCATCATCTTTTGCGATAAGCATGCCAGTGGCAATCAACTCTTGCTTATTTTGTTTAAAATGAGGCTCTAGCGTATGCCAACCAGGAGGGGCGTACCCCAGCTGGTATAGGTGTGCCACTTCACCAGTAACGCCGCGTTGCTTTAAATAGGTAATGGCGACTTGCCCTGTTGTTCTTAATGTTTGTTGGTAAAATTGAGAAACGCGGTTTAAAAATTGGTAAAGGCTTAACGATTGGTCGGATTTTTCTGATTTGCCCTCTCGAGGCACTTGCATCCCTAGCCGTGAAGCTAACGTTTCTACCGCATCAGAAAAGCTCATGTGCAAATAATTCATGGCAAAGCTTATTGCATTACCGCTCGTGTTGCAGCCAAAGCAATGGTAAAACTGCTTTTTAGCAATAACGTTAAAGGAGGGGGTTTTTTCGTTGTGAAAAGGGCAGCAAGCAATGTGGCTATTGCCTCTCTTTTTTAAAGGCACGTAGCTATCAATAAACTCTACGATATCGGTTCGGTTGAGTAACTCATCAATGAATGGCCTTGGGATTAAACCTATCATAGTATGTACCCGTTGGAGTTCATTAAGCGTTTTTGACGATTAGCCATACCATTCCAATGGCCATTGATTTTTATTCAGCACTTGGTGGTGTGGTTTTGCGCATGCATAAGATAAAATCTCATGCAACGCATAAATTACGTAAGTTTAGCTTTTATCATTGCACTGACGTGGGCCATGTCTGCTCGTCCTTGCATTAATGGTTTTAAATGTGCCATAACTTTTCCCATATCCCCCATTTTTTGTGCATCAAGGGAGGTAAGGGCTTGTTCAATCAGTTGCGTAATTTCTATATCTGTGAGTGGTTCGGGCAAATATTGATTGATGAGCTCAAGTTCATATTGCTCTTGTTGAACCAAGTCATCACGACTTGCCGCTTTAAACTGGCTGATGGATTCGTTACGTTGTTTTGCCATTTTATCAAGAATAGCAAGCATTCGTGCTTCATCTACATCAATGCGTTCATCAACTTCAATTTGTTTGATGGCAGCAGTGATGAGGCGCAGGGCATTTAATTTTTCTTTGTCCCTAGCGCGCATGGCATCTTTAAGATCGTCATTAAGCCGTTGTTTTATCGTCATGCTTATTTACGTCGGTGCTTGACAGTACGTCGAGCAGAGGTATCGCGAGATAATTTTTTTAGATGACGCTTTACAGCAGCAGCTTGTTTACGCTTACGCTCTGCAGTAGGTTTTTCATAAAACTCACGACGGCGCAATTCGGTTAATATCCCTGCTTTTTCGCAGGAACGTTTAAAACGACGCAATGCATATTCAGGATTTTCGCCTTCTTTCACGCGAACGGTAGGCATTCAACAGTCCTCTGGTTATATTTATATCAAAACAAGGGGGCAATTCTAGTGCCCCTATCGTCAGTCGTCAAGCCTTATCGTCTTAGAATCTGTAGGAATAAGCATAAGTATAGCTAAAATGGCTACTTAAATTGGAATAATTGCATTAATTAAACAGTAGTGGATTATAAAAGGACTGAATTGCCAGTATAATTACTTATTTTTAAGCACATTGGTTTGAGTATAACATGCGAGTATTAGGCATAGAGTCTTCTTGTGATGAAACCGGAATCGCTATTTATGATGACCAAAAAGGGTTATTAGCGCACGCACTTTATTCACAAATTATCACACATCGCCGTTTTGGTGGGGTTGTGCCAGAGTTAGCGTCACGCGATCATGTGAAATACTTAGTGCCACTGGTGGATGAGGCGCTTCATGAAGCGCAGATGAGTAAATCGGAATTAGATGCCATTGCGTACACAGCCGGGCCTGGCTTAACGGGTGCATTGTTGACAGGGGCATGCTTTGCAAAAAGTCTTGCTTTTGCACTCAATGTTCCTGCATTGGCCGTGCACCATCTAGAGGCCCATTTATTAGCCGCAAAGCTTGAGTCACCTGAACTTATGTTTCCTTTTCTTGTTTTGTTGGTTTCAGGCGGCCACACGCAATTGATCAAGGCGCATGCTTTGGATAGATATGAGTTACTCGGAGATACATTAGATGACGCGGTTGGTGAAGCTTTTGATAAAACTGCAAAATTAATGGGCTTGCCTTATCCAGGCGGTGCAATTTTGGCTAAGCTTGCGGACAACCCTCATCCTAAAGAATTACCCCCTTTAAAGCCTTTTCCTCGGCCCATGACCGATAGGCCTGGACTAGACTTTAGTTTTAGTGGCTTAAAAACGCATGCTGTGACCGTTTGGAATAAAAGCCTTAAAGATGAGGCTGCCATGATTTCTATTGCTAAAGGTTTTCAAGATGCCGTGGTTGAAACGCTGTTGATAAAATGTCAGCGTGCGCTTTTGCAAACAGGCAGTAAACGTTTAGTGGTAGCGGGCGGGGTCGGTGCTAACATTGCTTTACGCCAACGTTTGGATGCATTGATGACGGATATGCAAGGAAAAGTTTATTTTCCTAAAGCTGAATACTGTACAGACAATGGCGCCATGGTCGCCTATGCCGGTTGCCTTCATCTTTTGCAAGGTGAAAAAGACAATGATTTAAGCATTAATGTGCATGCTCGCTGGCCTTTGAACAATAAATAATGAAGATGATTTCTTGATGGAAGCACGGGGTTCTATCATTTCTACGTACGGCCTCAAGTCAAGGTCGTACGTAGGCGGTTTGAAACACTTAAACATAGCCTTTAAAGGCTCTTAATTGCCAATATTCCATCTATTTTTTAGGTGAGACTTTCTTTTTGGGCGCGGTTTTCTTTGCTTTTGGTGGTTTTTCTTTTGCTACGGTACTCTTTTTTGGAGCCGCTTTTACTTTCTTTTTTGTTTTTGCAGCGGTTTCGGATGCCTTTAGTTGCGTTTTCTTAACAGACGTTTTGGCTGTTGCTTTAGCTTTTTTAGGTGATGAAGCCATGGTTTCTGCTGTTAACGCTTTCGTTCTATCCGTTGTTTTGCTGAAATTTATTTTTGATTCAGTACCATCTTGTAAGCGGGTGATGTTTTCACGGTGCTGGTACAGAATAAAAACAGCAATGATGGCAAGTGGCAAAAAGGCTGAAACATTCCCTACGGCATACAATGAATAAAAAGGAGCAAAAGTAATGGATGTCATGGAGGCAACTGAGGAATACCGGGTAATACGAGCAACAAGCAGCCAGGTAGCAATCACTAAAACGCCAAGAATAAAGTGAAACCCAAGCAGTGCCCCAATAGCCGTAGCCACCCCTTTGCCGCCTTTAAATTCAAAGAAAATAGGGTACATGTGGCCAATGACAGCGGCAAGGCAGGTAAATCCTACAACGATAGGGCTCGCATCCAATGCCCTGGCGAGTAAAACTGGGAGCAAGCCTTTCATCATGTCTGCCAATAAAACAATAATAGCGTATTGTTTTCCAGCTAAACGTAGAACATTGGTTGCACCAGGATTTTTAGACCCTTCTTTACGAGGATCAGGGAGATCAAAGAGTCGACACACGATGATTGCTGAGCAAATAGAACCTACAAGATATGCCACGACCACACAAAATACGAATACAAATGTTGCAAACATAACGCCTCCTTGACTATATCGTTTTGCAAAATACTATCATTATCAACGAACTTTAGGCCTTTGTGAAGCATCTAGCCTATATGATTCAGAGCAAACGCATCTAAGGTTTAAGTATAAATGGCATCCTACTTGCCTACGTGCCGTGCTTTATGCGTGTTATTAATTCGATATCGCATCAAGATCGTACAGGATTCCGATCATACAGCGTGGAACGTGTGCTCTATGATTGTATAATGCGCCTTTGGAGATAAATTTTCTGGGTGCGCTAGTATTGGAGCAATGATGTGGATTCTTATGGTAAGAAGATGGCCTGAAGATCATTGGTGTATTGGCGGCCAAAGGGGGTAATTTGCCAATGGGTTGCGTTAATGGTTAGCAATCCCTTTGTTGCAGCTTTTAAGAGCCCGGGCTCTAATTTATCAAAAGTTAAACCGGTTCTTTCCTCAAAAAGCGTTTTAGGAATGGCTTCTTGTAAGCGTGTTGTGTTGAGCATGAATTCAAAAACAAGCTCTTCAGGATTGACAAGAGCAACGCTTGCTAGAAAATCTTTGGCTGAATTTAAATAGTCATTGGGCTGGCGTGGCTTTCGTGTTCGAAAAACTTGCCCGTCATTTGTGGTTAGTTTGCCATGTGCGCCGGCACCTAAACCTAAATAATCGCCAAATAACCAATAATTAAGATTATGACGTGCCATGGCATTCGGCTTGCAGAATGCTGATATTTCATACCGTTTAAAGTGATGCGAGGCTAATAGGTCAAGCCCTTCTTGCTCTAAAGCATAGGCATCATCTTCCGTGGGAAGCGGTGGCGGTTTTTTGTAAAAGACCGTGTTAGGCTCAAGCGTTAATTGGTACCATGATAAATGCTCTGGATGGTGCGAAAAAGCAGTTTTCAGGTCGTCTAAACCCTCTTTTATTGTTTGATGGGGTAAACCGTGCATGATATCGATGTTGATGTTATTGAAACCGGCTTTTCGTGCGCTTTCAATGGCTCGATGGGCTTGTTTGTCATCATGAATGCGCCCTAAGGCTTTTAAATGTGTTGCATTAAAACTTTGTATTCCTAGGGATAAGCGATTGATGCCGAGGCTTCGATAATCTGTAAAACGTTGTTGCTCTACTGTTCCGGGGTTTGCTTCTAAAGTAATTTCAATATCTTTGGCAAAGGGCAATATCGAATGTATTTCAGAGAATAAACGTGCATAGGCTTTTGCTGAAAACAAACTAGGCGTGCCGCCGCCAATAAAAATAGAGTCAAGAACTCTCCCGGGAAAACGGGACAAGTCATTTTTTAAATCGGCTATCAATGCACTAACATACTGCTCTTCAGGCAGGTCATCAGGGCTCTTATGTGAATTGAAATCGCAATAAGGGCACTTTCGAATGCACCAGGGGATATGGATATACAGTGACAAGGGTGGCATGGTTATCATCAAAAGGTGACTGGCTTGTTCGGGCGGTCAATAGTATCATGAGACCGCTTAAAGATCTCATGAATACGTTTATAGAACGCGGTAAATGCATCTGGTCGCGCATTATAAAACCAAAATGCCTGTGTGCCATGTATAAAGCAGGGTACGCAGGCGAGAAAAAAATTGAATGATTTTTAATTAATTTAAATGCCAGTTGGCCTGCCCTAGGTTATCAACCTATCGAGCAGAGACACGCTTGCCTTATTTAAAGAGTCACAGTTGATTCTAAAACGATACTAACACGTTGAAAATTAAGAGGAATGGATAATGAACAAAAGAGTACGAGTTGCCGTTACTGGTGCTGCGGGACAAATTGGTTATGCACTGTTGTTTCGTATTGCTTCAGGACAAATGTTTGGTGCAGATACGGATGTAGAGCTACATCTACTTGAACTTGAACAAGCATTGCCCGCTCTTGAAGGCGTGGCAATGGAGTTGGACGATTGCGCTTTCCCTTTGTTGAAAAAAATCGTATGCACCTCTGATTTAAACAAAGCCATGGACGGTGTAAATTGGGCTTTATTGGTAGGTTCTGTGCCTCGTAAACAGGGCATGGAGCGCTCTGATCTGTTGCAAATCAATGGTGGTATTTTTACCAAACAGGGTCATGCTATTAATGACTTTGCAGGTGATGATGTGCGTGTGTTTGTTGTTGGTAATCCTTGTAATACCAATTGCCTAATTGCAAAACATCATGCCAAAGATGTGCCAGATGATAGGTTTTTTGCGATGACAACGCTTGATGAATTGCGTGCCCGAACACAGTTGGCTAAAAAAGCCGGGGTAGACATTACCAATGTAACCCAGATGACCATTTGGGGTAATCACTCCTCCACACAATTCCCTGATTTTTATAATGCTAAAATCAACGGTATTTCTGCTGCAACAGTCATTGATGATGAACACTGGTTGAAGGATGTTTTTGTACCGACTGTTCAACTTCGAGGTGCCGCCATTCTTAAAGCGCGGGGTGCTTCTTCCGCAGCTTCCGCTGCCAATGCCATTGTTCAAGGTGTTTCTCATTTGGTTAAGGATACTCCAGCAGGCGAGTCTTTCTCTGTGTGTCGGAGTTCGCTTGGTGAGTATGGTGTAGATGAAGGTCTTATTTTCTCTTTCCCTTGCCGTCGTGGTCATGGTGTAATTCGTAGCATTGGTCAAGAGGAAGGTGTTATCGAGGTCGTGGAAGGCTTGTCATTTAATGATTACAGTCAAAGAAAATTTGATGAAACATTAGCCGAGTTACGCTCAGAGCGTGATGCTGTAAAAGCATTGGGCTTGCTTGATTAAAAGAAGGTAGAGCGGAGTCATTTTTAAAAGGATTTATTATGGTCTCTATTGTTCAAAAAATCATGGCCACAGCCATGGGTTTAATTCTGTATTCTAACGGAATTTTACCAGGAACCATGGGTTCGGAACATTCTTACACGCCCTCTTATTATGGTCTTTACGTTGGTGGGGCTCTTGGGGCTGCTAGTCTTATAGATAAGCAGTTCACCAATACGCCCCCAGATGCACACCGTAAATTTGGCTAGGGTCTTGATACAACCTGTCTATCTACTGCGGAGGATTAAGCCGTAGTAGATAGCGCGTTGAAAAGAGCTTGATTTTATATGGCTTTAAGTGCCTTAAACACCAACAAAGCCCATCCATCATGATAGGTTGAAGATGCCAGGGTGAAATGTGTACGGTAAGCGTCTATTAATTCTTG
>Ga0247836_1008429_pt1 | contig 10438 bp, 4 predicted proteins | sample LaCruzMarch2015__4_FD_187116 | JGI IMG/M metagenome (GOLD analysis project Ga0247836, IMG submission 187116) | Freshwater microbial communities from meromictic Lake La Cruz, Castile-La Mancha, Spain - LaCruzMarch2015_14m | ecosystem: Environmental > Aquatic > Freshwater > Lake | place: Spain...
GGCAACGAGTGCCCAAGCCCGTGCAAGTACTGTGTCCCCAAGGGCACCAGCGCCGCGGCGACCCACGTGCGCAGCCTGTGTCCCAAGGCAAAGCTCAAGACCGGCAAGGGCAGTGCGGGCGCCAACGTGTTCGTCGTGGCGATCCAACGGGCCGATGCCGAGCTCAACTGACAGGACTGGCCCGCCACCACGCACCATCTGGTGGCGGGCGGGTCTGACGCGGTGCTCGACGGGGCGAGCGGCGGGGCGGGGGCGGACGATGCGCTGGAGGGTACGGGTGACGGTCCGGTCCTGGGGCGGCGGCGGCGGCGGGTGCGGCGTGCGGCGGCGGGCATGGCAGGCGCAGCGGCGATGCCGGACCCTGCCTGGGACGGCACCCACAACGGCCTCTGCATCATGTGTCGTCTGCCGGACTGCTCCTCCCTCCACTGCAAACGCACCATACGGCCTGGGGGTGGTAAAATGGACAGTGGGGCTGTGGCCGACGGTCAACGCGCGCTCGGTCTACCTTACGATCCATGGTGGGCGGGCGCTTACGTGGCTGTGGTCGCAGGCGTGGCGGACGGCAGGACGGACGCGGACGCGGTGGCACCAGCAGCGTCGCCGTGGACGACGGCCCTGCTGCGATCGGCGACTGCAGGCGCGCCCGGCCCCCGCGACCAGTTCATCGCCGCCCACGAGGTGCTGCTTGCCAGCAAGGTGGCTTCGGTGGACGCCACCTTTTCGGCGGCGCTGGCTGCACTCGTCGCTCTCGGCCAGTCCATCTGGGTGTCAGATAACGAGCGTATGCTGGACGACGCGTGGTTGGCCGCAGGTGGGCCGTGCTGCGCGCCCCCGGCGGCACCCGACCCCTCTGACGAGCGGATGTTGGACGAGGCCTGGAAGCACGCGACCGGGCCTCCGGCGTCGGATGAGGCGTGGGTGGCGTGGGTCGCGACGAAACTGAAGATGCGTAGACATGAATCTGCAAGAGGCCGGGTGCTCGGGTCGGCCGCGGCGCGTACGACTCCAGGCATTGCCCGTGTACGTCGCGCACGGGCGGGGGAGCGTGAGGACGTCGACTCCACTCGTCTCGCGATCGCGTTGTCTATCCTGCTCCCACTCATGGCCGCCTTCCCCGCGATGGAGCCGGACGTGCCGGCGGCGACGCCTGTGAGCCGTGTCGTAGCCCCCATGCACAAGGCTAACGCTCTGGCTCAACCCATGGTGGCGGACGCGACCGTTGCCGTCATCGCGCTGATGTCCAGTGGTGCTGGCGATTCGATCATGGGAGCGGGGCCTCCGTCGCAGCAGTCTGGCGAGTCCGTGATCCGGGCGAAGATAGTCTCCGGTACTCGGGCGGGTGGACGTGCGGTGGTGCTGGCGCACCTCGACTGCCTGGTCGACTCCGGTGCGGAGGTGTGCGCCGGGAACTTCGACTTGCTGCCGCCGGGGGTGCGCAAGACGCTCACCTTCCGGCCAGCAGACCGCATTCTCGTGGCCGCGAACAACACCCGCCTCTCCGGCGACACGCCCCTCATGTGCGACATGCCCTTGGAGTTCACGTCGACTCGGGGTGCTGAGGTCGCCCGCACTGTCCGGGTGTACGACGCGCCGTCCTGCATCTACTCCCTCATACTGGGCCGCACCTTCACCCACGCTGAGGGGTCGCGCCTAAACTGGGACGAGGATACCGACCCGGCTGGTCCGTACGTGCGCCTGACCTGTGCCGGGAGCTGCGACTTCATCCCGCTGTACACCGGCGCGGCGGCTACGCGGCAGGGCGTCATCTCGGCGGCCACGTCGTTACGCACGCGTGAGATCCCAGCACGCAGCTGTGTGTTGCTCGAAGTACTCACGGCCCACCTCCCGACCATCGATGGCCGGGTGCAGCTCGGTACGACCATCAGTCCGTCGCAGGGCTCGCTCGACTGGGGCGTGCCGACGTACTTGGACGGACCGTTCGCCAGCACGGCTGGTGATCTTCGTGTGCCGCAGCGTAACCGATTGCCCATGGATGGTAAGCCCCACTTTGCGATGGTCTTCAACGTGAGCGCGGAGCCGCTCGTGGTCCCAGCCGGCACGCGTGTCGCTTTCGTCGAGGTCGAGGACCCGTCCGCACCCGCGGCGGTGTCTCGGCGCACCCCTGTGGTCTCGGGTCCGGCGGACGTCGACGACGAGATGGTGGCGGACGAGGAGGAGCTGCGCAAGTACTTGATCGATTCATACGTGTTGTTTGCGTCCTGCATGGAGATCGGCGATGCACCGGCTGCGGGGGATGCATGTGTAGGGGCGACAGTGGCAGTGGCGGCCGTGGAGCACGCGCCGCCGCAGCGCCTGTGCGCTGACCGGGACAGCGACAGCGAGCCGGAGGCGGAGGACCGGCAGCAGGCTGACGGCATGGCGCGCATCGGCCTGCCGCCTGAAGGTCCAGCGCGATCTACGCCGGCCGTGCCGATTCCTGGCGCCGACGCGATCGTGTTTGAAGTGGGCGATGCGGTGGTGGAGAAAGATTTGACAGCCAACTGGGGGCCGACGGAGTTTGCGGTGTGGGTGGCATGGTCGCGCGTCTTGCTGGCCAAGAGGGCGAAGGTGTTTGACGACCGCCCCTCGCGTATCACGGGCCTTCCGGACGAGTTGTTGCTCCGCCTCAAGCTTCGCCCTGATGCCAACCGGCGGTCGCTGATGCAGCCGCTTCGCAGGGTCAGCGTTCAGGAGCGTGACGTCATATCCGAGTTCGTGCGGGAGCTTCTGGCCGGCGGCGTGGTGGAGCACTCTCAATCGCCGTTCGGTGCGGCCGTGGTGCTGACCCGTAAGAAGACTGGTTCTGGCCTCAAGGGCTGGAGGTTCTGCATTGATTTCCGTGCATTAAACCGGGCGCTCGTGCACTCGGAGGAGGCGTGGCCTATGCGCAGGGCGGACGACTGCCTGGCTCGGCTCAGCGGCTGCAAGTACTTCACCTCGGTGGACCTGCGTGCGGGCTTCTGGCAGATGGACATCCACCCGGATGACCGTCCGCTGCTGGCCTTCAGGAGTCACAGCGCGCATCTGCAGTTCACGTGCCTGCCAATGGGTCTCTCGGCCTCGAGTGGGGCTTTCCAGCGTATGAGTGAGTTTTTGTGCCAGGGGCTTGTCGACCATGCGGATGGCGAGTCGCACGACTCCAGCGGTCCCGTCCTTAACGGCGGGGGTGCCGAGCAGTTCGTCATGCCATACGTCGATGACTTTCTTGTGTATTCACAGGGCGACCACTACGACCACATGCGCAAGGTGGATCGTATGTTGGAGGTGATGGAGAAGCACAACGTGACGCTCAAGTACGACAAGTGTTCCTTCGCCAGGAGCAGCGTCGATTTCCTGGGTTTCCACGTGGGCCGTGGTGGCATGCAGCCTCAGGGCCGTCTGGTTTCCAAGCTTCGGGACATGGCCCCGCCGACGTGTACGGCGGACCTGCGTAGCCTCGAGGGCCTCTTCAGCTACTACCGTGTCTTCCTGCAAGGCTACAGCGCGGAGACCCAGTGCTTCCGTGACGCGGCGCTGGCTACGGCCCACAACCGCAGCCCTTTCCTCTGGTCTACGGAGTGCGAAGAGACTCGGCAACGGCTGATCCGGCGCCTGACTACGTACGAGCAAGACGGCGCCTTGGCGTTTCCGGACTTCGCACCGGGCGCCGGCGCGTACCTGATCTGCACGGATGCGGCGACGAGTGGCGGCCTTGGTGCGACGCTCTCTCAGGTGGGCCGCGACGGCGTGGAACGAGTGATCGCGTTCGCGTCCCGTCGGCTCACGCGGGCTGAGTCGCGCTACGGTGTGACGCAGCTGGAGTGCCTGGCGGTTGTCTTTGCGGTGCGCAAGTTTCGGTGGGCCATTCATGGTCGACCGTTCTCCATCGTGACCGACCACCGGGCGCTGACTTGGCTGGATTCCGTTACTCGGACTGATAACCCTGGCACGCGCATGCTGCAGGGCTGGGCGCTTGAGCTTAGCGAACATCGCTACACGCTTCGCTACCGACCAGGCCCGGAGAACGGAGCGGCCGACGCGATGTCTCGATTGGTGCACCTCATGGCCGCCATTGCTGCACTTCCCTTTGCTGATGCGCAGCGGCTGGACCCGAACCCGCTACCACCGCGGGGCCTGGACGTCCTGTCTTCGCTCGCGGGGCTTATGGCGCCGGACCTCTCGCCCGCCACGTTGTCGCCTCTCATGGCTGAGCGGTACACCACGGAGCGTGCCCCCATAACGGGCACAGCCGCGTTTCCGGTGTTGCCGTCGGACGTGCAGATGGCGGCGGCCCAGCGAGCTTGTCCCTTCCTTGGGCCGGTCATGGCCTATCTGGACCTGCCGGCGGCGGCCCGTGATCCGGGCTCCCGTTTGGTTCACTTAGCTCAGGGTGCCGAGCGGGCGCGGTCGTGGAGTCTGGCGGAGATGGCCGAGTCACACTGGTTATCGGCATCGGGCGTGCTCCTTCGGGCTCCGGCTAGGGAGTTTCGCGTCCGTGGTGCCGAGGAGGGCGGCGTCGTGTGCGTGCCTGAGTCTTTGCGACGAGCAATCATGGCCCTCTTCCACGATGATATGGCGCATGTTGGCACCGGGCGGCTGGTGGCTGCTCTGCAGCGCAGCTTCTCGTGGCCGGGCATGGCGTCCAGCGTGGCGGAGTGGGTTTCGCAATGCGCGTCGTGCAGTGCTACGAAGTCTGCCTCGACGTCACAGCGGCGAGTGAGTGGCGCCATCCCGCTCCCGCTGGAGTCGTGGGATACTGTCTTTGTGGATATTATCGGGCCTTTGACTGAGTCGCCTCGTGGCAACCGCTACGCGCTGGTCGCCGTGTGTGCGGCCACGCGGTGGGTGGAAGTGATTCCGATGGCGTCTGTCGATTCCAAGTCGGTGTTGTCGGCCCTGGAGTCTCTGATCTGGGACCACGGCGCGCCGCACACCATCTGGTCGGACCGCGGCTCGCAACTGCTGAGCAAGGAGGCCACTGAGGTGTACGACATGCTGGGCGTCAACAAGATCAGCACGTCCGCATACCGGCAAGCGGCTAACGGCTGCTGTGAACGGACGATCAAGACGCTAAAGTCCCTGCTAGCGGCGACTTTAGCTTCCCAGGCGTCGCACGAGTCGTGGGAGGAGCGGCTTCCTCGGGTCCTGTTCGCCATGCGCACGGCCGTGTCTGAGGGCCTCGGGTTTAGCCCTTTCTCGCTCATGTACGGGCGCGAGGCAACATCTCCTGTGGCTCGCGCTCTGGCGGAGGCGCCCCGTACTCGGGTGGGGTATGCCCCTGAGCTGGCCGAGCGGTTGGCGCATCTGCGTAAGCTGTCTCAGCTGATATGGGAGGAGTCACGGGAGCGGTCACGGGCCGGTTCAGCTCGGGCACCTCATGAGCGTCGGTTGCTGCCCGTGTATGTGCGCGGTGACTACGTTCGCGTCGTGGTGGAGCGGCAGGCGTCCGGGGACGATGTGGCGGCAACGTTCCTGCCAACCTTTACGGGTCCGTATTTTGTGCAGGGGCCCGCTCCGGGGAGTGCGCAGACGTACATCGTGTCCCGTACCTCCACCAGCGTTCCGTTCCTCGTCGATGCTGCACGGCTGAAGCGCGTCCCACTCGAGCAGCGCGGTGAGCTTCCCGCGTTGGCCGAGGCTGCGGATGGCGTGGGCGCCGGTCGGGGTGTACACATCGCTCCTGCGCTGCCTCCTTTGGACGTTGAGGCCATCGTGGATTCGGCGGACAACGTGATGCCGGGTTTGCCTGGTCGCAGCTACCTCGTGCGCTTTCGGGCCGAGGGCATGACCGGCGACCGCTGGATGTCCAGGGATACGCTTGCTCTGCACAACCTCGGCCCGCTTCTGCAGGAGTTTGACGCCGTGGGCTCGCGTGATCACCCGTGTGCCGTGCCAGACGCTACGGGTGTGTCCATCCCGGCGCCCGTGGTTGCCGAGTCTGAGTCTGCGCGCACGCATGACCGACTTTCACGACGACTAAGGCGCGGTCCTCCCAGCGATTGGAGCAGCATCTGCGACATGTGCCACGCGGTGAAGGCCGGCGATACGCGGCTGCTGATGTGCGATTATTGCGTGCGGTCATACCACCGGTCCTGTGTGGGCCGGCGTGCCCATACTGGCGGTTATTGGCGATGCCCGGTGTGCGTGACGCAGGACGCCCGCGAGCTGGTGGCGGCTCCGGCGGCAGCGGCAGCGGACGCGGATGCGGTTCCGGCGGCCCCCGTAGCAGTCAAGGTGCTGTCTAAGGCGGCGATCCGGGCGGCGGCTAAGGCGGCGGACAAGGAAGCAGCAGCGGCGGCTTCGGCGTCGCTCGCGTTGGCGCAGGCGGAGGCTAAGACTGCGCGCAGCGCCCGTGTGCAGGCGCGCGGTGGCGCGGTCGGCCCGGACGGCCTTGAGGACGTGGACGAGCCGCTTCCGCTCACGGTGCCGATGATGGCGATTCGTAGTTTTTGGGCTGGGTGGAGCGCATAGCCCGGAGCCTGTGCTTGGATGAAGGGTGGAAGAGAGTTGCGACAGTTTTCGCTCACGTCGGGCGGATCTCGGGTGCATCTCTGACGAATTTGGTGGGCATTATGGACCACGTGCGCATTCCTAACTATCGGGGGAGTCGGTGCGCGCGTAGGAGACACGGGTGGCGCGGATTTAATATTACCACGTTTGGGACATCCGTGGTCTCCAAGGACCATTTAACCTGCGTGTATTGTAATGACATTCTATGGTAGACCAACGTTTGATGGATCGTGGACGGTCCGGTTCTCCCACTGACGACTGGCAGTCGCGGATTGAATACAGTAGCGGCCGTCAAGTGAGGGGTGGAGCGTATTCAGGAATGATCTTTGTCTTGCTCCCACGTTGCACCCGATCGGTTGGCGCGGATGTAGCGCGACCGTTCGGGGGATGCGTGGGTGACGGCAGCAAGGTGACTTGAGTGCGTGAGAGCATGATTGTTTTTGTAGTTATTCGGGCCTCCTTGTAGGGGGGGCTGGTCGGAGTTGTCTGAAGTGAAATTAGAATGCCCAGTGACTAGATGATCTGGGCCGGGAACGGTCTGGGGTTCGGCTGGACTCCACGGACACCGGAATTGAGGACGAGGGATTTTACGATGCAGATGTTTGGTCAGAGAGACCGTGTACGAGTTCGATGTGAGCACGGAATAGGATTGTCTATGTTTCGAGCTGGACGGCCGTGCGTCCGGCGACGAGTTCTCTTGCGGCGTCTACGGGGGTACCTGTGTTCGCTGTGCGGAAATCCGTCCAAGGCAGTTCAGGCTGCGGCTGCGGGTGGTGCTCGGGGACACTTGAGTGCTGCGCGTGGCGCGCGAGCAAGTTACGAACGAAGATTGTGGGAGCAGCTGGCTCTCAGAAGGAGGACGGGCGAGTCTGTGTGTTTTTGGTGAAGCGTTTCCGTTTTGAGGGGTATATTGTTACAACTGGCGCGTTGTTCTGGAACTACGCCGAAGCTTGCTCTCGTTTTGAGGGGTATATTGTTACAACTGGCGAGTTGTTCTGAAGTCGGCAGTACTGGCGAGTTGTTTGGACTTGTATCATGCAGCGGCGCGCGAGTGTGAATTCAGTGAAAATGAACCGACTGGCCGTTCTAGTGACCGACGGGCTGGTGCAGGCGTCCGTTACCTAAATTATACACAATTCTGACGGGCCTTTCTGAACAAGGGGAGTTTTGGGTGTGTCTCCTCCTGTCTCTGTATAGCGCCCCAAACATGTAAGCTCTGGCGAGTGTCTCCTTCACCAGCCGCAGCCTTCGGGCTGTGGCTGAGTGTCAAGGAGACGGGGTGGTGCGCGGATGCGCACGGGAGGAGAGGAGTGGATGTATGAGTGAGAGAGAGAGGGAGGTTGTGTGAGATGCCCTAGCCCGCCTGTTGTTAGTCTCCACATGGTAGCAACCTGATTAATCGTCCTCGGTTGCCTGCTCGTTTGCGCAGATTCGGTTTATCTCCTGCGAAAATGAGCATCCACCGATCGGGACAGGCGATTTCAACAGACGGCATGGGGCGATTTTCAGCGACTGGCGTAAGGGTGGACGAGATCACCCACGCGACGCAAGCGACGCGTCTCGGGCCGCATGCACAGCGACCCTCGCCGTTCTCCCGTGATTCTCATTTCCTCGAACGGCCCACCCCAACAAATCGCCGTAGTTTGTCTGGGGCGGGCCGACTTGTCCAGCCGCAAGTACGAGTTGAAGGAGACCACGAGGATGCGGCGAGCCTGCGGCAGCTGCGAGCGACGGTGCAACGGCAAGACCTGGCGCGTCTCATGCAGGAATCCAGGGCGTCCAAGGCCGACCCGCGCGACTTCAGCACATTCGTCGACCTGGAGTCGGCACGGGTTCGCCGCGGACCGGGCGAGCACGAGACCGCACACCATGAACGCGATGGTGGAGCGGAGGCACGCTCTGCACATGTGCTGTTTGCCAATGAGGCCTGGCCCAGCCGCGACCACGGGGCGTCGGCGCACGATGACGGGCGCGGGCGGCTGATCCAGGAGCAGCTGCACGGACGGGAGCTCGGACGGGCGCCACGCCAGGATGACGAGGCGTCCTCCATCTCTTCTGTCCGCTCGCGCACCACGCACCGCTCGCATCGCTCCTCCGCGAGCCGTGGCAGTCTGTCGTCGGAGTCGTCGGCGGCCGTACTCGCAGACATGCGCATCACGCAGCAAGCCCAACAGCAGCTGGCCGCGCAGATGTCGGAGCGCTTGGTGGAGCAAATGGCAGCTCAAGCAGCGGCCCAACGCGAGCAGTACGCGATGACGCTCTCGTCGATGCAGCAGTTGGAGGCGAAGCTGAGCGCTCTATCCGTTCGCCCTGCCACGCACGTCGAGCCGCCTGAGGTCACCAGCCCCCTCGTGGTCAGCCCCGCCCCGCCCGCTGCCGTCACCGCGCCCTCCGAGCTCGCCTCCCCGCCCCACGACACCGGCGACCACCCCACGCACAGTGGTGCACGCGCGACGCGTCCGGCGGCAGTGGTGGCGCTGGAGGCGGCGGCGCTAGTGATCTTGGAGCAGCTCGCCGCGAACACTACTAGCAATGGCCGGGCCCGCGCCTTCCGACACGCAGTCGCCGACGCCGGCGAGGTCCAGACGCTGACCAAGCTGAGCGCCGCCGTCGTCGCGATGGCGTCGCACAGGGTGTCCAGCGCGTCCACGCACGTCATGGCCGGTGTGGCACCGGCTCGACTCACGCAGCTGTACATCACCACCGGGTTGGAGTCCGTGCTCGCCGCCATCAGCACCGCTATCCAACAGCTCATGGGCGCGATGCAGCTTCCGTCCCTTACGTCCGCTAGCGGCCGCGAGTACCTGCATCCCACGCCCACGAGCACGGTGTTGGCGTCCGTCCTGCCGTGGCTGGCCCAACAGTTCAAGGACCAGTGGCCCATGATGGTCAGCGACTACGTGCAGCCGCCCTTGGAGGCCGCAAAAGTCGCTCGGACGCTGTTACGCGCGGACCCGGCGACGCTTTACCCCTCGCTCGAGGCCTTCGAGGGTCTGCTCAGCCAGACCGTTGGCGCGGCGATCATAGTGGCGTCCCAGAAGAGCCTGGCCACGCCGCGCGCGGACGGTGAGACGATCAGTGCGTTTGTTACTCGCACCCGGAAGGATATGGGGAACATCGCAGCGGCCAGGAACCTGCCCGCAGAGACGGGCGCGCAGTGTGCGACCATGTTCCTGGTCCGCTTGCGTGATGAGCCCCTCCGGACGACTATCCTCGCCGATATTCGCAGGATGGTGCGCGAGGGGAACGAGGCCCTGATCACGCACGCCCTCATCGAGTCGATGGTACTCACGGCCTACGAGGATCGCATATCGGCCGCCGGTGCGGTGGCGAACGTCAATGCGGTGAGCGGGGCGGCGGCGCACGTTAACGCTGTGGGCTCGGGTACGACGGCCGGCACCACGCACGTCGGCCACGGCCCGCACGGCGCATACGATGATGAGGACTCGCAGGCTGAGGGGGCCCGGGACGCGGTCGGTGAAGTCCTCTCGCGACTGCCTCACGCCGTCCTGGCGGCGGTACAGCTCGGCCTTTGCCACCTCGCTGACGTCGACCTCACCCCTGGCGCCCGCGAGGCGTTGGCGGCGTGCTTCGCCGCCGCTACGGTTGCTGCGATGAGGCACACCGCGACCGCCACCGTCGGCGCCATCAACGGCCCCGGCGTCGCGCGCGGTCCTGGTGACAAACTCTGCTTCAACTGCTACACCTTCGGCCACGTCGGCAACGAGTGCCCAAGCCCGTGCAAGTACTGTGTCCCCAAGGGCACCAGCGCCGCGGCGACCCACGTGCGCAGCCTGTGTCCCAAGGCAAAGCTCAAGACCGGCAAGGGCAGTGCGGGCGCCAACGCGTTCGTCGTGGCGATCCAACGGGCCGATGCCGAGCTCAACTGACAGGACTGGCCCGCCACCACGCACCATCTGGTGGCGGGCGGGTCTGACGCGGTGCT
>Ga0247836_1008430_pt1 | contig 10438 bp, 10 predicted proteins | sample LaCruzMarch2015__4_FD_187116 | JGI IMG/M metagenome (GOLD analysis project Ga0247836, IMG submission 187116) | Freshwater microbial communities from meromictic Lake La Cruz, Castile-La Mancha, Spain - LaCruzMarch2015_14m | ecosystem: Environmental > Aquatic > Freshwater > Lake | place: Spain...
CGCCTTCTGACCAAACCCCGGCACAAAATGGGCCCCTTGCCACATCGGAAAGTCGGCGTCGAATCACATCCCAAAACCGCCTTAAGTTAGCGCCATTCAGGTCAGACTCCCTGGAACCGATCTGTTGGACGTACTCCGCAACTCGCCCAATCAGGCCACGACAGAGTCCTATGTCAAATTCCTCCGGACGTGCGAAATCCTTAGACAACTACAGATTGCCGGTGCCCTGACGCTTCAACAGCAGGTCGTCGAGATCTTGTTGGGAGACAAGACGTTCCCCGCCCCCGACGCTAACGCTCTTTTGGAGGCGGCAAAAGCGGGAGGAGGCGAGGCGGGGAATTATATCTGGACGAAGCTGAATGACCACGAGTGGGGGATCGCTCAGAATGTGACGTTCCCAATCTTCACCCTGAATGAGGCGAAAGCGAAATCTGTCGTGACAGCCTTGAAAAGTGACGGCGTCTTCAAGAGTGGCGACGCGTTGAGAGAGGTGTTGTTGATTTTGAATCAGGGCGTCGTTGTGAAATCGGGTCCCGCGAATCGACACGGGGGAGAGGGAGAAACCCGCTTGATTCTGCGTTCTTACTCTTCGATCCTTTCAGCCGTCGCAACGGAACAGGAGCCATTTGATGCGCTTCTCAGCCATGGCAATGAGCGGGAGATCTCAATGATTCCATTGAACCAGCTCCGCCCCGTGCTCCGGACGATTTGGAGATCGGGCAAACCGATCTGGGTTGGGGCGGAAACAGAGCCGGTCCATCCGGACTCCGTCAAACTCCGGAGAGATGTTGTCGCACTGGATTTTGCAGGGAAACGCTACGCGATTACCGATCCCGTTCGTCCGGCGGGCGACAGATACGCGAGTTGGAATCGGAAGACTTTTCAGCTCGTGGTTGACCTGCACTCGCTGATCTCTGTCGATATTTCCAAGTATCCGCTCCCGACGACGCTCCAGATCCGATGAGTTTCCCGAAGTTGCTAAGAAAGCCCGCGCCCTGGCTTCTTGGTGTCTTGATCGTGTTTTTCTGCCTGGCGGTGTGGTGGGTTGCGCTAATGGACCTGAAAAGGCCGTTTCGTATTGCTCCCGCCCGGGACTCGGTGACCCCTCGCCCTTTCAATGTTCCCGCCCAGGGAACGATCCGGATTCTCTCCTTGGATGGAGGTGGCGTTCGCGGGGTGATTACCGCGGAGTTGTTGGCCGAGATCGAGCGTCAAACCGGACGGTCAATCTACGACCTCTTCGATGTCTTTTCCGGAACATCCGCCGGATCGATCCCCATCACCTGCATTCTCGCGAACCACGCGGAGGGGAAGTCCATCTCCTGTGCAGTCCTTGCTGAAACTTTCGAACACCATGCCCATCCCGTCTTTCGGGAGCACTGGGCCCGCAACCTTTTCACGCTCAGCGGGATGCTGGCACCCAAACTGGGTTCGAAAACCCGGCAGAAGGCCTTTTTGGCACGCATCGGTTCCACGCTATTTGGACAGTTGGAGAAACCATTGATGCTAACTTCATTTGATATTAATTCAAACCAACCGGTCAATCTTCGTTCGTGGGATCCCGAATGGGCACCTTATCGCGCCGCAGACCTGGTTGTTGCCGCAACCGCCGTGCCGGTTCTCTTCCAGCCCGTCTTGACTCCTGCACCCAAGATCCGGGCACTTGTTGACAGGGGCATTTACCAGAACAATCCGGCAGGCCTGATCCTCGAGGAGGTCGTGTCGGCCTATCCGGATCGTGATATCTATCTTCTTTCAATCGGAACAGGAACAGTGAATACCCGCATGCTGAGCGAGGGAGGAGAGGGGTGGGGGGGGATTGGATGGATCGAGAACATCTTTCCATTAATCACTCATGCGACGAGTCAGGACACTGACGACTGGATTGTGAGATTCAGGAAATTCAGTGCCCATCGCCACAAGACAATCTACTATGAGCGTCTGGATCCCGTCCTTGACCACTCGATTTCAGCGACGTTTCTTCCCGAGCACATCCCCGCCTTGAGACAGTCCGCCAAGAGTTACATCCAAAGTCATCCGGATGATTTTCAACGGATTTCCGGCGTCCTCAAGGCGATCAGCCTCGTCTCGCAGGGACCGTCCGCTCCGCCATCAGCACCCTAGCGCTCTTCATCGCCCGGAGGCGGAGAAACATCGGCAAAGGCATCTGATTGCGAGGAATCCTTGCCAATGGGGCGATCTTCTTCACAACCTTCCTTTTCGCCTTCGGTTTCCGTCCAGCCTGCTGCAAAACGCTCAACCTCCTTGTGCCTCTCTTCCTCAGGTAGTTCTTCAATCCTGGAAGAACCTTCCCCTTGCGATGAGGATGGGACATTTTGTTTTTTGGGAGAACTTTTCACCTCAGATTCCGACCAAGATGGCGCTCAATGGCTTTCCAAAGCCTCCCTGACTTCATTCACATTTTTCGAATTTCGTCCGTTCGGCAGGACTTTCGGAAAAGGCGCTCCGCCTTCAGATGTCGTTATCCCTGCTCAAGCTGCTCGGGATCTAGTTTAGAAAATTCCTCGGGCGCAGGAGTTTCTTCATGCGTGGGTGAAGGCCCGATGTGAATAATGGTTTCCTCCGGCGTTTCTTCTTCTGAATATGGAGACATGGGATTTTGCTGGTTAAAAGCGCATTAAGGCTTCTTCGGTTTTCGATGCAGTCTGTCCGGAAGCAACTCCGCAAGAATGAAGGAGATTCTCACCACATCGCCCATTGCCGTCCGATGATCCGTTCACCGCTCGATTTCAGGGTTGATCGGGAGCCGGTTTGGGGTTGGTTGAATCGATCTGATCTGGACGCAAACTCTGCCACACGGGCGTTTGTGTCCTGTTCAGATCGTTGAATATTTTCTTGTCCCCTAGGTTGTGGCTCGACGGGAGCTGCATCGTCATAAGGGACAAAATAGGCCCAACCGTCATCTGGATTTTTGTCAAGCGACTTTACTTAGGTCACCCGCAAGTCTGATGCTCAGCTTTTCAGTTCCATATCTAAACTAGGATCCGATGGATCAGTGAACGAACCACCAATACACGACTCGTGTATTTCCTGGGAGCCAGCAAGTTCCCTCTTTTCAGCCTCGACCCGAGCGGCCTCCAACTCTCCACGCTGCACTGCATCTTGGTTTTCTTCCGGTGTTTCATCCATATTGTTTCAACTTTCGTTTATTCCGAGTGTAAATTCGGGTCCGCTGTTCGAATCGACGTCAATGCCTATTGCTGCCAATCAACCTGCCCCAGCTCTGATCGCTCTGCGGCTTCCACAGCACCCTGGGCGGCAGCTTCCTCGACAGCCACTTCGTGTCGCTGCGTAGGCGTTTCCTCCGAAGTCAATTGTTTCTCCCATTCCGGCGGATTAGAATTTCTGAATTTTCCATCTGATTCTAATTAGTAGAATGGAGTAATAGCCCCTTGTTCGGCTTCCGCCTCTCCTGCTTCGGCTTCCGCCAGCGTTGGAGCCTGCCCCGCCGTCCCGCTAAGTGCAGACCGATCGGTGGCTAGATCTTCGTCGAGCTTCGTGTGATCCGCTACAACATTCCCCGTGTGGTTTGAAATGTCGCTGTCAAGTTGCGTTTGATCTTGAAGAGTTTTTCCGGCGAGTTCGTTCATCGTTCGCTCGTAGCAGTCGAACACATTTTTGTCAAACGCTTATTCCCTTAGACTGGCCCGATAAAACTATTGAGAACTTTTGGAGATGAATGAGTGCGTTGGCTCAGGGCTGATTCAAATCCATCTACTTCAATGTATAGCCCAGCGGCCCGGCGGGAGCTTTGATCTGTCCGTTGCCACGGACGGGACATGTCATCGATCCGGAAGATCGCTCCGGCAACGGAACGGACGTAGGTGAGCTCAAAAAACTTGTATCTTGATTTTGACCGGCCGAAAGGCTTTCGCACGCACGCCATCGTTCTGGTGACCACAATGCTGGACACCGAAACCCGTCCCGTCGAGATGATCCGCGGTTTTTACGATGAGCGCTGGGGTGTCGAGTTGCACTCCCATGAAATGGAGGCCTTGATGGCACTGAACGTCCTTTGCTGGAAAAACCCCGATCGAAAATGCTCCTGACTCGCCTTTGTCTTCGCGCCATTCGGGTCCGCCCCCTTGCTCTTTCCCTCGCATGCAGGCCTGACTATCCCGATCCCTCGTTATCAACTGATAACCCTCCCCGATCGACTTGAGCGACGAGCCCAAGCAGGGATTCAAAAAAGTCTGCGCTCGCGGAGTGTTCACCTGCCAGCCGATTTCCACCCGGGTTTTATCTTTGACCGATGTCGCAGGCAGGTCAACGCAAGCCCAAGGACCGATGTGACCACCAGCCCAATGGCTCCGGGTTCCGGCACCGGTGTATACCAAACTTCGAAGAGAAGGTTGGACGCGGAGGTGGCCCCGAAGTTGGCTTGCTCCGCGGCGATTCCGCCGAAGACATGGCCCAACAAGGTCGGTCCGGCAAGCGCGTCCATGTTCACGAGGCCATTGCTCAGCGGAACGTCGGGGCTGAGGAGGAATTCGGATCCCGCGCCCAGGAGCAGCGGGTCGCCCGTGCTGGAATCGAGAATGTCTGGGAAGATGTCCCCCAGAAGGTATTGCATGTAGCTCCCAACCGCGTTGCGAACGATAGAACTCCCTTGGCTTGTGAAGGGCAGGTTGTTGTCGGCAGCAAAATTTGTCCCATTGTAGGTGATCAAGCTGATCCCACCAAGGAGGAGGATATGGTTCTCCTGGGTGGTTGGGGAGTACAGGGTGACGTGCGCCGAAGCGAAACCATTCATTCCCTGCTTGAACGTTTCGGGTGCGAGGGGATCGGCCATCGTGGGGGTGCCGGTGGCAGAGATTTCCACGGGGACAGTCCAAGCCCCTCCACTCGGAGTGAAGACCCCTGAGAGTGCGACCAGGGCGGGTTGACCTCCTGGAGCCACGACCTCCACGACATTGAGGTCCCTCCGGCGGAAGGCGTCGTCTGAAGCACTGGCCTGAACATTCGCGATGCTCAGCGACGATGGCGTTTCGACAATGTTAAAACTGCGAACTTGGTTCGTATAGATCCCGTTTGAACCCGGGGTGTACGGCCCGTCAAAATTCTGGCCAAAAACAAGGAGGGCCTCGCCGTTCGCAATGTGAAGTTCCCCGCCGGTGACCTGAAGGGCCGGATCGCTTGTCTGACGCACAGAGGCTGCCAGGCTGCCTGTTCCTGTCTTAACCCAATCCACAACACCGGGAAGATCCAGCGAAGTCAGCGTGGAGTATGTGCGGAAGCTGCTGGTGACGCTGTCGTAAAGGTAGCCACCGGCCAGGAATAATTTGCTCCCCTGCTGTGCAAATTGCGTATTCGTTGCTGAAAGCGCGTTAAACACCGAACTGCTGATGCCGGACGAAGCGTCGTTCAGCGACCGGCTCCATGATTGTTTCGTGATCGGATTATAGACCCAAATGTCGGTGTTCTGATTGGCGGGCGGAAAATTCAGGAGCTCATCCGCAGTGAAATCATGGCGCCCATTGGTGCGCCCAGCTACGAACACCCAGTTACCGCCCTCGGTGCCTACAGCAAACGAATTCAAAGTCGGGAGAACGGCCGATCCGGTATCAGCCGACAGCAGTTCGATGGTGTAGGGAAGACCGCTTAGCTGAATCGGACTCACTGTTGGGGTCTGATTGGCAGAAAAGGTGGATGAGACACACCCCATCGATAAAAGTCCGATCCACCAAACCGATTTCATGGCTCGCCCCGCATACGGATCCCTTAACCCCGCAACGGAGACGATTCTTGCGAAGCATTCTCCTTTTGAGTGCACCGGAAGTGAATCTTAGGATTGGAGACGAAATTTCCCATGTTTGTTTGCCATATGGGACATGCTCACCATTGATCAGTCTTCAAGTGCCAAGACCCGAATCCTCACATTGTCTGAGATCCATATCGTCAAAGATTTCTAGAAAATTTCTTCGAGCGGCTCCAGAATGTCACTCTCTCCTATCTCAATCGGCAATTGATTTCCCTCTTGTGCATGAACCTCGACACCTTCAGGCTGAAGGGGAGAGGGTGGAGTGGGAAGCGGCGTGGGAAGATCTTCCGGTCTCATGGGCTGGTTTGTACACTCCAGACATCACCGTGTCAATGTTAATCTGCAAGGAGTGCTTGAAGGCTGGAGCGCCCGTTTCAGGCTAAAAATTTGAAGATCACGCAAATAATCGGCCCTTTTCAATCGAGAAGTATCGGGAGGTCTGGGAGCATTTTCCGACTCCTCTTTTCCCCGTATTCAGCTCGAGGCAAATTGTACACACGGAGCGGGTATCAAACGCAACCCGACAAAACTCAGGATCCGTGTGGTTGGTTCGTTCCCGAGGCAGGGAAAACTCCGCGTGGAATCATCACGGACTAAGCTAAGGAGTCCAATTCCAAGACGTCCCTGCCGATGTGATGATCTCATTTGGAAACTTGTCCCACACCTTCGGTGTCCGCCCCAGGAGCGGCAAAACGATCAATCTCGTTGTGGCACTCTTCTTAATGCAGTTTTTTGATCCTGGATGAATTGCGTCCTTGCGATGGGGATGAGAAATTCTTTTTGGGGAGTAACTTTCAAATCAAACGTGGACCGAGATTGCTTTTATAAACTTTCCGAAGCCTTCCTGACTTCGCAGAGCAATTCTGGATTCCCTAAGTCTCTCGAACTCTTCCAGCTCGACTGGGTTTTCAGAAAAACCTCCGTCTTCAGATGTCTTTATTCTTCAATTGGCCGACCCCAATCGGGTTCTCCGGGCAAAGGAACTTCTGCAGGCTCCTTAATCTCGGGTTCCACGATAGGACGGTTGACTTCCTCTGGCGTTTCTTCTTCAGGATGTGGAGACATAAGATTTTATTGGTTCAAAAGTGCGCTAAAGATTCTTGGGTTTTCGCTACAGTCTTTCCGGAAGCAGTTTGAGAACAATGATTGAGCCATCCGTCCATTCACGACTCGTGTATTTCTGGGGAGCCAGAAAGATCCCTCTTTTCAGCCTGCAACTCTCCACGCCGGACAGCATCTTGGATTTCCTCCAGTGTTTCAGACATATTCGCCTTACTTTAGGTGTTATGGGAATTGATCTGCCGCCAAAATGTCTGGGGGCTCGAGGGACGGGGCAGGATCGCCGCCAGGCGTTGGATTGAACTCCCCAATAGACCCCTCCTCAGGCTTCACCTCTGGCGTTTCTTCTTCAGGACCTGGATACATAGGATTTTGCTGGTTAACCTTTCGAACTTTCGATTGTGATGAGTAACAGACCCACATATTTCTGTCAAGCACTTATTTCCTTAGACTGACTCGATAAAACTATTGAGAACCCTTGGAGGTGAAAAGGTGCCTTGCCTCACGGCTGATTCATCTCAATCTGCTTCAGGGTATAGTGCAGCGGACTCACCGGAACCTTCATGTATCCGTTGAACGGGCGGGACATTTCATCGATTAGGAAGATTGCTCCGGCCACGGAGAGTGCGTAGATGGCCAGGATTGCAATCACCGTGGGATTGAGCGGCGAGAATAGTCCCTGCGTAAAGCTTACTGTGGCCATCCAGAGGAGCAGAACCGCAAGGAACATGCCTGGCAGCCCATTAGATTCCCTCTCGATGAGCGTCCAGTGCGTTTGGAGGATCTGCTGGCTCAGGGAGATGATTCTTGAAAAGAGAATCTCTTGCTCAAGGTTCTTGGGACTCAATTGTCTGATCGAATCCACCACATGGGCAATCGCTGTGGCGCGCACGGAGGCCTCATAGCCCGCCTGATCCTTGTCCTTCCCTTTTTCCCAAATGGCCTTGATTGTCGCTTGAACATACTGCTTGAGATCCTCCCGGATGGGGGCGGTCTCAGGGCCCCAGTTCTTGAGATTCCGATCCAAAAGAATCAACTCCGCCCCTCCCTGGGTGATTCCCTCACTTGCCATCCGGTAGACCGTTGACGCAGATCCAACAAGGATGCCCAGGACGACTGCCGTCAGCGTCGCAATTCGACTCGATCCAATTCTGACCGTTTCGGCCGAGTTCGCGGCCAAATGCTCGGAGGGAAAATGCTTTTTCATGAAAATTCCCAAAAGGGAACTCAAAAAAATCACCAGAAAAGTCAGGCAGCCGAGTTCTATCGAGTTCACTGGGATTGTAGACTACTGAGTCGGCAAGGGTTCTGGGGCAAGAGGCGGCACAGCGGGAGGCACTTTCACAGCCGACTTTTCGCCATAGGCTATTCCTATGATCTGATAATCAAGGTTATACTTGATCTGGTCAAAAATCGCGGTCGTGAATTGAAACGCCCCGTCGGTCAGCGGAGGGATCGACGTTTCCGAGGACGTATAGGCCCGAGGCGTCTTCTCGGACGGAAGAGTCACTTGAATTGTGCACTGCGAGATGAAAAAGCGCGTCGGATTGTAGATTGGGATCGTGATTGTTCCCCTCGAATCAATCTTGGGACGCCCGATTTTCAGGAGCGAGACCACCTGTCGATCTGAGCCTGTCAACTGAGGCAGCTTCGCGAGGAGATCCTCGTCATCCGAACCATGGAGGGGAGATATGAGGCCTACGAGATGGATGAAGATCGTTGCAACGAAAATTGCTTGCGCGGATCGGCGAGCTGAATCCGGCAAACAAACCCATCGCGTCCAAAAACCGACTGTGGATCTCCCTGAAAACTTCATCGTTGAGAGATAATAGCTGAGATTGATTCTGCAAGTCAATCGGATCATCTTGCTGATAGGAAATCGCCTGGTGACTCAAAAGTTTTAACACCGAGAGAGAGGCCGAGGGGAGGAGAAAAAGGGGACGTTGACTCAAAAAGGATGACACCGAGAAAACGGGAGGATGTCGATGAGTCAAAAAGTGAGGGAAGAGATGCTGCCGCGGATGCGGCAAAGGTATGGTGGGCGGGGCAAAGAAGGGCGGGGGCGATTGCTCGATGAGGTGTGTGAGCAGTTTGGCTACAGCCGCAAGCACGCGATCAAGCTGCCGGGGTTGTCAGTTTTCTGCGAACACCGGTTCGTTGTCGTAGTCGGGGAAGGGATCGTCGAGCCAGGGTTCGATGACCGGCTCGTCTGGTTCGGGTGGGTCGCGGGCAGCATCGACCCGCACGCCGGCTTCCCACAATCCGAGGTGGCGCAGGATGCGTTCGATCACTGCGGCCTCGTCGATGAGGGACACGATGCGCATTTCGTGCTGGCATTGCGGGCAGAGCAACGGGTCGGCTTCCCAGACTTTCTTGATGAGTTCGCGCCACTTTTTTGACGGAATCCGGCGGGGCTTGAACGCGGAGACGTCGATGACCTCGCCCACGGGCGCGGCCCCAACGTGCGCGTTCCGGCGGCAGAAGTCCCTTCTTGACGAGAAACGTGATGACCCGTGCGCGGAAGAGTTCCTCCAGCGGCGCGAGGCTCACGTCGGGCATCACATGGAAAAGCCCGCTATCCACGAAGAGCCCGTCGGCGGCCAGCGCGTGGAGGTGCGGGTGGAAGTCGAGGTATTCGCCGAAGGTATGAATGGCCATGACGACGCCGGTCGTGCCCTCGGGCAGGCCGAGCGTGGTGCGCTGGAACTCGGCCAGGCAGCGGTGGGCGATGCGGCAGAGTTCCTTGATAAGCCCGCGATGAAATCGGAAATACGGTCGGCGCATCTTTGGGATCGTGAACGTGAAATGCCGGTGTGGCACGGGCGCAAGGACGGTCTCGGCCAGCAGCGCGCCGAAGAGCTGCGCTTTCTTCTGGTGGCACGACGGGCAGAACCACCGGCCCTTGCACGAGAACGCCAGCAGATACTGACTGCCCCGCCTTCCCTCGGCGGGACAGCCCTCCGGGCAACCTTCGGTTGTCTGTCTCACCGGGCTCCCGCCCAGTTCGGCTCGTGGGCGCAGTGGTCGCAGCGCACGCGGGCGAAACCCTTGGTGAAGTCCCCGCAGCCCATGAACTTCTCCACGACCTCCGGGATGACCGGGCGCAGGAACCCGTAATCGTGCTCGTAGGCCTCGGGGTAGATGTCCAGAAACGTGTCAAAATGCGCGTCCAGGCATTGCCAGAGCGGCGAGGATTTTGGCCTGCGGGCACGGTATGCTTGCGCCTCCATGGCCGCGATGATAAAAAACAGGGTGTGCCAAATAGCGGCATACCCTCAAAAATAGTTTGAGAAAATCATGCGCCCCGAAACCCCTCAAAACCGGCCCCAATACCACCGCCTGCGACGCATCATCGCGATGGTGCGGGACGGCATGGCCGGCGGACGGCTGCCCAACCGCAGCGACTTCCGCCGGGAGCTGGAGGTGAGCCCGCGCACGCTCGCCCGCGACCTCGACTTCCTGCGCGACGAGGAACGCGCCCCGATTGCCTACGAGCCCGCGCGGCACGGCTACCGCCTCACCGACGCCACCTACGACCTGCCCCCGGTGAACCTGAGCCGCCGGGAAGTCTTCAGCTTCAGCCTTGCCCGCAAGATG
>Ga0247836_1008431_pt1 | contig 10437 bp, 13 predicted proteins | sample LaCruzMarch2015__4_FD_187116 | JGI IMG/M metagenome (GOLD analysis project Ga0247836, IMG submission 187116) | Freshwater microbial communities from meromictic Lake La Cruz, Castile-La Mancha, Spain - LaCruzMarch2015_14m | ecosystem: Environmental > Aquatic > Freshwater > Lake | place: Spain...
GCACCGCCTGGTTTGGTGTAGCGCACCTGAACCTTGTTGGCATCAACAACCTTAATAACAGTGCCGAGTACAATCCTGTTAGCACCTGCTGCCCTCTTGGCAATTGATTTGAACAAATAAGGAGCGTCATAGGCAAGAGTAACATCTACCTGGTCACCAACTTTCATGCCATGCGCTTTCTTGTTAACTACGGGGGATGCTTTGAGACCCCCTGGCTTGCTATAGCTCACTTGAACCTTGTTGGGGCCCACGACCTTGATGACACTGCCGGTAACAACCCGTGTCTTAGTAGATGGCATCGGCCCAACACCACGCTTGGTCACATTCTTCACTGCCCAAGTATCTGTGGCAACTGTGACATTCACCAGCTCTCCTGCCTTGAACGCGTGTTTATTCTTGGTGACCTTGGTCGTAATCGATTTGCCCGCCTTATTGTTATAAGTGACCATGAAGACATTTGCATCAGTCACGCTTGCGATTTTACCAGGGATGGTCTTAGTTCCGGCGGGAGCCTTGGGGCATTCTAGCTTGGGGCAAGACCCAGAGGTTGCACCCAGTACTTTGTTCAACAGGTTCTGAACATATTCCAGAGAGCCAAACACGAAGTCCTGAGTCACACAGTACTTACCTCCGGGGGCATAAATTCCGTTAGGGTTGCCACCGCGCTTTCCCACAGTGAGGGTAGAGGCAACTGCAACAGAAGCAGAGCCACGGGTAATGTTGGTGTCAAACGCGTTGGGGAATGTAGAAGCAAAATTCTTGGGCTTGGGGAAATTGACAACACGGACACCCATTGCGGTCTTATGGTTGGTGGTAGTGAAAATGTAAGCGAGAACATCGCTACCAAGTTTCAGACTTGCTTCGGTGGGGACAGACCACGCATTAGTAGATTTCTTATAGACATAAATCTTCTTAAACTCGGGCTTCAGCGAAAAGATGGGAGTGTTGAAACGACCGCTAACGAATGGGTTGGCAACCTCAATGGTTGTCTGATACCGGACGACACGGTTCTCTGCAATGCTCACTCTTTTTTCAATGTTGGTGGTAGACAGAGTTCCTTCTGCTGACACACGCTTACCGTCCACTATGGTCCCGGGGGGCATGGCATAACTTGCTTGTACAAGCGTGTATGCTGAATTTGTAGATGCAGCCACCTTCACCACCTTGGAAGTCGTCTTCGCGGGGTTCCGCGACCCTGCTTCGTCCACGCGAGCCATCTTGTCACTCGCTCCCTTGGGCACGTTAAGAGCGGCCGTGCTAAACATGGTTCCCTTAGGGGTGTTTAGAATCTCTGTACCATTGTACTTGATGCTGTAGACTGCCTGAGCCACACGGGGCAAAAGAGTAATTACAACCCCATTACTCCGAATGGTAGTCGTATCATTGTCCTTGAGGGGAAGGCTTCCCTGAGAGGGGCAGGAGTTCACATCGTATTTCTCTATCTTGGATTCGGGGATCATGGGAGCAAAGCCATCGCCTTTATCGGTGTCGCCATAATCTTTTTCGTACCCATCTCCCCAGCTCACCTCGGTATAGGGTATACATTGATCGGGAATCTTAGGAGGGGGCTTTGGTGTGTACAGAAGAGTTGGACATTTCTGAGCAAGCTCAGCCTCTGTGAAACACCTCTTAACATTAGGATCGCCACCAGCAGAAGCGCTAGGGGCAAGACGAAGCTCAGCGTCATCAAAAGGGGTATACTCATCCTCCTCGAACACATCGCGAATGGTCCCGTTCATTGGGAAGGGACCTCCAACTGATCTTGCTGTTTCTTCACTAGACATTTTCTATTACAATATATAATATATTTTTAAATGATGATTAACATTCAATCTTACATTTGCAACGATATGAGTTTATATTGTCATGCATAATAAAATCTTTGATTAAGTTAAATGAAGACGCATCTTGTAATTACCCTGGCAATTCTTGTTATCATTGCTCTTTTTGCAGTGTTCTTTATGTTGCGTCGTGAAAAATTTTCAGACTACCCAGGCAACAATGACTTTATGAAAATATACTATGACCAGGTGGCAGAGGATCCCAAGTTCGTCAAAAAATTTCCCTACTGGGGGACGGGAGTAAAGGCAGGGTTGAGGTGTCGCAAGCCCAACAATGTGGAATGTGGCACAATTTGGCTCAGTGGACATTTGGTTGAAATCACACCTGAAGTTCGGAAAAATCTTGAATGCAAATACGGTTTGCCATTCAACAAAATTCTTACAAACATTGTTTGAATTACTTTCTTGGTATATATACCCAGTTCCCAGGGCGTACTATGTTCCCACAGAAGAGTCTGCGATATCTGTTTGACCGAAGAAATCTATGGAGAGAACAGTAAGGCATGAGACTGGTATGAAATTTTTCATAAAATTCTTCATACGTCATGCTCTGATGAACCTTAACAGCATTTTTCTGACGGAAACACATGATATACTCACACGCATCATTTTATTAAATTAGTTATGAGTTCGGGCTTCAAACCTATAACAACGATCGAAAACACTATCAACATGTGCGATGTGACTGCAAACTTCGCAGCTCTTGAGTCTGCCACAATATCTCCAAAACCTGTTGTTGTGTGTGTGGCGGCAGAAACATATATCGCATCCATCCATGAGACATTTTCTTTGGAACCATCACTGCGTTTGAAATTGTTTGCGAATCCACCTGGGAAAAATTTGTATAACGCGGCAAATAAAAGCAAGATGGCAAAGTGAACAAGGAGGATCGACATTTATACTATATACAATATATAAAATCTATCCAAAGCATTGATATACGCGCGCAATGAAGTCATTTGACCCCGGATAACATATCGACAAACCTGTGATTATAAAGAACTCGTATCTTGTAATAAAAGATATATGGAAGAGACGCTAGAGTATTATTTCGAAGATGAGTCGCATGTCATCTTCGAAAAATACACGATTGACACGCTCGGTATCATCAAGAACAAAAAGTCAGGAAAGACACCGAGTTATGGCAATGAAGAATACAATATGTGTGGTGTGTATGACGATGAAGGGGGTTATCGCAATATACGAGTAGCTCGTGCGGTAGCATCAACATTTATCGGAAAACCACCAACACCCAAACACACGGCCGACCACATAGAGAGCAAGCAAAAGAAGAACGACGCGTTGACGAACATCCGGTGGAATTGCAAAAAGGGACAGATCAATAACCGTATAATGCCAGATACTCAGAAATCAGCATTCATCGTCGTCAAGGATGGTGTCGAGAAGACCGTGAACGAGTGGGTCGAATGTATGAACGCCATGAAGTCGCCAAAAGAACGCAAGTTCACCAAGAGCATGATCAGTAGTTACGCTCAAAAGAAGCAACGCGGATTTGCATACAAGGAATATCCCGATCTTGATGGCGAGAGGTGGGAGGAGATCGAGGGATCCAAGAACAGAAAGGGTCGTTGGGAGATCTCGAACATGAATCGCGTGAAATATATTACGAATCACGCAGAAAATGTCCTGTGGGGCGATTGCTTGGGACGGATTAACGGGTATCCGATTGTCGGCATCAACGGGAAGCAGTGGTTGTGTCACATCCTGGCGTTTGCAACGTTTCATCCTGAGTTGTGGAAAGCGAAGGAGCCAGAAGATATGGTCCTCCACGAAGATGATGACAAGGAGGACTTTCGGCCTCACAAGCTCAGACTCGGCACCTCTTCTGAAAATCATAAGGACTCTCATGACAATGGCAAGTATGATGGCACGAAGAGCGCGCGGATGAAGTGCGCGTCATACATCGACAACGTACTAGAAAAAGATCATCTCAGCCTGACAGATGCCGCTGAGTATCTTAAAACTAAAGGATATCCAAAAGCATCTAAACAAGGTATTACTCAAGCACTCTCCGATAAATACAAAAGCAAATCAGCATATGGCCGCACGTGGCAGAAGTTGTGATTTAATTTAACGAAAAAAATGTTATTTTTTGATAGAAATGAAGATTCTTGCAGAAAAAAAGGGTCTGATTTACAAAATAAGATTTTTAAATGGCAAAGTGTACATCGGTCAGACAACAAGAAGTGTGTTCTCACGCGGTGCTGAGCATCTTCGACAATCATCAGGTTGTATTAAACTGAAAAATGCTTTCAACAAATACGGGCACGAAGAATGTACGATGGAAATCCTGAAGGACAACATACCGATCGAATATCTTGATTTCTTCGAGAACAAATATATCGATCAGTATGATTCCATCAAAAATGGGTATAATATAAAGTACAATCTTGAACCAAAAATACCAATAGAACAGGATTTGGAACCATACGTGCCTGTTACTCCCAAGGTAAACATTTTTGCACAATTTGCCAACAAAGAATACACTCAAAAAAAAAAGAAGATCGAGTGTCTGATTCCAAAAACTCCCAAGAAGAAGGAGGACAAGAGGCCCTGGTTGCGGATGCCATCAAAGTGAAGTTTGTCGATATTATTTTATATCGACAAAATATCAATTTTACTATTTTGCTATTGTATATGGAAATGCTTGAACACATCGTGAATTACTTCAAACAAACGTCAACGGTGACGCGCGAAGAGATGCTTTTTTTTATACTACGTTGATATATCGACAAAAATAACATCTTATACCCAGTTAACATCGTTCATTACAGATGAACATCCCCTGGAAAGTCCATCAAAATGCATTGCTGGCGGGAGGAATTGCTTGTGGTGTGGATGTTACACTTCAGTGGATGAAAAGTAAACGGGTTGATTTCAAACAAACCGCACGCATCGTATCATTTTCTGTTTTAAGCACATATCCACAAGCAAGCTACTTCAATGCCATCGATCGTATTTTTCACAAGAAGACCTTGCAGTCGGTCATCAACAAGACACTCACCAATCAATTTGTCTTTGCTCCGATAAATTTGTCTTGTGCTATCGCCTGGAACCTTACATTTCAACAGAAAACACATTTCATAAGCGATAAAATAAAGACATCAATGGTACCTTCGATGGTAGAAGGGATGGCGTACTGGATACCCATCAATATTTTTGCTTTTTCCATGGTACCTGCTTCGCACAGAATTGCTTTTTTCAAAATCTGTGGCATACCATACAAAATAATGTTCAATAACCGGGTGATAAAGTAAAACATATCGACAAATATTACATATAATAAAACTATTTTGTGATATGTAAATGACAATTTGCAAACACAATGAGTGTTCCAAATATGCAATGTACAATCTTGTACATCTCAAATCAATGTGGTGTAAAGTGCACAAGACGCCAGAGATGGTAGATGTGAAAAACAAGAAATGCATATGCGGCAAGCGACCAGTGTACAATTTCCCAGGAGAAAATAATGGGGTGTGTTGCAAACAGTGCAAGACCAATAAGATGATAGATGTTACAAGTAAGAAATGTCCATGTGGTAATCGACCAAGTTTCAATGTTTCGGGAGAAACAATTGGAATTTGCTGCAAGGAGTGTAAAACATCAGAGATGGTAGATGTCATCAACAAGAAATGTCCATGTGGTAAAAAACCAAGTTTCAATTTCCCTGGAGAAACCGCTGGTGTGTGTTGTAAGGAATGCAAGTTGGACAATATGATGGATGTCATTAATAAAAAATGCCAGTGTGGAAAGCAACCGAGTTATAATTTCCCTGGAGAAATCATTCGGATATGTTGCAAGGACTGCAAATCATCAGAGATGGTAGATGTGGCGAGCAAGAAATGCGCATGCGGAAAGCAACCAAAATTTAATCTTCCAGGGGAAATCATAGGGATTTGTTGCAAGGAGTGCAAGACACCAGAAATGACAGATGTTGTCCACAAGAGATGTTTAGGATATGATGGCGAGAAGTGTCCAGGTAGTTATCGACTTGCACAGGAGTGTCAGTATTGTCTGTCATGCGACCCAGATGACTCTCGACGGGACAAGTTCAAGAAGTATGAGAACGCGTTTTTCAGACACATCCAAGGAAAGATTGATGTCAAACGCAGGGAATTCATTGTGAGATATGATCAAAAAGAAACAACCAAGAAATTTGCGCGTCTGGATGGTATTGTGTTTGGAGATGGCATCATCGTGTGTCTGGAAGTTGATGAGAATGGTCACGATGAGTATATATGTGATGAGTCTCGAATGCACATGGTGACTGCCGAACTTCTTCAACAATACCCTGGTGTTGATGTGTGCTGGATCCGAGTGAACCCCACCACTGGGCACAAGAACCCTTGGGGTATCGCTGCCAAACGGGTTCGTACCGAGCGATTTGATGCTGTGATCAAAGCTATGAATGACGTTTTGAAGAATAAGACAACTGATGTAAAGTATATTGGTTTTGAATGATTATGTAAATAATTTAGCAAATATTCTTGCCTTTTCTATGGTACCTGCTTCGCACAGAATTGCTTTTTTCAAATTGGCCGGAATCCCGTATAAAGTAATGTTCAACATGCGTGTAAACAAATAACAAAAATTATCTGTAATTATGATATAACTACAACATGGCCACCCCCATCCCAGAAATCCCCGTGCCCGCCCCTGAGGTCCCAGAGCCCGCCCCTGAGGTCCCTGAGCCCGCCCCTGAGGTCCCAGAGCCCGCTCAGGAAGAAATCTTCCATGTTCCAATTGCAACCACCTTCCCATGTGCATGCTATTCTATACCCTCCTTGTGATTACGCATTTGGCAAAGTGTGGATACTGGGAAGCTACTATTGGGTTGTCATTTAGTGCATATCGTCACTTTAAAGATAATGGTACTTATTTTGCCAAAATCATATAAATGGGTTTCATTTATATTCTCACATCACCGACAGGAAAGAGTTACATCGGACAAACAATTCAAACAATACATAAGCGTTTCCAATCACATCAATATGCTAGTAGCAGGTGCTTTGCAATATGCAATGCTATCCAAAAGTATGGTTGGGAGAACTTTGAAAAAGATTGGTATGAGTGTCCGGACGAGGACCTAAACTTTGACGAGGAACTTTTGGTAGAAGAAATTGGTACATTAGCTCCCAATGGGTATAATCTCAGAGAGGGTGGAGGAAATACAGGAAAGCCAAGCCAGGAAACCAAGAAAAAAATCAGCAAATCATTGACCGGGAAGACGCTGAGTGATGAAACTAAGAAAAAAATGAGCAAAGCACGAACTGGTGAGAAGCATCCTATGTATGGGAAAATACATGCCAATAAAAGCAAGCAAAAAATGAGCGAATCAAAAACCGGTAAGAAGAATCACGCGTCAAAGAGAGTGTATCAGTATACTCTTGATGGTAAGTACATTAACTCTTTTGATTCAAGCGGGGAAGCGGCACGAGCTCTTGGAAAGTCCGATGGGTCTTTTATAAGCATGTGTGCCCGTGGCAAACGCAAGTCTGCAAATGGTTTCAAATGGTCTCATGAAAAGTTACCAACCATATAAACAACAAAGATGTTTGTGCACTGATTTACCATCGGGCACACATATGTTTGCAAAATAGTATGTAATTCAGGAATCACGCCAGACCTTATCCGGACAGATGGGCGACGGAATACCACAGGAGTACGATATACGCGAATGGACTGCATTACTATTAAGAACATTAATTTCAAAAAAAAAAAAAAAAAATAAAAGGGATATCAGATATCCCCTTTAACGCTGTAGTGTTGGGATATCCCACTTGTAAACAACTTAAATATTTGTATGTGGTAGGATATCAGGATGGTAAAATTCATAAGTGGAATCCTTTATTCCTGTGATTGTGGTTATGAAACACTTTCTTCTCATGGTGCTTGCAAACATTCTAAAACCAAGAAATGTATGCATAATGTCATGAACAAGAAGGAGATGCGGTTTGTGTCCGAGGAAGAACACTTGGCGACGGTCAATACAACAAATAACATCATAAACGGAAATACAGGTGTTGTCAAGAATGTAGTTAATGACCATAGCATCACTAACAACATCAACATCACCCTTGCAATCCCAGATAAATCTGCGGTAGAGGCAGTGTATGCCATATTTAACAAACCAGAGTTCATAAGCGAAATACGCGGTGCGGACCCTCAACAGATACCTGCTATTTTGTTCAGATATACGCGTGGGATATGTGCTGACCAGAAGTTTGTAAAGTATGACTCTGGTAAAGACTCCGTCATTCACAAAGACCCGGTCACTGGCCAGGAGATAACAAAGGACTTGAAGAAATACCGGAACGAGTATCTAAAAGAGAGCGCAAATTTATTTGATGATGACTACCACATACCATACGCCCCTCAGAATATACAAAGAGCGTTAAAGGATATGACGGCGCCTTCTTTTGACACAGGAAAGAAGAAAGAGAAACCTATATCTGGTGCTCAAGTCATAAAGATGTGTGCTGCTGGCGATCATAGAATGTACAAATTTCCCGTAGAGACGAAAGATTTTTACAATGATGTTGCAAAGAATGTAGATGTAGAGATAAAGTCCACGTGATTATGCGTTCTTTTTATTTTTGCAGTTGAAATCCTGACCCCGTCCAAAATTCTTGTTTATGCAGTAGGTGGCGACATATGTGCTGTAATCGGTGTCGCCATAGTTTCTGTTGGCGGATCGTGGATCCGTGATGAACTTGCCTGACGCATCGAGAACGGTCAGGTCTGCCAGACCTCGCTTGTGGGCAAAGAGACCTCCTTTCTTCACGAGCGCCTTGTTGGAGTTTGTGGGAATATCTATCTGAGACTTGTTTAAGCCCATGTTTCTGGCAAGCGTGTTGATATTCTTTCCATTTGTGTCTATCACCATGTCTCCCATCTGTCTATAAAAATGATAGTCGGTACCTTTATCAATGACAGCCATGATTTTGTAATACCCTTCTTTGCATTTTACACAGGGCGAAGAAATGTATCCACCATCCTTCTTCGTGGCAAGATCTGAAATTATACGAGCCTTGAGTGTCTTTGGGTCAGTAAGGTCGTCATCGGGTTTTAATGTTTTTGATATCTGCCCTGGTTGCAGCTTGTTGTTTCCTCCCCCGCGAAACCAATCAATTGCAAAAGCATAGCAATTGTTGTTCTTCTTGCCAAATTTATCACTTCCGTACACAAAATCCGTGAAGTTTTCTTCAGCCCCTGATAGTGGAAGTATTTTTTTCTTACTTGTATTCATTTACTTACGCAATCATTTTAATTGTGTTAATATCCTATATATTTTATACAATCAATTGGAGTTTTCAGTAAGTTTGTGATAATATCAAGAGCTTCTTTATGACGAAAATCTCTAATTTTTATTGCTTTAGCAGACCTGTCTCGTCTATCATTACTATCTAGAATGTTAGGATTTATCCGAACCCAAGCAATATAATGACCAGTATATTGTAGTCTTAATTCAGCACTTGCATCATTCAATCGTGTCTTCTCACACACTGGGTCGTAATTACGATGTGCCTCCTCATCGACCTCTAAGCATATTACTATATCCTTAGATATTATGATACCGTCAATGAATGAATGAGATTTACTAATGTCTAAACATGCATAATCAATTCTATATTCTCTTTGTGTAATACATATACCATTGTTATCAAGGTAATTAAAAAATGCCTTTTCATCAATTTTATAGGTGCTATGCTTTGTATCAGGGTTGCATATAAGACAATACCTTTTCCCATACTGAAGTTGTGTCATAACCGGACACGGTATATCATTATACCCAGGACACTTCTTACTTAACACATCTACCATGTCTTCACTCTTACACTCTTTACAACACTCTGGGCGCTTACCGATAAAACCAAATACAGGTTGCTTACCACAAGGACAAGTTTTATTTACCACATAAACCATATCTTCAAACTTACACTCTTTACAACATTCTGGTTGCCCGCCTAGAATTCCAAATGAAGGTCTCTTACCACAGGGACAAGTTTTTTGCCTAACATTCACCATGTCATCGGTTTTACACTCTTTACAACACTCTGGACGCTTACCTATAAGACCAAACACAGGTTGCTTACCACAGGGACAATTTTGTTTCCTAACATTCACCATGTCTTCACTCTTACACTCTTTACAACATTCTGGACGCTTACCGATAAAACCAAATACAGGTTGCTTACCACAGGGGCATTTTTTAGCAACTACGTTTATCATATCTTCTGTTTTGCATTTTATACAACATTCCGGATGTTTGGCAGGGATACCATATATTGGTATTTTACCACAGGGACACTTTTTTCGAGGCATATACTATAAAAATGCAAAATATAATAAGACTGTTTTGTCGATATACATCTATATCGACAAATGTGAGATTAATAAAAAAGCAGACTGCTGAAAAGCAGTCATGGCTCCAAAACCATTTTACAAGCCGGTAAGTACTCCCGAAGACATCAGGGAGAAGGCAAGAAACATGATAGACCTCTTGGTTCAAGATATGAAAATTTCCAACTTTCTTGAGAAGGCAACTTGGAACCACGCGGTAGACTTTTGC
>Ga0247836_1008433_pt1 | contig 10435 bp, 10 predicted proteins | sample LaCruzMarch2015__4_FD_187116 | JGI IMG/M metagenome (GOLD analysis project Ga0247836, IMG submission 187116) | Freshwater microbial communities from meromictic Lake La Cruz, Castile-La Mancha, Spain - LaCruzMarch2015_14m | ecosystem: Environmental > Aquatic > Freshwater > Lake | place: Spain...
CCAGCCTTGACTCTCATCGCGATGGCGGTCTTTACCGGTATCGTGCTCTTCCTTCACCGGGTATTAGGTAGTTGGTCCGCTCGAAATGCCCAGATAATGACTGACTCTTCGATAGATACTCTCACCGCTGTCTCGGAGGCACTGTCGACCTATCGTGAAACGACAGTACTGAACAGGCGCGAGTTGTACGTCGAACGGTATGAAGGCATTGTCACGCGCAACGCAGTGGCGAGTGCAAGTACCGCATTCATCCTTGAGATTCCAAAGTACGTGCTCGAGGCGACTTTGTACCTGACCGTGACGATGCTTGCTGTCTTTCAGTTCCTAACCAAGGACCTCGGCGCAGCCGCCGCCACAGTCGCCTTGTTCCTCGCTGCCGGTTCACGGCTCGTACCTGCGATGCTCCGATTCCAGGGAGCAGGAATCACGATTCGAAATGCTTCAATACAGGCACAGCCCACCTTTGTGATGGCCGACTTTCTCGCATCAACGCGTACTGCTGACTCGGCCAGTCAAGAGACAATCCCCGTGCGTGAGACCGCCTTGCAGATCCGACATCGAATCGCAGAGGGACACGGAGACTTTTCTGCCTCCATCAGTGTTCACGGTGCGACACTCACTTACCTTGATGCTCGAGCGCCCGCTCTCCGTGATGCCACTTTCTCGGCCTTGCCAGGCACCTCGGTCGCACTCGTCGGTCCAACCGGAGCGGGCAAATCAACACTTGCCGATGTGATACTGGGAGTGCTTGAGCCCCAAATAGGTGAGGTGCTCATCAGCGGCGTCTCGCCCAAGGATGCAGTCCGGCAGTGGCCCGGAGCCATCGCGTACATCCCACAAAATGTCGCCCTCATTCAAGGGGCAGTTCGCGAGAACGTGGCCCTCGGACTCCCCAGAGCCGCAATCGATGACGACCTGGTTTGGGAAGCCCTGCATCGGGCGCACCTCGCCGATTTTCTTCGCGACAGTCGCGAGGGGCTAGACACGAGCATTGGCGAGCGAGGCATCCGACTCAGCGGCGGACAACGTCAGCGCCTCGGTATCGCACGGGCGTTATATACGCGCCCCCTGCTCCTTCTGCTCGACGAAGCGACGAGTTCGCTAGATGCGGAAACCGAGAAGGACGTCATCGACACGTTGAAGGAACTCGAGGGCAAAGTCACTACCGTGACCGTCGCTCATCGCCTCGCCACTGTGCGCCTTGCCGATCAGGTCCTATACCTAAACGACGGCGCGATTATCGCCCAAGGCACTTTCGAGGAGGTACGATCAAAAGTAGCCGATTTTGACCGACAGGCCGCCCTGCTTGGGCTATAGCCAACACAGTAGGGGATTCGAAACGTAACTGAATTGGCGTAGATTTGGTCCATGCTGTTCATGACCGTTCCGACCGCAGGATCACATCCTGAAATTCTCGGCGCCATGATTCGCGATTGCGGGCTCCCGCGCGAGCACGTTGTCATCATCGCGACGGCCCCCGGGGTCGAGGTGCCCGATGGTTGCGTCGTGATCGAAGACTTCGGTCCCAGAAATATTCAGCGCTGGTGGCGCACCGGAATCGAAGAGTCGAAGGCTCGCGGGGCCACTGTGGTTGCAGTTGTAAATGATGACATTCGACTCACCCCGCAGACGCTGCCGCAACTAAATGAGGCCCTTCAGGTGACGGGCGCAACAATCGCCAGCCCAAGTAGACCCCCGCGCCGTGATCGGGTGCACCGGCGCCCACTAGTGCCTTACTCCCCACGAATTTGGGGTTGCCTGTGGCTGATCGACGCCTCGAGCAGTCTGCGGCCCGACCCGCGCTATGTGTGGTGGTATGGAGACTGCGATCTCGACATCCGAGCCCGTCGAAACTATCGAGGGGTTGTCACTCGTGAGGTCGAGTACGAACACTTTTTCCCAGGTGAGGGCACCGGTCTCTCGGCTGAACTTACCGCGCAATCCGATCGGGATGCGGTGACCTTCCAGCACGACTACGCCCGCCTACTCACCCTCTCACGGCTCGCTACGGCGCCACGTCGGATTTTCGATCGGCATTTTGCTCGCAGTTCCCAAGCATGAATCGTGCTACCGACTACACCGCCATTCAAAGAAACCGTGATCTAGTCAGACCGAGGCCTCGGGCCTCGAATGATCTCCACCCCGGAACGGCTGGGGTTCGGGGCACGCCCGCTTCTTCAGCACCGCGACCGAATCATAAAACTGGATGCTGTGCAGGAAATCACGGTTGATACCTACATTGCCACGCCGTTTGGACCGTCCGTAGTAGGGCTGATGAAGTCCGTCGATTAGGTTCTTCAGGAACTCGATCGAACTCCCCTTGCGCCTGAGGCCGCCGCCCCATGCCGGCCAGTAACTCGTGTGCAGATCTTCGATCACGTATGTTCCGCCTTCGGCCAGCAGCGGGAACAGTATTCGCAAGGAGGCTAGGACATCCTTGGAAACATGGCTCCCGTCATCAATGACTATGTCCAACCCGCCCATTTCCTCGATAACTGAGAGTAGAAATAATTCATCGGTCTGCGATCCGACACGAACTTCGGCAGAGTCGATTCCGAGAGTCGTGATCACCTCGTCGATGTCAATTCCATAGATGACGGCGTCGGGGCCGAAGTACTGCCTCCAAAGGTCAAGAGAGCCGCCACGCCAGACCCCCATCTCAAGTATCCGCAGGGGCCGGTCAAGCATGCCATCTCGTGATTGTCGAGCCAGCAGTGTGAACTGCTCATCATAGGCAGCAAAGTAGTGCCACCACTTCACAAAGGGTCGGCCATCGCCCGCGTCCACGGCCAGCTGGGCCAGGAGCGGCATCGAATCTCGAGGTTCGGATGTGACGTCCTTGACTTTGGACGGGCTGACCGGTTTAGACCGAATGGTGGCCGCGACATCTTTAAACCGCAAGTCGTGCGGGATGTGTAGCTTCTGCCTGAGTAGATAGTCAACGTCGCGAATCTTCATGGGTAAAACGATCCTTTCTGGGTTCGGTTCATCAGTCATTCGCTCGCGGCAACTGTCAGGTGATCGCCATCGAAGTAAAGCACCCGTTCGGCACACCAAGCCACCTAGTAGTAGTTCGGTGCCAAGCCCGCGAGTTTTAGGCCCCCACCGGGGTGCCCACCCAGATACTCCTTCGTTCCATGGGACGACCCTAGGGCGAGAACCACCTAGGTGTCTGGAGGAGTGTCACCATCACCTTCGGTGCTGTCTAGACTCAACTTTCATGGAGACGTGGCTGGTGACCGGCTCTCGGGGCTTCCTCGGGACCAATGCCGGGGCGTTCCTGCGTGGCCGGGTCAACCTGGTGGGCCAAGCCCGGGTCGGCGCCGAATCTGCTCTATACGAGCGCATCATCGGCCTCGACCTGCGTAACCCCACTCAGATGACCGATCTGATCGCCGAGGTGAGGCCCGATGTGGTTCTTAATGCCGCCGCAATCTCCGGCCATGAAACGTCAGCTAATGACCCTGAGCAGGCCTACGCGGTCAACGTCGTGGCCACCAAGGCAATAGCTGAAGCCTGCGCTGAGGTGGGCGCTCGAATGGTGCACATCTCCACCGATGCGTTGTTCGCGGGCGATCGTGGCAATTACACGGAGGGCGACGAACCAGCCCCGTTCTCCTATTACGGCGAGACGAAATTGGCGGGCGAGGAGGCCGTGCGTGCAGCACTGGCCGATCACCTGATCGTGCGCACCAACTTTTTCGGCTGGAGCGAGACGGGTCGTAAGTCGGTACTAGAGTTCTTCGTCAACTCCCTGCGCGCCGGGCAGAATGTGCGCGGGTATCCGGATTTCATCGTGACTTCGATCTATATACAAACCCTGCTGGATGCCATCTGGAAACTTGGGTCCGTTGGCGCTGTCGGCACCTTTCACGTTGCCTCATCGGATGCCTTATCGAAGTACGACTACGGCCGGCTCATCGCCGAGCAATTCGCCCTAGACCCAGAACTCATCGCCCGCCTCGGCCCAGACCCGGGCGCGCACGCAGCCTCGCGAAGTCGTGACCTTTCGCTCAATACCTCGCGTGCCGCTGGTGTGTTGGGCGCGCCATTGCAGACCCAAGCCGGCGGAGTTCGCCAGGCGTACGATGACGAATCCGTTCTCGCCAGCAGCATTCGCGAACGTTAAGGAGCAGCCGAGCATGGCTACCGAATCGACCACGAAACCCATCACCATCGGATCGGCAACAATTGGTATGGGCTTCCCGACATATTTCATTGCCGACATTGCGGCGAATCACGACGGTGATTTGTCACGTGCCCTATCGTTAATCACCCTCGCCGCTGAGGCTGGCGCCGACGCCGCGAAGTTCCAGCACTTTCGGGCCACGCACATCGTTAGCGACTACGGCTTCCGCAATCTCGGCGAGCAACTCGATCACCAGGCGACTTGGTCAAAGTCGGTATTCGAGGTTTATGAAGACGCATCGCTGCCCTGGGAGTGGACCGAAACCTTGGCGGCTCATTGCGCATCGCTAGGCATCGAGTTCATGTCATCGCCCTATGAATTCGATGCGGTGACGCACCTGGCCCCATACGTCAATGCCTACAAAATCGGTTCGGGCGATATCAACTGGCTTGAGGAGTTGGAGTTCATCGCGGCGCTGGGCAAGCCGGTGATCATCGCGACCGGGGCTTCGACGGCCGATGATGTTGAGCGGGCGATGGCGGTGCTGTCTGCTGCCGGCGTACCGATCGTGCTGATGCAATGCAATACGAACTACACCGGGTCGATCGATAACTTGGGGTTCGTCAACCTGCGGGTGCTGGAGTCATTTGCGGCTTCGTATCCCGATGTGGTTTTAGGTTTGTCGGATCACACCCCCGGGCACGTGACGACACTGGGCGCAGTTGCTCTGGGAGCACGGGTTATCGAGAAGCACTTCACCGACGACACCACCCGGGTTGGCCCCGACCACGCCTTCTCACTCGACCCGGTCACTTGGCGGGCCATGGTTGACGACACTCGCCGGCTCGAGGCCGCGTTGGGTTCGGGGGTCAAGGTGATCGAAGAGAATGAACAGAAGACATTGATCGTGCAACGCCGGTGCGTGCGGGCGGCTCATTCGCTGGCCGCTGGCACGGTGCTCACCCGAGATGACTTGGTGGTGCTGCGTCCGGCGCCGTTGGATGCGGTGCCCGCGCAGTCGGTTGCCGAGTTGGTCGGTCGTGCTTTGGCACGTGACCTAGTTGCCGGGCAGCATTTAACTTGGTCAGATGTCACAAACTGAGTTGCGGCCAACGGTTATCTATGTGACCGGCGGCTGGGGGGTGCACGACACCCGGTGGGTGGGCGCCCTTGAAGCCTGCAACTACGCCGTTGTCGTGTGTGACGAGCCACTCGAAGTGGGCGGTCTAGTTGTTAGGCACCAAGCGGTTGCCGTGCTGGCGGGGCCGCTGTTTACGGTGACCCAACGCATCGGACCGATCACTGTCCCACTGATCGGGTTGTCCTGGGGGTTTGACCTCAACGAGGAACTCCCGAATCTGCCGGCGCCGTCAGACACCACTTGGTTTCAGGGGTTGGCCGGACTCATCGTTGACAGTAAGGCAACCTGCGACATCGCGCTGTCACTTGGTGTCGACCCAGCGGGCATCTGGGTTATCCCCTGGGGCGTAGATCTTGGTTTGTTCACTCCAAGTGGACCGTCGATCAAGGCTGCTGATCACGGATTCGATGGCCAAACACGGGTGGCGCTATCACTTCGCACTCACGACGACCTCTACCGAACAGCTGATGTCATCGAGGCCTTCGGGATCGCGGCGTTGGCCGCCCCCGACTTAGCCCTTGTGATGGGGGGCTCCGGCCCGTTGACCGGCGCCCACCAAGCCCGTATCTCAGAACTGGGGATCTCCTCCCGGTTCCGGCTGCTCGGTCAGATAGCGGAAGTGGACCTACCTGCGCACCTGCGCGGCTGCGACGCCTATGTGACCGCCTCGCAATCCGATGGCACCTCGGTGACAATGCTGCAGGCGATGGCCTGCGGCGCACCGGTTATTGCGTCCGCAAATGCCGGCAACGCCGAGTGGATAAGCGACGGGCTGACCGGGCGGACTTTCCCCGTAGGCGATGTCTTCGCGCTTAGCGAGTTGCTTATTTCCTGCGGTCGGGACTCAAAATCCCTAGCGGCAGCCAACCGGGCCCGTGATCTTGTCGACGAGCAAGCAAACTGGTCTAAGAACCGCTTGCAGTTGCTTAGCATCTTAGGGCCCACAAAATCCCCTAGGGTGTCGGGCGAAGGAGGTGTGTGATCAGCGAACTCGTCTTCACTGCGACCTATAACGAGCAGGAGAACATCGAAGCCTGGGTTCGTGGGGTCCGCCAACATCGCCCAGAAGCCGACCTGCTGGTCGTTGACGACAGTTCACCCGACGACACCGGGACCATTTTGCGCCGACTCCAATTGGAGATACCGCAACTTCGCGTGCACACCCGGGCCGGTAAGCAGGGCCTGGCCTCAGCGCATATCTACGCCCTTGACCTCGGCCTGCGTGAAGGCTACGACCGCGTGGTGACCATGGATGCCGATGGCTCGCACCAGCCCTCGCAGATAGCCGCACTGGTGGCAGCAAGCGATCGAGTCGAATTCGTGATCGGCACCCGATATCACGGGGGTTCGCACCAAGCGCCGCCACTACGACAGTTCTTGAGCAAGGGGGCAAATTCCGCGGCCCGGGTATTGCTGCCAATGGGGTTGACCGAGTACACCACTTCGTTTCGCGTTTTCACTCCGCGGGCGCTGAAATCTGTCACCACCGCGACTTTCCACTTTGGCGGTTACGCCTTCTTCATCGAGTGCCTAGAAGTGATGCACCGCGATGGGTTGACCTTCGCTGAAGTGCCAATTGACTTCCTTGATCGCACCGGTGGCACGTCAAAGATCCCGCGTTCGCAGATCTTCGTTAGTGCTAATGCACTGCTGCGACTCGGCCTGGCACGGCACCAGAAGACGAAGCACCGGCGCGGCGGAACCTATAGCAATTAGTTACCCGTCAATTACGACGTTGACTTATGGTCGACCGAACCCAGTAGTAATAGCGCAGTGTCGTGAATGCGGTTAAAAATGGCGCCGTCTTTAGACCTGCAATTGCATCCAACCGCGTTAACGGCTCAACGAAGTCGACCCGAGCCGGGTGGAGCACCGATTTCAGTTTGCGCCTAAAGCCCCAGCCGGTTTGCGATCCGATACTGAACACTTCGGCATCCGAAACTCCGTACATGTGGCACCTAGCAACTACCTCGCCCCAAGACGTCTTGCCAATCTCGAGCACCCGTGCTGAAGAGATGGCGAACTTGGCGCCGAAGTCGCGAGCCCATCGCTCGCAAAGTTCAGAGTCGTCGGAGAACTTACGGGTTGGGTCGTAGGGATTAGCCCTAAGTAGGTCTCCCAAAAACAGGGTCGGCGTACCAATTATCGCCACCGGACCGGGCGGGAATCTGCCCTGCCGCCAACCATTTAGACCAAATGCGATGTAGTCGTCTCCTGCTATTCCCGTACCGGCGCTAACCCCCTGCACGTCTTGATTTACGAGATCATCGAGCATCAATTGCAACTGCCCATCGGGCATGACGTTGTCGGACCCCATATTCAAAATGAATTTCTTCGTCGTCTTAGCAATGCCAACATTTCTCGCATTGCCAAGGCCGGTACCAGGATCATCAAGGACTTGATCCGCCATGGCGTTCGCTATTTTCCTGGTGCCATCCGTCGAACCCGCATCGACCACTATTAGTTCGCCGACCCCCGAAGCACGCAACGACTTGAGGCATTGCTCAATTGAGGCTACCGAGTTCAAGGTGCAGACGACGGCTGAAACATCACTCGCGCTGGTCATCGATCCCGCTAAAGCCCAAGTAACGATGCTTGTCGGTCAATGTCAGCTACTTGAGAATGCAACTTTCCAAGGGTGCCAAGGCCCGTTTTTAGCCCGCGGTCAAGACCTTGAGTAGGTCGCACGACAAAGCGATTCGTTTCCCACTTCAAGCCACTAGTTATATCGACCTGACCCACGAATTCGAGTGGGCCGCGTTTAGCCCAAGAAATTCCGATTGGCTGACTTTGGGCGCCACCTCGTCTCGTGTGCGGTTTGGCCACCATTTCGCTTCTAACACCCGGGCTCTCAAAGTCAACTACGTGCAACCCGCGGTGCGGTACGTCGGGCTCCGGTGTCGCCAGCCCCACCTCATCACTCACGACCGCTAACCTACCTTCAAGAGCACGCATCCACCGCCTTGGAGTGAGTCAATGACACACCTGTTCATTGGCGTGGTGAGCCACGAAGGCTCGCGTTTCGCCGTGAGTCAGGGGCCCGGCGGGCTGGCGGCGGTGCTGGCCCAGCAACTGCGATCCCTTGGCCAATCGGTGCTGGTCGAGGTGAGCACCGTGGATGCCTACGACCCGGTGCAGTTGCCGATTACCCCCGCGATGGTGAGCGCCTGCCTAACCGCGCAGGTGCACCTAGATCGGCGCTGGGCCCGGTATCTAGGCCGGGCCCGCGGGCCAAGGTGGTGGGCCACCCATGGTTTGCGATGGGTGCGACGTGCCGAGCAGTTGGTGCGACCACCTGGTCCGAAGCTGGTCGAGCGCTTATTGAATATCGAGATGGCGCACTTCGCTCTGCTGCGCTCAGGTTTAGCAATCGGAGCCGACTGGGTCCTGATTCTCGAAGATGATGCTTCCAGTGTTGATGTTGTTGACTGCGCGGCCGGGCTGGCGTGGTTGATGTCAAGTAGGGCCGATCAGCGGCAACCGGCGTACGTAAATATCTCGCAATCCTTCGCACTCGATGAACTCGGGATCTCGGATTTGCTGACGGTGGCACCTGATGCCAGTTGGGCCGGTGATGCCCCGCGACACATATTGTCTTCGGCCCGGCCGGCCACCAATACCGTCTGCGCAATCTTGTATCGAGGGTCATTCGTGCGCGAATTGCTCGCCGTTACCGATGCGCTACCCATGGAGCCGGTGGTGCCGATCGATTGGAAACTCAACCTCGCACTGATACAGATGTTTTCGTCCGGTGCGCTAGGTGCCGGCGATTGCTGGTTCGTCGACCCGGCGCCCATTGACCAGCTCTCAATGCGTGGCACGGGATAATGCCGTGGTGAAGGGTTACGAGCAGGCAATCAACTCGGTCGCTGGCCTAGTTGGGCTGCAGGTGTCGCGGACGGCCAGTGCCGAGATGCGCCTGCCAATCGAGGCCACCGCGGCGGATGCCAAGCTGATTTCCTCCCTTCGCCCCTACACGATGACAAGTGGCGAACGACTTTGGAGTTTGCTGAATGCCGTTCGTTACGTAATCGACGAGGGGCTGCCCGGCGACTTCGCCGAATGCGGGGTTTGGCGCGGCGGCAGTGTGATGGCGATGGCCACCGAACTTCGCCGGCTCGGGGTCACCGACCGGCGCATCTGGCTCTATGACACCTTCGCTGGCATGACGGCTCCCACCGCAGCCGATGTCGAGGTTGGGTCCGGCGTCAAGGCCGAGACCATGTTGGCTGACACCGCGGTAGGTGATGGCAACAATGTTTGGTGCGTGGCCGGGCTCAGTGATGTGCAGGCCAATGTTCGAACAACCGGCTACCCATTTGACCATTTCAACTTTGTCGAAGGTGATGTTGCGGTCACCCTGCAACAGTTCGTACCTGAGTCGATCTCACTACTACGCCTGGACACCGACTGGTATGAATCGACGAAATTGAGCCTGGAGATTCTTTATCCACGGTTAGTCGTGGGCGGGGTTTGTATTCTCGATGACTATGGGCACTGGCAGGGGGCGCGCGCCGCGGTTGACGAATACTTCACAGCCGCCGGGCACCGGCCATTCATGCACCCAATTGACTACTCCGGCCGCGTCTTCATCAAGACCCGGTGACTTGGCCGACTGCAATGGCACCGCTGCTTTCCATCATCACCGTCGTCAAAGACGCTCCCGATGATTTTGCCGCAACCCTTGCGTCCGTAACCGCCCAAGATTTAACCGGCGTTGAATACGTCGTGGTAGATAGTTCCACCGACCTCGCAGTAATACCTGAGCTGTTGGCAGGGGTCGCGGCTGAGTACCAGTGGGTTCCGGCATCAGGTATCTACAGTGCAATGAACACCGGCCTGGCTGCGGCTCGTGGCGACTACGTCCTGTTCCTCAACGCCGGTGACACTCTTACCGAGGCTGGAGTATTTGCCGAAGTCACCTCAATCTTGCGCAATCAGGCACCGGCTTGGCTCTATGCCGAAGTCCAGATGAGTGATGCCCTCGGCGTTGCCGTGCAAACCCCACAATGGGATTACCAAACCGAGCAACGCCTGCTCTTTAGTCGAGGTCACTTCCCATGCCACCAAGGTACTTTCACCCGGCGCGAAATCTTGCTCGAACTCGGTGGGTTCGATACCAGCTATGAGATTGTCGCCGACTATGTGGCCTTCTTGAAGTTGAG
>Ga0247836_1008441_pt1 | contig 10429 bp, 11 predicted proteins | sample LaCruzMarch2015__4_FD_187116 | JGI IMG/M metagenome (GOLD analysis project Ga0247836, IMG submission 187116) | Freshwater microbial communities from meromictic Lake La Cruz, Castile-La Mancha, Spain - LaCruzMarch2015_14m | ecosystem: Environmental > Aquatic > Freshwater > Lake | place: Spain...
TGATTAAGCCTAAGCAAATTAATAATAATAGTAAACCTAATAGAGGAACGTCTATATATAATGATTTGCTAGTTAAGCGATACATTGGGCGCGAATGATTAATTTTCATATTGTTTTTACATTTTGATTATTAGCAATAGATGCCATTATTTCTTTTCGAAGAAAATCAGGGTACCAAAATGGGATATTATTTACTATGCTTTCTTTAGATATTTCATGATATACATCCATTACTTTACGGCCAACTGCCGCTGCAATTACATCGTTTTCAACTAATACAGCCATTGCAATTTCAGGCTTTTCTACTGGTGAAAATGCAATAAAAAGAGAGTGATCTCTTAACCCTTCAGGAATATAAGTATTTCTTCTTTTTTCATATTGGTTGCCGCCAAATACTTGAGCGGTTCCTGTTTTAGCGGCAACACTATATGGCGCTTTTCTACCAAAACGATAAGCTGTTCCCTCATCAGATTTTACCACAGCTTGCATGGCTTCTATAACAATGTTCCAGTATTGTTTATCTTTTAATTGAATTGAGGCTTCTTCTACTGGCTTATAATTTCTTTCTCTTTTTTGATCAGACACAGTTTTAGCTAGTAAGTGAGGGAGAAATCTTATTCCGTGTTTACTCAAGGATGCAGCGGCATTTGCCATTTGTAAAGGGGAAGCAAGCATAAACCCTTGGCCAATTGAGGTAATTAAGGTGTCTCCTGGGTACCAAGATGCTCCTTTAGAGCGTTTTTTCCAACTAGGGCTAGGGACTAATCCTGGAGCCTCCTCGTAAAGGTCGATATTTGATAATTGACCAAAACCAAATTGCAGAAACATATCTTCCATAGCGGTTATTCCCATTTTATTACCTAATTGGTAGAAATAGGTATCGCAAGATACGGTAATTGCGCGTTTAACATTAATTATACCGTGTCCTGTACGTTTCCAATCATGATATGGACGCTTTACATTGGGTAATCTGTACCAACCTGGATCATATATTTTAGTATCAATAGTAACGATACCTTTATCTAAACCTGCTATTGCCATAAATGGTTTTACCGTCGATGCTGGGGGATATAGGCCTCGCACTGCGCGGTTATAAAGTGGTCTATCCTGTGTATTTGATAATAATTTATAGTCTTTTGTACTAATTCCATTTACAAATGAATTTGGATTAAAGCTTGGCGATGAAACCATAGCTAATATATCGCCGTTATTAACGTTTATAACAACTACAGCTCCACGTTTATAGCGCATTGCTTGATAAGCCGCTTCTTGCAAACGTGCATCAATAGTAAGATAAATTCTTGCTCCAGATTTAGGATTTTGTTTAGATAAAACTCTTAAAGCTCTGCCGCTAACATCTGTTTCTATTTGTTGATATCCTACTTTTCCATGTAAAATATCTTCATAATATTTTTCTATTCCAGCTTTGCCGATAAAATTAGTTGATCGATAATTTGTGCTATCGACTTCTTTTAATTCATTTTCATTAATTCGGCCAACATACCCTAGTAAATGGGCGGTTATTTCTCCAAGAGGGTAGTAGCGCATAAGTTTGGCTTTAATGCTTACTCCTGAAAATTTATATTGATTACTAGCAAATATTGCAATTTCTTCTTGGGTTAATTTTAATTTAAAAGTAATGGGCTCATAGGCATGATATTGTTTTCTGGCATTATTAAAATTAGTTATATCATCATCTGTAATAGAGGGAAGCAATTTTTTTAGTTGGGCTAGGGTATTAGCTAAATTTTTAACCCTCTCAGGGACTATTTCTAATACATATACGGGGGAATTATCAGCTAATACTACGCCATTTTTATCAAGTATAACCCCTCTTGGTGGGGCAATAGGGATTATACTCATTTGGTTTTTTAAAGATAATGTAGCGTATATTTTATACTGAGAAAATTGTAAATAAGCTAAGCGTAAAACTAAGATTAGAGAAAGTATAAATACTAACGCCACTAAAAGAGTTAAGCGAAAATTATGTAATTGATATTCAAAGCGATGATTTTTTATGGATTTATTTAAACGCATTTTGCTACCAATAATTTTTAAAGAGAATTAACTCCTTTTATTTTGCCAGAGCTCTTCTAAATTATAAAATAATCTACTATCAGGTAGCATAATATGTACAACAAAATCACCAAAGTCGACTAAAGCCCAATCACAAGTATTAAGGCCGCTAGAACTAATTGCCGGTAGGCCATTAGCTTTCATTTTTTCCATAATATGATCAGCTATAGCTTTAACATGGCGTGAAGCTCTACCGCTACAGATTATCATATAATCGGTAATGGCAGTTTGTGCATGTACATCAATTACTTTAACATCAATCGCCTGAATCTCTTCAAGTTCATGAACTAATTTTTTTAACAAAGGATTTTTATCATACATTTTAATATTTTTCGATTTAATATAAAGGCGATGGATGATAACAGTAATTGAGGATATACGCAAAAAGCATAACTTCAATATGATTTTTTTATTATAGTTTTAGGTTTAGACATTAACCATTTGATTATTAGATTTAAAACAATACAAATAATTGTTGTACACAATAATATATAAAATAAATTTAGAAAAGAAGAAGCATAGTGCATTTTTAAATGGCTTGTTGAAAACTTACCAATAGGCATTGCTGTTAATTTAGCTAACTTTCCGGATAAAAAACCACCGATGCCAAGTGATACTAAAAATATACCCATCATAGTGCTTACCTTTTTAGGGCTTGCAAGGGTAGTTATTGCTGATAAGCCAACAGGTGATAATAATAATTCAGCTAAGGAAATTATAAGATATGAGGGAATTATGTATAAAGGTGATAATAATGAGTAACTTGGGCCCAAATAACATGAAATAGTTATAAGTGCATATGAAATTGACATAAGGATCATCGCAAATATAAATTTGTTGCCAGTCATAATTTCATATTGATTTTTATTTACCTTTTTTTTATGACGCGTGGTGATTAAAAGACCAAAAAATATCATGCCGATACTTTGAATGCCGACATAATAAGGCGGAGCAAATTTAATACCTAGAAAATTAGGCTCGACCACACGGGCAATAAAAAGAGTTAAAGAAAGGAACATTTGAAAATAAAATGCCCAAAAAGTTACTGAGATAATGCAAAGGATAAGAATTACCATAGTCTTTTTTGCTTGTATTTTGTGCTCAAATCTTACGCAGTAAAGTAGGTATGCAAGAGATAATATAACGACTGTTATGAACGCAGTATCAGATATTTTAGGAAAATTAAGAATATAATAAGTAGTTATCCATAATAAAATCATTAGTAAACTTGCGTATATGATTTTTTTAAGTTGAAACTTATATGGATGATAATCTTTAATAGAAAAATGATAAATTCCAAATGAGAAGATAATAATTGCAATAACTAAGCCAAATGAGGCTGATGCGAAAGCAACTGACCAGCTAAAATACTCTTGGAGATAGCTTGGAATTGTTGTGCCTAATATAATTCCTGTTGTAATTCCCATATAAAAAATGGTAAATCCGCTTTCTCTTTTTGATGAACCAATTGGGTATTCATTACCTAATAATGAAGATATATTTGGTTTTAATAATCCAGTACCTAAGGCCACACCCGCTAAGGATGCGGTAAGAAATGTATCTGTTGTGGAGCAAGCGATGGCAATATAGCTTATAAATAAAATCACAGCCCCTGCAATAATTGAACGCTTTTGTCCTAATAAATGATCGGCAATATAACCGCCTACAACTGGAGAGAGATAAGTAATGGCAGTAAACGAGCTAACTAAAGCATAAACACGTTTATCATCCCAATTAAAATGAAGAGCAAGATATAAAGCTAATAAAGTTTGAACTACGTAAAAACCATACCGTTCCCACATTTCGGTACCGAAAAAAATTTTAAGTGTTGGTGGGTGTGAATGAGTAGTTGATTGCATATTGTTTGATTCACTTTCTTTTAGCATTTTTCATAATATAAGATAATCATGATTTACGCAAAAAGTTGAGGTTTAATAGCCCAACTTACGGCGAGCAATCTCGTCTAGATTTTGAACAGTATTGCATTTACTTTTTGATCAAAATCCACTCTAATTTTCAGTGATACGACCTTTAGGGAGTGAAAAAATTGTCGATTATAAAAGCTCCACTCCCTTACGGTCGTGGCTCGGTTTTTGCCAGGCAATGCAGGCCCATCTAAGATTCGCAGACTTGTGGGTAATGATATGGCCATGGGGCGTCGACTCGGAGCTTAACTTAATGGCAGTGAACGGTCGTGGCTCTGATTGTTCGATTATAAATTAGGCATAAAATGCGGTTTCCCTGCTACTTACGATAGTTTATTTATTTTTAACGAAATTTTCATGTTATGATTAAATTATATTAATTAATATGTTAAGAATTAGATTTATGACTATAGAAATATACACAGATGGCGCTTGTAAAGGTAACCCTGGTCCTGGCGGATGGGGTGCTTTGTTGCGTTATAATGGTAAGGAAAAAACTATCAAAGGCGCTGAGTCGATGACTACGAATAATCGTATGGAATTAACAGCTGCTATCATGGCCTTAGAAGCTTTAAAACGCTCATGTCAGGTTGATTTATATACAGATTCAATGTATTTGCGGCAGGGGATGATGCAATGGTTGGATCAATGGAAGGCTAAGGGTTGGCGCAATTCTAAAAAGGAAGCAGTTAAAAATGCTGATCTTTGGCAAAAGCTTGATGCATTAAGGGAGCTTCATACCATAAAATGGCATTGGGTAAAGGGGCATGCGGGACACCCTGAAAATGAAATTGCAGATGCTTTGGCTAATGAAGCAATAGAAGAATTAGGATAATTTTAATTAATTATTCAATGAGACATTAAGAAATAATTAGTATTATTGTTGCATAAGTAAGATGTGTTATTGCTATGATGATATATATTGGGCCTTAGCTCATAGCCTGTCGGCTATTGTTCAATGCCTAACATATACGACTAAAAGGTGAATAAGTTGCGACAAATTGTATTAGATACAGAGACTACAGGTATTAGCCATGAAGATGGGCATCGTATTATAGAAATAGGGTGTTTAGAGTTAATTGATCGGAAATTAACAGGCTCTAATTACCATGTTTATATAAATCCCATGCGAAAAGTTGATGAGGGTGCATTTCGTGTGCATGGGATATCTGATGAGTTTTTGCAAGATAAGCCAGTTTTTACTGATATTATTAATGATTTTTTGCAATATATCGATGGATCTACCTTAATTATTCATAATGCGCCTTTTGATGTAGGCTTTTTGAATGCAGAATTTAAACATGCAAAATCGCCAAAAATTTTAGCTGATTATTGTGATGTTATTGATACTTTAGTTTTAGCACGGGAAAAACATAGGGGCATGCGTAATAATTTAGATGCCCTTTGTAAGCGTTATGAAGTAGATAATTCTAACCGAAAATTTCATGGCGCCTTACTGGACGCTGAGATTTTAGCCCATGTATATTTAGCAATGACTGGTGGGCAAGCTAATTTATTTATTGATGAAGACCTTCGTCCTGTTGATAAAAATCTGAAAATCAATAATGAAAAAGAGCTCTTATCTAGCAATTCAAAAGTTATATTTGCAGATGAGTCTGAACTTGCAAAGCATCAAGAATTTATTGAATTTTTAATTAAAAAATCTGGTAAAAATCTTTGGGTTGATGAAAATAATAATATTTAAGAATTTTATGAATCATAGGTTGACTTAACTCATTAATTGGTTGAAAAAAATCCAACATACCTCTCTATTAAAATGTAAAATATTATTTTTTGGACTATAGTTAATTTATGTATTTCTATAATTACTTATGTTAGGAGTATTAATTATGTCAGCAACTCCAGATAAAGTTATATTAATAGAAGATGGTAAAAATCAAATTTTAAAGTTACTAAAGGCTCTAAGGAAGGAGGTAGTAGAATTCCAAGGAAAACTAGATGAGATTAATGTGGGTGGGAAAGGAAATAAAGATCTTGAAAGCAAGATAGCTAAATATCAAGAAAAAATAGCTGATTTTTAGAGATTAATTAAGAGAAATGAACCCATTACTTCAGCGGAAATTAATACTGCATATGATGGAGTTCATGAAGGTAAGCAGGAAGTTTCAGCATCTTGGGATAATTTTTGTAAAGTCGCTTCATGGGCTAAATATGTCGGTGGGGTAGCTTTAAATAAATTAGCAGATTGTATGGATTTTAAAGAAAATAAAAATATGAAGCAACTTGCTGCGCTTTCAATATGCTTAGCTTTATGTTGTGCAACAGGTGCATGGGCTCCAGTTGCTATTTTAATAGCTTCAATAGGCTTCACTGCTATATTATCCAATAGGCTCGGTTTTGGTAGTGAGAAAACCCCGTTTGAAAAACCAAAACCTGCGCAACCTGAGTCTCAAGGTGGGTTGTCATCGTTACCTACAGCTTCGGAAATTAAGTTTGATCACTCTGAATTTAAATCTGTTACTAAAGGTTCTGATGATACTACGACATCTGATGTTACTCCCAGGGGTTAATAATAATGAGTTATTATAAATAAACTTAAGCGCCAATTTACCGCCTTTTATGCGCGGTATCCAAAGATCTTGCTAGAGTCATGGAGCCCGTGGTCAAACCACTGGACGTCTGCGTGAGGTTAATGGCTTAAGGTAGTGCCATTAGGCCAAGGCCCAAACTACAATTTTATCATTATCAATCTGTGCTAGATGTTTAGTGAAATAGGCTTATTAGTTGGTTCAAAAGTTGTTTTTTCGCTCTTTTTGAAGAACCCAAATATTGTAGATGAAAGTTGTTGGGTTGTTGTAACTACATCCCCGGTATTTTGGCTGGCTCTATTTGTTACAACAATATCCCGATGTGGCTTTAAAGTACGAACATGTATTGGTGCAATATTATTAGATTGTCTTATCTCTATACTTTCTTGATTATTATTATCATTAGGTTTAAATAAGCTTGATACTCCTTTTTTAATATATGATGATGAATACCATAATACTAAGCATACAGATGCCAATAACGTCATAATTGAGAAAAATACTACATTGTATGCTATTAGTAGAGCAAGACCTGCGGCTGATGCTGTAATTTTAAGCCATGGGGTTGTTGGTTTAGTAATAACTGCTCGATGTTTTTTTTCTTTCTCTTCAACTTCTGATGATTGTAGAATTTTTGGTTTTAATCTCGCTAAATCAGCTAATAATTTTTCTTTAGTTAGGTTAAATTCTTCTCTAAGCCCTTTGAACTCTGCGTTAGTATTCTCTTCTATTCTCTCTCTATTTGTTTGATATTCTCTTAAAAGTTTTAGAGCTTCTCTTGTATTTTCAGGAACAGAATCTAATTCACTATTTATCAATATATTCATCTCGGCAAAAGTTGTAGTTTTGGGCAATCCTTTTATAAATAAGTGAAAATTAGGATGAGCTATAACCTTGGCTAAATTTAGAAAATCTTTGATTGAAATATTATGAAATGATTCTATAAATTGAGGTTTTAACTCAGCCATTTTAGCTATAGCATCTTTATATTCTGAATCTTTAAATGCTGATTTTACTACCTCTGATTGGCTACAAGTATTAATAAGTTTTATTAGGGTTTCTGTATTTAATAATTCTTTTAATTTGCAATCACGATATGGAGTTAGCGCTGTCATAAGTGTTGGTAAAGATTGAACATAAGGAGTTAGATAGTTAAGTTCTGATTGTTCAATATATTTAGTTACTATCAATAAGAGCCATTTATTTTTTAAATAAAAAAACTTGATATGCAAATTTTTTGTACTATCATTAACAATGAGATGACTTAAAATTACACAGGACCTATCATGGAAGAAAAAAATAATAGTCTATTAAGACGTAATCTATTGGGTGTTTTGAGTATTATTTTAATTTCATTTTTCCTCGTAACAATTGCTAAGGCTGAAACTTTGCCTTCGTTGCCAGGAAATTCTATTGTTAACCTACAATTTGCTAACAATGAATTTATATTTAGTCCGCGTACTTTAAAGTGGAAGGCTATTAATGATAATGGCAAAGTTGTAAGAACTGGGCGTGGATCAGGTGGACGGAGCTATTGCCCTGATATTAGGCGTTCTTGCCATACACCAACAGGTACTTATACTATTATTTCTAAAGGTGATGCAAGTTGTCGCTCTAGCCGTTATCCTGTGGGGCATGGCGGAGCACCTATGCCTTATTGTATGTTTTTTAGTAAATATTACGCAATTCATGGTTCACCTGATGTGCCTAATCGAAATGTAAGCCATGGTTGTATAAGGGTAAAGCCAGGTGAGGCGCGTTGGTTAAATAAAAACTTTGTGCATGTTGGGACTAAGGTTGTGGTGCAGCCTTATTAGAAAAAAATGTATTGTTTGATTTGAACTAAATTCCGAGCCACGACCGTTAGGGAGTGGAGATTTTAAGGGCTCCACTCCCTAACGGTCGTGGCTCGGATTGAACCTTATTCTGTCGTGGCAGACTTTTTGAAAATGATATTAGACTATCTTTTTATACTTCTATTCATCATCCATACTAAACGAAGATCCGCATCCACAAGTAGTCTTGGCATTTGGGTTACGAATTACGAATTGTTCGCCTTGTATACCTTGAACATAATCAATTTCAGCGTCATTTAAATATTGAAAACTCATTGAATCAACTAATAATTTAACAGTATTTTTTCCATCCGAACAAAGTTGTTCAATAATTGTATCATCTTCTTGAATTGCTTCATCAAAGGTAAAACCATATTGAAAACCAGAGCAACCACCGCCAGTAATATATACGCGAAGGTTTAGCTTAGGATTTTCTTCCTCAGCAATTAATGAGGCTACTTTATCTGCAGCAGATACTGAAAAATTAATACTTGCGGTAGAAATAGGTGATGCGTTAACGGTTGCCATAAAATACTCCAATGTACTGCAATAATGTAATTATATACTATTTATCTAATTAGATCCTCAATAGTAGCTCCACCTAAACATTGGTTTTGATTGTAAAATACAATGTATTGTCCAGGAGTTACTGCTCTTTCTGGTGATGAAAACATAACATAATGTTGTTTATTAGATTCAGGTGATATAACACAGGCTCTAGCCTCTTGGCGATATCGATTTTTGGCAAAACAAGTTAAAGGTAGATTATCTTTACAATCTTCTAGCCAATGGATTGGGCCACAAATAAGACCTTGAGAAAAAAGTCTTGGGTGATTATTGCCTTGGGCTACAATTAAGGTATTTTTAGCAACGTCTTTATCGACTACATACCAAGGATCATCTGTGCTTTGTTGCAAGCCGCCGATACCTAATCCTTGTCGTTGCCCTAAAGTATAAAACATTAAGCCATCATGTTGGCCTAATATATCTCCTTGAGTATTTTCAATATTTCCTGGGCGCGCGAGAATAAATTCATTTAAAAACGTTTTAAATCTTTTTTCGCCAATAAAACAAATGCCTGTAGAGTCTTTTTTATCATGGGTAATAAGGTTTAAATTTTTAGCAATTTCACGGACTTCAGATTTAAGGTAATCGCCTAAGGGGAAAATGGTTTTGCTGAGGGCTTTTGGATCAACAGCATGTAAGAAATAGGTTTGATCTTTAGATCTATCCTTTGCTTTATATAATAGACCGATATCATTTTTAATCTTAACCTTAGCATAGTGTCCTGTCGCTATAAAATCAGCACCTAGAGATAATGCATAATTAAGAAAGGCATTAAATTTAATTTCTTTATTACAAAGGACATCAGGGTTAGGCGTGCGCGCATTTTCATATTCACTTAAAAAATGGCTAAATACTTTTTGCCAATATTCTTCGGCAAAATTAACGGTGTGCAAAGGTATATTTAATTTAGCGCAAACAGCTTCAGCATCTTTAAGATCAAGAGCTGCAGGACAAAAATCATCTTTGTCATCTTGCTCCCAGTTTTTCATGAACAAGCCTTCAACTTCATATCCTTGTTCACGTAAAATCCAAGCAGCTACTGACGAATCAACGCCTCCTGACATTCCAACAATTACTTTTGTCATATTTAGATTAATAATGTATAAAAAATGTGTATATTACGTTATAATGTAAAAATTTGAAATGTTTGTTATGTTTTTTTAGTGATTATATTATGAAAATTTGTTTGAAAACTTATTCTAAAGAATCTAATTCGCAAAATGTTAATGTCACTCTAAGTGATCGTTTGCCTGAATTTATTAGTACCCCGCCGGAATTATCATGTAATTTTTCTGTGGCTAAGTCAGACGATTACTATTTGTTCTCTTATTCTGTAAGAGGAAAATTAGAAATTAACTGTCAACGGTGTTTAGATAAATTTGAATATGATTATCACCATGAATCTAAGCTTGCTATTTGTATTAGTGAGGAATCTGCAGAGAAGCTTATGCAACATATAGAGGCTATAGTCATGACT
>Ga0247836_1008443_pt1 | contig 10428 bp, 9 predicted proteins | sample LaCruzMarch2015__4_FD_187116 | JGI IMG/M metagenome (GOLD analysis project Ga0247836, IMG submission 187116) | Freshwater microbial communities from meromictic Lake La Cruz, Castile-La Mancha, Spain - LaCruzMarch2015_14m | ecosystem: Environmental > Aquatic > Freshwater > Lake | place: Spain...
TTGGCAACCACATCATAACCATCACCATTTTTAAACATCCCAGCGGCATTGCCCAGTTGGCTCTGAAATTTGATTCCCCATAATTCGCAGGCCTGTTGAGGCTCAGGAAGATACTCTTTAAATTGCAGGTAGTTAACAAAGTGCTGCATAAATTGTTGCCGCCCATAGGATGCTAATTGAATTTGCTGTTGTTTTGGCAAGTAATTAATTAATGGGCTAACTTTGTCATAAACAACACTTAATATTTGTGGGTTCATTTCATACCTTATTTAATGTTAAATTGAATAACCAGATAATTTACTAGCTTAAATCAGACTCTATTGGTTTAATTAGTCTAATTGATTACTAACAACGCTAGATCGTTGGCTAATTCTAAGTGTAGTATAAACCCACACTAGAACAAATATAAATTAAGTTAATCACCGAATAACTTGCGCCTTATTACATTAATCGGTTATAGTTATTAACTGTATTCTATTCAATAATTTACTAACTCCATAGGATCATGCTATGCCCGCTCAAACGGCTAATTTCATTACTAATAATTTTCCGCTCTTAATGTGCGGATTAGCAATTTTGTTTGCGCTAGTGATACCCGCAAATTTTAATCGACGCTTTTTTAGTTGTATGTTATTTTTTGTCATTGGCATCGGTGGTATCTGGGATTTTACACAGCACAACCCTCTGTTACAACAATTTACGCCACATGCGACGAATTGGCAATCTAATCCCCTCGAGCTACCCTTTGCCGTGGCGAATTTAGCCCTAGGTATCTCGGGAGTTATTGCCTCATTTGCCAACTGGTCATATCGTGCCGCAATCGTTAGCATCAGCACGGTTTGGTTATGGGGAAGTGCTGCATTTCAAATTGAGCAGATGATCTACACCCAAAATTTTAGCCTACCTAATCATAGCTCTATCCTCTTAACTAATTTATTAATTCCTTTGATTTTAATTATTTTATTAATCATTAGCTATGAGAAAAAAGATACTAACACGATTTATTACTAAACAAAACCACAAATTTATAAAATGAAAACAATTATTTAAACCTAAACCACATCAAATTAATTATAAGCTACGACAATCAATCAAACGTTGCTGAGTAAAAACATACCGTGGGAAACCAGTCAATCTCATCCCTACAAACGGCGTCCAATGACACTTGCTTGCCATTTGCGCATCACTCAGCTCACGATAATTCACGATATCCACCAAGACTAAATCATCATTCACGGGTAAATTAAAAATTTGCTGTGGGTTATCATGGGTTAACGCCACTAATTTAGCTAACGAAAGTTTATTTTCACGCCAAGCAGTGATTAGCAACGGTAAGGTGGTTTCAATCCCAGGTACCCCCGATGGACATTTACACAGAGGTTGTTCTTTTTCATTCAACTGATGTGGTGCATGATCCGAACCTATCGTGTCAATCACGCCCTCATTAAGCGCCTGCCACAAAACATCCTGATCAATTTTGCTGCGTAAGGGTGGATTCATTTTACCACGCCCATTTAAATTGCTATACTGACTATCATCTAAAAATAAATAATGTGGACAAGTTTCAATATAGACCATTACTCCGCGCGCTTTGGCCGCTTTGACTAAATCTAGTTCACCCTGTGTACTAACGTGCAGAATATACGATGGAACTTGATACAACTCGGCTAATTCAATTACCAACTGCACCGCTTTAACTGCGGCTTGTGGTTCACGAATAATAGAATGATATTTAAAATCAGTTTGATCAGCATATTTAAGCGCATTATTGCGAATAATTAATTCATCTTCGGCATGCAAGGCAATTAATAAACCATGGGCTTTGGCAAGTGCATACACCGCATGCAATGAGCTCTCATCATCCATCAATAAATCACCAGTTGAAGCGCCCATAAAGACTTTAATTCCAACAATCTCCGCTTTAACTTTGACTATCTCATGAAATTGATTTTTATCGGCCCCAAAAAATAATTTATAGCGTAATGGCAAATCAACTTCAGCCAATTGTCCATCAATAATGACAAATTTATTTTGTAAGCGCTCTTGCGTGGTGGTCGCTGGTTTAGTATTTGGCATATCAAATACCGTCGTAACCCCACCTTTTAGCGCTGCCACCGAGGCATGTTGCCAATCTTCTTTATCTTCCAAGCCAGGCACACGAAAATGCACATGTGGGTCAATTAGACCTGGCAAGGCTAATAAATCGGTGCCATCAATAATTAAATCTTCAGGATACTCGCGGGTAAGAGTCTGACGAGTTTCATCAGGCATTAGAATATTCGTAATTGTTAACATTAATTTACCTCATTAAACGCTTAATAATGCTGGCTTGGTTTTTTTATGCATCCGCACCCAAATTTGTTTACTAAATGAATTGGGAACTTCGCGTTCTTCAGTATCAAACAAATTTGATTTAGCTTTAACTAAGTCACCCAATTTGTCATAACCATAATCACGTTGATCAAAATCAGGTTGTACGCGTAAAATATACGAGCCAATCCCGCTTAAATTCGCCCAGCCATCATCTTTACTGTTGGCTTTAATCGCTTTACGAAATAATAACAACGGAAATTCCTGCTGGGTAAGCTCTTGAATTTCTGGATTATTAATCACTTCACTAACCGAATTTAGATCAACATTAAGCTCATTATTCTCCACATTAGTCGTACGCGCATTAGCGTTGGCCGCATTATTTGATTTAACTGGCTTAGAATTAGATTTTTTGGTCGCCTGATTGCGGCTAATTTTTTCAGGTAGCGCAAGCGCATTTGTATCTTCAGGAGTGCTATCTGGGCGCAAATACTCGGTGCGAATAAATTTATGACAGGCATTGCGAAAGGCTTCGGGAGTTTTATTTTCACCAAAACCATACACGGTTAAACCCTCTTCGCGAATTCTACCTGCTAAACCCGTAAAATCACTATCGCTTGAAACAATGCAAAAACCATCAAAGCGTTGCGTATAAAGCAAGTCCATCGCATCGATAATCATCGTGCTATCGGTCGCATTTTTACCCGTGGTATAGGCAAATTGTTGGACGGGTTTAATCGCAAATTTATTTAAAACTTTCTTCCATTGCGCGCTATGTTTGCTAGTGAAATCACCATAAATTCGCTTAACCGTTGCCTCACCATAACGGGCAATTTCAGCAAAAAGTCCTTCCATTACCACCGCTTGGGCATTATCGGCATCAATCAACACCGCTAAACGTTGAGTTGACTCTTCGCTTTCAATTCGATTTAATTGTTTGGACATGACGTCCTCCATTTCTTAATTTAATAATCACTCAGCGAAATATCTAAGTGTTTTAATAACGCTTTTTGTGCACGCGTTAATGGTTTCAGTAATTCATCCACCAAGGTGCTAATATGACCATCATCTAAACCCGCATAAATCGCAGTAATCAGATGCACCAATTGTAAAATTTGAAACTCACCAGCTTTTAATTCATCATATAACGGCAATAAATCCGCCAAAACTTTTTCACCCACCAGCCAATTATATTTACGGTTATCATCATTTAATTCAATATTCACCAAAATTGACGAACCAGCCATTGAAAATTCAACAATATCATCCATCCAAAAATCTTCCAGCTCTTCAATATTTAAGTCTTCAGGATCATAACGAAACATCAGCTGAAAATCACCGAATTTGCTCATATAAAACATCACATCAAAGTGTTCGGCTAATAACGCTTCAGGATCAGCACTAAAATTTCCCGAATTATAGGTGTATTGCACGTTGTGTGTACCCAATTTGGCACTGCTTGAAATCGCTTGCATTTCGGCTTTACAAGCTTTAGATAACGGTTTATTTAAACTATAAAATTCGTAATATTGATATTCACTCATAATTTTTACTTTCATTTAATTACAAAGAATAATTTTCATTAATTATTCAAACAACATTTCTTATATTTTTTACCACTGCCACACGGACAATCATCATTACGACCAATTTTGGCTTGTTCACGTTGATAAGTATGTACTGGTGCTGCGCTAAGGTGCGAAGAGATATTCTGCTCTAAATTAAAAGCATCCAAACCGCCGCCCATAGCAAACGATTTAGCCATTCCCCAATTACTAGAATTTTGTGAGGCCGCCACCATCCGCGCCGCTAACTGTTGAATCCGATTACGCACGCCTTGCGTATTATGCAGGTAGTGTTTATCTTCACACCAACATAAAAATTTATCCATCATTGGTGCAAAAGACTCAAACGTCTCTTTATCTGCCGAAAATTTTCGCGGTAAAACATCTAACATCAACTCATCGATCACATCATTATTTAATTGTCCTGGCGCAGCCAAGCAATAACTATAACTATAATCAAAAAATCCAGTTAGCCAATATCCGCAATTCTCTTGTTGGGCTAAACTTAAATCCGCAAAAGCCTCACTTTGCTCAAACTCCTCAAGTATCTCATCACCCCATATCCGAATAGCCTCCGCATGTTCATCACTATAATCTTCATCAATAAAATTTATGTTCAACATGTTTTCCCTTTCAATAAATTATAATAAAATATACATTAGCTACATTAGTAAAAAATATAACTTTCACAAACAATAACAAAACTTGATTTTTATAACCATGGATTACAATTTCATTAACCTGAAATTTCATTAATGGAATTTTGTAAACGCTCAGGATCACTATAAAATAACTTGGCAGTATCAACTACCCGCTTTAATAACGCCATATCTTCTGGTAACATATTAACCACGGTTAAATGAGCACGAATAAATTCCACCGCAAAATCCCTATATAATTGACCAATCGCGATATTTAAAAATGTCGGCGTAATCATTTCAATATTCTGAAAATCGAGCGCGATAACTTGTTTTGCTTTAAATTTTTCATTAAGCAAATCATAGAGCAATTGCCCATCATCTACATTCGTGCAAAATGACTTACCGACTAGACTATAAACACTCAACCACATTGATAACATTTGATATTTTCTAAAAAATTTTACAGTCTAACTTTCTTCATTTGATAATGTTTCACCACGCAAAATCTTCATAAACAGATGGTTTCTGTTATGAGCATCTTCAGCTAATGCATAATAATCAATAAAATTAATAACTGCGTTTACATCTTTAAAAGATTGATAATAAATTGGAAATTTACTTTTTGTAAATACTCTGTTATAACCTTTATTTTGTAAACTTCGCTCTGTCTTATTATCGAATTTCAAAAATGCATACGTCCAAATTCTGATTTTTCTATCTCGATACGCGTCATTTATGTAACCTGCATAATCAATAAGTTGCTCCTCTGCTCTAGCTGGGGTTATTGCATCACTAGCTTTTTTGAGCTCAATAACAACAATATCTGTAATTTCATCTTTATCATATGTATTGGATATTATGCTTAAAATATCTGGTCGCTCTAAGTTATCACTCAAATTTGGGAAAATCTCTCTTATTTGCTTATCACTGAAAACTTTATCATAAGACATAAACCTATCGTCAAATAGCCAAAGGTTATTTGAGCGATAATCTCTATTTTCATTTTTAGTTTTCCTCTTCATGAATAAATCATGAAGCTTGTTTTCGAGCTCATTTTGATCAACCAAAGCCTTTAATTTATCAATTATTTTTTGTCTATCAAAGATATATTCTGCTAATTCTGATTGTGTAACAATATTTAAAATATATTGAAAGCTATTTTCATCAAGCATTAAGTTATTTCTGAGTTTTTCTTTATCTAATTCTTGTTGCTTTCTAGCATTATCAATTAAACTCTTTGCATCCAAAATATCTTCATTAGAACGCAAGTAATGCACTAAATATGGAGATTCATTAATTGCTAACTCTAAATTTTGTCGGGCAATATCCTCCAAGTTTATATCTTGTCCTATTGCAATTTGCTTAACTTGTTTAGTTAATTCAATATGTATATCCTCCCAAGACAATTCATTTAAGATATTGTGATTAGCTTGTTTGGGCTTAATAACAAAATCATCACGAACATCATTAACATGATGAGTAAAGTAATCTGATGTTAGCAAAAATGATATATTAAACCCAGTTAACTTACGCCATTTTTTCTTGGCATCCAACTGTGAGTTTTTTATTACTACACGCCCACCAGCGCAATAATATCCATCATATTTATTTATTTGCTGATCTAATGTATAAGATAAACAAAACTCATGAATACCTACGTTAAATATTTTTTCTTGGAAAACTGGATTCTCTGTACTTTTTATTTTAAATAACTCTTGTTTATCTTGATAAACAACTATTTGAATCTCATCATTAACCCGTAATTTAAAATCAGCAATAAAATGTTCGCGAATATTTTTTTCTAAACTAGCGTACTCAACAACAATCTCCTCTCTCGGCTGATTAAGATAAACGGTTGTTTTGTCATAATTATTACTAGATTCTTTGACATCAATATTTGTATTCATTACAAAATTAATTTCATGATTTAAGCTTGTAATATGAACATTTTCAAATTTCTTTAAATAAAAAAATCGTCCAATTCCCTTACAGCCAAGATGTTTCTTATGTGATGATAAATGTGTCTTAAATGATGCAATATTATCAGGTGTAAACCCATCTCCATTATCTTCGATGGCAATACATGTAACTTTGGGTGCAATATTAAGAGCTAAGCTATCAACCTTATCGGTCATAAAATTAATATTGATAATCTTTGCATTTGCTTGAATGGCATTAGCTATTGCTTCAAAGATAATTGATTGCCATTTAATATTATCAAGACGATTAACAATTTCAGTAATGTTTGTTGGAATGACACCTGTCATTTATAATCTCCTATGAGTTTAAATGCAGATTGCTCTGATTCTTCGATCACAACTTCAACGGCTCGTTTAGCTAGGTCAAGAAGTTGCTTTGATTGTTCTTTTAATGCAAAAGATTGTTTAATCTTGGCTTCGATCTGCTCTTGAATTGAACGGTCTAAATTGGGAATTAATATTGACAAAATATCACCGGATGAAATGTTGGTTTGTACACCACCTGTACCAACTCTTTCTAACTGACTTTGTCCAACAATAGAATTAATCAATAAAGGGAAGACATTTAAACTAATATTTTTAGGTGATATTCTCATAATTCGTTGATTAACCACGGCTATGGTATTATCAGGTACAACACAACTGCTTCCAATAGTTCCAGACATAGAGATTAAAACATCACCAGCAGTAGCTATATCTTTTGGACTCATATCTATATCAGCAACAGGAATTTTTGCAGCATTTTCAATATCTAATACACCATTTTTTATATTTGTAATACGAATCAATGGAGTACCCTCATCTACGTACGAATCACTACTAAATGGATAGCCAGTTGAATAATTATCAACAAAATTACTCAGCACATCATAGCCATCATGATAGTTTTTGATTTTATTCATAATATCATCATATTTAGGTTGGTAGTATTCGCTATCAAGGCGACCAGAAACAAAAAAACTATCACTAAATGATTTAATTGAAATATTGTCATTATTTGGCGCGAAATCAAGTAAACCAAGTTCAGATAAAAGCAACTCTTCCGCTTCTTGGTATAGTTTCTTATTTTCTTCTAATTTTTGATGTGAACGATATAATATTTGCTCTATTTTCAACTGTAATTTATCATCAAATTTTGGTATTCTGACTTCCTTAAATTTTGCTAAGCTAAAATTTGCTTGATTACCTTGCATGGAAAGTCTATTTATTTCCATTCTTCCATACTTCGTGTTTAAAAAAGTTACCAATACCGATGAGTTAATTAAATTTCTATTAGGCTTAACTTTAAACATATGTGATTCATAAACATATTGATAATCCATCGCAACAAGTGCAGACTTACCAATTAAATCTGGGTTCCCATTTGTACGGCAGATTAGAATATCATCTTTTTTTAATCTATGTGATTCAAAATCATCTTTAGTGAATTTATCGCTATGTTGTTCAGGAGTCCCAGTGAATAAACCTTCAAACTCATTCATCCTAATAATTGGATATCCTACCCCTTGAGTATTTAAACCATATATTGAATTATAATTTGCATCCTCTAAAATATCCCCACAGTACCAAAATTCTTTATTTTCAAAAGATTTCATACTATAAAATTTTGCCTCAAGCCTTAAATCATCAATTAAAACTACTTGAGAATTAACCTCGACCGCTTCCAGCCCATCCAATAAAGCCTGATATTTGGCTTCATCAAATGGGGCTAAGGCTTTTTTGCTACATCATCTTTAACAAAACTAAGGTTTTCTTTTTTGGCAAATTCCAGAAAGGCTTCAGCAATTCCATCATTCGTTAAACCGTCATGATTATATAAATCATGATCCACAATTAAATGATCATGTTGATCTAATTTATTAGTCCCATCAAGGGCTTTAACATAAATTTTATCTCCGCTATTATCCTTACTTTGCTTAGTTTGAGTAGCAAAGAAAATCGGATAATCTGGTTTTTTCGGGCAAAGTTTATCATCCCATTTTTGCACAAATAACACCGAGGTTTTAGTGCCTGTATGCGGTTTAAATACATTACCATGTAAACCAACAACCGCAAGGATACGACAACGTTCAGAAATAAAATCACGGATATGTTTATCGCTTGAATTATTAAAGCGTCCTTGTGGTAAAACCACTGCCATACGTCCACCAGCTTTCAGCATATCCAAATTACGCTCGATAAATAAAATATCCCGTCCAACCTTGCTTTGTTGCTTACCACCAGAATTTTTACCTAAATCGTAACGAGCTAACATTCTACTTTCTTTGATATCACCAGCAAATGGCGGATTTGCCATCACAATATCAAAATTATATTCTTTATTATCTTTGCTATCAGCTCTTAATTTTTTAAGGCGCTTCCAACCTTCAAAATAGATATCCTGCCAATTTTCATCCTTGGCAGTTTCATCCCAACGATCAAAATCAAGTGAATTAAGACTTAATACATTAGTATGACCGTCACCTGCAATAATATTTAACATGCGACTAACTCGAACGCTTTTTTCATCAAAGTCAATACCAAATGCTTTTTCTTTGACATATTCCAAAGCTCGTGGATGCTTAGATTCTGCGGTAAACAAGTGCGACTCTGCAATCCCTAGCTCTTGATAAATTTTACGCCACACTTCAAACACCGTATGAATCGGAAATCCGCAACTACCGCTGGCAGTGTCAATCATATATTCTGCTTCTTGTGGGTTCATCATTTTAACGCACATATCAATCACATAACGTGGCGTAAAATATTGTCCCTTTTCACCTTTACTAGTTTTGCTAACTAGATATTCAAAGGCATCATCAATAACATCCAGATTTGAATTAAACAATTTTACATCTTGTAAGCTAGAAACGCAAACACTCAAATGGGATGGAGTAAGACGAATTTTTTCATCATTAGTAAAGACACCTTCCCATGCTTTTTTCGCATTGGTAAATAAGCCTTCAATTTTTTCTTTTAACTCGCCATCACTTTCGCCATAGTTTCTAAATTCAAGGTGCATAGTTAATTTACGGGTGTTTTGTAATTCATCATAGAGTTTAATAAAAATTAACTTAAATACTTCTTCAAATACATCCACGCCAGCGTTAGATAAAACCTCATCTTCCATATCCAAGATAATATTTTTAAGGCTGCGTTTTTGTGTTTTTAAAATATCAATCTTGATTAAATCGTCAATAGTTACTCGTTCAGTCAAAATATCTTTTAAACTTTGGCTATGGCTCGGTATATTCGGAATTGGCTCAAAATAGTTTGGATCTTTGCGATGGTAATAAGTTATTGCTTGTCCATTTGTCCAGATCGCCATAGTGCTGCCTGTCGCATTACAATAGCTTTTTAACTGTTCTTTACCGTCTTTTAACTTCGGTTTTTTTACTTCAACAATTATATATGGCACAGTTGGTTGAATTTTATCCATAATTACAATATCGGCACGCTTAACTTCACGTCCAAAATGCACAGCATATTCTAATTGCATCCGACCATATGGATATTGATACTGTTGATTTAACATCAATAAATATAATTGCCGAACAACTTCTTCAGGAGTTAATTTAATATCTTTTTTACGCACTAAGCATTCAACATATGGAACCTGACCAGATTTCATTTCCTTATATGTTATACGATTTTCTAATTGTTCAATCAACCCAGAATTAAACTGATCTAAATTATATTCAGTATCTTTTAAAATTTCAAGCAAACGCATTCCACACACCTTCATGACTAAATAAAAACCACTGACAATCAGTGGCTTAATGCTTACGTTATTATAACATTACAAATCTAATTAAGCGCCCTCAAAATGATACAAAGTGTTAACCTGATTGGTCATATCGGTGATAATTTGATTAGTTAATTTATCCACTTCACCAAAGACTTGCTGCTGGGTTTGGTTGGTAAAATTATCTAACAACTGTTGTGCCGCTTTGG
>Ga0247836_1008446_pt1 | contig 10427 bp, 10 predicted proteins | sample LaCruzMarch2015__4_FD_187116 | JGI IMG/M metagenome (GOLD analysis project Ga0247836, IMG submission 187116) | Freshwater microbial communities from meromictic Lake La Cruz, Castile-La Mancha, Spain - LaCruzMarch2015_14m | ecosystem: Environmental > Aquatic > Freshwater > Lake | place: Spain...
ATCTTATTTTATCCTCCTAAGGATCGACAAAGATTTTGAACAAACGGTGTAGAGGAAAGATTTGATAAAGGAAAAGCCCTTCTTTACGGGGTTAGAAGAAGTAAATATGGCCCTAAAGAATAGCAATTTGACGCTTTGAATATCCAACAAGTGTTTACCAATATTTCATTAAGCCACTTCCCTGTTCGTCGAAAACCTTTGCCGAAAAGGTATGGATGGGTGAATTTACTACTGCTCCTCTATAGTATTGAGGTTCAGGCTGTGCATGTGGCTTTCCAATAACTCTAAAAGACTGTACTTTATTTCCAAGTAAGATGACCTTCCCCAATCCTGCAATTTTTTCAGGATTGAAAGGCACCCTTTAGGTCATCGCTTACTATTTTTCTTCAAAATCTAGATTCGACGGTAAGGAAGGGTCGAAAACTTCGGTACCAATTACAGGATCACTATCAGATATCTCGAACATCTCCATCTACTTACTATTTGTCTGATAATAATTTTAATACCACTTCCTACTCTTTCTAAAAACAAAACAAAATTAATCAAGATAATAATTTCTCCTTTTAGCCTTTTTAAAGGACTACTTTGCATAGCTATAGAAATGATGAATTCTTATTTTTTGCTGGTTTTTGTTTCTTTTGAGGAATGGTCTGTCTCTGTGCTCGCTAAAAAAGTAAATCTTATCTTTATCTTTCCTTATAGAGATAATTTAAGCCTTCATATCGTTCAGGGAGAAATTGAAGCCCTTCTATATACTCATCTTTTCGAAATTTTTTCACTGCTATAACTTAGCTGAAGGTGACATTTTTCCCTCGTTTACCTGAAGATCCAAAAAAATCCTTTGACTAACGGCCCAAAATATCATATTTACTTTTTATTTAGATATTTTTCTATAAAGGTTAAGTCAAGCTTGAATTTGTTTCGCTTTACAACTTCTAAGACTGCTTTTTTTATGTATATTTTTGTAGTAATCTTGAAATAATTTGTATTTGCTTTGGATTAAGAGCGACCTTTAAACCCTCTGAAGCTTTTGTATTCTTGATATCATATTGTTTTTTGTGATGCGAAGAGGTTTTTTGATTAAATTAGTGCTAGATCTTTACAATCATTTCGAGGTTATTTTCTTCAGCAATACGAATGGGGCTTTCCTGGATCATAGTGCTTTTTTAACTACCTTCCCATGTCATGTTTTCCTCAAATATCAGCTATGTTGGTTATGAAAGTGGCTAACTCTGCACAAGCATTGGGTATACTATCAAATTGTTATTATAAAGATGAAAATAATGAAGAAGAATTGAAGCGCCTCGAAAAATGTAGAATTTTGGGTTATAGAATATTTTTATAGAAATGGATAGGATTGTGATGACCGACCTTGCAAAGTCATATTTTGATATTCCAAAAGAGGACTCTTCTTTACCGCACCTAAAGCAACCATGCAACCCTTCAAAAGAGAATATAACAGACTTTCATAAGCAAAGCCAAGGATCTCTGAGTGTACTTTCACTTCGCAGATTGCTAAAAGATGAGAGCGTAAGCGAACTACAAAAGCTGAAGTAATTTAGTGAAAAACGCAATTATCTGAAAGTGCGTGACGAACTACTTCGATAAATAGGAAACAATAAACTATTTTTAAACAATAAGGCTGAACAGATTGCTCGAAAAATTCTTGGGGAAAAATAGAAATGCTAAGGGCTAAATGTTGGCATAGAAATCAGTAAAGGAAAAAATTACTTGAGTAAGATCATAAAAGATCATCAACAAAAACAAGAGCACGGTCAAAAAATCAATCTTTTTATTAACTAAAAACTAAAACCCCAGCAATCATAGATCATTTGATACTTCATTACTTTGAGAGATAGGAACAATAAATCAAAATGAAGGTTTATTTAAATAAAGAGAAGGCTAAACTCCCTCTTGAGTCATTTTCATTATCTCCATCTAGAAACTATGAGTTTAAGATTACCAGAATTAGCATCTGGCGCTTGTTAGGCCATATTTTTCCTGTTCCATTTTAATATCATTGGGATTTTTAATTTTCTAACTTACTACGTGAAGTTGATGATTTTTTTGATGTAATCCTTCCTAGTCTTCACTTGTTTATATGAAGCCTCTTTTTCGAGTTGGAGGTTCATCATTGAGTCTGATTCCTAATCTTTTCATGTAAATAAATATCAACTCACTAGTTGAAGATTCGATAATATTAAAAATAATCAAAATGATTAGCTATCACAATGGGAATTATCCCGAAAAGACATCCTATAACCTTTTTATACTTCAGATTTACTAATATCTGGAGTAAATAGCCGATTTTTTTCGTTTTAGAAGGAAGAAACAGCTTATTTTTGTCCTCCTATCCATTAAAACAATCCTGTTATTGCCTAATTTTGGGATGAAGTCAATGGTGGAAATCTAAGTGATGAAAAATTAGGGGCAAGAGGAGAGTTAGCAATATACGCAAGCTATTTGTTATCCGTATTATCCGTGGCTACTTGGGCTAGGCATGTAATCCCTAAACAGATGATAATTTTTAAGAATTATTGCTGAGAAGTAATTGATTTTTTTCTGCCCTATAGAATTCCAACTTTTTTCTTGAGCTCTTTATTTTGCTGTTAAAGCTACAAGAGATATTGTTTCTTCCTATCTCTTGATATTTGAGCAGATATCCTATTTCTTTTCTTTTTTTTTGTTTATTGAGACTATTAAGAATACACCAACTATGCTTCTTATTCACAGTGCTTTACTTAATCCATGCAATGATAATCCTTTTAAACCAGCGAGCTATTGAGGCACTTGCTCTTGGCATTCTGACGCTTCAATCTCATTTTTTATTTGCGGAGAAGAGACAGAAATATAGCTTAGCGATGGTATGAAAGCTGATAGTATTGTCTGGCATATTAAAGTATTTTGGCATTACTAGTAGTTCGAAGGCAAAGATAAGTTGATAGATCCACTAAAAGCTATTTTTATGGCAGTAGGATGCGATCAGGTGATGAAGGAGTTGATAAGAATGCTTAAAAATCAGCCTCCTTTGGGTTTCCTAAGAGTTTATTGAATAGGTAATCTGGACTATCTTATTCTAACTTCATCTCAGAGTAGCTGATTTACTTCTGTGATAACTGCATACAAACCTTTTAAATAATACCATCCTCGATGTTCCATCAAAAAGATACAAAACTACACTTATTCATTCATCACACTCTGTTGGGAATTGCTTTTTATACAAACCAAATCAAAACCCGCTTACAACTCATCAAAAAAAAGGAATGTGAACTTGTCAAATTTTATGATGGGCTGCACAAAAATAAAAATAATAAAAAAATAAATAAATGAACTAAAAATATTTCAATTGTTTAACCTGAAGTATTACTTTATCTGATTAATTATTCTTATGATTATTTTAATATCTTAAAATTAGCATAAAATACAAAAACTGCCCCTCTTGAGTTGCAAGAACTAGCTTGGGCAAGTATTTCCTTCTCTCAATTATTTTTTAGAAGGGCAATTTTTTTATCGAAAAATTCTTTGACTACTTTTTGTTTTTAATTTGGTGCAGACTCGGAAGGAAGATCAAATTGTAAAGAATCTCTATGGTATTATTGAAGCAGATTATCAATCCCCGCCAATAGCCCTTCCTTAATTTTTCTATTTTTCAATTCCATGTCGCTGTATTAAGGTCTTTTGCTAGCAATAACATAAGATCGACTGTGCTTTATATAGCCTATTACTATTTATGAAGCAAAATTTCCCTAAGTCTGAATAGTTTATAGTTATCTGAAATTGAGAGTAAAGTATGTGACATTTATTTTTCCTTCCTTTGACAACTTTTGTGCTTAGACGCCTGTAAATGATTATTATGAAAGAGGTTGTCCTAATAATACTTGAGCTATTAGTTTGTTGAACTCAAGTGGCATACGATCTATCGGCTCTTTAATATGCTTTTACCAGAAGTAACTCTTTTTACGAGTAACTACTTAAAGTATTCGTTGCCAATATTTGTTTATTGATAGCATCAGAATAGGAGGTATTAAACTTCCTTGAGATAGCTGATCATTTATGTTATCTTGCAGTTTCAGGAATCCAACAGAGTTTTAAGTTAAGATAAAACTAGCTAGTAAAGCAAATACTAAAACCCTAGATTTCTCACTAGAACTATAAACCCAACTTACTCCAAGAAATTTGGCTTAATTTTAAGGCCGATCACTTGATCTATCACTTTTCCTCGAACTTTTCGATCTGCTTATATCTAGTCCTCCCCTTGATGAATTATTCGTTATTCGAAGAGATTGCATTTCAGGCATGGGCTCGGGACTCGGCTTACGCTGGGAGGGAAAGCTTCGAAAGAAAAAGTCATCTCCCTCCTAACCACAAATCTTACTTAGTAAAGCAGAAAGTTTTTATTGAAGTTGTTTTCCACGAGGGTGAAGTGATGAAATCGATTTGTAAAACTTTGAATAAATGGCTTTATGATCCTGTAGTAATTTGCTCTCTGACATCCTTCTTGAAATTATTATAATCAGACCTACTGAACTAAAGAACGAATTGGTTCGATATTAAAAACAATATGAAAGCTATACTAATAATTTACCTTATTCTTCAAACTCTCGCCTATCTCTTTTTATTATCAGAATTTACACAGCAAGACCGAATGAATAATCATGCATTTCTTGCAATAATTGCAATAATAACCTATTTCTCAGTCGCATTTCGAAATGTATTTATAGTATGAATGAAGCCTGGCTTTTTAGTTAATTGCCCGTAAGAGCTAAATGAATAAATGGAAGGAAAAGACGAGAAGCAATAAAAGAAAATAGTAAAAAAATTATCTCGATTGAATAGTTTATTTTGTGCAAAATGCCAAATTTTGCAGTTTAAAAGATCTAAGCATTGCAAGGATTGTGGGAGATGTGTTGCTACATTTGATCATCATTGCATCTGGTTCGGAAATTGTATTGGATAAAAAAATCGCCCTATCTTCCAACTTTGCCTCTTGTTTAATTCGATTGAAATATGTCATGCAATGATCGCTTTAATTGCATAGATGGTTGACAAAAGATAATGGCACCGATATCAAATAGTATTTTTGACTTTTCTTGGAATATTAGTTATTGGGATAGTTATTTTTTTAGGCCTCCATATCGTCCTAATGTTCAAAAATCTGACTACATGTATCTTCATAATAATTAAGGGTAGGTGATTAGATGGGAAAAGATTAATTATTTGTCAGGATTTCGTTAATCTAATGGATCTCCTTTTTCAAAAGGAGGATTAAAAAATATAATTTAATATTGGTCAATAGCTTTTACTACATCTTTTAAAGACTGGACGCTGGTCCAAGGTAATAATTTATAAGTAATTTTTGGTAAAATATAATTGTCTAGTTAAATCTAAGTATAAAAATCATATGATCTTGATTGATATCATTTGTTATATTGGATTCTATTCATTTAGAATAGTGTTATCTTATCACTTTAATATGTTAATTAAGAAGGAATCAAGCCATGTAATTTCTGAGGAGTAAGTCTTCATCGTCGTCATCATCCTTCTTATTCTCTTTCTTTTTCGAAGAACTTTCTTCGCCTTCAGATCTCTACTGAGGTGATCCATCTTACTCTTCTCCAGAATTCGCTCTATCTTTGTTTCTCTTTTTGTTTTTGTGCTTGTGTTTATTTTTTTTCTTCTTTTTGTGCTCCTTTAGAGATTCTTCCTCAGACTCAGCCTAAGAACGCACTTCAGGTTATGATTATTATGGGAGGGAAAGAGCAGGTGATTAACTATCTTATTTTGGTCTTTCTCTTCGTGGGCGCGGGCCTGATGGTTTCGTTGATGGAGTTCTCTTTCTGGATTTTTTTTCCTATTCAAGCTCTTTATGTTTCTACTTCAGCTCGTTCCAATTTATTTCCATTTATATCTGCCTTTTTCTAGCTAACTAAAGTGCTCTCTTTCTTTTTTCTTCTCTTATCCTCTTTTCACGCTCTTATTCATCTTCGGAATCTTCTTGAAGAAGTTTTTCTAATTATTTTTCTTTCAATTAATTCTAAATACGTTCCTGATTTCTTTTTTCGATTTCTTTTTTTTCGATTTCTTTTAAGTCAAGATCTTTAGCTAACTTTTAGTAAGATTCCATATAAGATTTAATATAAAATTTTCTCTCCTAACCAGCATTCTTTATCTTAACATAAATATTCCTCAAGCGTTATTTCAATTCAGGTGCTTCAATTCCTCTTAAATAATCTCCAACAACCATTTTTGAGAAAAATGTCTGGAAATTATTACATCTGTTTAGTTGTTCATTATAAAGCCGAACACTCTTGCGATCATAAACTCCACGCTAATAATATTTCAAACACCTTCTTTCTGCAACATAGGATAGCTGCATTCTATACTTGATGTTTGAAGGATCTCTGAGAATATTGCGCTTAACATAACTTTCACTGTGAGGAAACTCATTTTAAAATAGATAGTTTGCTGAAATAAGCTAATCTGCGCGATTGCTTACTCCGATACGCTATTTGTAAAGCCCTAAAACTGAATTTGAAGATTCATGGTCATCGTAATTGCTGAGAAATAGACCCATGTTGTAGAGGATAATGGGCATATCCTATGAACAAAATTGCTTAAGGCTACTGAAAAATTCCATTCCTTGAGATTTTGTAAATTTTTTATCAGCTATCAAGATAATCGCCAGCAACATATATCCAAACATAGTGTGTGGATCTTCAGAACAATACTTATAGCAAAACTATCTGTTCGGCCTGAGAAACTCTTTAAGATTATTTAACTCTACTCCTTTGCGCATGATATTCTCATAATTTATGCATAGCTAAAAAAGTTGGGCGAAAAGATCTTTCACTTTACCCAACTGCTTGAGAGTTTACTTGGCAGCATGACTACTACCTCCAAGATGTTACAGATAGGCCTTTGCTACATATATGCGTTCAGGACGCAATAGTTTAAATTTATTTTCAGAGCATAATTTTTAAGCTTATTAAAATATTTACTTGACTTTTTGATAGTTTCCAAGCTGGAATTCAGTGTATGCTAGGCGAATATGGGTATCCTGATGATATTTATTCATATTCAATATTTAGAGATAAATTTCTCTTGCACTATGCCATCTCATTTGTTTTTATAGACTTATTCCATAATTAAATCTAACTAATATTCTAAGACTATTCCTTCGCAGTTCTTCTTATTCATTCTAGGTTGACATATTATCCAAAACATTGAGACACTTCTTCAAGCGTTGCTAGCATAGCTCAGGCTATCCGTTTTCTAGTTGTAAAACTGCGATATTGTTCTCTAATTAAGGTTTTACCATGTTTAAGTGAGATCTTTGAATGGCCTACGCTTATAGAAGCTGTCTCAGTGCTTTTGCCTTATTTACTTCAGCCAATATATTGGAGTATTATATCTTTGTGTCAAAATCTTTGCGATTGAATTTGAGAGCTTCGCTATAGTAGTATTATGCGTTTTTCTCCTATTTACCCTTTGGTGGAATTTTAGATTTTAAATATCCCATTAGTTTATAAGAATCTGAGATGAGACGAGAATCTTTCCCTTCGAATTGCTTATAGGCTTCTTCAAGTAGTTTCATGGCTTAAAGATAATTTTGAGCTGAAGGATTTATGTATGCTTGAGCTAGAGCAATTTAATTATGAACCAAGCCCTTACCACTTGCTAGGGTATAATATTTGATCGCATCTCCAAAGTTTCCATTGATGTGATGAATTTGACCGATAATGTTATTAAATCTAGCTTTTAATTCCTCATAATCGTTGCGGCAAGATTCCTAGAGACGAATAAATTTTGGGAAACGCTCAAGTGCAGACAGGCCAGATAAGCATATGCTGAATGCCTTTTGAAGATCATCTTTAAGTAAAAAATGCTCAGCAAGGTGAAGAAGCACTAAGGGGTGGTCTTGATTGATGCTTAAAGCTATTCTAAGCTCATTAAAGTACTATTCATAATTTTCCACTTTTTCTTCAATAATTGCGATTCCGAGATGTGCTTCAACAGAATTAGGATCCAATTTTACGATTCTTTGGAAGCATGCTCGAGCCATTTCATATTTTCCTAAGTAATAGAAAGAGTAGGCCATTCCCAATCGTGCCTTTGTTGGCAAATTTTTGTTGATTTCAAGAGCTTTTTTGTAAAGTTACAAAGACTTCGCGTAATTACGTTTTATAAAATGAATTTGAGCCAAGACTAAAGTAGTTGTGACTAATAAATGTCGGCCCTCTCCGGTTTTTAGAATTTCATCATGAGTACGGGTCAAAAAATTAAGAGCTTTTGTGATTTATCCACTGTAGTAATGCAACAATGCACGATTAAGGATAATCGACTTGTCAACGTTCATTCTTACTTTTTAACTTGAATTAAGGAATCTCTTAGCTTCATTGAGCATCTTTTCGGCTTATTCTTTGGCAGCTGTGTGATTATTGAGGTACGTTCGCGTGTAGATTTAGCCAGTACAAGACCAGTTAGTGCATTGTATATGGCAATCTTAGGTCCCTGGTGAACATAGTCATTATATGCAGTCTTTGAAAGCTCATTACGATCCAGGTAACACAAAATTTGATAGCTTTGCTCTGGATTTGATGCGAAAAGTCCAACCTAAATTATTTCAATCCTACGCTCGCAGTGATCCATTGCTAAAGACTAAGGCTTCGAGCTGAGCAATATGCTTGTAATTCAAGCAGCTAGCCTTGAGTAAGAGTGCAAGGATGGCCTGCCAACAGAGCTTCAAATTTTTCACTCTGCATTTAAATCTATAATAGCCCGAAAGGCCGGGCGGGAGAAGTCTATAAACAGGCAAGCATCAACGGGAATGTCTGCGTGGTTGGCGGGAAAGCGGTTGACTTGGCGATTCCGGAAGAGAAACAGCGAGTTCGTAGACTTGGCGTAGTATTTCTTTGGTCCATGGTAAGCGTTTAATCTTGGCAATGGACTCTACTTAGTTCTTTTGAACGGCCTATTCGACTACTCCAGCCAGATACCTCGCCTTTTTATCGTTATCTTCCACAATGACATCCTTGAAATCGTCTGATTTTATGCATAGTTACGTAGAAAGACGCGATAATCTTCAGCGAATTGCTAGCAGGCAAAAATCCTTTTGAGGAAACTTCCATTCATTGTCTTCTCAGTAGAATGCTTCCTGTCTTTTTCAAAGAATACTTAAATGGAATGGAAAATCCAGTGTTGTCTGCCTACTAAAAGTAGTCTTTCATGCATCGGTCAAGGTCCCGTGAACGAGGTCTATCTTTTCTCGAGCGATCGGCGACAAACTTGAAAGCTTTGCGCATGCAGTATTTTATCATTTCCTCTTTTGTCTTTCGAAGCCGACGGAATTTGCCAGCAAGTAGCTTGAATGCTTGACGTATTAGGGGATTATCTTCCCCAAAGTGGCGAGACTATAATTCGAGCATCTACTCTTTTAGATGCGAATGCTCCATCAAGAATTCGATCATTGGCCTAGCTAACACTTGTGCTACTGTAGTGGCGATTAACCCTCTTGTTCAACGCGGAGAAGGAAGAAGGGTGGTTGAGATTACTCTCGTACTTATGCGAACTTAGTAGAAGGTACTTCGCAAGCTTGCGAAGGTGATGGCGATTGAGCCTATTCCTATGGGCTGTTCGGCTAAAGCACCTATGGGAAAGGTTCACCGCGTAGAGCCAGGCTCTCCTATACTGCCTCCTGTCCCTTCTCCTCGCCACACTCACACTCCTCTACCTATTCGAGTCTGAAGTCTATTAGGTCTTCAAAACCACCAGACTGTTTGCGGAAGGGACTATGGAAGGGACTCAGGTAGGGGCTGCGGTCTTATTGTGATCGCAGCAGCGGTGAAAAGAAGAAGTTATCGGAGGCCTGTTGCCCTTTTTACATAAATAATTATGTGGCGCTACAGCTCCCAGCAATAACTATCAAGAATGTTCTCAAATAGCCAACATTTTGCCATTATTCTTAGCTTATTCCTATTCCTGAATATAAGTAATTTTTTATGTCTCGATTGCTAGCAATAGACTTTGAAAAACTTATTTAAAGATTCATAAATTGCAAAAATTGCCTCACGAAGGAAGAAAATAAAGAAATTATAATTTTGTTGGCTTATAAAAAAGAATAATGTCAGTTAATTGTTAGAAACCTTCTTCTTCCTTGAAATCCCTTTTACCATTATTACGCAGTTGCATAGGGAGATAATTAGCATAATACAAAGCTTACTTCTGCTCTGCTCAAAATCAAATCGTCAACACCTTGCAAATGCATATTCTCCAATAAAAAAATCAATTAACGCGGCAGCAACAGACTATTGAATAGCTGTAGAAATAAATCTTGCAACTAAAGGAAGACAACTCTTTTTTACGCAATCAATATATGCTTGCAGTTCTTAGAGGATAGTAGCTCGAAAAAAGTAGAGATGAGGCAGTCA